>Ga0335078_10007593_pt1 | contig 16078 bp, 10 predicted proteins | sample Lox_Sample_32_FD_206711 | JGI IMG/M metagenome (GOLD analysis project Ga0335078, IMG submission 206711) | Soil microbial communities from Loxahatchee National Wildlife Refuge, Florida, United States - Lox_Sample_3.2 | ecosystem: Environmental > Terrestrial > Soil > Wetlands | place: USA...
CGGCGGCGGCGGGCTCATTAATTCCATTAGATCCTGAACAGGAAACTGATCAGAGCTGCCAGGGATCACGGATGGCGTGACCGAAGCTGGTCAGATAAGCGCCGCCTTCGAGGCTGGTATCGCTGGCCTTATGAGCCGCATGATGGACACTGGCGTGATGGCCCGGCGTCGCCGCGGCCTCGGTGCCGAGGCCGCTGACCACCAGGGCCAGAATGAGGATTCCGCGCGCCGCCCGGCGGGACGGTTCGGTTCGCGTTACTTCCGCCCAGCTTTCGGCCGGGTCGATGTCCGCCCGTCTAACGGCGCGCTGCGTGCACTGATTATTGTTCATTGCGGCCTCCCCTTATCGGTAACGTGGGAAACAAGGCCTGCGCAGGTGCCTCAAAAACGAAACTACCGCATGAGCGGTCTCATGATGCGCTATTCGGATTAATTCGCGCGGCAATTTCGCCACGGCGGGATCGTCTTGGGCTGCGAATGGCCGTACGTGCATACCCTGGACCGCACCGGGCTGAAATTGTCACCAAGGCGATCGCGGAGAAATAGATCCGGGCGCGAGCTTTTGCCGCTCTTAGCGGCGGGCTTTCCGCGGAGATGTGCCGGCGGCCGCCCGCAGATGATCGTGAAGATTGTGATGAAAGTTGCGCCGCAAGCCGGCGGCGGCGTGAATGTCTGCGCCGGCAATTCTCTTTGGATACGGGTGGCGATATCCTGCGATAGGTATCCGGCAAGGGGATGTATCGTCGCATCCCGCTCAGGTACCCGTGACAACCTGATAACCGGCGGTAGAAGGTACTAGGCGATCATGGAATTCCGTGCCCTCGGGCCGATTGAGCTCTGGTCGGCCGGACAGCGACGGGATCTCGGGCACGCCAAGGCGCGTTCCGTCCTGGCCATGCTCCTGCTGGCGCCGCGTACGGTAGTCCCGGCAGAAACCCTCGTTGACCGGCTGTGGGATACGCGGCCCCCGCCCAAGGCCCGGGACAGCCTTTCGGCCTACGTGGCCAGGCTCCGGGCGTCGCTGCGGCGGGCCGTGGGAGACAAGGTGCAGCTCGTGGGGCGTGCCCAGGGCTACCTGCTGGACGTCGATCCCGAGGCGGTCGATGTGCACCAGTTCCGCCGGCTGCGCCGGCAGGCGGGTGCCCTCGCCACAAGCGGCGACTTCGAACAGGCAGCCCGTCTGCTGCGCGAGGCGGACCGGCTCTGGCGGGGCGCGGCGATGGCCGGGATCCGCGGCGACTGGGTCACGCGGATGCGTGATGCCCTGGAGGAGGAGCGCCGCGCCGCCATTGTCGAGCGAGCCGGGTACGAGCTGGAACTTGGCCAGGACGCCGACCTGGTCGGTGAGCTCGGCCAGCTCCTTGTTGAGTACCCGCTGGATGAAACACTCGTCGCCCACCAGATGACTGCCCTGTGCCGGAGCGGACGCCCGGGTGACGCACTGAGCCTGTACCGGGGAACCCGCGGCCGCATGGTCGAGGAGCAGGGCACAGAACCAGGGGTGCTGCTGTCCGGGCTGCATCAGCGCATCCTGGACCGTGACCCCGGCCTGACCAGCGGGCCCGCCGGCGGTCGCCCGGCCCGGGCGGCACTGCCCGACACCCTTCCGCCCCAGGCGCCGGAGTTCGTGGGCCGCGACGAAGAACTCGGGCTGCTGACCGGGGAACACGGCAGCACCCCCGGGGTCGCCGTCATCGAGGGCATGCCCGGTGTGGGAAAGACCGCGCTGGCGGTCCGCGCGGCCCGCCTGGTCTCCGCGCGGTACCCGGACGGGGCGCTGTACCTCAACCTTCATTCCCATGATCCCGGGACCCCGTCGCTCGGCCCGGCCGAGGCGCTGAACCGCCTGCTCCAGATGCTGTCCGTGCCGGCCGTGCACATACCGGAAACCCTTGGCGAGCGCACCGCGCTGTGGCGGGCCCAGCTGAGCCGGCGCCGCGCCGTCGTGATCCTGGACGACGCGGCCGGGCACGACCAGATCGGCCCGCTGCTGCCGGTAACGAGCCGGTGCCTGGTCCTGGTCACCACCCGGCGGCGCCTCCCCGATTCCGGCGGCTCCCGTTCGCTGACCCTCGATGTCCTGCCGGCCGCTGAGGCCACCAGGTTCTTCCGGCAGATCGTCGGCGAGAGCCGGGCCATGGACCCGGGCCAGGTCGCGGCGGCGGTGGAATCGTGCGGGCGGCTGCCGCTCGCGATCCAGCTCACCGCAGGCCGGATCGCGCAGGGCGGGCCGACCGGGCCGACCGGCGAAATATCGCAGTCCGCGGCGCGCCTGGCCAGTGCGGCCAATGAGGCCGGCGCGGCGGACCCGGAGATAAGAGCCGCCTTCGACCTGTCCTACCGGGCGCTGGATCCCGACCATCAGCGGTTCTTCCGGCGGCTGGGTGTCAGTCCGTGCGCCTCTGTCAGCCTGCCGACCGCGGCTGCCCTGGGGGGCTGTACCCTCGCCGAGGCGGAGAAGGCGCTCGGCGCTCTGCTCGATTATCACCTGCTGGCCCGGGCCCCCGGAGGTACCTGGGGCCAGTTCCGCTTCCACGACCTCATCCGCGGCTATGCGGCCACGCGCGCCGTGCACGAGGACCCCGAGGCCGACCAGAGGCGGGCCGTGGGCAGGCTCCTTGACTACTACCTGCTCGCATCCGGACACGCCGGCCGGGTGTTTTGCCCGTTCTCGGGCCGGCCTCCGGTGGCCCAGATGCCGGCCGGCAGCCCGGCCCTCGGCACCCAGGAAGACGCGGCCGCCTGGCTGGAATCGGAGTGGCGCAACATCCTGCAGGCCGCGCGCTACGCGGGACGGCACGAGTGGCAGCAGAAGTGCGCCGACCTCATGGACCTGCTGGCTGACTTCATGGAGATCAGCGCGCACTGGGCTGACGCGACCGCGGCCCACGCCCTTGCCCTGCAAGCCAGCCGCGATATCGCGGACCCGGTCCGGGTTGCACGGGCGTCGCTCGCGCTCAGCGCGGTGCGCCAGCAGACCGGGCAGCACGAGGCGGCCATTCCGCTGGCCGAGGAATCCGCGGCGATCTGCCGGTCGCGGGCCGATCGCAGAGGAGAGGCCGCGTCCCTGGACCAGATAGGCCTGGCCTACCTTCGCATGACCCGCTCCCGGGAAGCACTCGCCTATTTCCGGGAAGCACGGATACTGTACGACGCCGCCGCGGACCCGCGCGGCGGAGCCGACACCCTGAGCCATGCCGGGGTCGCGTGCTGGCAACTGGGGCGCTATCCCGAGGCAAAGGCGCGCATGCGTGAGGCGCTTTCGCTCTACCGCGACGTGGGTGACCGGCGCGGGGAAGCGAAAGTGCTCTGCAACCTGGGCCGGGCCCATCTGTACAACGGCTTCCATCGGGACGCGCTCGACGCCTACCACAAGTCCCTGCAGATATTCCGTGACGTGGGCGGCGTGCAGAACGAGGCGATCGTGTACCACAACATTGGCAGCGTCCACCATTACAAGGGCAGCTACGAGGAGGCGCTTGCCGCCTGCCGTCAGGCGCTCACACTCTACCGTGATATAGGCGACCTTCCCGATGAAGCCGAGGTGCTGAATGACATTGGCGCCATTTACCACAGCGCGGCACGCCACGACGAGGCGCTTGTTCATCACGAGAAAGCCCGGCTGATCGCCGAGGATATCGGGAACCTGGCCCAGCAGCTGATCGCGCTGCGCATGATCGCTGACATATATCGCGGATCGAGCCGGCCCGGCGAAGCGCTTGATCATTACCAGACCGCTCTCCGGATGGCCAGAGAGATTGGCGACCCCTACGAGGAAGGCAAGATTCTCGAAGGAATCGCCGAATCGGCGCTCAGCAGCCAGGGGCCCGATACCGCGCGGATTGTCTTCAGGCAGGCGCTGGACATCTTCGAACGGCTCGGCGTGCCCGAGGCGGCGTCCGTGCGGATACGCATCGAGACCATCGACCCTGCCTTCGCCGTCCGCGTTTCCTAGCCCGGCGCACCGCCGGCGGCCGCTGCCCCAGGTAATTCCCGCGCGCGCCATGACCTGGGGTGCAAGGAAAGCGTCAAGGCGGCCGCAAGACGAGCGCCCAGCCTGGTAGCACACGCTCGTGCTGTAGTCCCCGGGAGCCGGAGGTCGCTGGCCGCCCGCCATCGGGGGCCGCGGCAACGTCAGGCTACTGGGGAGGTCGTCGTGGGCCCGAACCAAGGTCGGAACGCTCCGGAGTCCCGGTGGCGTTTTCCAGGTCCTGACCGGCCGCCGGGCCGCGCCCGCCGCCTGGAGCCGCCCCCCGGGGAGCCGCCGGCGCTCGCGTCGCTGCCCGGCCATGTGCCGGGCCGCCCGGTGGCGGCGCCCGAACCTGACCGCCGCGCCGCCGCCGACCTGGCCGTCTGCCCGGTTGAGCGCACGTCGCCCGGCAACGTCCTGCCCGCTCCCGGCCCTCTGCTGGACAGCGCCGGGCGGTTCATCACGCTGTTCCATAGCGAGAACCGCCTGGGGCCCCCGGATCGGCGGCTGTGGCAGGTCCGCCGCGAGATCGAGGCGTCGGGCACCTACTGGCACACCCCGGACGAGCTGGCCTTCGGCGCGCGTGTCGCCTGGCGGAACAGTTCGCGATGTATCGGGCGGCTGTACTGGAACAGCCTGCGGGTGCGGGACCGCCGCGAGGTCACCGCGGCACCGGACGTCGCCGGCGAGTCGGTGACGCACCTGCGTGAGGCGACCAACGGCGGCCGGATCCGTCCGATGATCACTGTGTTCGCGCCGGACATGCCAGGCCGGCCCGGGCCCCGGATTCTGAGCTCGCAACTGATCCGGTATGCGGGCTACGACATCGTCGGCGGCGGCGTCATCGGGGACCCGGCCAACGCCGGCCTCACCCGGCTGGCCCGTGATCTCGGCTGGCCAGGCGGCCGGCCAGCCAGCCCGTTCGACATACTTCCGCTGCTCGTGCAGGAGGCCGGCGCGCCGGTCACCCGGCACGAGATACCCGCCGACGCGGTACTCGAGGTGGGCATCGAGCACCCGGAGTTCCGCTGGTTCGCCAACCTCGGGCTGCGGTGGCACGCTGTGCCGGTGATCAGCGACATGGACCTGGAAATCGGCGGAATCCGCTACCCCGCCGCGCCATTCAGCGGCTGGTACATGTGCACGGAAATCGGATCGCGTGATCTCGGCGACAGCGGCCGGTACAACCAGTTGCCGGTGATCGCCGCGCGCATGGGCCTTTCCACGGCCAGTGACGGCAATCTGTGGAAGGACAGGGCAATGACCGAGCTCAACCTCGCGGTCCTGCAGTCGTTCAGCCGCGCCGGCGTCACGATCACCGACCATCACACCGAGGCGGTTCGCTTCCTCCAGCACATCGAGCGGGAAGAACGGCATGGCCGGGCGTGCCCGGCCGACTGGACCTGGATCGTGCCGCCTGCCGCGTCTTCCGCGACCCCGGTCTTCCACCGCTATTACCAGCACTTCGATCAGACACCGAACTTCTATCATCACCCGGCGCCTGCCGGGCAGGCATCGGCCGGCTTGGGTGATGTCCCTGAGCGCGCCGCTGAGGTGGCGGTGCTGTGCCCAGGCGAGCGGCGCCAGGGAGACGGGGAGCGTGTCCCGCACTTCCGGGCGGCCGATGCGCAGGCCGGAGTGGAGCATCAGCGGTAGCCCGTCACCGGGCACCGCGATCCGCGTCCAGGACTCCCGCAGCCGGGCAACGTTCAACGGTCCCGCCTTTCCGGCGCCGGCACCATGCGGTGGTCCCGGCGCGCTGGCTCCGGCCCGCGGTCCCGGTCTGCCGCAGGCCGCATCGCGCCGCTACTTGCGGGGCAAGTCTCATGCAAATTGCATGGCGAGACATCCGTCAGGTGACGGATATCTGAAGCCGGCGCCAGGACCGGCAGACCTCGCGGGCGGGGAAGCAGAAGATGGAAACGGTACTCACCGCGGGCGGCCTGGCTCCGGTGGTCAACGGGTGGACGCTCGCCTTCCGCATGTTCCGCCCGCCGGCACCAGCAACTGGCTGCCCGCCCCCGCCGCGCCGTTCCGGCCGCTCATGCGCCTGTACCAGCCCCGGGCTGCGATTCTGGACGGCACATACCAGATCCCGCCCATCACCAAGGCCGCGAACTGACCACCGGCCCGGGGCCGGGCCTGGCGGGTCTGTTCGTCAGGCGGGGCCGGTGAGGCCGCGCTCCTGCAGGCGCGATGGGTGCGGATAGTCCGGTGAACGGTGCTGGAAAGACAGGATGCGCGGATTGCGGATGATCCCGTCGCGGATTTCGATGGCCCGCCGGATCGTCTGGTTCGCGTCCCACGCCTCGGGCCCGGCGAGCACCATTGGCAAGTACGGGAGCAGGGATTCGCTTATCTCCCAGGTAGCGGAGTTCCACAGGTACGAGGGGCTGTGATCCACGGCGTAGTAGCAGACGTTATCGCCGACCGTGACCATGGGCTCGGCGAAGGTTGTGGGATGCGCCCAGCCGAAGCCCATGCCCTCGTCGCAGGACACGTCCACGATGAGGCTGCCGCGCGCGAACGAGCCCAGATCGCTGCTGGGAACGAACATCAGCGGTGCGTCGGTGTCCTGCAGCACGCAGTTGACCACGATGTCGTGCTCTGCGAGGAAGGCCGCCATCGGTATCCGGCTGGTCCCGCGCAGCACGTGGCAGCGGCCGGGGTCGCCGGTGTCCTGCTGGAAATGCACCATGCGAGCCGAGTGGATCGGGGAGCCGACCGCGTTGATGTCACGATGGGTCAGAACGTCAACGTCGTTCACGCCGAACGCGTTGAGGGCCGTCACCGCGCCCCGGCCGGTAGCCCCGAAGCTGATGACGGCCGCCCGGAGCCGGCGGCCATATTCACCCGTCGTCCCGATGAGCTCCAGGGCATGCAGCACCGAGCAGTACCCGGCCAGTTCGTTGTTCTTGTGAAAGACGTGCAAGCCGAACGAGCCGTCGGCATCCCAGTAGTTCATCGCCTCGAAGGCGATCAGGGTCAGCCGCCGCTCGATGCTCAGCTGGGTGATCTCCTCGTCCTGGACACAATGCGGCCAGCCCCACAGGACCTGCCCGTCGCGCATCTGCGCGAGGTCCTGGGGCTGCGGCTTGGGCAGCAGGATGACAGCGCATTCGGAGAGGAGTTCCGCGCGGGTGCGGAGCCCGGCCACGTGCGGGGCCAGCTGCTCATCGGGCACGCCGAACCGCTCGCCATAGCCTCGTTCGAGATAAACACGTTCCCGCACGCCGGCATCAATCCGCCCGACGTGCAGCGGATGGACCGGGAGCCGCCGCTCGTGCTCCTTCCGTGACCGCGATATCACTCCGAGGCTGAGCTGATCCACGCGCGCTCCCTCACCCGAGGCCGGCCTGAGACAGTTCCCGTGAGCCGGGATCATCCAAGCTCATGTGCCGAGTCCTCGCTTGCTGCGGAACGGGGGCCGTCCTGCCGGATTCTCGTTGCTGAAAAACGCGGCCATCGACCGGTCGAAGTCGCGGAGTGCCTGCTGCTGGACCGACGAGGAACCCGCTGCCAGCCATGGTTCGGCTTTACGTGCTTCCGCTAGCTGGCGCTGACGCGCAGCGGCGCCCGGCGCCTGCCCCCGGCCGGGGCGCCACCAGGTCTGCTGTTCAGCGGCAAGATTCCATACGAACCGGGCATGGGCGCAGTGCTCCCGCAAAATCACCTTCTGCGCTGCGCCGGGGCAGAGCCGGTTCCGTATAGCCACGCTGACAGCATACCATATTGGTCTATGGGCAACACGCAAGAGTACCGACGAGGCAGGCAGGTTATTTCAGTCTTGCACGTCCACTTGGTCTTCGTGACGAAATATCGGCGTGGCGTGCTGAACGGGGAGATGCTCCGCTGCTGCGAGGACGCGATGCGGAAGGTGTGCGGCGACTTCGGCGCGGAACTGCGCGAGTTCAGCGGCGAGGCGGACCACGTGCACCTGCTGGTCGAGTACCCGCCGAAGGTGGCCGTCTCCGCGCTGGTGAACAGCCTGAAGGGCGTGTCGGCCCGGCGGCTGCGGCAGGAGTTCACCGGCCCCGTGAACCGGGCGATCATGCACGGGCATTTCTGGTCCCCGTCCTACTTCGCCGCGTCCTGCGGCGGCGCGCCGCTGAGCATCATCCGGCAGTACATCGAGCAGCAGAGGAATCCGGCTCAGAGCTCGCGCGGATTGGTGTGATCTGCGGCGCTTCGGCGTGTCTTGAGATGGGACAGGCACAGGTTTCCGTGATCATCGAGTTTTCTACGCTCCGTGATCACGGGAGTCCCTGTGCCTGCCATCCCATCATGGCTGCTGGAACCGCTGTGGGACCAGTTCGCCGCGCTGCTGCCCCCGCGTCCTGTCTATGCTCCCTCCCATCCGCTCGGCTGCCACCGGACGCGGATCCCGGACCGGGTCATTTTCGGGAAACTGATCCGCCAGGCATGGACCAGCTACCGGTGGGACGGCCGTCCGGCCACGCGACCGTGATCACTCACCTATCCGCGCGACCACTTAAAGCAATTTCCGGGCTTACCCCACCCTGAAGGACGGGGCTTGCGCCCGGCTTTTCCGGTCACTGACACTCAGCGAACAACGAGAAGGGCGAGCTTTGTGACATATGGTCCCGCACTCTCGTGTCCCGGACAGGGGCGATCTGTGCGGCGGTCTCGCCCCGGGCGGGGCCGTTCGCCGCCGGTCCCCTGGGTGGCCGACATAGCCTTGGAGACGTACCAGCACCGGCATGAGCAGCAGCGCCGGCCAGGAACCGGCCCGGCCGCGGGTCGTTCAGGCTCCGCCTACCGTCAATGAGGAGCAGACCACCATGAGCCTCTTTCAGCGGGCCCACGACATAGTCCAGGCCAAGGCGAACAAGGCGCTCGACGCCGCCGAGAAGCCCGACGAGATGCTTGATCTGTCCTACGAGGAGATGCTCGACCAGATCACCCAGGTCCGCCGGTCGCTGGTGGCGATCGCCGCCTCACGCAAGCAGATTGAGCTGCAGGAGCAGCAGCTCCAGCACTCGGTCACGCACCTGGACGGCCAGGCCCGGGCGGCGCTGTCACAGGGCCGCGAGGACCTGGCCCGGGAGGCGCTGTCCCGCAAGGCCGCCGCCCAGGCCCAGATCGACGGCATGGAAGCCCAGCACCAGCAGCTCACCGAGCAGGAGGCCAGCCTCGAGCGGACCCTCGCCGCCCTGCAGTCGAAGGTGAACAACTTCCGGACGCAGAAGGAGGTACTCAAGGCCCAGTACACCGCGGCGAGCGCGCTGAGCTCGGTCGATGAGAGCGCCGCGGGGATCTCCAGCGCCATCGGCGATTCGGGAGCGGAGGTGCAGCGGGCCCAGGACAAGATCGCCGCGATGCAGGCCCGGGCCGGCGCCCTGGACGAGCTGCTCCAGTCGGGTGTTCTCGAAGACGTCGGGGGAGATACCGACGACATCCAGAAGGAGCTTGATGAGGCCGGGACGGCCGCTGAGGTGGACAAGGAGCTTGCCGCGCTCAAGGCCCAGATCGGCCCGGGCGGCTCACCGCCGCCCGAGCTGCCCGCCGGCCCTGCCGCCAATCCCGGCGCCGGACCATGATGGGAAGCCAGCCGACTGCGTGATCTGCACCGCCATGGGCCGGCCGGGTGATCAGATGCCGGTCACGCCGGTGGCGCGGCGAGCGCCGCACGTCAGCGGTCTTCTGCCAGCTAATGGCAGGGTCAACCCAGTGAAACGCGGACGCAGAGAACACGGCCTGGAATCGCCCGCGGGAAAGCACGGCATCCTCAAACTGAGCGTTCACAAATTCCACCTCGCCAGCACCCTCCAGGTTCTGGCTGGCCAGTGCGATGAGGCTCGTACCGGGTTCGAGTGCTGTGATGTGCAGGCCCCGGGCGATCAGGCCGCGCGTCCGCTGGCCGCTTCCGCAGCCGGCCTCAAGCACATGATCACCGCTGCCGATACCTGCGACCTGACAAGCCTGGTCGACGAGTTCGCCGGGATAGGCCGGACGGCGGCGGTCGTACTCAGCCGCGATCTCATCAAAAACCTTGCCGTAACGCCATGCGGACGCGGGGATCCCTCTGCCTGCCACGTGAGCCAACCCTAGGCGATCAGGGAGTGCTTCGCCCGACGCTGACGCCGGGCCAGCGGTGCCCGCACCCGGATCGCGCTGCGGACGGACAGGAGGAGGCCGTGATAGGAAGCCTTCGTGGACGTCAGCCCTCCCGGGGAGGAGCCGCCAGCGTGAGCGGTCAACAGCCAGACATCAGTGACCTCCGGCGCAGCCTGGACGAGGTGGACGGCGGCATCGTCGGTCTCATCGCGCAGCGAAGCCGCCTCATCGCCGAGATAGCCCGCCGGAAAGAGCACGGCACGTCGGCGATCCAGGATGCTGACCGCGAGCGGCAGGTGCTCGCGGGCGTCGAAGCCGTGGCCGCAGATCTCGGCGTATCTGCCAGCCTGGTGCGCAGGATCTTCCGCGAGCTGATCGGCGACTCGGTCGACCAGCAGGCGAGGCACCTTACCGGGGAGGCAACCGGGCGCCTGCGCGTGGCCTTTCAGGGCTCCGCGCACGCCTACAGCGACGCGGCTGCGCGCAAGTACCTGGCCGCCCGGGGGGCAGCGGGCGACCTGGCGGGCTACGGCACTTTTAGCCAGGCCGTCGGCGCGCTGCTGGCGGGCGAGGTAGATCTCGCCGTCCTCCCCATCGAGAACACCTCGGCCGGCAGCATCAACGAGGCCTACACCCTGCTGCGCGAGCACGACCTGTTCATCGTCGGTGAGGAAACCTGCAAGGTCGACCACTGCCTGGCAGCGGTCCAAGACGTCCCGCTGAGCTCGCTGAGCCGGATCCTGTCTCATCCCCAGGGCCTGGAGCAGTGCGCGCAGTTCCTGCGGTCGCTGCCGCATGCGATGGTGACGAGCTACGTCGACACCGCCGGGGCCATGGCCGCGGTGGCCGCCACGGGCGATCCGAGCGTAGCGGCGATCGGCTCCGCCGAGGCCGCCGAAGCCCACGGCTTGGTGGTGCTCCGGCACGGCATCGCCGACTCTCCGGACAACTACACCCGCTTTGTGCTGCTGTCGGCGGCGGCGGCTCCGGTCGACGTGCGGATCGCGTGCAAGACGAGCCTGATCCTGATCACGCGGCACGAGGAGGGCGCGCTGCTGCGCTGCCTCGAGATCCTTTCGGGCAGCGGCCACTCGATGACCAAGCTCGAGTCACGGCCCCGTCCGGGGCGGCCCTGGGAGTACCTGTTCTTCGTGGACTTCGAAGGAAACGCGGCCGAGCCACGGACGGCCGCGGCGCTGGACGAACTCCGGCTGGCAGCGCAATACGTCAAGGTCCTCGGCAGTTACCCGGCCAAGGCGTTGCGCCATCCTGCCCATCCAGGCAGCCTGCCCGACGCTCCGGCGGCGCAGGCGCCAGCGGAGACGCTGGAGGCTGTCGTAGCCGGCCGGGTACCTGCCGGGCGCCGCTCCCGCCGGTCCCTGCTCGTCGACCGCGCAAGCCGGGCAGCCGACACGATAGTCCAGGTCGGAGACCTGCTTGTCGGCGGCAGCGGATTCGCGGTGATGGCGGGCCCCTGCTCGGTGGAGAGCGCCGAGCAGATCGCCGCTACAGCGGCATTCGTCCGCGATCATGGTGCGCATGTCCTGCGCGGCGGCGTGTTCAAGCCCCGGACGTCGCCCTACGCCTTCCAGGGGCTCGGCTGGAAGGGGCTGGAACTGCTCGTAGCGGCCGGGCGGGAGAGCGGGCTTCCCGTTGTCACCGAAGTGATGGCCGTGGAACAGGCGCAGCGCATGGCGAAGGATGCCGACATCCTTCAGATCGGCGCGCGCAACATGCAGAATTTCGACCTGCTGCGCGAGGTCGGGAAGCTGGACCGGCCCGTGCTGCTCAAGCGGGGCCTGTCCAGCACGATCGGGGAGTGGCTCGCGGCTGCCGAATACATCGTCACGCAGGGCAATCAGCAGGTGATTTTGTGCGAGCGCGGCATCCGGACCTTCGAGAGCGCCACGCGTAACACCCTCGACCTGTCCGCTGTCGCGGTTGTCCGGGAGCGATCCCACCTGCCCGTGATCGTCGACCCCAGCCATGGCACCGGACAGCGAGGCTACGTCGCGCCGATGGCGTGGGCCGCGCGCGCCGCCGGAGCTCATGGCCTGCTGATAGAGGTCCACCCGGCGCCGGAGACGGCATTGTCCGATGCCGACCAGAGCCTGTCTTTCGGCGAGTTCGCCGCGCTCATGAGCCAGCTGGCTGCCGTTCCCGGACCTGGCCGGGCGACCGGCGAGGCGCAGGACTCCAGCCTGCCATGACCGGTATCCGCCAGCCGGTCCCCGCTCATGGGCGAAGCCTGCGTGCCCATCCCCGGATGTGAGCCCAGCACGTCACTCTCCCTGGGTGATGCACGTGCCGGCAGCGGATGCCAGCGTTGGGCTGGCGGGCCCTGGCGCGGATTGATGAGCAGCCGACTGGCTGCGGTGCCGGGCCAGCCGAGCCGTTCCGGACACGACGATTCCCGCGCACGATACATCTGACCCACTCCGGCGCTGTCCTCTGGCCTCGGAAAGGAACCCAGCATGGGCGACCATTACGACGTCATCATTATCGGAAGCGGCGCGGGCGGCGGCACGCTCGCCCGCCATCTCGCCCCCTCGGGTAAGCGCATCCTGCTTCTCGAGCGCGGCGACTGGCTGCCGCGCGAGCCGGAGAACTGGTCCACCGTGGACGTGTTCGTGGACGGCCGCTACATCTCGCCCGACAGCTGGTACGACCCGAAGCGCAAGTCCTTCTTCCAGCCGCAGGTGCACTACTTCGTCGGCGGCGCCACCAAGCTGTACGGAGCCGCGCTGTACCGGATGCGCGCCGAGGACTTCGGCGAACTGCACCACCATGACGGCCTGTCGCCGGCCTGGCCCATCTCCTACCAGGACATGGAGCCGTACTACGCCGCAGCCGAGACGCTGTACCAGGTGCACGGCGCGCGAGGCGAGGATCCGACGGAGCCGCCGGCCAGCGCGCCCTACCCGCACCCCGCGGTCTCCCACGAACCGCGCATCCAGCAGCTCGCCGATGACCTGGCCGCGGCCGGCTATCACCCGTTCCACGCGCCGTGCGGGATCCTGCTCAACGAGGCGAACCTGCCCTACAGCATCTGTGTGCGCTGCGCGGACTGCGACGGCTTCCCGTGCCCGCTGCACGCCAAGTCCGACGCCGAGGTGATCGCCGTCCGTCCCGCTCTCGAGCACGATAATGTCACGCTGCTCAGGAACGCCCGGGCGGTGAAGCTGGAGACCAACCCGGCCGGCACCGCGATCACCCAGGTGGTGGTCGAGCACGACGGCGAGACCGAGCGGTATGAGGGCGACATCGTGGTCGTCTCCTGCGGCGCGGTCAACTCCGCCAAGCTGCTGCTGGCCTCCGCCACCGACAAGCACCCGAACGGGCTGGCCAACGGGTCCGACCAGGTGGGCCGCAACTTCATGTACCACGACAGCCAGGCCGTGCTCGCCTTGTCCAAGGACCCGAACCCGACCGTGTTCCAGAAGACTCTTGGCCTCAATGACTTCTACTTCCGCGGCCCCGGCTTCGACTACCCGATGGGCAACATCCAGATGATCGGCAAGTCGCAGGCGGCGATGTTCCGCGGCGAGAAGCCCCTCGAGACCAAGTTCGCGCCGAACTGGGCCCTGCACGATGTCGCGGAGCACGCCGTCGACTTCTGGCTGTCCACCGAGGACCTGCCGCAGCGCGATAACCGGGTCACCCTCGGCCCGGACGGCGGCGTCCACCTGGCGTACACGCCGAGCAACCCCACGGCCGCCGGGCGGCTGTACGCCCAGCTCCATTCGATGCTCGGCTCGCTCCGCATGCAGCCCGGCCACCTGGCTCACCGGTTCGCGTACATGAAAACCGACATCCCGGTCGCCGGGTGCGCGCACCAGGCCGGGACCGTCCGGTTCGGCACCGACCCGGGCACATCGGTGCTCAACACCGACTGCCGGGCCCACGAACTCGACAACCTTTACGTCGTCGATACCAGCTTCTTCCCGAGTATCAGTGCGGTGAACCCCGCCCTCACCGCGATGGCGAACGCCGTCCGGGTGGGCGACCACCTGCTCGGACGGCTCGGCTGAGCGGCTCACGGTTCAATCACCCGCCACGGATGATGCCTGGCGAGTTCGCCGCGGGGACAGTAACGATCAGTGACCGGTGTCCGGGCACCCGATGGTGGCGCCGGGTCGTGACCCGCGGGCTGCCTGGCCGTTTCACGTCCGGCGAGTCGCCCCGCGGCTCTGGTAACCGGGGGAGTGAATGACGAACGTCGATCTTGCGCGGGTGGAGTTCGCGTTTGTGTCAATCAATCATTTCTTTTTCGTGCCGATCACTATCGGGCTGGCGTTCCTGACCGCGTTGCTGCAGACGGCGTGGGGTCGCACCAAACGGGACGAGTACCTGCGGCTGACCCGGTTCTTCGGCACGCTGCTGGTCATCAACGTGGCGATCGGCGTGGTGACCGGCGTGGTGCAGGAATTCCAGTTCGGGATGAACTGGGGGCAGTACTCGCGGCTGGTCGGCAACATCTTCGGCGCGCCGCTGGCGATGGAGGGACTGGCCGCGTTCTTCCTGGAGTCGACGTTCCTGGGGCTGTGGCTGTTCGGCTGGGACCGGCTGCCGCGCCGGATCCACCTGGCCACGATCTGGGCGGTCTCGTTCGGTTCCGCGCTGTCGGCGGCGTTCATCCTGGCGGCCAACTCCTGGATGCAGCACCCGGTCGGCTACGTGATGGTGAACGGCAAGCCCCAGCTGAACGACATCTGGGCGGTATTCACCAACCCGGTGTTCGTGTGGGGATACGCCAAGGTGCTGTTCGCGTCGCTGGTCACCGGCACCGTGGTGATGCTGGCGGTCTCGGCGTGGCAGCTGCGGCACGGCGGGGAGCGGGAGGTGTTCACCCGGTCGGCGCGGCTGGCGCTGATCATCTTGATCCCGGCGATCCTGTTCACCATGCTGGTGGGCGATGAGCTGGGCGTGATCGAGGCCCGGTACCAGCCGATGAAGATCGCGGCAGCCGAGGCGCAGTGGACTACCTGCCAGCCGTGCTCGTTCTCGCTGTTCCAGATCGGCGGCGGCAGCCAGGACCAGACGCCGACCCAGATCATCGAGATCCCGCACCTGCTTTCCCTGCTGGCCACCAACCACTGGAACGGTCAGGTGGTTGGGCTCGGCCCGCTGCAATCGCAGTACACCAAGCAGTTCGGGCCCGGCAGCTACGTGCCGAACGTGTTCATCCAGTACTGGGCGATGCGGGCGATGGCCTACCTGGCGGTCCTGGTGCTGCTGATATCGGTGTGGGGGTTGTGGCTGATCCGGCGAAAAAAGCTCGCGACCTCCCGGGTATTTCTCTGGGTGGCGGTGTGGGGGGCGGTGCTGCCGTTCCTGATGAACACCGCGGGCTGGTTCCTGACCGAAAGCGGCCGGCAGCCGTGGATCGTGCAGGGCATCATGCTGACCAAGAACGGGATCTCGCCGACCGTCAGCGTCACCTGGCTGTGGATCAGCCTGATCGCGTTCATCCTGCTCTACGGCACGCTCGGCACCGTCGACCTGATCTTGATGCTGCGGTACTCCCGCGAGCAGCTCCCGCCCCCGCGCACCGAGACCGACGCGGACGCGCCGGTGCCGGCCGTCCTGTACTGAGGTCACGATGGGCAATCTCATCCCATTCTGGTACATCATCATCGCGGTGCTGTGGACCGGCTTTTTCATCCTGGAGGGTTTCGACTTCGGCGTCGGCATGCTGCACAGCGTGATCGGCGCCGACGAGGCCGGCCGCCGGGCGGCCATCAACACGATCGGGCCGCTGTGGGACGGCAACGAAGTCTGGCTGATCGTGGCCGGGGCCGGCATGTTCGCCGCGTTCCCGGGCTGGTACGCGACGATGTTCTCGGCCTACAATCTCGCGCTGGTGCTGCTGCTGGCCTCCCTGATCGTCCGCGGTGTGGCCTTTGAGTACCGCGGCAAGCGCGACGCGGCCCGCTGGCGCCGCACCTGGGACGTGCTGCTGACCGCGGGCAGCCTGCTGGCCCCGCTGCTGATCGGCGTGGCCCTGGCCGGATTGCTGCACGGACTGCC
>Ga0335078_10007594_pt1 | contig 16076 bp, 15 predicted proteins | sample Lox_Sample_32_FD_206711 | JGI IMG/M metagenome (GOLD analysis project Ga0335078, IMG submission 206711) | Soil microbial communities from Loxahatchee National Wildlife Refuge, Florida, United States - Lox_Sample_3.2 | ecosystem: Environmental > Terrestrial > Soil > Wetlands | place: USA...
TGGTCACCGGGTGCAGGGCTTCGCCGCCGCGCATGACCCCGGCCTCGGTAGCCCGCCGGGCGAACTCCGTGTACTCGGGGGTGAACTCCATATCCGGCACCGAGTCCCAGTGGTGATCCCGGTCGTAGTAGCACAAGGCCACATACAGCGTCATCGTCAAGGCTCCTTCCTTCAGCCCACCATGCCGTACCGTTTTACCTGGGCGATCACGACGGCGACAACCGCTGCCACGGCCCTGGAACCCGTGTGCATCCGGGTACTGGGCGGCTCCCCCGGAAGGGAGGCGCCCCGCACCCGGAAGACACCCCCTTAGCTGGCGAGGCTGTTGTGATAGGAGGCGATGCGCCAGCCGCCGTCGCGCCTGACCAGCACCCAGGTCGCGCGGACCAGGCGCTCGCTCGCCACAGCGTGCTGCCCAGGGAAGATGATCCGGTCCTGGCTGACCACGATGGCCGTGTCGCCGGTAAGAAAGCGGACGTTCACTGGGCGGGCGGCCCCCCGCGACCCGTTGAGCGGGCCCGCGAACGCCGCGGCCATGTTGGTGCGGATCTCCTCACCGTCCTTCCCGTAGACGCCGGGCTGGATCATGCTTGCGTTCTCGGTATAGCCGGCCGCGAACGTTTCGGCGTCGCCGGCTTCCCGCGCCCGGTATAAGCGCGCTAGCACGTCAAGAACGGCCTGCCGGTCAGCGTCGGGCCCTGCCGTGGCGGTCTTGCTGGCCATCGGTCTCCTCGCTTATCTCCGCGTAGTGGTGAGCGCCACCCGGGGGAAGGACGGACAGGCCCGCCCGGAGAGGACACCCCCCCGCGGCGCGAAGCCGGAAATTTGAACCACTATTACCGCAGTACAGCTCCGGTGAATTCGCGCGGTTCTGCCGGGCGTATCACCGGCAGTCCTTCCCGGACCGCGCCCGCGCCCGGCTCGTGCTGGCCGACTACATCGGGGTCTTCTATAACCGCAAACGGCTGCACTCTGCTCTCGGCTACCGCACCCCCGCCGAGGCACTCGCCAACTACTAAGCCGCAGCAACTGCTGCATGATCAACTACCCGGAAACCTGTCCAAGATCGTTGACACGGCTCAGCCGCCCTGACCAGGACTGCCAACTCGCGCCTGCGGGCGGCCGCAGCCGCCGGGTCCCATCGTGGATCCCCAGGTCCCGGGCCCCTTCGGCGATGGGCTGGCCGGCCGAGATCACCATCTGCACGGCCTCAGCCTGAACTGCGCGCTGAACTTGCGGCGACGGGGACTGTGGGCGGCGGAGAATCAGGCCATGAGTGACAGTCCCGCGAGCCGCGCCGACCGGACGCATCTGCCCTGGGCTATGTGGCTAACCTGCGCGCTCGCGGTCGCGGTGGGGAGCTTGCTCGCCCTGACCGACCTGGCCGGGATTGTGCTGGGGAGCTGGGATACCCCCGCGCCTGGCCTGGGATGGCTCAAGGCCGGCGGCATCGGCCAGCTCGGCCTGGCCGCCGCCGCGGTCGCCGTGCTCATCACGGGTGCAGCCCAGCCCAGTCGGCGCCGCCGCGCCGCGGTAATGGCAGGCGCGATCATCGCGCTGCAGGCTGGCTGGTTCCTGGCGACCCGCATGCTGGCGGCCTCATGACACGGCGGGTGCCCGGTTATGGCCGGAGCTCCAGGACGACATTGACCGGAGTCTGGGTGACCTGCCGGAACTGGCTGAAGCCGGCCTCGTCGGCCAGCTGCCGCACCGCTGCGGGGCCGGCCTGGGCGCCGAGTGCCACACCGCCGGGCTGGGCCAGGGCGGTCGGGGTGCACTGGAACGTAGACGCCGCGTAGCTGAGCGCGGCCATTGGACTGGCCAGGTTCGCGGCGTAGTCGTCGGCTGCGTTCGGTTCCACGACCAGGACGGTACCGTCGGGGGCGAGCGCCTTGCGGGCGTGGGCCAGCGCGGCGGCCGGGTCGCCGAGGTCGTGCAGGGTGTCCAGCAGGCAGATCAGGTCGAAGCCGTCGGCCGGGTAGCTGGTCGCGTCGAGCGGCTCGAACCGGATACGGCCGCCGAGGCCGGCCTGGCCGGCCTGCTGCCGGGCGACCTGGATGGAGCGGTCGTGGAAGTCGTAGCCGTGCACGCTCGCCTGCGGGTAGGCGCGGGCTAGCAAGATCGCGGCCACGCCGTGTCCGCAGCCGACGTCGGCGATCCGGCCGCCGGCGGCGAGCCTGCCGGCCACCCCGGGCAGGGCGGGGACCCACTCGGTGGTGAGGCTGGCGGTGTAGCCGGGGCGGAAGAAGCGCTCGGTGCCCTCGAAGACAGCCGGGTCCTGCTCATGCCAGGGGATGCCGGCGCCGGTGCGGAACGCCTCGGCGAGACGGTCGATGCCCGCGAACCAGCCGCGGGTGATGGTGGCGCCGCCGGCCAGGAAGGCGGGCGATGCCTCATCGGCGAGCACCGCGGCGGCTTCGGCCGGCAGTACGTACCGCCCGTCGCCCTCCCGGTAGGCGAGGAATCCGGCGGCGGCCTGCTGGGACAGCCACTCCCTCAGGTAGCGCGCCGCCGTGCCGGTGCGGCCGGCCAGTTCGTCGTGGGTAGCCGGCCCGCCGTCGGCGAGCGCCCGGTACAGCCCGAGCTGATCGCCGACCGCCACCATGGCCGTGGTGGCCGCACCGGTCATCGCGCCGAGCAGCCGGTACACGTTCTGCTCGGTCAGGTCAGTGTTCATCGGAAACCTCCGCAGTGTGGATGGATCAGGCCTGCCGCAGACGCTAGGCAGCGGACGGCCGGCCCGGCTGAGCCGAACATGAGGCGAAGCTGAGCCGGGAAGCTCAGCTTCGCCTCAGCCAGGGCTCACCGGATGCGGGCCCGCCGTCCCTACCGTGATCACGTCACCAGTGACCGGAGCGCACCGCGCCCGTCACCACGTACCGAAGGGAGCACGACATGCATATGCAGGTCATCACGTTCAAGCTGGACGGCATCGATGATGCGGCATATCAGGCGCACGCCGAGCAGAACGCGCCCACGTTCGCCGCGCTGCCGGGTCTGCGCGCGAAAATCTGGCTAGCCAACCGGCAGACCGGAACCTACGGTGGTGTCTACACGTGGGACGACATCGCCGCGATGAGGGCCTACCAGGACGGGGAGATCTTCCAGGGGTTGCAGGCGAGCCCGCACCTGACCGAGGTAACCGTCAGCGACTTCTCGGTCCTGGCCGGGCCCACGAAGGTGACCCGAGGCGGGTACTGACACACGAAGGTGACCCGAGGCGGGTACTGGCAGTTGACTAGGGCACGACCAGGCGGGCGACGATGAGCGGGACCCTGCGAACTTTGCTGGGTGCCCGGGCGGCCGCTGTGGTCGGCCGGCAGGCGGAGCGGGCCGTGCTGCTCGAACTGGCCGAGTGCGACCGCCCGCTGGTCGTGGCCGTGCACGGCATCGCGGGGATCGGGAAATCCGCGCTGCTCGCCGCGTTCGCCGGGGACGCACGAGCGCACGGCGCCGCCGTCGTCAGCCTGGACTGCGGCGGCATCGAGCCAACCGAGCGCGGTTTCCTGGCCGCGCTTGGGCGGGCGATCGGGACGCTGCGGGCGCAGCCACCCGGCGGGACCCGGCCGCTGGCTACTGTCGCCGATGCCGCCGCCGCGCTCAGCAGCCTCGGTGACCGGGTGGTGCTGGTTCTCGATACCTACGAACAGCTCCGGTTGCTGGACAGCTGGCTGCGCCAGGAACTCGTGCCGGGCCTGCGCGACAACACCAGGCTGGCGCTGGCCGGCCGCGAGCCGCCAGTCGCCGCCTGGATCAGTGATTTCGGGGACCTGCTGGCCACGGTACCGCTGGCGAACCTGGCCGCCGCAGACGCCGGCGCGCTGCTGCGCCGCGATGGGCTCAGCGGCGCCGACGCCGCCCGGGTCATCCGCTTCACCCATGGCCACCCGCTGGCCCTGCGGCTCGCCGCCTCCGCGCGGGGCACCCGCCCAGACCTCACGGTCCCCGACGCCGCGGTCGCCACCGTCGTCACCGAACTCGCCCAGGTCTACCTGGCCGGCCTGGACAAGCCGAGCCGGGCCGTGCTCGACGCCGCCTGCACGCTGCGCCGGCCAACCATGTCGCTGCTCGGTGCCCTGCTGCCGGACGTGCCGCCGCACGACGCCTACGACATGCTGCGCCCGCTGCCGTTCGTGGAGTTCGGACCGGACGGTCTCGTCCTGCACGACACCGTGCGCGAAGTCGTCGCGGCGCTGCTGCGGGTCAACGATCCGCCGGCCTACCGCGCGCACCGGATCGCGGCCTGGCGGCAGCTGCGCCGCGAGCTGCGCACCGCCCCGCCGGCCGACCTGTGGCGCTACACCGCCGATCTGCTCTACCTCATCGAGAACCCGGCCGTGCGGGAGGCGTTCTTCCCCACCGCCAGCCAGCGGTACGCGGTCGAACCAGCGCGGCCGGCCGATGAAGCCCAGATCACCGCCATCGCCCGCGCACACCAGCCGGCCGGGGCAGTCACCATGATGCGGTCCTGGTGGGACACGATGCCATCCGCGTTCCGTGTCGCGCGGGACTCCGACGGGTCCCCCGCCGCGTACCAGTGCCTGTGCGAGGCGACCTCCGTGCCGGCCTGGCTCCTCGCCGCGGACCCGGTGGCCGCTGCCTGGCGCGAGCACCTGCGCGCCAATCCGGTGCCGCGCGGTCAGCAGGTGCTCTTTCTCCGCCACATGCTGGCCGCCGACGGCGGGGAAGCCACGACGCCGGCCCACGCCGCGCTGATCCTCGACCTCAAACGGCGCTACCTGGAGATGCGGCCCCGGCTCCGGCGCATCTACTCGCTGGCCGCGGATCCCGCTGCGGCGCTGTCCCAGTTCGCGCCGCTTGGCTTCGCCCGTCTCCCGGAAGGCACCGCCGAGATCGGGGGGACCACGTTCCACGCCCTCTACAACGACTTCGGACCGTCCTCCATAGACGGCTGGCTGACCGACCTCGCCGCGCGGGAAATGCTCATTGACGACGACGCCCTGCTCGATCCCGACCGCCGCCAGCTCATCCTCGACGGCACCCGGGCTGATCTCACCAGGCTGGAATTCGACGTCCTGCAGTACCTGTACGAACATGAGGGCCGGGTCGTCGGCCGGGCGGCGCTGCTGCGCGACGTATGGGGCTACGACTGGAGTGGCGGCAGCAACGTGGTCGAGGTCGTGATCAGCGCCCTCCGCCGCAAACTCGGTGACAGCGCCGCAAGCCTGCAAACGGTACGCGGCGCCGGTTACCGCTTCACCGCCCCGCGCTGACCCCGGTCACGTGGCGCCGCGCGGATGGGTGTGTTGAAGAAGTCGCCCATCCGCGACAGAGCCGCGCGTGAGCTCGCCGGAAGATCACCGAGCACCGCGGAGACCGGCGAGCGGCCGGCGAGCGCATCCGTGGTTTCGGCTGCGGGCGGTCCCGCAGTGACGGCCGGGGTGACGGTGAGCGTGACGGCGCCGCTGCTGGCCAGGTCGAAGACGCCGCCACCGGGGCCACTGAGATTCAGTTTCTGCTGCACCGGCTGGCCGGTCATCGCGGCCACGGCGGCGGCGATGAACAATCCGTAGGCGGCCGCGTAGCGGGTTGCCTCGCCGCCGGTGGGGTGTTCGAGGTCCCGGGCGAGCAAGATGTCGCGCTCGTGCAGCCACGAATCCCAGAACCCGTGAAGTACCAGGACGGTCCAGTCCACCGGCCCATACGGCAGGCGGACATCGAAGCTGTGGCCGCAGGCCAGCCGGTCGCGCAGCACAGCGAGCAGGTCGTCCGTGGCTGACCGGAGACGGGTGAGAGTGGCGCCGGGTGACTCGGTGCCGGACACGGCCGGCCAGCCGCGGGGCGTGATTCTCGGGTCGAAGCCAGTGGCGAGGTCGAGCGTGCGGTCATCAGGCCCGGCGGTAGCGAGCTTCATGGTGCCGTCGCACAGGTGGCGGACGACGTCGTGTGCGGACCAGGCCGCGCACCGGGTCGGGGCCGCCCAGTCGCCGGGGCCGAACTCCCGCAGGACCGCGGCGAACCATTGCCGTTGCCTGCCGAACACGTCAAGGAGGCGCCCAGGGCTCAGCTCGCACGCGCCCCCGGTCCGCAGCAACAGCTGGCTGGGCGGGATCTCTTCTGGTACCGGGCTGTGGTGAATCATCAATGCCCCTTGGTCTGGCCGGGCAGCCGGTCATGTCCGCGGGCCGGCATCGGTTCCTGCTGGCCGCGAGTACCGGGCGAAGAACATGTCGAGCGCAGCCTCGGTGAGGCTGGTGAACATCCCGGTGTCATAGTCCGCGCCTGGCTCGTTGGCCATCTGCTGGGATATCAGACCGCTCAGCACGACGGTGAACAGCCGCGGCGCCTCCGCCGAAGCGGCGTCAGAGTGCAGCACCCCGGCCCGTACGGCCGCGGCGAACGCTGCCCGCAGCTGATCCATCAGCCGCAGGCTGGCCGCGAACGTTGCCGTCGTGGGAGCGAACCCCGGCACCGGGCGCCAGTACAGCAGCTGCGCCAGGGCAGGGTTCTCGACCGCCCAGCGCACCAGGGCATGGGCCGCCGCCCGGATGGTCACCACCCCGCGCGGCCCTTCCTGCACGGCCGCCTGTACTGCCGCGCCGCTGCGCTCAACGCCCAGGGCGAACAGCGCGTCATAAACCGCGTGCAGCGACGGGAAGTACTTATACAACGACGGCTGGCGCATCCCGAGCCGCCGCGCGATCTCCGACATCGACAAACCGCCGACACCGGCCTCCGCCATGATTACCACGGCCGCATCGAGCGCATCCTCGATGGTCTGCTTGCGCCGCACGAGCCGTCGTTCCACCGCGACCGATTGGCTATAGGCTCTAGCCATAGCTATAAGCTATAGCTCAACTCGGCCCGGGTCAATGCGCGACCGGTCCGGCTCGCCGGGCGATGGCCATCCGGCAGCACTTCGGCCTGGCCGGCCCAGCCCCGCCAGGCCAGCATGCCGTTACTGGACAGCACCCGTGCCCCGGTGCTCCCATAGGCAAGGGAGAATCCCCGGCCGGGACAAGGTCCGTGTTACGGACGATTAAGGGGAACCCCGGCGTCGCACGGGTGCCACCTGCGCGGCAGGCAGCGGGCGCGTTACTGGTTGCGCTGGGGCGGGGACGGCGGTTTGTGCCGGGCGGTCGCGGGAGGCGGGCCTGTGTCATGGCGGTGGGGGGAAGGCTGAGGCAGCGGCTGACCCTGACGGTGGCGTGCGCGGCTCAAGTCATGATGGTGCTCGATGTCCTGATCGTGAGCGTCGCCCTGCCGTCTATTCAGCACGAGCTCCACTTCTCGCCCGCGGGCCTGGAGTGGGTGGTAAGTGCCTATGCCCTGGCGCTGGCCACGCTGATCCCCTTTGGGGGTGCCCTGGGAGATCATTTCGGCCGCAGGCGGGTTTTCATCGCCGGTGTCATCGTCTTCACGCTGGCCTCGGCGGGCTGCGCTCTTTCGGTTTCGGGCGGGATGCTGATCGGCTTGCGGGTGGTCCAGGGAATTGGCGGCGCCGTCATGTCGTCCCTGACCCTTTCGCTGATCTCCGAGGCGTACCCGGCGGAGGCCAGGGCGGGCCCGATCGGGCTCTGGGCGGCGGTAAGCGGCCTGGCCGTGGCGGGCGGCAGCGTGCTCGGCGGCTTGCTTCTCAGCGTCTTCCCCTGGTCATCAATCTTCTGGGTTAACGTCCCGATCGGTGTGCTGACCGCAGTCATCTCGGCGGTAGCGGTCGCGGAGTCCCGGGAGCCTGTGCCCCGGCCTTTCGACAGAATCGGTGTGCTGCTGAGCACTTCCGGTCTGTTCTTGCTGACTTTTGGGTTCGTCGATTCCGCTGACGCCACCTGGGGCGCGCCGGTGGTGGGTGCCTGCGTCGGTGCCGGGGTGGCGGTGCTGGCTGCCTTCTTTGTGTGGGAGCACAAGGCCACGTCACCGATGGTCCCACCGTCGTTGCTGCGGACCCCAAGTTTTGGCCGGGCGTGCGCCGTCTACCTGCTCGCCTACCTTGCGTTCTCGGGATTCATCTACTACGTCACCCTGTTCTTCCAGAATATCGATGGATGGTCTCCGCTGCGCACCGGCCTGTCCTGGCTCTTCTTCTGTATTCCGTATTTTCTCGTGGCCCAGCGAGGGAAGTGGGTCGCGCGGCGGCTGCCGGTGGCCTCCGCCGTCGGGTGGGGCTGCTTCATCGCCGCCGTGGGCGTGCTCGGCATGAGCCGACTGACGACGGCAACGCCGTTTGCCTGGCCCGCGGCCTGTTACGTCCTGGTGGGGGTGGGTTTCGCCCTGATGGTCCCGGCGGGCTCGGCAGCGGCGATGGCTGAGGTCCCGCAGGGATCGTCGGGGATCGGATCAGGCCTGTTCAACGCCTGCCGCCAGATCGGCACCACGATGGGACTGGCCATCCTGGGATCCATCGGTGCCAGCGTGATCCTGGCTGACTGGCACCGCCGGTCTGGGTCTTTCCCGCCCGCCGAGCGGCACCGCGCAGCGCAGGCCGCCGCCGGCGTCGCGGGCGGCCAGGTTCACGCGGCGGCCGCATCGGTGGGCCGGCTGGCCCTTGACCCAGCGGTGTCCTCGTTCCTCCGCGGTTTCGGGCTTGCCCTGCTGCTGGCCGGCGCCACCCTGGCCGCGGCCGGGCTGGTGGGCTTCCTAGGGCTGCGGCACCTGCCCAGCCCCGCCCCCCAGCCACGCCAGCAAACCGATGCCAGGACGGGCCGGTTAACCGGGGCGCCTGGTCGCCGCCAGCCCGGGACAACCAGACCGTTCCCGGCCCGTCACCGGCCGGGCGGCAGTGGCTGGAAGGCCAGCGCACAGGAGTTGATGCAATAGCGCCTGCGGGTGGGAGCGGGCCCGTCACGGAAGACATGGCCCAGGTGACCGCCGCAGCGGCGGCACACCACCTCGGTGCGGCGCAGGAACCAGCCCTTGTCTGGCCGCAGCTCAACGGCTGCCGCGACGGCCGGCTGGGTGAAGCTCGGCCAGCCGGTGCGGGATTCGAACTTGGCGTCCGAGCGGAACAGCTCATTCCCGCAGCCAGCGCAGCAGTAGGAGCCATTGTCCTTGGTGTGCACGTACTTACCGGTGAAAGCGGGCTCAGTGTGCGCCCGGCGCAGTACGTCATACTGCTGGCGGGTCAGTTCCTGCCGCCACTGCTCATCCGGCTTGTCGATCTCCGGTGCTGTGCTGGCCTGCGTGGCCTTACTGCGGCGCATCAGTGTTCTCTTCCTGGCCGTGGGATCACCTGATCGAACAAGTCACGCCACCCGCTCATTCCGGTCGTGGTTCGGGCCAGGGCCAGTAGTAGTGTCTGGTGCCCATGCAGGTCCAGGTGCACTGGCATGGCCAGGACGGGGCGCGGCTGCCGGTAGCGGTGTGGTGTCCCGGCCCGGGCTGGCGGATGATCTCCAGCGGTGTCACGGGGGGCGGGATCGGGCTGCGCGAATGGGTTCTCAACGCGCAGGTGCCGGGCTCCTACTGCCGGACGGACCCGGGCACGCACGTCGCCGAGCTGGCCGGCACCCTGGGCCTGGGCGGTGCGGGCGTCGGGCTGCTCACCGCGGCCAGTGTGGCCGGGATGGTGCACGGCGAAAGCGAAGGGGTACACGCCGCGGCCACGGTTGGCCTGCGCGTCCCGGTCTGGGCGGCGGCGCCACCAGGCACGGCTGACGGTGAGCTGGCCCCGGCCTGGCGGCCGGGCACCATCAACATCATCGTTTCGGTCCCGGTGCCGCTGCGCGACGCGGCCTACGTCAATGCGGTCATGACCGCCACCGAGGCCAAGACCCAGGCCATGCTGGAGGCGGGATTCCGCGCCACCGGCACGGCCTCGGACGCCATCTGCATCGCCGCCCCGGTGGCGGGCCAGGCTGCGGACTTCGCCGGGCCGCGGTCGCTGTGGGGCGCGCGGATCGCCCGCGCGGTGCATTCCGCTGTGCAGGCCGGCGCGGCCGGGACCCGATAGGACCTGGGTTGACTTATAGGTGACCTTCGGCATCTGGGCCCCAGAACCTAAGGGGCGCAGTTTGGCAGCAATAGGCCAATCCGCAAGGAGGAACAGATGTCTACCACCGTTGACGGGCGCGCGCAGCCCCAAGCCAGGGTTGCCAGACCTGAGCCACCGCCGGCCGCCACCACAACGATGGGATGGGGGAATTCGGCACCGCTCGCGCTAGCCGCGTTCGCCGTGCCCACGCTCATGCTCAGCGCGATCAACGTCGGCTGGGTGAACATCGCCGTCGAGCCAATGATCTTCGCCGTGGCATTCATGGCGGGGGGAATAGTCCAGCTGATCGCCGGGATTATTCAGCTCCGCACCGGGAACACGCTGGCCGGCGTGCTGTTCAGCATGTACGGCTCGCTGTGGCTGTCCCTGTTCGCGTTCGCGGAATTCTTCGTCAAGGATGTCCCGCCGGCCCAGGTCGGTCACGCCCTCGGGTTGCTGCTGTTCGCGTTCGGGGCCTTCACCCTGTGGGTCTTCGTTGCCTCATTCCGCAGCAACGCTGTGATCGTCGCTGCCCTCGCGGTCCTGGCTGCCACCCTGTTCGTGCTGGGAGCAGGCCAGTACGCGGCGAACACCGCACTGGTGCATGCCGGCGGCTACCTGGGCTTCGTGGCGGGCGCGCTGGCCGCGTACCTGTCCTGCGCTGAGCTGTGCGAGGCCGCATACCACCGTGTCGTGCTGCCTATCTGGCCACTGGCCAAGTCCTAGCAAGCCCCCGTACCAGATAGCCCGCGGCTAGGCCGCGGGCTATCGTTGCTGTGAGGTGGCCGCCCGCAGCGGCGATATGCCTCCTCATGCCCGTGATGGCATGCACCGGAACTCGCCTCCTGACCGGACGGCAGCGGTCAGGGCCAGTCCAGGCCGAGGATCTGCAGGAGGTCACGGAAGTCCGTGATCGTGTAGTCGGGTGCGCAATCCCGGTAGACCTTTGCCCCCTGGTCCGAATCGAACATCACGGTCGTCATGCCTGCCTCACGCGCCCCATAGATATCCCGGTACATGTCGTTCCCGACGTACAGGGTGTTACCGGCCGCCACCCCCATCCCGTCCAGGGCAAACTGGAAGAGCCGCCGGTCGGGTTTGCGGTACCCGTGGTCGCCGGACACGATGACCGGGTCGAAGTAGCCGAGCAGGCCTACCCTGTGCAGTTCGCCGCGCGCGTACATGCTCTGCGCGTCAGTGACGATGGCCAGCGGGTAGTGCTCACGCAGGACGTCGAGCACCTCACAGACGTACGGGTACAGGCCGAGCTCCCGGCGCGAGATGCCGCGGGACATCTCAGCCAGGAACAACGGCATCTGCTGGAGCTTCCCAGCTGGCATCGTGCGGGTGAAGCCCGTCCCGTGATCTTTGATGATGCTGCGCCAGATACCGACGGCGTTGAATTCGGGGTACTTTTCCGGGCTGGCCCGCAGCTGCTCCTTCATGAGCCGGAAATAGACGTCACGCAGTTCGTGCCGGTGCAGGTCGATGCCCTGGTAGGTGAGGAAGTGTGCCGCGGCGCGGAAAATCCGCTCCTCGTCGTCATCGGCCAGAATCCTGACCAGGGTGCCGTTCACGTCGAAGGCGAGCGCTCGGATGTCCATGGTTTGCGCCAGTACCTCTCGCTCGCCAGGGCGTCGGCAACGAGTGTAGGCGCAGTAACCCCATGGCCCGGGATCTGGGGCGTTCACCTGGCTTGCAGCAGCCTCTTCGCCTGCCTCACCAGCTTGCCGCCGTAGTCCTGGCCGATGTAGTCGTTGCGCGCGACCCGCAGCAGGTTCAGCGCCATGTAGTACGGCGCGCGAGCGCTGAGCGACTCGAACGTCTGCTCCTGGTCGGGGAGATGACCGCTGTACTCCCAGAGGAAGTGCCCGATGAACGGCTCCGCGCGATGCCGGTCGCCGCAGTCACGCATGAACGCGTGCTGGAGTTCCCCAGCGACCCGCCCGACGTCGAACATCCGGTCGCCGCGCTTCATCCGCTCCAGGTCGATGGCCGCGACGTCCATGCCGCGGCCGAACAGGAAGTTCGCCGGGGTCGCGTCACCGTGCAGCCAGACCTGCCGGTCCTGCCACATCTGCGGCAGTTCCCGCCACCGGTCCCGCAGCCGGGAGAGATCGTCGATGTCCCGCTGCCCGATGCGGCGGGCCTTCCCGAGCTGGCCGACGATCGCGTCGAAGTACCGGCACTCGGGTTCAAACGCCACAGTTGCCCCATTGGCCGTCCGGTTGTGCAAGGTGGCCAGGAAGGACGCCAGCGCCGTCAGCCGCGAGTAGAGATGCGCATCATCCCGGTGCTGGGTAGCCTGCGCGATCGCGTGGCTGAACTCCTCGCCGGGATAGTATTCGACGGCCAGCGCGCCGTTGATATCGCGGCTGACGCCCAGCGGGCGGATCACGTGGTGCGGCGATCCGACCAGGTTGTACTGCCGCAGCAGCTGCAGGCAGTGATATTCCTGGCGGGCCATCCAGGCGGCCTTGTCCAGGTCCCTGCCGAACCTGGTGCCGTAGAACTTGCAGATGACCTTGGCGCCGCTGAACTTCTCCTCGTATGCGTAGACCTCGTTGCTCCCAGACAGCCGGAACACGCGGAACGCCAGCTGCAGTCCCCCCACCTCCAGGCGATCGCGCATGATCCGGCTGAGGAAGCCGTGCAGCGGATCCTCACCCGCGACGTAGCCGACATATTTCCCGTTCATCGGAGCCTTCCCTCGCGTCCCCCGGTGCGGGTGGCGTTCCGACACCTGCCATTCACCGCGCCTTTACCCGGATGGAGACCTTTTGCCCGCTCCTGATACATGCCGGCCCGGAGACTGCGTGCAGCCACCCGGCTGGCGCAGCGGTCCTGAACCGCAGTGCCTCAGCCGGATGGCTGCTGAACTCTCACGAGGTACCCGGGGCCGTGGCGGGGCTACGCTGTGGTAGCCCAGGGCGGGCCCCGGACCTCGCGATCAGTGGACGGAAAGCTCCTTCTTGAGGATCTTGCCGCTGGGCCCGGTCGGTAGTTCACCCAGGAACACGACTGATCTCGGGTACTTGTACGCGGCGAGCCGCTCCTTGGCGAAGTCGATCAGTTCCTGCTCGGTGGCCACCTGGCCCCTCTTCAGCACGCAGTACGCCCTGACCTCCTCCCCCAGCCGCTCGTCAGGTATGCCTATGACGGCAACCTGGCCGACCGCGGGGTGCTTATACAGGACATCCTCGACCTCCCGCGGGTAGACGTTATACCCGCCGCGGATGACCAGGTCTTTCTTCCGGTCGACGATGAAATAGAACCCTTCCTCGTCCTGGTATCCAAGGTCCCCGGTGCGCAGCCACCCATCTGTGATTGCCTCCGCGGTCCCTTCCGGGTTCCTGTAATAGCCCTTCGTGACACAGTGACCGCGCAGTACGAATTCTCCGATGTTTTCCTTTCCTGGCCCGAGCGGCCGTCCTTCAGCGTCCCACACCTGCATGTCCACGCCCCAGATGGGCTTGCCGACGCTGTATGGTTTCCGGTCGTCGCGGCGGTTGAAGGTCGCCACTGGCCCGCTTTCGGTGAGGCCGTACAGCTCCAGGATTATGACCCCGAACTTCCGCTCGAAGCTGTCCAGGAACTTGGCCGGCAGCGCCGATCCGGCGGAACCCGCGATGCGGAGCGAGGACGTATCGTAGTCCTCGAGCCGCGGGTGCTGCAGCAGCGCGTGGTACATCGTCGGAACGCCATGGAAAATGGTTGCCTTGTCGTTCTGGATGACTTCCAGCATCTGGCCGGCGTCGAAGCGCACCATCAGCCGCAGCGCACCCCCGGCCAGCACCGTCGAATTGAGCACGCCGGACAGGCCAAGGGTATGGAACATCGGGGCGACGGCGACCATCACGTCAGTGTTGGTCATCTCGAAGCCCTGCCGGTGCGCATCGGCGTTCATGTACAGCTCGAAGTGGGTCAGCTCGACCCCCTTCGGCCGGCCGGTGGTCCCCGAGGTGAACAGGATCACGGCTGTGTCACCGGGGTCCCGCTGCTCGAACGGCGGCGGGTCCGGCTGATCCCCGGCGAGGAGCTCATCGAAATCAGTGCCCACGCTGTCGGCGGCACGCTGGCCGCCCGCCACGACAAAGATTTCCTGAACGCCTGCCTCGGCCGCACCCTTCGCTGCCTCGGTGATCGTGTCCGCCGCTGTGATGACCGCCTGGGCGTCCGAGTCGCCGAGATAATAAGCGATCTCGGGCGCCTTCAGCAGCACGTTCATCGGGACAACGACCCCCCCGGCCTTGAGGATGCCGAAGTAGGCCATGAGGAATTGCGGGATGTTCGGCAGCTGCAGGCCAACCGCAACCCCGGGCTCGATGCCATACCGCCGCAGGTTCACGGCGACCCGGTCGGACACCGCGTCCAGCTCGGCGTAGGTCATCGAGCCTTGGTCAAAGATCACCGCAGGCTGGCCGGGCCACCGCTTAGCTGACTCATGCAGAGTGATCGCCAGGTTGAAGCTCATGCTGATCCTCCTCCTCTTTCCCTTCTCCCCGGTTCTCCCCCGGGATGCGGAAGACGGTCAGTGGCCCGTGGCGAACAGGTGGTGCTTGCGGGTACGGGGTGCAGACGAGGTGCCCTTGCTCCCCAGGTGCGGGTTGGGCAGGATCGCGTGGCCGAAGGTCTCGCTGGTCAGGGCGGCAGCGCAGCCATACCAGGCCACGGCGGCGAGCGCGATACCGATCCATCCGCTGGCCTTCACCAGCCCGGCGTCGCTCGCACCGTTACCCCATGCGGCGACCACGAAAAGCGCCGTGGCGAACATGAAGATGAGGTTGATGACGAGGGTGGTCCGCAGCGAGGCGATCCACAGGATGAACGCCGGAATTGCCCACAGGCCCAGGAACAGGGCCAGATTGGCTGGCTGCTGCGCGGGCGGGATCTTGGGCATCTCGTAGGTGAAGAAGTACCAGAGCGCGAGGTTGAAGCAGCCGAAGGTGCCGAAGGCCACGACGCCGAACATGTTGCCGCGGAGGACTTCCCACATCGCCACCGCGAACTGGCCCAGGCCTCCGTAGAGCAGCAGCGTGGTGAGCACGACCGGGATGGTCGTGGGCTTGGCCATGCCGATGTTGATCCAGCTCAGGGCGGCGAGCGGCAGCGACAGCGCAGCCATCCCGAAAGGTCCTGGGTCAGCCAGGAACAGGGCTCTCACCGGCCGGTCCGTACTGGTCTCTGGCACCTCGGCCTTCGGCTGGTGCCCGTTGTGCGCGATCTTGCCCGTCTGTGCGGGTGCGACGTAGGTCATGACAGTCCCTCCTTGTCGCGATTCCTGCCGACCGACCGGTCGGTTATCCGGTCCGGTCATGGCCATCGTTGGCCGGCACCCCAGGTGAGAGGCAGCGACTTTTGCCTCTGCTCCACCTGCCAGAAGTCCTATTCTGGTCAGCGGAATAAGACGCACGGTTTAAAGTACAGATAGTAATCGATACAACACATAAAGTAGCGAATTCCGGAACCGGTTCTGTGGCGGGAATGACCGCCGGCCGGCCCATCCATTCAGGCCAGGCCCGGGGCGCTGTGCCGTCGTGGTGGCGCCAGGGGGAGACTGGTTAGCGCTTGACGCAACCTTCATCTGACGAAGAGGAGTGGCCGACATGAACAGCAGTCTCGGCCTGGACCGTCTCGCGGCGCTCGACGTGCATGTCCATATCGAGGCCGACGCTCAGCACCGCACATCACTTGACCAGGAACTCCTGGACGCCTCCGCGGCCTACTTCCGTGGCACCCAGCCGCGCATGCCCACTATCCACGATGTGGCGGCTTATTACCGCGAGCGCAACATCGGGGCGGTGGTCTTCACGGTTGACGCCGAGACGGCGCTGGGCCAATCCGCGCCGCCCAGTGAGGAGATCGCCGACGCCGCCGCCGACTACGCGGACATCCTGATCCCGTTTGGCTCGGTCGACCCGCTCACCGGTGAGGCCGCGGTCCGCCGGGCGCGCCGCCTGGTCGAGCAGCATGGTGCGCGCGGGTTCAAATTCCACCCGAGCCTGCAGGCGTTCCAGCCGAACGACCGCGCCTTCTATCCGCTGTATGCGGCGCTGGAGGAGATGGGGGTACCGGCGCTGTTCCACACCGGCCAGACCGGCATCGGGGCGGGACTGCCGGGCGGCCGCCGGATCAAGCTGCGCTA
>Ga0335078_10007595_pt1 | contig 16076 bp, 14 predicted proteins | sample Lox_Sample_32_FD_206711 | JGI IMG/M metagenome (GOLD analysis project Ga0335078, IMG submission 206711) | Soil microbial communities from Loxahatchee National Wildlife Refuge, Florida, United States - Lox_Sample_3.2 | ecosystem: Environmental > Terrestrial > Soil > Wetlands | place: USA...
GGAAAGTGGGGCCTGAACTGGGAAAACTTGTGGAGCTAAGGGGACTCGAACCCCTGGCCTCTTGCATGCCATGCAAGCGCTCTACCAACTGAGCTATAGCCCCGCGGCTGTCGCGCCGACCTAGGTCAGCAACGCCACGCCAGTGTACAAGATCCGGCGCCCTCAGCGGTCGTCGCTGAGCACCGGCTCGGGCAGGGTTCCGGCGTTGTGCTCGATGAGCCGCCACCTGCCGCGGCGGCGGCCAAGAACAGACCAGGCGCAGTTGGCCAGCGGGCCGACGGCACCCCATAGTTCCTCGGGGAGACCGAGCACGCGCGCGGCGCCCAGCCGCAACGCCGCGCCGTGGCTGACGACGACCGCCAGGGTCCCGGGGGGCAGGCCGTCAGCGATCCGTTCCATCGCCGTGCCCGCGCGGTCGGCGACGGCCATCGAGGTTTCCCCCTCGGGCGGGCGCCACTGGGAATGCTCAACCGGGTAGCGGGTGCGGATCTCCACGTCGGTGAGACCCTCCCAGAGCCCGCCGTAGCGCTCCCGGAGATCTTTGTCCGGGATCACGGTGAGGCCGGTGAGGCGCGCCAGCGGCGCGGCGGTCGCGGTGGCCCTGATCAGGTCGGACGAGTAGATCGCCGTCGGCTGCAGCGCGGCGAGCAGGCGCGCGGCGCGTTCCGCCTGCTGCTCGCCGACCGGATCGAGGGGGATGTCGCTCTGGCCCTGGAACCGGCCTTCCATGTTCCATTGGGTCTGCCCGTGCCGCCACAGGACCAGCCGGACCGAGGGATCGCTGCCGCGCGCGCCGGCTGATGGTGCTCCCCCCGTCCCGCTCAGGCCCGGCGCTCCCCCGGTCCCGCTAGGGCCCGGCGCTCCCTCCGGCCCGCTAAGGCCCGGCGCCTCGCCGCCCGTGGCCCCGGCCACGCCGGGCCCTTGACCGCCCGGCTCGGGCGAGCCCCCGTTCCCCACAGAACCGCCTCCTTCCGGCGAGCCGCCCGCCCCCGGCACCGCGTTCCCCGGTACCACGACTACTGGAGTTCTCCAACGCCTGCCCCTGGACCAGCCCCGGGCCCGGGCGCCGCGCCCACGGGCTCGGGCAGCGGGACGCGCGGGCAGTCCTTCCAGAGCCGCTCGAGCGCGTAGTAGACCCGTTCCTCGGCGTGCTGAACGTGGATCACGATATCGAGGTAATCCAGGAGTACCCAGCGGCGTTCCCGCTCGCCTTCCCGGCGCACCGGCTGGGCGCCGACCTGCCGCATCTTCTCTTCGATCTGATCGACGATCGCGCGGATCTGACGGTCGTTCGCGGCCGAACAGAGCAGGAAGACGTCGGTGATGACGAGTTGCTCGCTGACGTCGTAGGCGATGATGTCCGCAGCGAGCTTCTCAGCCGCGGCCTCGGCCGCGATCCCTGCAAGCTCGACGGCCCTGGCGGTAGCTGTCACGTGGTGGGCTCGGCCTCCTCAGGTTCCCTTCCCTGCCTTCTCACGCGGCTCGCACGCGGCAGGGGCGCATCGTCCGCGGCCTACTGCGGCCGGGGCGCCCTTTCAGGGTAACCCGCCTTACCGTGTCCGCGGCCTTCCCGATGGTGACGGCGCACTGCCTGGGTCAGCTGCCGCCGTCGTGGTAGAGCCTGCGTTTGGCGATGTACTGGACGATTCCGTCCGGGACGAGATACCAGATCGGCTCCCCGGCGCCGACGCGCTGCCGGCACTCGGTCGAGGAGATCGCCAGCGCCGGGATCTCCACCAGGCTCACCTTGTCCTCGGGCAGTCCCTGATCGCTCAGCCGGTGGCCGGGACGCGTGCAGCCGACGAAATGCGCCAGCGAGAACAGCTCGTCCACGTCTTGCCAGGACAGCATCCGGGACAGCGCGTCGGCGCCGGTGATGAAGAAGAACTCCGCCTCCGCGCCCCGCTCCGCGCGCAGGTCGCGCAGCGTGTCGATGGTGTATGTCGGGCCGGGGCGGTCGATGTCGAGCCTGCTGACCGAGAACCGCGGGTTCGAGGCGGTGGCGATCACCGTCATCAGGTAGCGGTCCTCGGCGGAGGACACCATCTTGTGCTGCTTCTGCCACGGCTGGCCGGTGGGCACGAAGACAACCTCGTCGAGGGCGAAGATGTGCGCCACCTCGCTGGCCGCGACCAGGTGACCGTGATGGATGGGGTCGAACGTGCCACCCATCACGCCGATCCTGGCCTTGCCGCGCGTTCCCATCCCCAGACTCTAGCGATCACCCAGGTCCCGCGCCCGGCCCTGGCCTGGCCCGCCGCGCCCTATCCCAGGCCGGGCAGCGGCGGCCTGCCGTCGTGCCACCGCACGACCCGGACCGCCTTGCCCAGCTCACTGCGCGGAACCGTGCCGCCGGGCAGCACCCGCACCCGCACGCTCACCCCCAGCTCGGCGCGCAGCCGGGCCTCCAGGTCGATCTCGCCGGGCACCGGTTCCGCGCCGCCAGGCGCCCCGCCCGGTTCGCCGCCGCCAGCTGCCGTGGCTGTGGAACCCGGCGGGGCAGCGGCAGCCGTTTTGTATTCGCAACAGACGATGAGGCGGCGGGCGTCCTCGCGCTCGTCCAGCACCAGCAGGTAGTCGGGAGACAGCGCAGGCGCGGCGAGCAGGACCCGCTCGATCTCGCTGGGGTACACGTTCACGCCGCGCAGCACCAGCATGTCGTCGCGGCGGCCGGTGACCTTGCTCATCCGCACCAGCGTCCGCCCGCACGCGCAGGTGCCGCGGCGCAGCGCGGCGATGTCGCCGGTGCGGTACCGCAGCAGCGGCAGCGCCTCCCTGGTGACGGTGCTGAACACCAGCTCGCCCCGGGTCCCCTCGGGCACCGGCGCGCCGGTCTCCGGGTCGACCGCCTCGACTACGAAGTGGTCCTCGTTGACGTGCAGCCCGTCCGCGGCCTCCAGGCACTCCGCGGACACCCCGGGGCCGATCACCTCCGACAGGCCGTAGATGTCCAGGGCGCGCAGGCCGAGCAGTTCCTCGATGCGGGCGCGCATCTGGCCGGACCAGGGCTCGGCACCGAACAGGCCCGCCGTGAAGGCCACGCCGTGCCCCGGCCGCAGCCCCGCCTCGGCCAGCGCCTCGCCCAGCCGGATCGCGTACGACGGGGTGCAGGTGAGGATGTCCGGGCGCAGGTCGCGGATCAGCGTCACCTGCCGCGGCGTCATCCCGCCCGAGGCGGGGACCACGGTCGCGCCGAGCTCGATCGTGCCCTGGTGGATGCCCAGCCCGCCGGTGAACAGCCCGTACCCGTACGCGTTGTGCACCAGGCTCGCCCTGGTGGCGCCCGCCGCCGCCAGGGCGCGCGCGCACATGCGCGCCCACAGCGCCAGGTCGGCGCGGGTATAGGCGACCAGTGTCGGCCGGCCGCCGGTACCGCTGGACCCGTGCACGGCGACCACGTCCTGCTGCGGTACTTCGATCATGCCAAACGGATAAGCCGCCCAAAGGTCCGCCTTGGTGACCATCGGCAGACGGGGCAGGTCAACCAGGCAGACGTCGTCCGGGGCGGTCACCCCCGCGTCGCGCAGCCGCTGCCCCTGGACCCCGTCCGAGGCGAGGAGCCGGCCTGCCAGGGTGCGCAGCCGCATCTCCTGCAGGGCGGCGAGTTCCTCGGCGGGCATGGCCTCCGCGCTGGGCTCGAACATCCGACTCACCCTCCGCCGTCAACTCTCCGCCATCCTGCCACGGCCCGGCAGCGTGGCCGTGAGGATCCAGCCGCCTTACCCACACAATCCAGGGCGCACCTGGCACCTCCCGCCCGGGGAGCCGGGGGCTCCTGGGGCCCGGGACCCGGTGGGCCTAGATCCCCTCCTCCGGCGGTCCGCCGGCCACATAGCATGCTGAGTATGACCGCCACGCCGGATCGTGCCCGGGTACGCCTGCCCGGGATATCCTCGCGCGCTTACGAACACCCCGCCGACCGCTCGGCCCTGGTGGCGATGCGCAAGCTGACCGGTTTCGACGTGCTGCTCAGGCGGCTCGCCAGCCTGTTCTCCGACCGGAGCCTGCGGCTGCTGTTCCTGGCCAGCTCGGTGCGGGCCTCCCGGGATCAGTTCCCCGAGATGTACGAGCTGCTGCTGGACGGCTCGTCGATCCTGGACCTGCCCGACGTCCCGGAGCTGTTCATCACCCAGGACCCGATCCCCAACGCGATGACGCTCGGGTCGGACAAGCCCTTCATCGTGATGACCACCGGCCTGGTCGACCTGATGGACGACGAGGAGCTGCGCTGGACCATCGGCCACGAGCTCGGGCACGCGCTGTCCGGGCACGCGGTCTACCGGACCATGCTCTACCACCTCACCCGGCTCGCCACCCGGCTGGCCTGGTTCGCCATCGGCTACATCGGGCTGCGCGTGATCATCGCCGGCCTGGAGGAGTGGTACCGCAAGTCCGAGCTGTCCTGCGACCGGGCGGGCGTGCTGGCCGGCCAGGACCCGGAGGCGGGCCGCCGGGCGCTGATGAAGCTGGCCGGCGGGGCAAGGATGTCGGAGCTGAGCCACGAGGCGTTCCACCAGCAGGCCCGCGAGTACGACGCGGTCCCGGACGTCCGGGAAGGGCTCATCAAGCTGCTGCAACTGCAGGGAAACACGCACCCGTTCGCGGTGATGCGGTTCGCCGAGCTCGACCGGTGGGTGCGTGAGGGCGACTACGAGGCCATCCTGGGCGGGGAGTACGCGCGCCGCGCGGATGACTCGCAGACCTCGGTGACCGAGGAGATGAGGGCGGCGGCGAGGTCCTACCAGGAGTCGTGGAACCGTACCTCGGACCCGTTCGTGGGCATGGTGAAGGGCTTCGCGGAGACCGCGGCCGGCGCGGGCGAGCGGCTGTTCAGCGGCCTGTTCGGCAACCGGCCGCCCGGCAACAGCGGCTCCGGCGGCGCCAGCTCAAGCTGATCCGCCCCCGCAACCCTGGCGCCTGGCAACCCCGCGCCCCGCAACCCCGCGCGCCCCCGGCAACCCGCGCGCCCCGGCAACCCCGCGCCCCGCAACTCCGCGCGCCCCCGGCAACCCCGCGCCCCGCAACCCCGCGCGCCCCCGGCAACCCGCGCGCCCCGGCAACCCCACGCGTCGGACCGGGGCCTGTGGATATTCATGATCCGTTCGGATTTTGTCCCCTATAGGGGCCAAGAACCGAACTGGTAACGGATTTCCACAGGCGCGCTCAGGCGGAGGGGACATCCGGCCGGGCGAGCACGACGAGGTCGTCGCGGTGGACGACTTCGCGCTCGTACCCCGGCCCCTTCCGGGCGGCCAGCCAGCGGGTGGACCGGCCCATGAGCGCCGGGATCTCGGCCGCGTCGTAGCTGACCAGGCCGCGCGCCACGACCTCCCCATCGGGGCCGGACAGGTCGACCGGGTCGCCCGCGTCGAAACTCCCCTCGACCCCGGTGATCCCGGCGGGCAGCAGCGACGCCCGCCCGGCCACGACTGCCCGGACCGCGCCCGCATCCAGGACCAGCGTGCCCCGGGCCACCGTGGCGTGTGCCAGCCACAGCTGGCGGGTGGCGGGACGGCGGTCGTGCGGGGCGAAGTAGGTGCCGACGGGACGGCCGGCCAGGGCCAGCGCCGCCTGGTCGGCGCGGGCCACGACGGTGGGGATGCCCGCCTCGGTCGCGATGAGCGCCGCGTCCACCTTGGTGACCATCCCCCCGGTACCCACCCGCCCAGCCGAGCCGCCCTGCCCCGGTGAGACGACCTGCCCCCGGGCGCCCCCGCCAAGCGAGCCGCTCCGCCGGGACGCACCACTCTGCCCCGGCGGGCCGAGGGTGACGCCGTCCAGGTCCGCCCGGTTCTCGACCCGGTCGATCCGCCGGGCGCCGGGGTGGCGCGGGTCGAAGTCGTACAGGCCGTCCACGTCCGAGAGCAGGATCAGCGCCCCTGCCCTGACCACGTGGGCGACCAGGGCGGCCAGCCTGTCGTTGTCACCGAACCTGATCTCGTCGGTGGCGACCGTGTCGTTCTCGTTCACCACGGGGAGAACGCCCAGTTCGAGCAGCCGGTCCAGGGTCCGCTGGGCGTTGCGGTAGTGCGCGCGGCGCATCAGGTCATCCGCGGTCAGCAGGATCTGGCCGGCCGCCACCCCGTGCCGCGCGAACGCGGCCGTGTACACGGCGACCAGCAGGCCCTGCCCAACGGCCGCGGCCGCCTGCTGGGTGGCGAGGTCGCGGGGCCGGCGGGGCAGGCCCAGCGGGGCCAGGCCGGCCGCGATCGCCCCGGAGGAGACCAGGACGACCTGGGCGCCGGCCTGCACCCTGCCGGTGAGCACGGTGGCAAGCGACGCGATCCGGCCCTCGTCGATGCCCCCGTCGCCGGTGGTGAGCGAGGATGAGCCGACCTTGACCACGACCCGACGGGCCGCAGCGATGTCGGCCCGGTCCCCCGCGGCGCCAGCCTTGGCCCCGGCAGCGCCGACCCGATCTTGGTCATGGTCCTGTTCCGCCGCCAGGCCGCCCTGGTCTCCCCTCACCAGGGGAGCCGTTCGTCGGTGCCGCGCGGGCCGAGGCCGCGCGGCTCGCCCGCCGGGAGGTCGGGGTCCCAGTCGAAGACGACGGCGTCGTCCTCGTCACCGATCGCCACCTCCGCGCCCGCCTGCGCACCGGCCTCGGCAAGCGCCTTCTCGACACCGAGGCGGGCGAGCCGGTCGGCGAGGTAGCCGACCGCTTCCGCGTTGCTGAAGTCCGTCTGCCGCAACCACCGGGCCGGCTTGTGTCCCCGCACGAGGAAGCTGTTCTCGCCGGTGCGGACGACCTCGAACTCGGGCCCCCCCGCGGCGGGAGGCCGGATCACCTGCCGGGTCGGCTCGGGCGGCGGCGCCGCAGCACGGACCGCCGCGACCACGCGGCCGATGGCGAACGCGAGCTGCCGCACGCCCACGTGGGTGGCCGCCGAGATCTCGTAGACCTCCAGCCCCCGGGCGGCCAGTTCGGTCCGGGCGCGGCCTGCGGCCTCGCGCGCGGCCGGGACGTCGATCTTGTTGAGCGCCACGATCCGGGGGCGGCTGGCGAGGTCGGCGCCGGTGGCCACGGCGTAGGCCGCCAGTTCCGCCTCGATCGTGTCCAGGTCCGCGACGGGGTCACGGTCCGGCTCCCCGGCCAGGCTGGCCGCGCAGTCCAGCACGTGCACCAGCACCACGCACCGCTCGACGTGGCGCAGGAACTCCAGGCCGAGCCCCTTGCCGCTGCTGGCACCGGGGATCAGCCCCGGGACGTCGGCGACCACGAACTGGGTGTCGCCGGCCTCCACCACGCCCAGATGCGGGGTGAGCGTGGTGAACGGGTAATTGGCGATCTTCGGCCGGGCCGCGGACATCGCGGAGATCAGCGACGATTTGCCCGCGTTCGGAAAGCCCACCAGCCCCGCGTCGGCCACCGTCTTGAGCTCCAGCACGAGCTTGGCCTCAACGCCAGGCTCGCCGCGGAGCGCGAAGCCGGGCGCCCGGCGCCGGGGGGACGCGAGCGCCGCGTTGCCGAGCCCGCCACGCCCGCCCTGGGCGGCCACGAACCTGGTGTGCGCGCCCACCAGGTCGGCCAGCACCTCCCCGCCTTGGGTCTTGACCACGGTGCCGTCGGGAACGCCGACCACCAGGTCCGCGCCGTCGGCGCCGTTGCGGTTCGAGCCGGCGCCCTGCTTGCCGCTGCCTGCCCGGCGCACCGGCCGCCGGTGCAGGTCGAGCAGGGTGGCCATGCCGGGATCCACCTCGAAGATCACGTCGCCGCCCCGGCCGCCGTTGCCGCCGTCCGGGCCGCCCAGCGGCTTGAACTTCTCCCGGTGTACCGACGCGCAGCCGTGCCCGCCGTCACCGGCCTTCACGCCGACCGTGACGTGATCGGCGAACTCGGCCACTTCTGGTCGCCTCCACATGCATCAGGGGCGGACCGGCTGTCGGTCCGCCCCTAGGTAAGGCCTGCTGAAACCTTGCGGATGCCTACTTCGGTGCCGGGCTTCCGCCCACGGGCGCCCCGGCGATCACGCTCACGGCCCGGCGGTTGCGCACCCGGCCGAACGTGACCACCCCGCCGACGAGCGCGAACAAGGTGTCGTCCTTGCCACGCCCCACTCCGGGACCAGGATGGAAGTGGGTGCCGCGCTGGCGGACGATGATCTCGCCCGCGTTGACTTCCTGGCCACCGAACCGCTTGACGCCCAGCCGCTGGGCATGGGAGTCGCGGCCGTTCCGGCTGGATGACGCGCCCTTCTTGTGTGCCATCGTCAGCTCTTCTTCCTCGCCGCGGCCTTCCGCTCAGCGGCAATCCCGGTGATCTTCACCTGGGTGTAGCGCTGGCGGTGGCCCATCCGTCGCCGGTAGCCGGTCTTGTTCTTGAAGTGGATTATGTTGATCTTGGGACCGGCGACCGGGCCCATGATCTCCGCGGTGACCTGGTAGTTGCCGAGCTCGCCCGGGTCACTGATGACCTTGCCGTCATCGACGACGAGCAGGGCCGGCAGCGTCACGCTGGAGCCGACCTCACCAGCAAGGGTGTCGACGGTGAGGACGTCGTCCACCGCCGCCTTCTCCTGCCTGCCACCGCAGCGCACGATCGCGTACACCGAAGAACTCTCTCTCTGCTTGTGCGGGCCCAACGCGCTGTTCCGCGACTGCGGACCAAGACACGAAGAGGGGCTCGCCAGCCTTGCACCGGGCACCCTGGGAACCCAGCCCTGGATCCGTCCTGTGCGCTGGCTATTCAGGCTATCAGACCCCGGCGCCCGCCGATGCCTCGGCCGCCGTCTGGCCCTCGGTCCCGGCGCTCATGTCCGGCGGGCCGGGCTCCCGGGTGGCGGCGCGCCGCCGGCGTCGGCCGCCCGGCGCCTGTCCCTCGCCTGCGCCAGCCACCGCAGCGCCAGCCACCGCGCCGTTGCCGGCCGCCTCGGCCGCGCCAGCCCGCACCGCGCCAGCCTGCACCGCATCCGGCTGCACCGTGCCAGCCTGCACCGTGCCAGCCTGCGCCGTGCCAGCCTGCGCCACATCCGGCTGTGCCGTGCCAGGCTGCGCCGCGCCGGTCCCCCCGGTGCGGCCCGCACCGTCACCGGTGGCCGTGGCCCCGCTGGCGGCACCGGCGCCGGCCGGGGCGGTGGCCGTGCTGGCCGGGGCGCTGGCCGCGGGCTCGGCGGCGGGGGCGTCGCCGGCCTGGCCGTCCTTACCAGGCTTCCCCTGCCGCTGCCGCTTGCCTTCCCTGCCTGGCTTGGACTTGCCGTCCTTGGCCGCGGCGCCGTCGGAGCGGCCGCGGTGACCGCTGCCACCGTCGGCACCATCCGGGAAGATCAGCAGCCCGCGCCCGTTGCAGCACTCACATGGCTCGGAGAACGCCTCCAGCAAGCCGGAGCCGACCCGCTTGCGGGTCATCTGCACCAGCCCGAGCGAAGTCACCTCCGCCACCTGGTGCTTGGTCCGGTCCCTCGCCAGGCACTCCAGCAGCCGCCGGAGCACCAGTTCGCGGTTGCTCTCCAGCACCATGTCGATGAAGTCGATCACGATGATGCCGCCCACGTCACGCAGCCGCAGCTGCCGGACGATCTCCTCGGCGGCCTCCAGGTTGTTGCGGGTGACGGTCTCCTCGAGGTTGCCGCCCTGGCCGGTGAACTTCCCCGTGTTCACGTCCACGACGGTCATCGCCTCGGTGTTGTCGATCACCAGCGAACCGCCGCTCGGCAGCCACACCTTGCGCTCCAGCGCCTTGGCGAGGTGCTCGTCGATCCGGTAGTGCGCGAACGCGTCCTCCTCGCCCTGCCAGTGCTCCATCCGGTCCGCCAGGTGCGGGGCCACGTAGCGGACATACTCGTCCACCAGGTCCCAGCCCTCGTCGCCGGAGACGACCAGCTTGGTGAAGTCCTCGTTGAAGATGTCCCGGACCACCCGGATGGTCAGGTCGGGCTCGCTGTAGAGAAGCTCGGGCGGGCTGGCCGACTTCGCCTTCCGCTCGATGCTCTCCCACTGCGCGGACAGCCGGGCCACGTCGTGGGCAAGCTCCTCCTCGGACGCCCCCTCGGCCGCGGTCCGCACGATGACGCCCGCGTTCTCGGGCATGACCTGCTTGAGGATCTGCTTGAGCCGGGTGCGCTCGGTGTCGGGCAGCTTGCGGCTGATCCCCATCATCGACCCGCCGGGCACATACACCAGGTACCGCCCCGGCAGGCTGGCCTGGCTGGTCAGCCGTGCGCCCTTGTGGCCGACCGGGTCCTTGGTCACCTGGACCAGGACCGACTGGCCGGACTTGAGGGCAAGCTCGATCCGCTTGGCCTCGCCCTCCAGCCCGCTGGCGTCGAAGTTGACCTCGCCCGCGTACAGGACGGCGTTGCGCCCCTTGCCGATGTCGACGAAGGCGGCCTCCATCGACGGGAGCACGTTCTGCACCTTGCCGAGGTACACGTTGCCAACCAGGGACTGGTGGGTCCCCCGGTCCACGTAGTGCTCGACGAGCACCTTGTCCTCGAGAACCGCGATCTGGGTCCGGTCCCCGCGCTGGCGGACCACCATCACCCGGTCCACCGCCTCGCGCCTGGCGAGGAACTCCGACTCGGTGATGACCGGCGGCCGCCGGCGCCCCGAGTCACGCCCCTCCCTGCGGCGCTGGCGCTTCGCCTCGAGCCGGGTGGAACCCCGCACGACCTGGACCTCGTCGGCGGAACCGTCCCCGCCGGAGCGCCCCTGGCGCACGTGCACGACGGTGTTCGGCGGATCGTCCGGCCCGGTCTGGTCGCCGTCCGCGGCCGAACCACGGCGGCGCTTGCGGCGGCGACGGCGGGTGCCGCCGGAGGACTCGTCGTCCGGCTCCTCGGCCGCGGCCTCGGGGTCGGCCGGGGCACCGCCCTTGGCCGCGCCCGCGGCGGCGGCGTCGGCCGGAGTTCCATCAGCGGCCGGCCCGCCGTCCTGGCCCTGCTCCCCGTCGCCGCCGCGGGCACGCGACCGGGACCCGCGGCGGCGGCGCCGGCGGCCGGAGCCGTCCGCCTCGGCGTCCGCGGGCTCCGCCGCTTCCTCGCCGGGGCCGTCGTCCTTGGCCGGGCTGGCCGTGGCCTTCGGGGGGGCGGCGGCCGCGGCTGGCGGCTGGAAGATCACTTGAGGCGGCTGGAAGGTGGCCGTCGGCGCGCCCGCCGCATCGGGCTGTGCCGGGACACCGGGTGCCTGTCCGGCAGGCGGTCCGACGAAGGGTGCGGCGAACGGGGGCGTGGCCTGGGCCTGGCTGGCGGCGCCGGTCCCTCCCCCGCCGCTTTCGCCCCGGCCGGCCGCCCCGGCGGCACCAGCGCTCTCGCCCGCACCAGCGCTCTCGCCCGCACCAGCGCTCTCGCCCGCGGCGGCGCGGGCGGTGGTACGCCGGGTGCGTTTTGCCGGGCGCCGGGCAGCGGTGCCGTCACCGGTCCCGTCACCGGCTGGCGGGTCGCCGCCAGACGGGTCACCACCGGCAGGCGGGCTGCCGGCGGCCGCGGCGGGGTCGGCCGCGGCCTGCTTACCCCCCGGGGACGCCGGGGGCGCACCCGCGCGGTCGTCTGGCTGGGACGCCGCTGACCGGGCCGCCGGTTTGGCGGCCCGGCGCCTCGTCGCGCGGGCGCGCGGCGCTGCGGGTGCTTCGGTCAGGCCTGTGGAGCCGTCGCTGCCTGGCCCTTCACCGCTGGACTCGTTGTGTAGCTCGCTGTCGAGCATCCGGGCTGTCTCCCGTCAAGCTCCCGGGCGCGGACGGCCACGGCGGGACGTCCGCTCCGCGCGGGAGCTGGTCGTACGCGCCATCCGACCGGGCCGCCGCGTTCGCGGCGCCACCAGCGGTGCGCGTTATCTCCAGTTGTTGTCCTCCTGGCGTGCCCCGCTGGTGCGGCAGCGGTGCCGCACCCGGCTCCTGCGGCGTGACGGGCACGATCAGCCCGCCAGCCGCGGCGCCAGTGGTCCCCGCACTGAGCGCACCCTGCGCCAGCCGGGTCACCTGTGCGGGTGACGACGGCGCGAGGGCGGTCAGGCGGCGGAGCGCGGCCAGGATGTCGTCAGGCCGGACGACAGGTATGACATGCCGAACAGCCATTCGAAGTATCGCATTCCCGGCATCGCCGTCCGAGGCGGCGCACCGGTCGGTCTCCATGGTGATCACTGCGGCGCGGGCATCCATGCGCCGCGGCCCCTTGCTGGTGAGGCGCTCGACCTCGATGCTGTCGCAGGCGAGGAACGCCGCCACGGCCCGCGCGGCCTCGGCCGGGGGCACGCCGGGCAGGACCACCTGCCACAGCGACGCCTCCAGCGGAAGGGCGCCCAGCGGGGCCGGGGCCTGCATTACCTCGATCACGTCTATCCCGTCTGGCAGGGCCGCGTCGAGCCGTTCCCGGACCTCGGATACGGCACAGGCTCCCGTGAGGGAGAGCTCCAGGTACTCGGCCTCGCTCGCTGTCCCGGTCGGGGCCGCGCCAGCGTAGGAGATCTTCGGGTGCGGCGTGAATCCGGCGGAATAAGCGATGGGCAGCCCTGCCCGGCGAACTCCCCGTTCAACGGCACGCGCGATATCCCGGTGACTGGCGAAACGCATCCTGCCTCTTTTAGCGTACCGGACAATCAGGCGGCAGGTCACTCCAGGCGCGCCCGCATGATCGGGCCTGGGCGCACTCGGCCGCCGCTGCTCAGCCACGCTCAGGCCCCGCCCTGCGCGGTGCGGGCGGGCACGGCCGGCAGCGGGAGCAGGGTCGCGCCGGTCGGCCCGGTCTGGATCTCGGTGCCCATGGCCGGGCAGACCCCGCAGTCGTAGCACGGGGTCCAGCGGCAGTCCTCGACCTCGGCGGCCCCGGCCGGATCCACCGCGTCCTGCCAGTCCTGCCAGAGCCAGTCACGGTCGAGGCCCGCGTCGAGATGGTCCCAGGGCAGGACCTCGCTGTACTCGCGCTGCCTGGTGGTGAACCAGTCCAGGTCGACCGGTTCGGCCGCGAGGGCGGTACGCGCGCAGCGTTCCCAGCGGTCGAAGGAGAAGTGCTCGCTCCACCCGTCGAACCGCGCCCCGTCCGCCCAGGCGGCCCTGATGACCTGGGCGACCCGCCGGTCTCCCCGTGACAGCAGGCCCTCGATGATCGACGGCCTGCCGTCGTGGTAGCGGTAGCCCACGGCGCGACCGTAACCGGGATCGGACCGTAGCGCGCGGCCGAGGGCACGCAGCCGCGCGTCCACCGTTTCGTGGCGGGCCTGGCCGGCCCACTGGAACGGGGTGTGCGGCTTGGGCACGAACCCGCCGATCGACACCGTGCACCGGATGTCGCGCCGGCCCGTGGCTTCCCGGCCGGCCTTGATGACCTTGCGGGCCAGGTCGGCGATCGCGACCACGTCCGCATCGGCCTCGGTCGGCAGGCCGCACATGAAGTACAGCTTCACCTGGCGCCAGCCGCTGGCGTACGCGGTGGTGACGGTGCGGATGAGGTCGTCCTCGGTGACCATCTTGTTGATCACCTTACGCATCCGCTCGGTCCCGCCCTCGGGCGCGAAGGTGAGGCCGGACCGGCGCCCGCCGCGGGACAGTTCGTTGGCGAGGCTGACGTTGAACGCGTCCACCCTGGTGGACGGCAGGGACAGGCCGAGGTTGGCGCCTTCGTACCGGTCGGCCAGGCCCTTGGCGATCTCGTTGATCTCGCTGTGGTCGGCGCTGGACAGCGAGAGCAGGCCGACCTCGCCGAAGCCACTGGCCGCGACGCCCTGCGCCACCATGTCGCCGATCGTGGTGATGCTTCGTTCCCGGACCGGCCGGGTGATCATGCCTGCCTGGCAGAACCGGCACCCGCGGGTGCAGCCACGGAAGATCTCCACGCTGTAGCGCTCGTGCACCGACTCGTGCACCGGGACCAGCGGGCGGCGCGGGTAGGCCCAGTTGTCGAGGTCGGCGACGGTGTGCTTGGCGACGGTGTGCGGCACGCCCGCGCGGTTCGGCGCGACCCGCCGGATCCGCCCGTCGGGCAGGTAGTCGACGTCGTAGAACCGCGGCACGTACAGCCCGGCGCCGGCCGCCAGCCGGTGCAGCAGGCCGTCCCTGCCCTCCGGCCGCCCGGCCCGCTTCCAGTCCCTGATCATCTCGGTGATCGCCAGCACCGCCTGCTCGCCGTCGCCCAGCACGGCACCGTCGAGGAACTCGGCGATCGGCTCGGGGTTGAACGCGGCGTGCCCCCCGGCCAGGACAATCGGGTGACTGTCGTCCCGGTCGCCCGACGACAGCGGGATGCCCGCCAGGTCCAGCGCGGTCAGCAGGTTCGTATAGCACAACTCGGTGGCGAAGCTCACCCCGAACACGTCGAAGGCGCGCACCGGCCGGTGCGACTCCAGCGTGAACTGGGGCACCCCGTGCTCCCGCATCAGGTGCTCCAGATCCGGCCAGACGCTGTAGCTCCGCTCGGCGAGCACCCCGTCCTGCTCGTTCAGCACCTCGTAGAGGATCTGCACGCCCTGGTTGGGAATGCCGACCTCGTACGCGTCCGGGTACATCAGCGCCCACCGGATCTCGGCGGCGTCCCAGTCCTTCACCACGGAGTTCAGTTCGCCGCCCACGTACTGGATGGGCTTGCGGACCAGCGGAAGCAGCGGCTCGAGCCGCGGGTACACCGATTCCACTGGCATGCGCTCAGCTTACCGACGCCCGGTGCAGCCGATGCAGGTCCTGGCCGCGGGGCGGGCGGCGAGGCGCTCGGCGCCGATCGGCCGGCCGCATACCGCGCAGCTGCCGTAGCTGCCGTCGGCCAGCCGGGCGAGCGCCGACCCGATCTCATCCAGCCGCTCCCGGGCCGCCGTGACCAGCGCGGCGATGTGCTGCCGCTCGAATGCCAGCGTCGCGCCCTCGGGGTCGTGCTCGTCGTCGGTGCCGGTGCCCCGCGCCGCCTCGACGATGCCGGCGAAGTCGCGTTCCAGCCCGGCCAGCTGGGCCAGGACGCGCTCGCGCTCGGCGGCCAGGGCGGCGCGGGCATCCGCGGTCTCTGCCACCCCTCCTGACTACCATCCCGTGGCCAGGTGCGAGGGCGCGCGGCCCGGTTTCGCCCGGGGCGCGGCCCGGTTTCGCGCGCGGTGCCGCCATCGGGCAGGCTGGGGGCATGGCAGAGCAACTGACGCTGATGGCCGTGCACGCCCACCCCGACGACGAGGCGTCCAGCACGGGCGGGGTCCTCGCCACCTACTCCGCCCAGGGGATCCGCACGGTCGTGGTGACCTGCACCAACGGCGAGTTCGGAGATGCGCCCGGGGGCGTGAAGCCGGGCGAGGACGGCCACGACTCACAGGAGGTGGCCGAGCTGCGGCTCGCCGAGCTGCGCCAGGCGGCCAAGATCCTCGGGGTCACCGACCTGGAGACGCTGGGTTACCACGACTCCGGGATGCCCGACTGGGACTACCGGCACCAGCCGCAGGCGTTCTGCAACGTGCCGCTTGGCGAGGTGACGGAGCGGGTCAGCGGGCTGATCCAGCGGTACCGGCCGCAGGTGGTGGTCAGCTACGACGCCGAGGGCCCCTACCAGCATCCCGATCACGTGCACGCGGCCCGCGCGGCCGCCGCGGCGGCCGCCGCGACCGGCATCCCGGCGAAGTTGTACCTCACCGCGATGCGCGGCAGTGATTGGCAAAAGATTTGGACGGCACTACGCGAACTCGGGCTTGACGTGCCGACGCAGCGCAACATAACTCCGGAGATGCGCGCTCAGATGGCCGCCACCGAGGCACGTATCACCACCACAATTGACATCAGGCCGGTGCTGTCCCGCAAGCGGGATGCGTTGTTCGCGCATTCCAGCCAGATCTCCGAATCGTGGTTCAGCAAAATCCCGGCCGACATCGCCGAGGCCACGTTCGGCCGGGAAAGCTTCATCCGGGCCAGCGACACCACCGGCGCGCCAGTGCCGGAGGACGACCTGTTCGCCGGCCTGCGGCCCCCCGCCGGGTAGCCGTTCGCAGCCAAGGTCCCGGGTCCGTCCGGGGACAGCGGCCTGGTCCGGCGGAGACAGGGCCAGCCCCGGGCGGGTGAGGGGACCGTCGTCGGGCCTGATTCGTGCCAATCTCTTAGTGACCTGTTTCGAGGCGCTTCCCGAGTTGGGCCACGGTTCTCCTGTAAGCGATCTTGAACTTCTCTGACCTGGGAGAACGTAGTC
>Ga0335078_10007596_pt1 | contig 16076 bp, 14 predicted proteins | sample Lox_Sample_32_FD_206711 | JGI IMG/M metagenome (GOLD analysis project Ga0335078, IMG submission 206711) | Soil microbial communities from Loxahatchee National Wildlife Refuge, Florida, United States - Lox_Sample_3.2 | ecosystem: Environmental > Terrestrial > Soil > Wetlands | place: USA...
ATTTCCGGCACCGCCGCCACGGCGCGATCCAAGACCGGATCGCCGCCTTTTTGATAGGCGCCGACGCGGATGAGATCCTCCGACGCAGCGTACGACGCGATCAAGCTGCGCAGCATGCGAGCCTTCGCCAGATGCTCCGGCGCACAGACAGCGGGCATCAACCGGCTGAGACTGTCCAGGATCGAAATGGGCGGGTAGTGTCCCTTCGCACTCAGGCGACGATCGAGGATGATATGTCCGTCGAGTATGGCGCGAACCGCGTCCACCAACGGGTCCTGCTGATCGTCGCCCTCCATCAGCACGGTGTAAAAACCCGTGATGCTGCCGCCCCCGAAATGGCCGGCTCGCTCGAGCATTTGCGCGAGCAGAGTGAAAACGGACGGCGTGTATCCCTTCGCGGTGGGTGGCTCGCCTGCTGCCAGCCCGATTTCCCGCTGAGCCATGGCAAAGCGCGTCAGTGAGTCGACAACAAGCAGAACGTGATTGCCCTGCGCCGCGAAATACTCGGCGACGGTCGTCGCCGCCAAAGCCGCTCGAATGCGCATCAGGGGGGGCTGGTCGGACGTCGAGACCACAACGACCGATCTTGCGAGGCCCTCCTCGCCGATCGATTCTTCTAGAAACTCTCTCACCTCGCGGCCGCGTTCTCCCACCAGCGCGAGGACGGTCAAATCGGCGGACGTCCCGCGAGTCATCATTCCAACAAGCGTGCTCTTTCCGACGCCGCTGCCGCCGAAGATGCCCATACGCTGGCCGCGTCCGCACGTCAACATTCCGTCGATTGCTCGAATGCCGCACCCCAACGAATCTCGAATCAACGCGCGATCGAGCGCCGGCGGCGTATCGCCGCGAAGCGTCCAATATTCACGAGCCGTGTACGCGCCTTTCGAGTCGAGGGGTTTGCCCGTGCCGTCGATCACTCGGCCGAGCAGGCCGGGACCGACTCGAAGACAGGGCTGCGTGCCGCGCGTGACGATCTTGTCGCCGTACCGAATGCCGATTGGGCGCTCGAGCGGCATGGAGAGAACAAGTTGATTGCGAAAGCCTACGATCTCGCCTGCCAGAGTGCGCCCCTCCGACGTAAGAATGGCGCAGCCTTCCCCAACAGAACAGAAGGGTCCCTCGGATTCGACGAGATAGTCCGTCACTTTGGTCACGCGGCCCATCCAGCGAAATGTGGAGAATTCGTCGAGGCGGCGAAAAAACGGTGCGAGCGGACGAGCCTGCGTCATTCACTGCCCCGCGGACGCTGGCTCAGCAGATCGAGGAATCCCTGTTCGATTTCTTTGAGCTGGGTCTCGAAGCTGATGTGGGTGCTCCCGAGCTCCGTTTCCAGCACGCAGTGCCCCGGAGAAAGCGACGGATCGCCGATCAGGTCTGGAGTGGGCCGAATATCCTCGGCGTGGGTGAAATAATCGCGCCAGAAGCGCACTTCGTCCGGATTCGCGCGGAGGCGGACGTGCGTGTCGCGATTCAGGCCGTCGAGCGCGACGCGCACGACGCCGGTAAGCAAGAGCGGATCGATCTGGCTTTCGCGGTGCAAAATCTTGCGCGCGATGGACAAGGCCAGTTGGACGACGTCGGCTTCCACGCGTTCGAAATACGTCTCGCGCTGCGCGGTAAACTGGCGGAGGGCGACTGATATCTGACTGCGAGCTTCGGCGAGAGCTTTTTCAAACGCGCTGCGTGCCCGTGTTTCTCCTTCGCTGACACCTTTTTCGTACGCGCGCTGCTCGGATGGAATTTCGTTTGCGCGCTCCCCACTGATCGAGACAACTTCGCGGGTCGCCGGAGGCACCTTAGCGGACCGAGCATTGCTGTCCGCCTTTACCGGTGTGTAAAGGAAAGGCTCTGCCGTCGGCGCAGATGAACCATTGTCTCTGTGCAATTCACTCGACATAGGCCTCTTCCCCTTCCTCGCTGCTCCGCAGGGCGATCTTTCCTTCCGACTCGAGTTTTCGGGCCACGACGATGATCTCGGCTTGCGCTTGGCTGATATCCTTCGCTTTCGCCGGGCCCATCGCTTCCGAGTCTTCCTTCAGCATTTCGACGGCGCGCGACGACATGCAGCCGTAGAAGCGGTTCTTCACATTCTCGGACGCGCCCTTCAGCGCCATCGCAAGGGATTTCTTGTCAATCTGGGAAAGCAGCTCGCGAAGCCCGGCGTCTGGAACCTCGCCAAAGTCATCAAACGTAAACATCTGGTTGCGAATCGAAAGGGCGAGAGCGTCGTTTTCCTTTTCGATCGCTTCCAGAATGCCCGCCGCTATCTTTCCGTCAATTCGATTGAGCAAATCAGCCACAGTTTGCACGCCGCCGTACGCGCGCCGCTCGGACTCTTTCTTCGGTTTCAACTTCTCGATCATCCTCGCGCACACTTTGTTCACAATGTCCGGCGAAAAGTTCTGCATTTGCGCGAGCCGCTTGATCGCGCTTGTGCGAGTCTCTTCGGGCAATAGCATCAGCACGGCTTTGGTGACTCGGGTATTCAGATGACCGAGCACGAGTGCAGCGGTCTGCGGATGCTCGTTTTGAAAGAGTTTGGCCAACTGCTTCGGGTCCGCCTTCTCAAGAGCTTCCAGGTTTTTCGCCGCTTCCTGTTTTGCGCGAATCACGTTTTCGACCAGCGGACGAGATCCTTCATCGCCGAGCGTCCTGACGACAAGTCTTGTCGCCAAGGCGGGACCGCCCTGCGCGAACGAACTCGGAGCCACAGCCAACCCGTGATACTCCTGCAAGACCTGCGCGGCCATCTCCGGAGTGATGTCGTCCAGATCGGAGATTTCCTGCGCGAGCAATCGCAGATCGTCTTTTCCGAGGTGCTTGCAAATCTCGGTGGAGGCGTCATCACCGAGCAAAGCCAGCAAGATGGCCGCTTTTCTGGCGGCAGTCAGAGCAGGTTGAGAAGCGCGGCTCACGATCAGGCTCCGCTGCGCAGCCAGCCTTGAACCGGCTTGGCCGCATTTTCAGCGTCGGTTTTCACGCGTGCAACGATTTGCTGTTTCAGAACGTTAGCCTGCTGAAGCTGGTGTGTGGCTGCCGAACTGCCTCCTAACACCCCTTGCTCACCGCCGTACAGTTCCGGCGAGCCGGGCGCGGCGCCACCCTCCGCGGCCAATACTCGCTCGCTCGACGCGCGTGCGCCGGCGGCCTCGATCGCCGTGAGAACCCGGCTCTTCACCGGGCTGAGTATCAGGAAGTAGACGAGAAGGAATAGCGCGAACACGCCGATGTAACGAAGGAGACCAGTCCAACGCTCGGCGACCTCACGCACGCGTTCGGGTACTGACGGAGGTTCGGGCTTTTCAACTTCGGGGCTGCGGAACGATACATTCTGCACGGAGATTTGATCGCCGCGGGCTCCATCCCATCCGATGGCCGCTTTCGCGAGATCCTCTATCTGTTTCATCTCGTCAGGGGTGCGCTTGCGCCGCGCCTCGGTGGTCTTGCCGTTCTCGGTCTTTGCTTCGACCACGTCATCCACGAGCACGGCTGCGGCGACGCGCTTGACGCGCCCCGCCGGCTCCAACAAGTGGCGCACGGTGTGGCTGACCGCGAACGTCTTGCTCTCGGTTCGAATCGCCTGCCCGTTTTGATCGACGTTGGCCTGATTCGCGGCGGCGCCGGCAGGGGGCGCGTTCGGAGCGTTGCTTGCCGTGCCGGGAATGCCGGACGGTTCCAAGCCGTCTGCAGTTTCCTGAGACGTTTGCGAAGTCAATACGGCGCTCGCGGTGGGGTCGTAAACGTCCTGGGTACTCTCACCCGATGTCGGATCGTATTCGATCGTCACACTTGACCGAACATGATCGGAACCCACAATCGGCGAAAGCACCTGCACGACCCGCTCCGCCATTGCGGTTTCAAGATCAGCCATGCCGCTGGAACTGTTTTCGGAGTCACCATGCATCTGGCCGGGCATCTGGCCATCCGTGGTGATCACGGTGACGTTCTGAGGCGAGAGATCATCCCAGGCGCTTGAAACGAGGTTCGCTACCGATCGCCCCACTTGATCGGACATTCGCGTGCCTCGGAGCTTCAACACGACGGCGGCCTTCGCCGGGCGCTCCCTTTCCGTGAACAGAGATTCGTGAGGCAGCACCAAATGGACACGCACGGCTTCGACGCCGTTCATCGTCTGAATCGTGCGCTCGAGTTCTGTCTCGAGGGCCCGCTGATAGTTCACCTTTTCCGAGAAGTCGCTGCCGGACCAGTTCGGTTTGTCAAACAATTCGAACCCCATCCGGCCGCTGCTCAACGCACCGCGCGATGCCACGTCGAGCCGGGCCTTGTCGATTTGATCGGACGGCACGAGCACGGTGGTGCCGTCGCTGGAAACCTGGAAATCGATGTTTTGTGCGGCGAGCTCCTGGGTCAAAGCCTGAGCATCACCTTGAGCCAGCCCCGTGTAGAGCGGCTTATAATCGGCCCCGCCTAGCAGCCGGACGAAAATCCAGATCGTCACGCCCACCAGAACGCAACTGCCCACCAACAGCCCGATCTGCGTGGGCGTGAGCCCTCGCAAGAACGCGACAACCTGTTTTTGAAGCTTATCCATTCGTTTCGCCCACCTACGATGCAGCGGCCCAGTGATAACTAAAATTCCTTGCGGTTACGCCCGTGCACGAGGCCAACCGACGTTTCCGCTGTAGTTCAGAACGGTATCCTCGACACTTCCTGATACGCCGACACGATTTTGTTGCGAACTTGCAGCATCAGCTCGAAAGCCAGGTTAGCCTTCTCGACGGCGATCATTGCAGAGTGCACGTCCTGACCGTCGCCGTTCAGCATGCCCGCCACTTGCGTGTCCGCCTGCGACTGAAGGTCCTTAACCTGGTCGACAGCTCCGCGCAAAGTTTCCAGAAAATTGGAGCCGCCCTGCTGCTCTTTGCCGACTGCGGGGCCGAAATCGACATTCGGTTGCGGCAACCCTTGAATCGGATTCGTCATGCTCATCCCCCCTCAGCCTTACGACTTGATGATGTCGATGGACGCCTGAATCATATTTTTCGTGCTCTGCACCGCCGACGCGTTGAGTTGATACGCGCGTGCTGCGCCCATCAGGTTCACAAGCTCCTCGACAGGGTTGATCGCCGGATAGGAGACGTAGCCTTCCGCGTCAGCGTCTGGACTGCCCGGCTCGAAGCGCCGAACGGGCGGCGCACCGTCTTGCACCACGCGGTCGACACGGACACCCTCGGCATTCATGTCCGTGAACGACGCGAGCGTCATCGCGAAACCGTGCATCTGCATCGGGTGCGCGCCGAACACGACGTGCATCCGTTTGTACGGCCCGCCTCCGGGAGTGCTCGTGCTTTCGGCGTTCGCCAGATTGCTCGACACAACCTCCGCGCGCTGGCGTTCAGCCAGAAGCGCGGAGCCGCTAATATCCAGCACCTTAAATAAGTTCATGACGCGCTACTCCCTTCATTAATCGCCATACTCAACGTCTTAAAGTCCGACTTCAGCAGCTGTTCGGCGGCACTAAACTGCAATTGCACCTCGGCCAGCAGCATGCTCTCTCGATCGATGCTCACGTTGTTACCGTCCGGTCGCGCGATGAGCCCTTGCACTTCGCGCACGATCGGCTCCGTGCTTTCGGTTCCGTCGTTCTGAATTGCGCGCATTAGCTCGCCGTGAAAATCGATGTCGCGCGTCCGATAGCCCGGCGTGTCCACGTTGGCGATGTTGCTGGTGATCAACGCCTGGCGGGTTGCCGCCAAATCCAGATAGCGCGCCAGCAGATGGTCTTGCGCCGAATCGAGCCAGCTCATACAACCTCCCTGGGAGCAAGCCCGTATTCACGAATTTTGTTTCGCACCGTGCGCAAGCTGACGCCCATCATTTCGGCGGTCCGCGTGCGGTTGCCGTTGGTCGCTTCGAGCGTGGCCTCCAACAACTGGCGTTCCATGTCCTCGAGTGTCGTGCCCGGCTTCGGACGGTCACTGGGCGGCGAAGCTTGCGTTCGCGTGACCGAGCTAAACAGGTCTATACCGAGCGTCGCACCGTGCGTAAGCGCAACGCCGCGCCGGACGAAATTGGCAAGCTCGCGGACGTTGCCGGGCCAGTCGTGCTCGCAGAGCGCCAGAGCCAGCTCCGGAGAAATCCGCAACTGACCTCGTTTCGACGGAGGCTCCAGCTTTCGCAGAAAATGCTCGGCCAAATTCAGGATGTCCCCGCGGCGTTCACGGAGGGGAGGAATCGAAAGCGGAATCACGTTCAAGCGGTAGAAAAGATCAGAACGAAATGCGCCCGCGTTGATCTGCGAGGAAAGCGTACGATTCGTCGTGGCGATCACGCGCACGTCAATGGGCACCGGCCGCGTGTCGCCAAGCCGGTCCACCTCGCGCTCCTGCAGCACGCGAAGGAGCTTTGGCTGCAGGCTAAGCGGCATTTCGCCGATTTCATCGAGCAGAAGCGTGCCGCCGTCAGCCACCTGAAACTTTCCGGGCTTGGCAGCCATGGCGCCCGTAAATGCACCCCGCACGTGGCCGAAAAGTTCGCTCTCGAGCAAATTTTCAGGAAATGCCGAGCAATTGACGGCGACGAATGGCTTCGAGGCTCGCGGGCTCGCACGATGGATCAGTCGAGCCAAGAGCTCCTTGCCCGTGCCGCTCTCGGCTTCGATCAGAATATCGGCATCGGTCTGCGCCACGTGCCGCGCTTTTGCGACCAAGTCGCGGAATGCCGGCGATCCCCCAACAAAGAAATCCGGTTCCTCGGTTTCAACGTCGCCGGATGCACGCCCCAGAATTCGTTGTGCCGTCTCCTCGAGCTGCTCGAATGAAACCGGCTTCATCAAATAGTCACACGCGCCTTCCCGCATGGCCGTCACTGCTTCCGGCACACTTCCGTAGGCTGTCAGAAAGATCACTGCCGTGTGCGGCGAAACGTGGCGCACGCCTTGCAATACGTCGAGCCCATCTCCATCGCTCATGCGCATATCCGTGACGACTAGCCCACACGGCGCCGTGCGGAATTTTGCCAGCGCATCGGCGACACCGCTCGCCGTCGTAACCTGCCATCCGCGACGGCGAAAATTCACGTCGAGCGCCCGGCACATTGAGACTTCGTCATCGACCACAAGCACGTGGCTCATTCAGCTCCTCCGCAACGGGCAGGAAAATCGAGAACGTGCTGCCCTGGCCCAATTGGCTCTTCACGCTAATGTTTCCGCTATGCTGGTCGATCACTTTCCTGCACACCGAAAGACCAAGGCCGGGGCTCCCGGCTTTGGTCGTAAATCCCGGCTCGAAAATTTGTCGAAGCGACTCTCGACCGATGCCATTGCCTTGATCTTCGAAGTCCAGCTGAATGGTTTCGGTCGAGCCTGCGGCCGCAAAAACGCGGATTGTGAGCGTGCCTCCCTGTTTCATTGCGCAGAATGCGTTGAGCGCAAGATTGAGGAAAACTTGGCGCAGCCTCTGCGCGTCCGCCAAAACCACTGCGTGTTCGAAGGAGTTGTGGATCGCGATTTCGACGCCGCGCTGGCGTGCGAGCGGACCGAGAAAACCGGCTGTTTCGCGGAGTAACTGGGCGAGATTCGTCGCGATCGTTTCTCTGCATGGCTCGCTGTGAAATTGCAAAACGTTGTTGACCGTGGCGGCCAGCAAGCGCAGGCCGGCTTGCAGTTGCGTTATCCACTCGCGTGTTTCCGGCGTGTCTCCGGTTGCATCGGCCAACAGACCCGCGAATAGCTCCATGCTGGCAAGCGGATTCCGTATCTCGTGTGCCAACACGGTGGCGATTTCGGCAAGCGCATGAGAGCGGCGCGCAGCTTCACGCTCGGCGGCGAGGCGCTTCTGATCGCTGATATCGCGAATGATCCAGATGGTGTCGGCGTCGCTGCTGGCCGATGCCTCGACTCTGGAGCCTGAAACTCCCAGGGTTCGAATCCCAGCCGCGGAATTGAAGGCCCATTCCCGTTCACATGAAAATCCCGACGATATCGCCGCGGAAAGGAGTGCTTCAAGAGTCGGCAGGCAATCGGCGCTTCCGCCCGGAGTCCCTGTTGAGTCCAACTGCAGAAGCCGCCGGGCCTCGGGATTTACCATTCGCGGCCGCCGGAGAGAGTCCGTCACGACGACGCCGCAGGGGAGGCCTTCAAGAACGCGAGTCAAAAACCCGCGAACCTTCGCGTTTTCTTCCACGCTGCGTGAGAGCTCTGTATTGGCAAACTCCAACTCTCCGCGCAGCCGCGCGACTTCGCTTTGAAGCTGCGCGTATGACTTCTCCAGCGATCCGGCCGCCTGAGTAAACGTCCGGAACGCATGCGCGAGCGCTCCGCGATCGGCTGTTCGATTCTTGCGTCGCCCTGTGCCAAGGCGATTTTGCCGGGTTGTGGGTAATTTCGGCATCCCGGCGCGTACCTTGCATCCCGGATGCCAAGAGTGAGGCCGATAACTTAGATTTCTCTAAACTGTACGGGATCGTCAGTGCGGCTAAAGTGCTCCACGTGAAGTTGTGATTCCTCGCCCGCAAGAATGAATGCACGCTCCACCGCATGTTGCAGCTCGCGTACATTTCCCGACCACGGTGATTGGCGCAACACTGCCAGAGCAGAGGCGGAGAGCTTCTTTGGAGGCAAACCGGCGCTTCGACAAAGCTCGGCGAGAAAGTGCTCAGCCAACGAAGCCATGTCTTCCTTGCGCTCGCGCAGCGGCGGAAGCTCGATCGGAAAGACCGCGATGCGATAATAAAGGTCTTGCCGGAATAGCTTCTGCTTCACGTAGTCGAGAAGCCTGACGTTCGTCGCGCAAATCACTCGCACATCGACCCGAAACGTCTCCGAACTTCCAAGCCGTTGCACTTCGCCGTCCTGAAGAAATCGCAGCAGCTTCGCCTGCATGGCGAGAGGCAAATCACCCACCTCGTCGAGAAAGAATGTTCCGCCATGAGCCATGTGGATGCGCCCGACGCGTGATTGCACCGCACCCGTGAAGGCGCCACGAGCATGTCCAAATAGTTCGGCCTCGAGCAGCGATTCTGGAATCGCAGCACAATTGACGACGACGAATGGATTCTCGGCACGTGCGCTAAGTTCGTGAATTGCGCGCGCGACGACTTCCTTTCCCGTTCCCGTCTCTCCCGTGATGAGCACCGCTGTGTCACGCGGCGCCACCAGTCGCGCCAGCCGATACACATGCTGCATCGTTCGGGATGTGCCGACCATTCCGGGCAGCGGTTGCGGTTCGATCGGTGTCGATTGGGGACGTGCAATTGTGGGCGGGGGCGTGCTGGCTGTCGGCATCGTTGTTGTTTCGGCCGGCGCTTTTTCCACACCGACGCGCGAGTCGACGAGCCGCACCTCCATCGGGGCGAATCGACGTCGCACGATCTCGGCGATTTCTTGCGAATTCAAATCCGGAAGGTGTTTGTCCAGCACCAACACGTCGAACGGCGTTGACTCCAACCGCGAGAGCGCTTGGGAACCGCTGGAGACTTCCTCAACGTGCCCGTGCGGGTGCACTCCGGTTTGCGAAAACGTCCTTCGAAATGCTGGATCGGGACTTGCGACCAAGAGCCGAGTTGTTTCGGACTTGGAGATGGGCTGGGCGCCGGTTGACATGAATTCTCTCCCACAATATGAGCTGAGTCTTGAACGTGTAGTGCGTGGTTTAGTTGTTTATCACAAGAACTCGATAAGCTCTCTTGACCTGTGCGATTCTCGTCGCGTCGTTGTGGCGAACGAGTTAACTTTCGAAATAATAGAAAGCTCTAATCTTTCGTTTCTTCCTGAAGTGGTGATGAGTTGAGCCGCGCACTCCAGCGTGCGCGCGACCTGGTACAGGAAATTCCTTAGGGAATACACCGAATTTACGCGCTGAATCAGCGGCGTTACGTTGATCGGATGACGGAGACGTGTGCACCAACGAGAGCGAGCCGAGAGTCCCTGACGGGGACCCTTGCTCGAATTGCGATCGTTTGCTTTGTGGGCCAAGCAGCACGATGAGTATTCACGCAAACAGAGCGCTCGTTGTGTTCGCCTCTGCGCTCGGCATTCTTCAAATGCTGCTTAGGGACATAAGCGATTTCAAAGATTTCATCTGTGCATCCGAATTGCATGGAAGATAGTGCTAGATGGCCCCTTGTCTTTGCCACGTGGGGTTTGATTGCAAATTTCTAATGAACGGTTCCAGTTCCATCAGGGGGACGCATGCGCATACTCGTAGTTGAGGACGACCCGATACTCGCCGACTTTGTTGTCCGCCATCTGCAAAATGACCGAAAGGACGAAGTCGTGGCCGTGAGCGCTGCGGAGGCGGAGCGGCAAGCGGGAGCCGGCAGTTTCGATGTTGTAATCCTCGATTTGGGATTGCCGATCACTGGCGGACTGGAGCTGTTGACGCGCCTCCGCTCGGCAAAACCTGAAACGCTCTTGCTGGTGTTGAGTTCTAGCGTCTCAGTTCAAGACTGCATCCGCTGCCTCGAGGCCGGTGCGGATGACTACATGACGAAACCATTCTCCGCCGCGGAGCTTTCCGCCCGCATCCGAGCCTTGTTTCGACGCCTCAATGGCCCGGCCAAGCTCGTGCTGAAGGTGGAAGATCTGGAGCTGGATCGCATCAAGCGCACGGTGCGCCGTGGCGGCTATACCATCGAGCTGACGCACAAGGAGTTTGTGCTGCTCGACTTCCTGATGCAACATGCCCTGCAGCCCGTACCCCGCAAAGCGATTGTGGAGCAGGCATGGAAGCTGAGTCCCGATTCAATGACGAACGTTGTGGACGTCTACATCAATTACTTGAGGAAGAAGGTCGACTCGGGTTTTGAGCGCCCGCTCATCCGGACAATTCGAGGGATTGGATATCAGATCGGCGGAGTGTGAAACGCATTTGCGACCCCGCCGAATTCCTGCAGCGAGCAAAATCGCTCTATTGATCCAGTATCACGAGTCTGGGGCCGGTCCCGCCGCTTCGCACACCCACAGCAATTATCCTCGCAGGCGAAATCACGTAGTAAGTAGTTCCTTCCTTCGTGCGAATGCGGCCTTCCATCGGCGCGGGGAGGTTACCATTCAAAAGTTTCCCGGCGATCAGGATGTTGCCCGGGAGATTCGTGTCAATAGTTGCGGAAAAACTGCTCGGCGGCCCGATGTTCAATTCGCCTGACTCAAATCCGATTCCAGCGTTCGTGTTGCTGTCGGAACCTTCGGCAAATCTTCCCGTAGGCAGGGAAAGCGATGACATGCCTACCGTTTGGCGTTCCAACATTCCATCCTTCACTTCCCTGCCCGCTGAATCCATTACGAATGCCGTCGCGGAGTCGACTAGGTAGAAAACCAGATCATTGCTCGCGAACTCTATCGTCCCTCGGCCGAATTTAGCGGACGTTACTGCATAGCTCCCACGGGAAACCGAGGCCGACGTCGCGATCCCAGCGTCGTAGGCATCGTATGTCCCACTGAAGGCGAAAGGGTTCTCGTTCGAAAGACGGCCGACGCCCACGATCGTCGACCCAGCCGAGGATTCGCCCTCCACGTGAAGCACGCTTAACCCCGCAAATGCAAGCCCCGTGAAGGAATTGGCAGTCTGTTGCATGATCGAGCCGGACAGCAAGTCGTCACTTGGCGCATCCGTCCGCACAAAGAAGGACTCCTTCGCCGAAACGAAGTAGACTGCACCCGACACGGTGCCGATTTCGTCGAAGACAAGTTTGACCGTGCCACGTCCGCTCTCCGCAAAGCTGTAGGTTGATGCGCCCTGAACTGCTGCCGCTTGCACGGCGTTGCCGTCCGAGTTGCTGTCAGCAAGACCGGCGCTGATCCCGCCCTGGGAGTCCGCTGAAAAACCTCCGAGCATCGCTGATCGGCGGCCCGTCGGAGTGGAACCCGAGAACGAAAAGGCGTAATTTCCGTTCCAACCCGACCGTGCAAAATTGCCGACGGCCCGTTTCTTCATGATTCCGTTGCCGCGGATCACGTTCGGCCCCGCCGCATCAAACTCGATGAAATGCGCGAGTGTACCGTCAGTATTCAACGCGACGCTGAAGGTCTGGCTTCCGATCGCCGAGTGAATCGTCACGGTTCCGCGATTGTCAGAATCGATCGCAAACTTTCCTGAATCGATTGCTACATTTTCTTGCGCACCGCTCGAACGGCTGAGGTCGAAAACGCCGCCCGTAATTGAACCTGCGCCATCCGCGTTCATGGCTCCCGCGAGGGCGACTGCACCCTCGGAATCAAATCCCTGGAGCAAAATTGCGTAGCTTCCCTTCATCAGCCGGTCGTTCGCTCCCTGGGCCGCCACATTCAACGAAAGCGGAAGCGTCGGACTCTGCGGCGGGCTGGCGGTATCGGTCACTTGCACTGTGAAATTCGCCTGCCCAACGGAAGTAGGAGTTCCGGAAAGAACTCCCGTGCCGGGATCCAGACTGATTCCGTCCGGCAGACTCCCCGAACTGATCGACCATGAGTACGACCCAGTGCCTCCGGATGCGGTGAGAGTTGCGTTGTAGGCGCTGCCGACCGCGCCATCGGGCAAACTCGTCGACGTGATCGTCAATTGCGGGTAGACATTGATTCCGCTGAAAAATTTGGCTGTCTGCTGCGGACTGGACGAGTCCGTCACTTTTAAACTCAAGCCGTAGCCCCCAACCGTCGTTGGCGTGCCCGAAATCACTCCCGTTGCACTGTCCAACGAGAGGCCAGGGGGAAGGCTGCCAGAAGCGATGCTCCAGGTGTAGGGCGCGAGACCTCCCGACACAGAAGCCGTCGTGTTGTATGGCACGCTGACCGCAGAGTCTGGCAAAGATCCGATCGAAAAAGCAAGCTGGCCGATCACAACAAGCATGAGTGGCATGTTGCCCGTGCGAGCCGGCAACGAGGAATCTGCGGCTTGCACCGTAAAGTTCGACGTGCCACTCGCCGTGGGAACGCCCGAGAGGACACCGGAATTGGCGTCGAGAGCTAATCCCGCAGGGAGCGTACCTGCGCTCACCGACCAGGCGTAGGGGGCTTGTCCTCCAGATGCAGTGAGCGCAAGGTTGTACGCGAATCCCACAGTCGCGCTAGGTGCAGTCGCCGGAGAAATGTTCAGCGGTGCCGGGGTCTGCACGGGCGGAATCACCGTTCCGCAACTTCCCAGCAGTACGGTGGTTGCAATTACAATCGCCACGACCGCGATATTTTTCATAACGCGCTCCAGCCGCTCACGACCACACTTTGGGCCCACGCTCCACCGGCGCTGAAACTTAAGGGTTCCGCGAAGATGTCCAGCGTTGGTGCTGACACGAATCGCGAGGGACGGATGTGTCGAAAAAGTCCCTATCGCAGCCAGATGTTTACAAAGTCCACATCGGCAACATGTGGTCGAAACTTGAACCGTTTCAGGAAGTTCCGAGGTACTACTTCGCTTTCGCTGTACTGTTCCTGTACCGAAGGACAGTGGTGTAGGGATGCGATTCGGCGGATTCTGCTGCTATCTTGGAAGAAAAGCTTATGCAATTCGAGGCCGCCGTATTGAACGCGGAGGGCACCACATTCGCCGTGGTGATTGTGAAGCCCGATGTGATCTCCAATCCGCTTGACGCAAATTCGATCATTGCGGCCATCGAGAGGGTTTTGGACGGGAAACCGGTTGTGTTGATGGCGCAGGATGGTGTCGGAACGCCAAAATATTTCGGCCGCGGCGATATTAAGGGCTTCATGGAGAGCGTTCCCGTGGACTCGATCCCCTGGCAAAGGTTCACGCTTCACTAATCAGGGGAGCGCACCTCTTCCATTCCGCGGGCAAAGTCGATAGATCAAAGGGCGTCGGGATTCGAGCGCGAGCCGCCCGTCCGGTCCTTTCCGGGAAGGTTCCAGCAGATCCCATAGGGCTTGGCCAAGATTGCTCAAAGCTGAATGGCCTCTTCTCCGTTTTCCCTTGAATTCAAACAACATCCCCCTAAAGTCAGGTCCGAAAACTGCCGATAAATCACTCAGGGTGACCTGCGCCTCCCAACTGACGCGCACGTCCGCCCCTCGGTTGGAGCACCAACGCATGAAGGCTCTGCTGTATCAACTGGACGCCATGAGTCGAAGACTAGTTGCGGGTGTTCTGGAGGGACGGAGCTGCAGTTCGATGCCGGTCTTTGATCGAGCCGAAGCTCTCGCTGCCGTTCAGAACGGGCGTGTCGATATGGTGCTTGCAGACACGCAGAAGAACGGACTCGAACTGATCCGTGCCATCAGAGCTCACGAGCGCACAGGACCTTCTCGCGTGCCAATCATCGCGTTGGCGATTGCCGACACGCCGGCAAGCCGGAGCCAGTGTACAGAGGCCGGTGCCGACTCATTGCTGCCAATCCCGGTGCGTGCGCCCGATCTACTGGCCGTTCTCGATCAGACCGCCAGCCGCGGGAATGAATCGCAGCCTCGGAACGGCTTCACAAGCGCAAGCAGTTGTCCGGCGCTTGATGTCGCAGCTGCGCTTGAGCGCGTGGAGGGAGATCGGGCACTTCTCGAAGAGCTGCTTCGGATTTTCGTCGACGAATGTCAAGGCAGCCTGCGTCAAATCCGTGACAGTTGGAGCTTGCATGACGCCCGCGCCCTCGGTCGCTTGGCCCATACGCTAAAGGGCTCGTCGGCGAACATCGGCGCCAACGCCGTGTCGGAAGCAGCTTTGGTGCTCGAGCGGCTGGCGCGTTCGGGAAACTTGGAAAAAGCTGTCCAGCCCATCGCAAATTTAGAGCGAGAGATCGAACGGCTGGCACCCGAATTGGATTCATTTCTGAAACAGACGGCTCGATAGCGGTCAGCAAATCATCATTTCGAAGAGAATATGGCAATCAGGTCCAACACGCGAAGCATTGGCGAGACGGCTGAAGCGGTCCCCGCTACCGCGAGCAGAATTCTCATCGCGGAAGACGATCCTGTCCTGCGCCGGATGCTGGAAGCTCTGCTCGTAAAATCGGGTTACGACGTGGTGTCTGTCTCCGACGGCTTGCAGGCGCTGCGCGTCCTCGAGAGCGAAGGGGCGCCGTCGCTCGCCGTGCTCGATTGGGTGATGCCGGGTCTGGAAGGCCCGCAGGTCTGTCAGCGGATTCGTCAGCGGAGCGACCGTCCGTACGTCTACATCCTTCTGCTCACCGCCCTCACTCAAAAGGGTAACGTACTTCAGGGTCTCGAGTCGGGCGCCGATGACTATTTGACGAAGCCATTCGATGCGCAGGAATTGCGCGCGCGTGTGCGTGTGGGGCTGCGAATCCTGAGCCTTCAGCAGAGTCTGATTTCGGCAAGAGAGGAACTGCGTTTTCAAGCGACGCACGACGCGCTTACAGGACTCTTCAACCGCGGCGCCGTTCTTGAAAGCATCCATCGCGAGCGCTCGCGGCAGGTTCGCGAGGGTGGCACCCTCGGCGTAATTCTCGCGGACCTCGATCATTTCAAGCAGGTCAACGATACATATGGGCACCTTCTCGGCGATGCTGTGCTAAAGGAAGCAGCGCGCCGAATGAGCGGCTGCGTGCGCCCTTACGATACAGTCGGCCGCTACGGCGGCGAGGAATTTCTGATCGTCGCGCCGACTGCCGACGCTACGGGATCGCTGAGCCTGGCAGAACGCATGCGCGAAACAATTGCCGCCTCCCCCATTGCCACTGCCGGCGGCGAAGTTTGTGTCACCGCAAGCTTTGGCGTCGCTGCGAGTGACCCGACCGAATCGATCGCGGCTGACTCCCTCCTCCTCCGCGTCGATGATGCGCTGTATCGTGCCAAGGAGCTTGGACGGAATCGGTGCGAGATGGCAAGCAATCCGGTCGCGACCAGATCCTCCCCAACTGCGGCGCAACTCGCTACCGAACCAACCCGTTAGCGACTTACAACCGGAACAAGTGTCCGCGCTTCCGTCTCGATCGAAACGCGAACTCCATTCACCACGAAAGCAGCGAAAGAACCGTAGCAATACCTGAGACACTAAGGGATGCTGGATATTCGGGGGAAAATCGCCTATAACAGTCGCGGTTGCCAAGCGCCTTGAAACATCAGATCGCTCAATGGCAGAGTGGTGCTTGTCGAATGAAATCTCGCACAAGCTTTGCCGTGCCACGCATCACCGACCGATGTGACAGGCGTCACATCGCGAGGCCACGACGCTCTG
>Ga0335078_10007597_pt1 | contig 16076 bp, 17 predicted proteins | sample Lox_Sample_32_FD_206711 | JGI IMG/M metagenome (GOLD analysis project Ga0335078, IMG submission 206711) | Soil microbial communities from Loxahatchee National Wildlife Refuge, Florida, United States - Lox_Sample_3.2 | ecosystem: Environmental > Terrestrial > Soil > Wetlands | place: USA...
AGCGGAGGTTCCTGTTACAAAGCTCATGGCCCCGCATGTGGTTGATATCCAGCCCTCCCGTCTACCGGCTCGGTAAGCCTCACCGCGCGATCCTCGCGGCGCCGCCCTCCATGAGCCGTAACACTTCAGGCAACGTCGCCATGGTGGTATCTCCGGGCGTCGTCATGGCGAGCGCTCCATGCGCCGCGCCGCACTCGACCGACCATTGTGGCGCCTTCCCCACCAGGAAACCGTAAATCAACCCGGAGGCAAACGCATCGCCGCCGCCCACACGATCGTAAATCTCCAGATCCTTGCGCTCAATCGCCTGGTAGAGTTTTCCGTCGGCATAACAGATCGCGCCCCAGTCGTTGCGCGTCGCCGTGCGGGCTTGCCGCAAAGTCGCGGCCACCACCGGAATCGCCAACTCCCGCGCGACGCGTTCCATCGTCTGTTGAAACGAACCAACGTCCAGATGCGCGAGATCGCCTTCCATGGCAAATCCCAACGCCGCCGAAAAATCCTCCTCGTTGCCGATGAGCACATGCGTGAGGGGCGCGATGCGCCGGTTGACAGCTTGTGCGTGTTCGCGCCCGCCCAAGCCCTTCCATAAAGACGGCCGGTAGTTCAAATCATAGGAGACGATAACGCCATGCCGGCGCGCGGCGGCGATGGCTTCCAGGGCCACATCAGGCGTGGCCGCGGAGAGGCCGCAAAAGATGCCCCCCGTATGGAACCAACGCGCAGCGCGGAATACTTCGTCCCAGTCAATTTGTCCCGGCCGGAGCTGAGATACGGCGGTGTTTCCCCGGTCCGAGCAGCCGAGCGCCGCGCGCACACCGAATCCACGCTCCACAAAGTTCAAGCCGTTCCGCGCCGCGCGGCCGATGCCGTCATCTTCCACCCAGCGAATCAGGGACGAATCTACGCCGCCCTGGTAAATCAAATCCAGAAGCAGCGATCCTACCGGATTGTTTACAAATGCCGTCACCACCGCGGTATTCAATCCGAAGCAGCGTTTGAGACCGCGCGCCACGTTGTATTCGCCGCCGCCTTCATACACGTCGAAACTGCGCGTGGTGGAAATGCGGCGGTCTTTGGGATCGAACCGCAGCATCACCTCGCCGAGAGCGACCAGATCCCACCGGACCCCGCCCGGCTTCACTGTGAAGAGAGCCATAGATCGAGGTTACGTGGGGTGCGGGCGGCCGTTGATCGACCGCATCTTGTGGGCCATAAACATGGCCAGTTCGAGGGCTTGTTCGTAGTTCAACCGGGGGTCGAGTTGCGAGCGGTAGGCCCGGCTCAAATCCAGTTCGCTAAGTCCGCGGGCTCCCCCGACGCATTCGGTGACCGCTTCGCCCGTCAGTTCAATATGGACACCGCCCAGGCGGCTGCCGCTTGCAATGTGAATATCGAAGGCCTGATCGAGTTCGCTGCGGATTTCGTCGAAATTGCGCGTCTTCGTCCCGCCGTCCGTCAGGCGCGTATTGCCGTGCATCGGGTCGCAACTCCACAACACGGGAATCCCGGTGGCACGCGTGGCCGCAATGAGCGGCGGCAGGCAGCGGGCAATGCGCTCGCTCCCGAATCGATGGATCAAGGTGAGCCGGCCCGGTTCGCCATCTGCATTCAAGGTTTCCAGCAGCCGCTGCAAACAATCGGGCGCCATCCCGGGCCCCACTTTGACTCCGATGGGGTTGCGGATTCCGCGGAAGAACTCGACGTGCGCTCCTTCCGGATCGGCCGTGCGCATGCCGATCCACGGGAAATGTGTCGAGAGGTTGAACCATCCCTTCTGGCGTGGCACCTGCCGCGTCTGCGCCTGCTCGTACGGCAACAGCATGCCTTCGTGGCTGCTGAAAAAATCGATCCAGTGAAATCCGCCCGGGTGCGCGCCCGCCAGATTCTCCATGAACTGCAGGGAATCGCTGATGCTGCGCGCCATGCGGCGGTACTCTTCGGCCATGGGCGAATCGCTTACCCAGTCCAGATTCCAGTAATCCAGGTGGTGGGGATCCACAAAGCCACCCACAACCAGAGCGCGGATAAAGTTGATCGTCAGCGCCGCCCGCTCGTAGCCGCGCAGCATCAGGCGGGGGTCCGGCGTGCGCGCTTCGGGAGTAAACTCCGGGCGGTTGATCAGGTCTCCACGGTAACTCGGCAGCGTCACGTTGCCGCGTGTCTCGAATTCTTCGGAGCGAGGTTTGGCGTACTGGCCGGCGAAGCGTCCCACGCGCACCACGCTCTTCTGCGCGCCGTGCACCAGGATGAGGCTCATCTGCAGCAGGACTTTGATCTTGTTGGCGATGCTCGCGGAATCGCAGGCGTCGAAGCTTTCCGCGCAATCGCCGCCCTGCAGTAGAAAACGCTGGCCGTTGACGGCGTCCGCCAGTTGCGACTTCAGCTGAAGCACTTCCCAGGAGGTGACCAACGGGGGGAGCTTGGCGATCTCCGCCACCGTGCGCTCCACCTCGGAATCCGAAGGGTATACCACGGCCTGCGCAGCTTGCTTGTTTTTCCAGGAGCTGGGGCACCAATCGCTCATGGCGTCTTCGTACGTTCCAAGATAACATCCGGGGGGCTGCCACGCGCTTGTTGTAAGCTTACTCAGAAAGCGAGGATGCGCATGGATCAAAGCAGCGGGAAGCCCTCTCGCCGGGGTTTGTTGAAGAGGAGCATTGCCGCGGCCGCGGGTGGCGCGGCCATTGCGGCGCAGAGCGGCGTGTTGCTGGCGCAGGCGCGAAACGCCGCGCCGCGGCGCAAGTTCCGCGGGTGGATTTCGCGCGGAACCGGACCCGGCCGCACCTCGCTCCAGGAACTGACGCTTCGTCCCATCAGCGGCCGCCAAGTCGTGGTGCGTACGGAGGCCACTAATCTGTGCTATTCGAATGCCACCGACGTTTTGGGACTTCCTCCCATGAACTTCGGCCCGGCGAATACGCGGCCGCAGCCGGTTCCCCCGGCTTTCCAGGCGCTGGCGAAGCTCGCGCTGATTCAGGGCCATGGCGGTGTAGGAGTAGTGGAGGCGGTTGGGCCGGAGGTGCGGCGCGTTCAAGTGGGTGATCGCGTGTGCGTCTCCGGGACGCCGCAATGCGGCTCCTGCTATCAGTGCCTGCGCGGCCGCGCGGATATGTGCCAGTTTCTCGGCCGCCAAGGTCCCAACGACCTGGTGCCCATCGGGGACATGCGCGACGGAACTCCGGTTTTTGCCAATTCGCACATCGGAGGGCTCGCCGAGCTGATGGTAACGTTTGAGGAATGGGTGGTGCCCGTCTTCAGCAAAGCGCCGGCGGCACAACTGGGCATGGTCTGCTCTTGCGTGAGTGTGGCCGGACTGGGCTGCACCACGTCGCAGGTCCTGGCGTTAGTCGAGCCCGGCTCCATCGTCGCCGTAGTGGGGTGCGGCCCGGTGGGGCTGAGCGCTATCCAGGGTGCGCGGATTTCGGGTGCGTCGCGGATTATCGCCATCGAGCCGATTCGCGTGCGGCGGGAGCTGGCTTTGAAGGTAGGTGCAACCCACGTGCTCGATCCCAACGTGGAGGGCGACAAGCTGGTGGAGAAGGTGCGTGAGCTTGCGAGCGGCCCCGGAACCCGTCTGTGGGCGGGTGGACGAGACCTGGCTGGAATCCTGGCGGGCGCGGGCCCCGACCTGGTGGTGGAAGCCGTGGGAGCGGATCGCGCCAAACCTAAGCTGGAATCCGGGCCCGACCCCACCGGTATCCTTCCTATGCGCCAAGCTTATGAAATGTGCGCGCCCGGCGGCCACGTGATCACCACCAGCCTCCCTTACGGAAACATCTCCCTGCCCGCGGTGATGTTTTCTATCGGCGGACGTACCCATCACTCGGGCCAGGCAGGCGGCGCCAATCCCATGCGCGACATTCCCCGTTTCGTGGAGATGCTCGACCGTGGCCAATACGACGCCAGCTCCCTCGCCACGACGGTGGTGCCGATCGAGCGAATGATCGAGGCCTATCAAGAGGTGGTGGACCGGACGACCGTGACGGCCATCATGACGGGTTAAATCGGGTCCCGGCAGTAAAGAATACGGTCTTCTGCAAAATTCTGTACGATGCATTCTGTACGATGGTGTACAATATCGAAATTCACGTGAAAAAAATTTTGGAACTCGCGGGCCAGTGGCTCGGCGAGTCCGGCATCCAGGAGCCGTGTGGCGGCGTTGGCCGCTATTACCGGACAGACCTCAAACGCAATGCTGCCATCTCGACGGAGATCACGGCTTATGCGGCCACGACCTTACATTATGTAGGCGCGATTACGCACCAGAAGGAATGTGCTCTGCGGGCGCTAGCGGCAACCCGCTTCCTCACGCGGCGCGCTTGGGACGGCCAAGCGATGCCGTTCGAGATGGGACCCGAGTGCGAACCACTCAGCTACTTTTTTGATTGCGGAATCGTCTTGAGCAGTCTTCTCACCACGTGGCGGGCGACGCGCGAGCCGGAATTCCTCGCGACCGCAAAATCTCTGGGCGCCGTCATGGCGGCTGATTTCGCGTCGAGCGAAGGGGATTTCCATCCCGCTCTGCGATTGCCAGACAAACAGCCGGTCGAGCGGGACCCCTTGCGATGGTCGCGCGCGGCGGGCTGCTATCAACTGAAAGCTGCGATGGGATGGTGGGACCTGGCGGAGGAAGCCGGCATCGCGGAATTCCGTAGGCCATACGAGCGCGTGCTGGAACGATCGCTCCGCACCTACGGCTCGTTTCTGCCCGGCCACCCGGATCCCTGCAAGGTCGTGGACCGGTTGCATGCGTTCCTCTACTTCCTGGAAGGTCTGCTGCCTTGCGCCAGTGAAAAACGATGCGCGGCGGCCCTATGCGACGGCATTCACCGCGTGGCTCACTATCTGGCCGAGACCGCACCCGGTTTCGAGCGGGCGGATGTGTACGCGCAAATGCTGCGCCTCCGTATTTACGCCGATTGGCTGGGCGCTTCGCCGCTCGACCGCGATGCCGCTGAACGCGAAGCCTTCGAGTTGGCGAGCTTTCAAGTAGCGAGTGACGACCCGCGCGAAGATGGCGGATTCTACTTTGGGCGGAAAGGCGGCGAGTACTTGCCGTTCGTGAGTCCCGTCTCGACCGCTTTTGGCTTGCAGGCGCTAGCGCTTTGGGAGCGGTATCTGAACGGATGTCCGCAGTCTCATTGGCGCGTTCTGATCTGAGGGCCCAGCAGCCGTGCTTTCGATCTCGGGCGCGGCGGCACTGGCCGTGTGGCTGTACCTGATTCTGGGCCGCGGCGGTTTTTGGCGCATGCGCGTGTCCCCGACGCCGGTGGAGCTTGGGCCGGCAGCGCCGTCGGTGACCGTGATCATCCCAGCGCGCAATGAAGAGAGTGTCGCCGGTCTCGCGGTAGCGTCTTTAGCGGCGCAAGAGTATTCCGGCGCGTTTCGCATCGTGCTGGTGGACGACGATAGCAGCGACGGTACCGTGGCAGCGGCGCTTCGGGCGGCGCCACCGGAAATGCTGACGGTCATCCACGGCGCACCTTTGCCCGCTGGATGGACTGGGAAACTCTGGGCGGTCTCCCAGGGCGTCGCCGACGCTCAAAAGAACGTACCCGATTATCTGCTGCTGACGGACGCGGACATTGTGCATCCCGCGAGAGGTCTCGCGCAGCTCGTAGCCCGGGCTGAAAGCGAAGGTTACGACCTGGTCTCCTGGATGGTCCTGCTTCGTTGCCAGTCGCTGGCCGAGCGAGCTCTCATTCCCGCATTTGTCTTCTTCTTTTTTCTGCTATATCCGCCGGCGTGGATTCCGAGCGCGATGCGCGCCACAGCCGGTGCCGCGGGTGGCTGCATTCTTATCCGGCGGGAGATGCTGGCACGCATCGGCGACATCGCCCGTATCCGCGGCGAACTCATCGATGATTGTGCGCTGGCGCGCGCGGTGAAGCGCTCCGGCGGCCAGGTGTGGCTGGGGCTGAGCACCGAGGCCCGCAGTATCCGCGAATACGGAACGTTCCGCCAAATCGGGCGCCTGATCTCCCGCGCCGCCTTTGCGCAACTTCGCCACTCGGTGTGGCTCCTGGCGGCAACCGTTGCCGGCTTATCATTGACCTACCTTGCCCCACCGTTGACGGCGTGCGCTGGAAATGGTTTCGGCATCGCCGCGTGGATCCTGATGTGCGTGGCCTATTGGCCCGCTCTTCGCTTCTACCGGCGCTCTCCTTTGTGGGCGCCCTTCCTTCCTCTAGTCGCCGCTTTCTACCTGATGGCTACGCTTCACTCGGCGATCTCGTATTGGCGTGGCGCCGGTGGAATCTGGAAAGGCCGCGTGCAGGATCGCCGCTAGTCAGTGCGGCACTGTTGGGCTTAGTAGTTTTAGTACAGAAGTGATTAGGTGAGTACCGGACGCTGTTCTCCGATGTTCTCGGAATTCTCCTAGCCGCACCTGCGCAAAAACGGGTTGAACAAATTGTGAGACAATTCGCGGGGTGTCGTAACTAGACTGGCACATACATCAGAGAATGTCCTCCATGGCGGGGCAATCTTCGGTGTTTCGTTTGCCCTGCCATGGTTGGAACCCGCGCTACACTCAATTGCAGATGCCGCGCTGGGTAAACGTTCCGAACCTGTTTACAGCGCTGCGGCTGCTCCTGGTTCCGTTCATCATCGGGGCCATCCTGAAAGGCGAACACGGCCGCGCTCTATTTCTGTTCGTGTGCGCTGCCCTCACCGACCTCCTGGATGGTGCGGCCGCACGGTACCTGCATCTCACCACACAGGTTGGTGCTTACTTCGATCCGATCGCTGACAAATGTCTGCTTAGCGGTGTCTTCCTGGCGCTGGCTATCGCGGGCCTGGTGCCGCGGTGGTTGGTAGCGATCGTTTTCGGACGCGACCTTTATATCCTGTTTGCGGTCGGCTTCTTGTTGTGGCTCACTTCGCTGCGCAAGTTTCCTCCCAGCGTTTGGGGCAAGGTATCGACTTTCGTTCAGGTGGTGACTGCGGTGATGTGGATGGTGCGAAATTGGTCCTCTGTGCCGGTACTGAACGCGTTTTCGGCCGCAATGCTTTGGCCCTGCGCCGTTTTCACGATTTGGAGCGGTGTCCATTACACCTGGCGCGGTGTGCAATTGGCCCGGGCGCATTGACGGCTCCGTACAGCGGGAGTAGTCTAGGAGTTAGACAGCGATGACCCGTTATTTGCCGGCACGACAATACCGTTGGTTTGGCATTAGTGCCGTCGCATTAGCGGTGATTCTGGGGGCGTTTGCACGTTGGCTGGGTTGGAGTTGGCCGCTAACATCCATTCCTTCGGGTCTGCTGCTCCTCACCGCCGCGGTCTCCTTTTGGATGGCGTTTCTGCCGGCGATCGAGGTGCAGGAAAGCCATCTCGCCATTGGCCAACGCCGCGTTCCCTGGATGGATATCCGTAGGCTGGATCGCACCGGGTGGATTTCGCCGCTGATCCTCCGGCTGACGCTCTACGATGATACGCACGTGCTCCTGATTTATTCCGGGGACGCGGATTCCTGCAATACCCTGCTACGGCATTTGCGGCGCTTCTCCACCGACGCCCTCATCGACGGAATTCCGTACCGGCAGTACTGGGGAGAGTTGCTCACTCCCGGTCCCGAGCGCAAACAGGTTCCGCCGGCGCCACGTCATCGGGTCCTGCGCCCGGAGGACGAAGCTGAGGTCGAACGCCTGTATCAGCGATTGAAGACCGTTGGCAATCTCGACCAGAAATCCACAGACGAGAAGTAGCGCTTGCGGCGCCGCGGTTCCCTGTTCCTGAAGCTGATCGGTCTGGCCGTCGTAGTGTTTGTCCTGGCCATTTTGACCAGGGCACTCTGGCTTCCGCTATTCGGGTGGGCGTTGGTACGCGACGATGGCCCAGCCAAAGCGGATATCGCGGTGGTGCTGGGTGGCGATCCGTGGGGCGTGCGGATTAGCAAAGCCGGCGATCTGGTGCGGCAGGGCTATGTTCCCGTCGTCCTGGTAAGCGGCCCTCCGGGTTTTTACGATGAACACGAGTGTGAACCGGAGATCGCCTGGGCGGTGCGGCACGGATATCCCCAAGCGTGGTTCATTCCCTTTCCTGACGAAGCCCGCTCCACGCGGGACGAGGCTCGCGTCCTCCTGCCGGAACTCCAGCGCCGCCATGTCCGCCAGGCCTTGATCGTAACCACCGACTATCACAGCCGGCGCGCCGCGCGCGTTTTTCGGGCGGTCGAGCGCGCGATGGGCGTGGGCATCGAATTCCGCATGATCACCGCTCCCGACCGGGAGTTTCACCCGGCTACCTGGTGGCGCGACCGGCAAGGGCAGAAGATCGCCTTCACGGAGTGGACCAAGACGCTCGCCGAGGCCATCGGTTTGTAGCCATGTGGAAATCTCTGGCCACGATTCGTCCGTACCTCTGGCGCTACCGGTGGGGCTTGGTTCTGGGACTCGCTTGCCTGGTGACCAAAGATGTTGCCCAGGCGGGGCAGCCGTTGATGATCCGGGGAGCGGTAGACGCGTTCTCAAAGTCTCACGGGGCGAGTGGGTTTATACGCTTCTCCGTGTACCTGGTCGGCCTGTCTGTTCTGAAAGGCATCTTTCAGTACTGGATGCGCGTGATCATCATCGGAATCTCGCGCGATATCGAATACGATTTGCGCAACGATCTGTTCGCGCATCTGGTGGATCTTGCGCCGGAGTACTACCAGCGTACGCGCACCGGGGATATCATGGCTCGCGCCACCAACGACCTGAACGCGGTTCGCATGATGCTCGGGCCGGGGATCATGTACTGGACCGAAACGAGCCTCACCTTTGTGCTGGCCATCGCCGTGATGGCCACCACAGATTGGCGGCTGGCGATCTTCGCCATTCTACCGGCCCCCGCGGTGAGCCTGGCGGTCATTTTCTTCGGACGCAAGATCCACGCGCGCTTCGAGCGCATCCAGGCCATGTTCTCCGATATTTCCAGCCGGGTGCAGGAAAACCTCGCCGGCGTCCGCATGGTTCGTGCTTTCGCGCAAGAGCGGGCCGAATCGCGCCGTTTCGAGGAGCTCAACAAACAATACATCGCTCAGAATCTCAAGCTGGTGGGAATCCAGGGATTCTTTCAGTCGCTGCTCGAAGCGCTGATCGGCTGCACGTTTCTGGTGGTCCTGCTGGTGGGCGGCTTTCAAGTCTTAGGCGGACGCATCACCCTCGGGGGGTACATCATGTTCAACACCTACATGGGCATGCTGGTCTGGCCCATGATTGCCTTGGGATGGGTGGTGAACCTGATGCAGCGCGGCACGGCATCGCTGAGCCGTATTAACCAGATTCTCCATGAAAAACCTGTGATTGCGGCGCCACCCGCTCCCCACCGTTTCTCTTCCGTCCGCGGCGAGGTGGAGTTTCGAGGCGTTGCCATGGAATATCCCGCGCGGGCGCTGGAGGATATCGACCTGCGGGTCCCGGCCGGTTCCACGATTGCTGTGGTGGGCCACACCGGCTCCGGTAAAAGCACGCTGGTGGGCCTGGTTCCGCGCCTCATGGATCCGACTCGCGGAACGGTATTGCTCGACGGCGTGGATTTGCGCAAGCTCGATCCGGCGGAACTTCGCCGGCAGATCGGTTTTGTTCCGCAAGAGACCTTTCTGTTCAGCGCCACGATCGCCCAGAACATCGCGTTCGGGGTGGAAAGCGCCACGGATGAACAGATTCGCCGGGCCGCCGGATTGGCGGGCCTCGCCGCGGATATCGAAGGTTTTCCGGAAGGCTACGAGACCATGGTGGGCGAACGGGGCATCACCCTTTCGGGAGGGCAGAAACAGCGCACCGCCATCGCGCGCGCTGTCCTGCGCGATCCGCGCATCCTGATTCTGGATGATGCCCTGTCCAGCGTAGACACACTTACCGAAGAGCGCATCCTGAACCATTTAGCCGGCGTCATGCGAGGGCGCACCGTCATCCTGATTTCCCATCGCGTCTCGACGGTGCGGCAGGCCGATAGGATCATCGTGCTGGAACGAGGCCGGATTGTGGAACAGGGTACGCACTCGGAACTGCTGGAAGCCGGCGGATACTACGCGGAACTGTCGCAGAAGCAGATGCTGGAAGAGGAACTGGAGACGATCTGAGGGGTTGGGCCAACGAGCGGGTTTTGTCGTCTGCCGTCCGTTGCCGCCAACTGTGACAGTCTGACCCACCGCTGCTAACCAAAGTTAAGTTCACCGCTGCAACCTGGGAGCCCTATAATTCGGCCATGGTGTGGGCTCTCTCCGCCGCCGCGATCGCGGTTATCCTGATCTTCGCGTTCCTGAACAGCCCCAAGCGGAAGGCGATCGCTCTGATTTTCTCGGCGATGCATGCGCACCGCCGGCGGGATTGGGTAGCGGCGGGCAGGTTTTATCGCGAGAGTCACGACGCGGCGAGCAAGCTGAAGGAGCCCGGGAAATCGAGGCTGGAATCGCAAATCGAGATTCAGTGGGCCGGCGTGCTCCACCGGCAAGGTAAGCTGCGCGAAGCGGAAGACCTGATCCGTCGCGGTCTCTCGAAAGCCAAAGCTGCCCGAATTCGGGAATTCGAGATTGCCCAGGGATACCTGTGCTGGGGTGACGTGTGCGCCGACGAAGGTAGATACCGGGAAGCCGAAGATCACTATCGCAAGGCACTCGAAGGCGATGAGAGGGGCGGCAATCTCGCCGGGACGATTTTCGATTTGCAGCGCCTGGGAGATTCCCTAATTCACCAGGAACGCAGGGTTGAGGCAGAAGAAATTCTCAGCCGCGCCATGGTGCTCGAGACGCAAGTGGTGCATGCGCAACTGGCCAACGAAGGCAAGAACCCGGCGCAGCATCCCGTGATTTCGATGAGCCTGCCGGATGTGCATTTCTGCCGCGAGCAATACGAGGACGCGCGGCGACTCTATCGCGAGAAGGTGAACTTCTGGGAGAAGCAAGTGACGCGGCCGGACAACGTGGATCTGGGCCGGTTGCAGATGAGGTTGGCATTCGCGGAAGCGCGAACCGGGCACTCCGAAGAAGCGATCGAAATGTTCTCCAGAGCGGAAGCGACCTTCACACGCGAGTGGGGCGAGCGGCATCCGAAAGCTGTGCTGGCGGGTGAAGCAAAGGCACAGCTTGTCGGCGCGCGATCACTTGTGGCGCTGGCGCCGAAGGCTGCCGGCGAACGGTCCTAGACGGCCCGCGCATTCAGGGCCGCCAGATCATCCAGGTTCAATCTGCCGGTATAAATCGCCATCCCCAGCGCTGCGTGGATATCGAGGGCCAAAAGCGCGCGAACTTCTTCTAAAGTGGTGATTCCGCCGGCGGCCGTGATTTCCAGCGGCGTGGCCGCGCGCAACCTCCGGAACCATGGAAGGTCGGTGCCCTGCATCATGCCTTCTTTATCAACATAGGTACACAAAAAGCCGGAGCAGTAAGGTTCCAGCGCGCCGAGGACCTGTTCGGCCGTGAGGCCCGTGGATTCGCGCCAGCCTTTGACCACGATGCGGCCGGCTTTGGAATCCAGGGCGACCAGTAAACGGTCGCGACCGATCGCATCGCGGACGCCGGCGAGAAACGCTTGGTTGACCCCGCTGCCAGTGAATGCCGACGTGCCGACAATCACTTTGCGCGCGCCCTGCTCCACCAGCGTGCGAGCGCGTTCCACGGTCCGCACGCCGCCGCCGGCACGGACTGCGGCCTTGCCCGCCAGCCAGCGGACCAGCTCATCGTTCGAGCCGCGCCCCAAAGCGGCGTCCAGATCGATCACCTGGATTTCAGGGAAGGCCGCGAAGCGGCGCAGCGTCTCGTCGGGCGAATCGGCTTCGAGCGCCTTCTCCCGCCCTTGGACCAACTGCACGACTTTCCCATCCATCAGGTCGATGCACGGAAAGATCACGCTGTATTCCTTACCGGGATGCCGCGCTTGTCCAACTCTTCTTTGAGCTGGTTCACGGTGTACGTGCCGTAGTGGAAGATGGATGCGGCGAGGGCCGCATCCGCGCAACCATCCGTCAAGACGCGCACGAAATGCTCCGGTTTCCCCGCGCCGCCACTGGCGATGACGGGAATATGCGTGGCTCGGGAAACAGCCTGGGTGAGCGGACAATCGAAGCCATCCTGCACGCCATCGGTGTCCATGGAAGTGAGCAGGATCTCGCCGGCCCCGAGTTGTTCGCCGCGGGCTGCCCACTCGACTGCCTCCATGCCCTCGTCATCGCGCCCGCCGCGCGTATACACGTGCCACCGGTTTGCGCCGTGATGACGCGCATCGATGGCGAGAACCACAGCCTGCGCGCCGAACTCCTCGCTCAACTCGGTGATGAGCTCGGGCCGGCGCACGGCAGCGGTGTTCACGGAAACCTTGTCGGCGCCCGAGAGCAGAATTCGCCGCGCATCCGCGACCGACCGAATGCCACCTCCGACAGCCAGCGGGATGAAGACCTTTCGGGCCGTACGCGCCACCACGTCGGCCATGATTTCGCGGGCATCGCTCGATGCTGTGATATCCAGGAAGACCAACTCATCGGCGCCGTCGCGATTGTAGCGATCGGCCAGTTCGACGGGATCGCCGGCATCCCGCAGATTCACGAAATTCACGCCCTTGACGACGCGGCCGGCGGTGACATCCAGGCAGGGAATGATGCGCTTGGCTAACACGGCAGCTCCAGGAAATTGCGGACGATGCGCAGTCCGACAGGGCCCGATTTCTCGGGGTGGAACTGCACGCCATAGACGTTCCCGCATTCGAGCACGGCGGTGTAGCGCACGCCATAGGTGCAGATGGCGGAGGCGCGTTCGTTCTCGGGCACGTAATAGCTGTGCGCAAAGTACACGAACGGGCGGGCCGATAGGTTGCGCACCAGTTTGGAATCGGGCCGCGATTCCAGTTCGTTCCAGCCCATATGCGGTACGCGGGCGTCGGCGGGAAAGCGACGGACGGTGCCGCCGTACAGGCCCAGTCCGCGTACTTGGGGGGCCTCATCGCTCGCTTCGAAAAGGGCCTGCAGGCCGAGGCAGATTCCCAGAAACGGCACGCCGGCGCGAATGCGCTCTAAAATGGCCTCTCGGACCTGGAGCGCATCGAGCGCGCGCATCATCTGTCCGAAATGGCCCACGCCGGGCAGAATGATTTTGCGAGCGCGGCGTAGGCCTTCGGCGTCGCGCACGAGTTCGTATTCCCAGCCCAGTTCGCCGAGGGTGTTTTGGACCGAGCGGAGGTTGCCGGCGCCGTAGTCAAAGATCGCGATCATAGCAAGTCAAACCTCCGCGCCGCTGGTTGCGTTGCCGATCAACCACACGGGCCATGAGCTGTGTAACGTAACCTCCGCTCCATTGAAGACGCGTTCGTGGGCTCGGCCCTTCCGGGCCGCCGCCGAGCTTCCGCTCGGCGCGCCGGCTGGAAAGCCGGCGGCAGGCCGCAAGGCCTGCCCCACGAACCCCTTCATCGCTATTGGTGGCCCGCAGGGCCATGAGGACACTCCCTTGCGGTCGCGGCTCGGTAACACCCGTTCCGCCTTACTGAGCCGCGACCGCAAGGGAGCGGAGGTTTTGGGTGCGTCTTCAATGGAGCGGAGGTTCCTCACAGCAACCCCTTCGTCGACGGCAATTGGTCTTTCAGACGGGCATCTCGCGAACAGGCATATTTCAGCGCCCGCGCGAAACACTTGAAGATCGCCTCGATCTTGTGATGGCTGGAGCGGCCGTACAGCACCCTCGCATGCAAGTTGGCGCCCGCGTGATTCACAAACCCTCCGAAGAAGTCCTCCACCAGCTCGGTTTGCAGATCGCCCACCAGCCGTACTTTCACCCGATCCTTATAGATCAGAGCGGGCCGGCCACCCAAATCCAGCGCGACCACGGCTAAGGTTTCGTCCATTGGCAATACAAAATAGCCCGCGCGATTGATGCCCTTGCGGTCTCCCAGCGCCTTCGCAAAAAGCTGCCCCAGAACGATGCCCACGTCTTCCACCGTGTGGTGTTGATCCACGTCCAGGTCGCCATCGGCTTTCAGTCTCAGGTCGAAACCGCCGTGCTTGGCAAAGAGTTCCAGCATGTGATCAAAAAAACGGATGCCGGTGGCGATCTGGTAGGTTCCGCGTCCTTCGAGCTTCAACGAACCCCGGATCCGCGTCTCTTTGGTATTGCGCTCCAGAGCGGCGGTTCTCATGGGGCGAGTACCTCTTCCAGGTAATTGATATCGTCCACGATGGCATATGCGCCCTCGCCCTGGAACAGAAACACGAGGTCGAGATACCGGGGATTGGCAGGCGCCGCAATCCCAACGAATGGAACCCCCGCCGCGCTGGCGCAGCGCGCGTCATCGACCGTGTCGCCGACGTAAAATGCCTTGACCTCCGGAACGCACTTCAGAATGTGCAGCAGCCCGTCGGGCGCGGGTTTGAGGTTCTGCACATCGTGCATAGCCACGATCGGATCGAAAATCATCCGCGGCACGAACCGCTGCAACGTCAGGTCCGCGTCCGGGCGCGGGCGGCCCGTGAAAACGGCGAAACGGAACTGCTCATTCAGTCTCTCCAAGGTCCCCTCGCGCGCCACCCAGCGCTCGCGCAGGATTAACCCATCGGTCCCGTTGCCCAGAAAAATGCTTTGGAAGTGCCGCTTCACTTCTTCGAACTCGACTGACACGCCGCGCTCCCCGATGATGTGGTGCGAGAGCTTCCAATCGTCGTTCCAGCCGCCCTGGTTTTTGTAATCCTGAATCTCGGGATGCGTAATGGCTGTTCCCGCGAAGTGCAGCACCGTCTGCGCAATCGCCTCCCGGTAGGATTCCGTCACATCGACCAAAACGCCGTCCATATCGAAGACCAACAAAGGTTTCATGACGGCCAGATCTCCTCCAGGGCCGCCAGTAAGCGGCGCGTTTGCTCGCGCGTTCCCACCGTCATGCGGACGCAGCCCGGCGCTTCGTAACTGCGGTCGCGAACTAGAATCCCTTCGGCGCGCAGCGCATCGCGCACTTCTATCGCGCGTTCTCCGATCCTGGCCAGCACAAAATTGGCCGAGCTGGGAACGTAGCCGATTCCGAGCTTCTCCAGACCGACGCACAGCAGTTCCCGCGCTGCCAACACTTCGGCGACGTAGCTTTCAATGTAAGCGTGGTCGGTAACGGCCGCCTGCGCCGCCAGCACTGCCAGGGAGTTTACGCTGTAAGGCGATTGCGCTTTGTGCAGAAACTGGATGTTCGCCGGATGAGAGAACAGGCATCCCAAGCGCATGGCAGCCATGCCGAAGACCTTCGAAAATGTGCGCGACACAAACAGGTTGGGCACGCGCTCGATTTCGGTCAGGGCGGTAATGCCGGAGAACTCGTAGTACGCTTCGTCCACCAGAACCACGGCTTTGCGCGCGCGGTGCAGGATGCGCTCGATTCCCAGGAGCGACGTTCCGGTTCCCGTGGGATTATTGGGATTCGCCAGGATCACGGCGCGGGTTTCCGGTGTGATGGCATCGAGAACCGTTTGCAGAGGAAACTCCATTCCCGGCGGAGGATAGTCCACCTCGCAGATGCGCGCGCCGGCCACCTCGGCGTAGAAGCGGTACATCGCATAGGAGGGCCGCAGCAACAGCACCTGCTGGCCGTCATCCACGTAGGTATTGACGAAGACCTGGATGGCCTCATCGGTGCCATTGGTGAAAACGAATTGCTCGGGATCCACGCGGAAATAACGCGCCACGGCAGCTTTGGCCTCGCCGTATTCGGGGTACACGGCCAAGCCGCCGGCGTCGATCCCCTCCTGCAACGCAGCAGTCACGCGCGGCGAACAACCGACCGTGTTCTCGTTGAAGTCGAGCCGCAGCTTGCCGGAGCGGCCCGACGTGGGCGGCGAATACGGCTTCATGGCGACCACCGCCAGACGGGGTTTGATGCCGCCTTTGGGCAGTTTGGGAGGCTTATCGGCCATCGAGCCGCACCTCCACCGAGCGGGCGTGCGCTTCCAGGCCTTCCGCGCGGGCCAGCGTCGTAATCGCCGGAGCCAGACGCCGCAGCGCGGCGTCCGACAGCTCCTGCACGGAGATCACTTTCACGTAGTCAGTGACCGCCAGCCCTCCTCGCATACGCGCGGCGCCGCTAGTCGGCAGAACATGGTTGGGGCCGGACACGTAATCGCCGGCAGCCTC
>Ga0335078_10007598_pt1 | contig 16076 bp, 19 predicted proteins | sample Lox_Sample_32_FD_206711 | JGI IMG/M metagenome (GOLD analysis project Ga0335078, IMG submission 206711) | Soil microbial communities from Loxahatchee National Wildlife Refuge, Florida, United States - Lox_Sample_3.2 | ecosystem: Environmental > Terrestrial > Soil > Wetlands | place: USA...
CGCGTCTGGGCCCTGCGGGACAACCTCACGGCCTACGACGCCGTGTTCGTCGCGCTCTCCGAGGCACTCGATGTTCCACTCATCACTTGCGACGCGCGGCTGGCCGCGGCTCCGGGGATCGTGGTCGAGCTGTACCCGCGCAGGTAGCGGCCCTCGAGCTCCCCGACCTGGGCGCCACGGCGGCCGACTTCACCGAGCCCGCACACGGGCGGCTGGCAAGATTGGGCCGATGGCCATGACCGGCGGATCGGCTGCGCCGCCCGGCGTCGACTCGCTTGCGCGGGTGCTCGCGTTCGTGCGCGCCAATCTCGCCAAGACGGCCGACGAGATGCGCGCGATCGAGCCCGGCTGGGTCGTGAGCACGCCGTCGCTCCCGTTCGTCTGGGCGGTCAACCACCTGCGGGTCACGCTGCCGTTGACGTTCCAGGCGCTCGTCGAGCTCGCCGACGAGCAGCTTGCGGGCTCGCGGTACCTGCAGATCGGGATCGAGAACCAGGCCGCCGGACCGGACCTCGAGGAGAAGTTCGCCGCCGCGGGCTGGAAGACCGAGCGCGAGGTGTACATGGTGCTGGCCGCGGAGCCCGACCGCGAGGCCGACACGAGCGTGGTGGTCGACGCCGGCGAGGACGAGATGCTCGAGGTCATGAAGCGCTGGCACGGCGAGGACGAGTTGAGCGCCACGGGACTCGCCCAGCTCGTCGACTACACCCGGCGCGAGACCCGGGCTTGCGAGGACCGGCTGCTCGGGGTCAGGAGCAGCGACGGCCGGCTGGTGGCGATCGGCAAGCTCCGCGCGGACGGAAGCACCGCCCAGGTGGAGGACGTCTACACCGTGCCCGAGGCCCGCGGCCAGGGATTCGCGCGGGCGCTGGTAAGCCGGGCCGCCGGGCTCGCCCGCGACGCCGGACACGATCTGATCTTCATCTCGGCCGACGACAACGACTGGCCGAAGCAGCTCTACGCGCAGGTCGGCTTCCGGCCGCTGGGCCGGCTCTGGCAGTTTCACCACGACTGAAAGCCACGCCGCCGCTACCGCAACTTCCTTGCAAATCCGGGTATAGAGGTCGCAGACTCAGCCCAACCAGGGGAGGCAGGGATGAAGCGCAAGCTCGAGATGCTGTTGCCGGCAGCGCTGTTGTCGGCGGTCCTGGTCGCAGGCGGTGCCGCAGTCGCGGTCGCGGCATCCTCGCCGGCAGTCACGACCGGGACCCATACGCGGGTCGCCGATACGAGCGCGACGCTGCACGGCTCGATCAATCCGAACGACAGCGCCACGACCTACTACTTCGAGTGGGGCCTGACCACCGCGTACGGCGTCACCAGCGCTCCGCACTCGGCCGGTCACGGAACCAAGGCAGTCGCGGTCGCCGCCAACGTCACCGCACTGATTCCGGGCACGGTCTACCACTACCGGCTCGTGGCGACCAACGGGTCGGGCACGGCGACCGGCGCGGACCGGACGTTCACGACCGCCGGTCACCCGCCCCCCGGCGTGGCGACCGGCCCCGCCACGCAGATCGGCAAGAACGGCGCGACGCTGACCGCCGTGATCAGCCCGAACGAGCAGGCGACAACGTGGTTCTTCGAGTATGGAACCTCGACCGCGTACGGCTCGCAGACGACGTCCGCGATCGTTCCCGCTGGAACCGTGCCGGTGACGGTGTCCGCCAACGTCCAGGGTCTCGAGGCGCGGACGATCTTCCACTACCGGATCGTCGCGCTGCACGGCAACACGCCCCTGCAGGACGGGGCGGACGCGTCGCTCATGACGCTCCCCCTCCACCGGCCGGTCCCCCACATCACGGCCACCACCAAGCCTTCGCGCGACCGCCACAAGCCGTTCGTGTTCACCACGACCGGATCGGTTCACGGACCGGCGTTCATACCGGCCGTCTACGACTGCCGCGGGAACGTATCGATCCGCTTCCTGCTCGGCTCGCGCCGAATCGGCTCGACGCTCGTGCCGCTCGGGCCCGACTGCAAGTTCGCCGGGCAGACCGTGTTCAACCGCCTCCCCGGCCACGGCCACCTGCGGCGCCCGGTGAGGATCACGGTCGTCGCCCACTACCTCGGGAATGGCTACCTGACCCCGCACAAGACCTCGCCCCAGGCGATCAGCCTGGGGTAGCGGACGCTCGGCTACCGGTAGGTCGATCGCGCAGCCGGTAGACCAGGCGCAGGCCCGACCACACCTCGTCGATCGCGCACACCTTGTTGTCGACGAGGCCCGCCGCGAGGCCGAGCGTCCGGACGACGTCCTCGGTCACGTCGGTCGGTACGCCCGACGCGCGCTTGGGCCAGGCGATCCACAGCCCGCCGGCCGGGTGGAGCGCGCCGCTCAGCGCAGGGAGCCGGCGCTCGAGCAGCGCGCGGCGCGAGAAGAACGCGACGATCACGTCGAGCGGCTGCCCGCCCACCCGGCGCCGCACCGCAACCGCCTCGGGCAGCTCGCCGAGCGTCGCATCGAAGCCATCGGGAGCACCGATCAGCGCCAGGCGCGCTCCCGCCCTGATCCCGAGCTTGCGCGGCAGCGGCGTACCCGAATACCCGGCCGTCGAGACGCCGCCCGTCCCACTCACCGTGCGTCGGCCTCGGCCGCCACCTCGGCGATCAGCTTCGACAGCTGGCTGCCCTGCCAGGCGATCGGGGACCGTCCGGGCTCGTCGAGCACGAGCCGCGCTCCGGGGATCGCGGCGGCGTAGGCCTCCCCCACGGCCTGGGGGTGGCCGGGATCGGGGTCGTCGGCGCTCGCGACGACCGTCACCGGCACCGAGATGGACCCAAGCTCGTCGATCGTGTCGAACGGTTGCGACCGCGGCATCGCCCGCAGTGCGTCCGCGACCGCGCCGAGATGCTCGTGCTGCGCGAGCCGCTGCCGGGTCACCTTCTCGACGGTCTCTTGCCAGGACTCCGGGACGTGCCGGGTTCCGGACGCGGCGAGGAAGCCGTCGATGCCGCCGTGCTCGAGTCCGTCCGCGAGCGCGTCCCAGCGCTCTAACCGCTCCTCCCGATGGTGCGACGCGGGGTCGTACGCCGGCGTTATGACAACCAGCCCGGCCACCCTGTCGGGAGCGCCGAGTGCGAACCGCAGCACCGTGTGAGCGCCCATCGAGGCGCCCGCGAGCACCGCCCGCCCGATTCCCCGTGCGTCCAGGACCGCTTCCAAATCGCGCCCGAGCTCTTCGTACGTGTACGCGGCGCGCGAAGGCGCCGGCGAGGATCGCCCGTGGCCGCGGGCGTCGTAGGCGACGACCCGGTGGCCCGACCGCTCGAGCGCCTTCGACCCCATCACGACGTACCGGCGGGTCGCGGTCAGGCCGTGGAGAAGCACGACGGGCACGCCCTCGCCGGCCTCGTGGCCCGCCAATTCGACGCCGTCCCGCTCGACGAGGATCTCAGCCATCGGGGTCACAGGATCGCTCGCGGATACAGCTTGGTCGCCGCGGCCACCATCGCCACGAAGAAGCCGACGACGACGAGGAAGTCGAGCCACAGCTCCCCCCCGCCGCCGACCCCGAGCAGCATCTGCCGCAGGCCCTGCACCTCGTAGGTCAGCGGGTTGACGCGGGCGATCGCGTGGAGCCATCCGGGCATGATGCTGAGCGGATACAGCGCGCTCGAGGCGAAGAACATCGGCATCATGATCAGCTGTCCGATGCCCATGAACCGCTCGCGCGTCTTGACGCCGGCGGCAATCGACATCGACATCGCCGCGAACGCCCCGGTCCCGATCACGAGCAGGACGAGCGAGCCGATCACGCCGAGCACGCTCCAGCGCAGTCCGATCGACGCGATTGCCAGCACGATCAGCAGCGCCGTCGCCTGAACGAAGGCCCTGACGCCCGAGCCGACGGATTTTCCGAGCACGATCGCGGTGCGCGGTAGCGGCGTCGCCAGCATCCGCTGGAGCTGACCGACGTCGCGCTCCCAGATCACGGCCAGGCCGAAGAAGATCGCGATGAACAAGGCGGCCTGGGCCATGATTCCCGGAGCGATGTACGCGCGGTAGTCGGCGGTGCCGGCAGCGAGGGTGCGGTTGTGGCGAAGCGCGGTGCCGAACACGAACAACCACAGGAGCGGCTGCACCGAGCGCGTGATCAGGTCGAGATAGTCGTGGCGGAGCTTCTGTATCTCGGCCCGGCCCATCGCCTGCGCTCCGGCCAGCAGTCGGACCGGCGCGGCAACCGCGAGCGCGGGCGGGCGGGTGAGCTCAGCCGAGACGGCCGGCGATGCGGCGCTGGCGCCTGACATCTCGGAAGCTCCCTCCCTCCTCGATCGTCCTCCCCGTGACCGCGACGAACACGTCCTCGATCCCCGACGCGTCGTGAGCGGCGATCAGATCGGCGGGCGTTCCCTGCGCGACCAGTTGGCCGTGGTCCATGATCGCGAGGCGGTCGCAGTGCCGCTCGGCCTCCTCCAGCAGATGCGTGGTGACGAGGATCGTCGTGCCCGCCTGCTCCCGCAGCGCGTGCAGTCGATCCCACACCACCCGGCGCGCGTTGGGATCGAGGCCGACGGTGGGCTCGTCGAGCAGCAGCACGCGCGGCTGGTTCAGCAGGGCGGTGGCGATCTCGAGCCGTCGCAGCATGCCGCCCGACAGCGTGCGTGCGAGCCGATCGAGCCAACCGCCGATCTCCATCGCCTCGACCGCCTCGGCGATCCGCCCGGCCCGGACCCGGCGCGGGACCGACGTCACGCGCGCGTAGAACTCCAGGTTCTCGCGGGCGGTCAGCGCCCCGTCCGCGGACAGCGCCTGCGGGATGTAGCCGATCGAGGCTCGGACCTCGAGGCCGTTCCGGCGGACGTCGTAGCCGGCCACGAGCGCTCTGCCCGCGGTCGCCGGCAGCAGCGTCGCGAGCACCCGCACGGTCGTGGTCTTACCGGCTCCGTTCGGGCCGAGTAGGCCGAACGCCTCCCCCGGGCGGACCGCGAACGAGACCCCGCCGACGGCCACGACGTCGTCGAAGCGAACGACGAGATCGTCGACGAGGATCGTCGAGTCGTCTCCGGCGGTCATGCTCGGCGAAATTGACGTGAACGTAAGGTTACCCGACGCGGCGGCGTCGCTACCATCAGTGGCATGGACGTCTCCGAGAGCACCTTCCAATCCGCGGTCCTCGACCGCTCGCACACCCTCCCGGTGGTCGTCGACTTCTGGGCGGAGTGGTGCGCCCCGTGCCGGCAGCTCGGGCCGGTGCTCGAACGCGCCGCCGACGCGCGCGCGGGCAAGCTCGACCTGGTCAAGGTCGACGTCGACGCCAACCCGGCGCTGGCGCGGGCGTTCGGGATCCAGGGCATCCCGGCCGTGAAGGCGTTTCGCGACGGGAAGGTAGCGGCCGAGTTCGTCGGCGCGCAGCCGCCCGCCGCGGTCGACCAGTTCCTCGACTCGCTGCTCCCGTCGGAGGCTGACGCGCTGGTGGCGCTCGGCGACGAAGCATCGCTCCGGCGGGCTAACGAACTCGAGCCGACTCGGCCCGATGCCGCAGTCCCGCTGGCGAACATCCTGAAGGAGCGGGGCGAGACCGACGAGGCCCTCGCGGTGCTCGCTCGCGTCCCGGGCAGCTTCGCGGCGGACGGCCTGGCCGCGCGGATAGGACTCGAAAATGCGGCCCGCAACGCCGCCCAGCCCCCGGTCCCCGATCTGACCGAGGCATTCGCCGCGCTCGACGCCGGCGAGCACGAGCGCGCGCTCGACCTCCTGCTCGAGGCGCTCCCGGCGGCTGACGGGGCGCGCGACGACGTGCGCCGCGTGGTTGTGGGCGTGCTCGACGAGCTCGGCGTGGCGCATCCCCTCGCGCGAGACGCCCGGCGGCGACTGGCCTCCGCGCTGTACTGAGATCCGGGCGCGTCTTATCCAAGGCGGCGAGTCGGAACGGCTCCGCGGCGCATGGATTATTTCTGCATCTTCAAAGCTGCAATTTTCTGCGAATGACTTCCCGGTCATCTGGGTATTCCGAAGATCGATGAGCCGTGGCCAAGCTCTGAACACGTCATACCCAGCGATCCCGGAGGCTGTGCCATTGGCTCGGCGCGCGCTGGCCGCCGTCGCGGCCGCCGCCGGAGCCGCCGGCGAGCGTCTCGACGAGATCCGGCTGGCCGTCTCCGAAGCGCTCACCAACGCGGTCGTGCACGCCTATAGAAACGGCGACGCCGGGCGGCTTCACGTGACCGCCGCCGTCGCCTCGGACGAGCTGTGGGTGCTGATCGGCGACGATGGGCGCGGGCTTCACGCGTGGAACGACAGCAAGGGCCTCGGGATCGGGCTTTCGCTGATCTCCGGGCTCAGCGATGACTTCGCGATCGTAAGTCGCGCCTCGGGCGGCACCGAGGTGCAGATGCGCTTCGACCTGAAGAAGACGGGTCCTGCGCCGAGCGTGCTCAGTCCCGAGGGTCGCCGTGCTCCGCGGCCGCTCCGGCCTGATCTCGCTTCTCAACGATGACGTAGCCGGGCCTGGCCGCGACCACCGTTTCGACGTCCGGCAGCTCGTGGCCGGGCACAACCACGAACTGGTGCGGGTGGGAGCGAATCTCCTCGTACTCGCGAACCGTCAGCTCGACCAGCTGGTTGCAACCGAGGCGGGCGCACTCACACCGGAATCCGACCGGAGTGTCTTCGTCCCCGGGCCACTGCCCACGCTCGATCCCCTCGTTCACGTCGCGGATCGTCGTCTCGTTGCACGCGGCGCGCCGCTGCTTCTTGCCCTCCACACACGGATGTTCTCACGGCGTGCGGCCGCACGCCACTTACATGGCGAGCGTCAGCTGCTGCTCGGCGGCGGAGTCCGGCAGCTCGAGGCCGGCAACCCGGACGCCCAGCAGGCGGACCGGCCGTGGCGCCGCAAACCGGCGCAGCAGATCGAGCGCGACCGGACCCACCCGGTCGGCCGAGCCGACGGCCTCGGCGAGCGTCCGCGCCCGGGTGTGAGTGGAGAAATCGTCGAGCCGGACCTTGATCCCGATCGTCCGCCCGCGCCGGCGCTGGGCGACGAGCGCACCGCACAGGTGCTCGACGAGCTCGTTCAGGATCCCCTCGAGCCGCTGCTGGTCGCGAATGTCCTCGTCGAAGGTCAGCTCACGCGACTCCGAGACGACCTTCCGCTCCTCGCTGACCGGCGAGTCGTCCTCGAACCGGGCGCGGCGACGAAGCTCGGTCGCCAGGCGCGCCCCGAAATGCGGCGCGAGTTGGGCGACCGGGGCCGCGGCGAGCGCCGCGAGCGTCTGGATGCCGAGCGTCCGCAGCCGCTCCGCGGTCTTGGGGCCGATTCCCGGCACCAGCGCGCACGGTGAGGCCCCGAACCGCTCGCACGCCTGCTCGCGCGTCAGCACCACGAATCCGCGGGGCTTCTCGGCGTCCGAGGCCACCTTGGCCACCAGCTTGCTCGGCCCGATGCCGATCGAGCAGCCGAGTCCGGTGTCGCGCTCGATCCGGGCGGCAAGCCGGCGCATCGCGGCGTGCGGGGCCGGTAGCCCGGTGAGGTCGAGGTAGGCCTCGTCAAGCCCCACGACCTCGACGGTGCCGACCAGCGACCGCACGTTCGCCATCACCTCGCGCGAGGCCCCGCGATAGTAGGCGAAGTCGGGCGGGAGGAATACGCCCTGAGGGCAAAGCCGCCGCGCTCGCGCCGCCGGCATCGCCGAGCCGACGCCGAACCGCCGCGCCTCGTAGGAGGCGGTGGTGACGACCGAGCGCGGGCCGGTGCCCGCCACGATCACCGGCTGACCGCGCAGCTCCGGCCGCCGTCGCAGCTCGACCGACACGTAGAACGCGTCCATGTCGAGGTGGGCGACACACCGCTTCGCCATCGCCCGAGCAGGCTAGTGGGGCCCCCGGACTGGACACGCCCCAGACATGAGGCGTGCCCCGCCCGCGAGGGCGTTACTGGCTCGACCAGACGGTGCCGACTCCGCCGAACCCGAGGGCGCCGGCGGTGGACTGGCTGAGATCCCAGTCGCGTCCGCCGACGAACGGTCCGCGGTCGTCGATGGTTGCGGTCACCGACCGGCCGCCGTAGCGGAACGCGACCTTCGTGCCGCAGGGCAGCGTCCGGTTGGCGACGCCGTACCGAGCGTGAAAGCCGCAGGCCGTGTTGCCGCCGTCGTAATACCAGGAAGCGCCGGCCTCCCGGTAGATCGTCATCTGGCCGGCGTGCGCGGTCGAGCGGCCGTTCAGCCGGTCGCCGGCAAAGCGGACCCTGATGGGCTCCTGGCCGGGATTGCCCGCGACGTAGCGGAGCGCGAACCTCCCGGCGGAGCCGGTGCGCGCCGCGGCGAGCGTGTGCCACGCACCGCCCTGCCGAGCCTGGAGGGTGACCTTGCGTCCTGAGACGGCCGGCAGCAGCCGCCCGCGAACGCGGACCGCGTGCCCGCCGAGGACGCTGATGCGGCGGGCGGGAACGCGCACACGGGCGGCGACGTCCACCGGCACCGCGCTGCTCGTCGCTCCCCCGCTGCCGGTGTTCGCACCCGCCACAAACGGCGTCACCGACCCATCGGAGGCGTCGACGACCCGGACCGCGCCCGAGCGCTCGAGCCGTCCCGCCACGCGGAACGCGCCGGTGCTGCCGACGGTGCTCGAGCCGAGCCGGCTCCATACGGTGGCGCCGCGGGGCGCGAACTGAAGCTCGACGGTGTGTCCGGCGTCCGAGGCCGACGCCGCGCCGTGGACGATCACGTCTTGTCCGTACGCGACGTGGCGGGACTGGGGATGGATCCGGGGCGGATCGGGTGCCGGCGAAGCGAGTGCCTGGCCGGCGGCGATCGCGGCCGCCGAGGCTGGGAGTCCGATCATCAGAGCGCCGAAGCCCAGCCGGCTACGGCGCGATTTGGTCATGGCTAATTCAGGCCTCAAGGCGAGGACCTCCTTCGATCTCGACCGGGCGCCTACGGGGTTAGCTGACGGGCTCGCGAGCCACGGAGAGCGCAGTTCGCGCGCTCCACACGGCGGACTACGACTGCGACCGGCGCGTTGGCGCCAGGCAATCGATTCGCCCCGGCCGGGCATCTGCGCCCGGCAATGGGTCCCCCGTTCGCCCTCGTACCGGACGAGGACGACTCGGCAGGTCAATCACTAAGTCGGCCAGGTTAGGAGGCCTCTTGATGGTCTGGGTGTGAGGTCGATCACACGAGGGCATGTGACTTTCGCCACGAATGACCCTGAGGAGGTGCCGTTCAGCCGGCGTGTGACTACCATCCGAGCAGTGGCGAACAAGGACAGGCTGAGCGGGCTCGACAGCTCATTTCTACACCTCGAGCGCGACTCTGCCCATATGCACGTAGCGGGGTGCTCGGTGTTCGCCGGGTCCGCGCCCGCCTACGACGAGCTGGTCGAGGCGATCGAGGCGCGGCTCCATCTCGTGCCCCGCTACCGCCAGCGGCTGGCGTTCGTCCCCCTGAACCAGGGACGCCCGGTGTGGGTCGACGATCCCCACTTCCACGTGCGCTACCACGTGCGCCACACCGGGCTGCCCCGTCCCGGCGGCGACGCCGAGCTGAAGCGGCTCGCGGGCCGCGTGTTCTCCCAGGCGCTTGACCGGAGCCGGCCCCTGTGGGAGCTGTGGCTGGTCGAAGGACTCGCCGGCGGGCGCTTCGCGGTCCTGTCGAAGACGCATCACGCGCTGGTGGACGGGATCTCCGGGGTCGACATTGCGACTGTCCTGTTCGACGCCTCGGCCGAGCCGCTGCCGGTCGCACCTCCCGACCACGAGTGGGTCGCGCGGCCACTTCCGAGCCGAGCGCAGTTGCTGGCCGACGCCCTGATCGAGCGGACGACCGTTCCCGCCGAGGTCGTGCGCGGCGTGAAGGCGACGCTGCGAGGCCCGCGGACGGTGGCCAAGCGGGCCGGCGGGGCGTTCGCGAGCGTCGGCTCGCTGGCCTGGAGCGGGCTTCAGGCCGCCCCGCCGAGCCCGTTCAACGTGCGGATCGGTCCGCACCGGCGGTTCACCTGGGTGCGGGCCGACCTCGGGCGGTTCAAGGCGATCAAGAACGCGCTCGGGGGCACGGTCAACGACGTAGTGCTGACCGTCGTCGCCGGCGCGCTCGGCAACTACATGCGTCTCCACGACGAGCCGACCGAGGACGTCGGGCTGAGGGCGATGGTCCCGGTGTCGATCCGCGCGGACGTCGAACGCGGGGCGCTCGGCAACCAGGTCGCGGCGATGTGGGTCACGCTCCCGGTTGGACCCGGGCGGCCCGCCGAGCGGCTGCGCGAGGTGAGCGGCGCGATGGACGGCGTCAAGCAGTCGGGCCAGGCGGTCGGCGCCGAGATCCTGACCCGGATCTCCGGATTTGCCCCGCCGACGATCATGGCGCAGGCGGCGCGGCTGCAAGCGCGCCAGCGGCTGTTCAATCTCGTCGTGACGAACGTCCCGGGACCGCAGTTCCCGCTGTACCTCCTCGGCCGCGAGCTCGAGTCGATCTACCCGATGGTCCCGCTGGCCGAGAACACGGCGCTCGGGATCGCGATCCTGAGCTACAACGGACAGCTGAACTTCGGCCTCGTCGGGGACTTCGACGCGATGTCCGACCTCGAGACGCTGGCCGACGAGCTGCGCTCCTCGATCGACGAGCTCGCCGCGGCGGCGGACCTTCCGCCGCTCCCGGCGGACGGGGAACCGGCGGCCGGGGCCGGCCACCCGGCGCGCGCCGTGCGGTGACGCGAGCTGCTCGCGAGTCCGCCCCCGGACCGGCCGAGTCGCGGCTGATCCGGGTGATCGAGCGACTCGCGATCCTCGTCGCGTCGCTCGTGCTGTCGGTGGGGCTGATCGCGCTCCTGTCCGGCTACTTCGCGGGGCGTGACCAGGCGGGCGTTGCCGGCGCCGCCAACGGACCCGGCCAGGCGTACAGGGACCTCGGTCACGCCGTGCTCAAGCCCGGGCAGCCGCGGCCGGCGTACAGCTCGAATCCGCCGACGAGCGGCCCGCATGTCCCGCGGGCCGTGATGCGCGACGCCGCTCCGCTGAGCGACGATCAGCTGTTGCAGGCGCTGCAGGTCGGAGACATCGTGATCTTCTACGGCACCCGTCAGCCGCCGCCGGCGCTCACGCGGTTCGTGAACTCGGCGGCGCCGCCGTTCACGCCTTCGCTCGCGGCCACCGGCAACGCGGTGATCGTCGCCGCGCGCCCCGGCACCGTGGGGCTGGTCGCGGCCGCATGGGCGCATCTCGCGAGCGTGAAGACCGCGTCGGACCCGCTGCTCGGACAGTTCGTGTCGTTCTGGCTCGGGAGAGGCGCCCCCAGGCAATAGACGGGGGCTGCCCGGTTTCACCCCAGCGGGCGCGAAACCGACAGCGGATGCTGCTCGTAGCCTTTCGCGAGGCGGTAGAAGAGCCCGCCGTCGGTCTGCTGCGTGGTGTTCCCCGACGCGCCCGCGCCGAACAGCAGCCCGATCACGCCGGCGTTCCGGGTCGCGCGCAGATGGGCGGCGGAGTCGGGGCCCAGCCACCATTGCAGCCGGTTGTCCCGGTAGTGGTCCCAGGTGTTGTTCTCGTGGGCGTCGCCGAGCGGCAGCTGCCACAGCACGACCGGCGTGTGCGTGCGCCGGGTGAAGCCGGCGATGTAGCGGTCGTGGCGGGCGAAGTCGGCCGGACCCCACCACGTGTGCGGGTTTCCCTCGACGTTCTGGTAGAAGCCCGCGTCCCGATCGGTGACGTCGTTGAACACCAGATCGAAATGGGCGTGCAGCGATTCGTAGAACGCCGCCGACTCGGCCGCCAGCTGGTCCATGTGCGCCAGCGACGGCTTGGAGTACGTGGGGTCCTCGCCCGTGCCCCACACGCTGAGGTGCCAGCCGAGCAGCACGTGCGGCGCGAGCCGGTTGCGGAGCGCGATCAGACGCTGCGCAAACGTGCGCGCGAGCCTCGTGGCGTGCGCCTGCTCCAGGTACCCCCAGAGGTCGGGCTCGACGTGGATCACCACCAGCCGCGACCCCGCGGCCGCGGCCACCCGCTGCAGCAGCAGGCGATAGTCGGCCCAGTACGCCCGCATCGTCGCCGGGTCGCGCATGTTCGAAAGGTCTCGGGCCTGCTCGGTGGCGCCCGCCGACGGCGTGGACTGGAGCATCTGGTAGTACGTGAACACCGGGATCATGTGGGCGGCGAACGATTCGCGCACGTACAGCGAGACGAAGGTTCCGTTCGGGTTCCACGTCGACCAGCCGTGGGCGGGGTTGTCGCCACCGGCCAGGTACTGGTAGCGCATGTCGACCGGCGCATGAGCGCGCAGGGCCTGGGCGTCGCCCGGCGGGTCGCTCACGCCGAGCGCGAGGTGGCGGGGCCAGCCGACCGGCGCGATCGCCAGCGGCAGCATCAATGACAGCAAGGCTCGGCGCATGTCTCGGGCTCGTGGGCGGTCCCCGGCGCGACTTAACGGCGGCTACCGGCGCGGCTCAACGGCGGCTACCGGCGCGGCGGAACGGCGGCTACCGGCCCTAGCTACCCGCCGGCTGCGGGTCTCTCACCGCGATCGTGACTCGCGCCACCGCGCACCGGCGCTCCCGGTCGTCTGCGATCTCGACCTCCCAAACCCAGGTCGTCCGACCCCGATGCCGGCGGACCGCGACGGCGTGCATCGTCCCCGTCGTGATCGGATGGATCGACGTGGTCAGGTTCGAGACCCCGACCGCGACCTTGCCGTCCCGCCCGACCGCCGCGGCCGTTCCGCTCGCGGCCAGGGCCTCGGCGATCGCGCTGTACACCCCGCCGTGCACCTGGCCCGCGGGCTGCTTGAGGTCGTCGCGCACGTGGACGCGACCGCGGACCAGCTCGTCCGAGCAGTCGGTCAGCTCGAGTCCGTAGAGCGCGTCGAAACCCGTCTCGTCGGGTCGTGGGTTCGCGGCCATGAGCCGCGAGACCTTAGTCGGTTCTGCCGCTGCCCTCGACCCGCCGCACACCGCCGTTCGCTGAACTAGGCTAATTGGTTCCGATGGCGTCGCTCGACACGCTCCCGCCCGACCAACGCGCGGTCATCGATCTCGTGCTGCAGCGCGGCCGCAGCTACGACGACATCGCACGGCTGCTGGCGATCGACCGGGCGGCGGTGCGCGCGCGGGCGCTCGCGGCGTTCGACGGAATCGGACCCGATACCGGCCTCGCGCCCGAGAGCCGGGCGCTGATCACCGACTACCTGCTCGGGCAGCTGCCCGATCGGGTCGCCGAGCAGACGCGCGAGCGGCTCGCGGAGTCTCCCTACGAGCGCGCGTGGGCCCGCGTGCTCGCCTCCGAGCTCGAGCCCCTGGCCAGCAAGCCGCTCCCCGAGATCCCCGACGGGACCACCCGAGCCGCGGCTCGGAGGGACGCCGAGAAGCCGGCGACCGACGAGTCGGCGGACGCGCCGTCGAAGCGCAAAGCCACCGCCGCACGACGCCCGGGCGGACCCGACCGCCGCCGGGTTCCGCGGCCCACGGACCGGCCGAGCTCGCGGATCGGCGGCGCGATCTTCCTGCTTGTCGGCGCGGTCGTCGTGGTCGTTGTCGTCGTCGTCCTGATCCTCGTCATCAGCAGCGGCGGGTCCAAGAAGCATTCCTCGGGCACCCCGGCGGCGGCGAGCTCTACGACCGCTACGACGGGCACGTCGACCGCGGCCTCCGGCAAGACCCCGTCAACCGCCACCTCGACGACCTCGGCGCGGGTCGTCGCCCAGGTCAACCTGAACCCGCCGAGCGGCACCGGGACGGCGAAGGGCGTCGCGTTCATCGTCAAGGCGGGCAGCGCCGACGGCATCGTGATCGAGGCCCAGGGCGTGGCGCCCAACTCTCACAACGCCTACGCGGTGTGGCTGTCGAACTCGCCGACCGACAGCACGCGGGTCGGGTTCGTGACCCCGGGCGTGGGCAAGAACGGTCGCCTCCAGACCGGCGGGGCGCTCCCGGCGAACGCCGCGCATTTCAAGGACGTGCTGCTCACGCTCGAGACCCAGAGCAACCCCAAGACACCCGGCACGACCGTGCTCGAGGGGCAGCTCAAGGGCCTGTCCTGACTCCGGCCACGACCACCGCGACGGCCACCGCCCCCGCCACGGCCACCAGAACGCGTCAGGCGAACAGCTGCGCGAGGCCGTCGAGCGCCTGATCGAGCCGCTTGTTCGTCGCCCGGCGCATCACGAGCGTGCCGGTCCGCGAGTATCCCCTGAGCTTCTGAAGCTGCGCGATCGTGACCTGCGAGGTCCCTCCCTGCGCGGGGTCGATCAGCACCTCGGTGATCGACTGGTCGAGCACCCGTTCGAAGGGCGTCCCTTGCACGTCCTGCTCCCACGCGCGGTGACCCGACGCCTCCCCCCCGCTCCCCGGGGCCTCTGAGACGAGCACGCGAAAGTCCATCCGGACCGTGTGGCGGCGCTTGGTCTGGAACACCTGCGTGAACCGTCCCTCCTCGACGCCCTCGACCCGGGTCACTCCCGGCCACCAGCGGGGCATCTGGAAGGGATCCTCGATCACCGCCCACAGCGTCACCGGGTGCACGATCAACAGGCGCGTCCGCTCGGACCGCGACAGCGACCGGCGCTGGGGCATGAAGCTCGAATCAAAGCCCGTCACGAGCCGTGCTCGAGCACCGTGTGTACTCGTCCGGGCCCATGCCGCCGCCTAGGTCGCGATCTTGCGCAGATCGCGGATCAAGAGCAGATGCTTCAAGTGACTCGTCACCGACGCCAGGTTCTCGAGCGCCTCGATCGCCTCGCGCCGGCGCTCCGGATTGCGCGAGCGCAGCGCCGGAGCCAGGATGCTCTGGAGCAGCTGCGCCTCGCGGTCGGCCGAGCTCCGGAACACCCGGAGGTTGCGGCCGCCGACGCCGTAGCGCGCGAGCTCCGACACCGCCCGGACGATCTCGCGCTCGGTCTCGTCGTAGTAGCGCACGCCGGCGCGCAGCTCTCCCTTTATCACCCCGAAATCGACGAGCTCGCGCACCAGGCCCGGATCGGCGCCGGTCTCCTCGACGACGTCCTCGAGCGAGTAGAGCGCCCCCGGGTCCCGGGTGGAGACGAGCGCGCGCCGCACCGAGCGGCCGTCGCCGCTCGCAGGCGGAGCCGTGACCTCTCGCTCGGCCCGACCGCCGGCGAGCTCCTGGCGGATCACCCGGAGCGGCAGGAACTCGTCGCGCTGCAGCCGGAGGATCGTCCGCAGTCGCTGGATGTCGTTCTGGGTGTAGAGCCGGTAGCCGCCCTGCGTCCGGCGGGGCGAGAGCAGCTTCTGGTCCTCCAGATAACGGATCTTCGAGATCGAGATGTCCGGGAACTCCTGCTGCAGGGCCTTGCACACGGTCCCGATCGTGACCGCCTTCTGCCGGGGCCGCTCCTCGTCCGGGGTGGGCGGCTCGGGGAGCTCGACGGCGGGATCGCGGGTGTCAGGAGTCGTGGCCATCAGCGGCTGAGGAACGCGAGCTTGTACTTACCGATCTGGAGCTCGTCGCCGTCGGTCAGGCGGTGGGACTCGATGCGGCGCCGATTGACATAGGTTCCGTTGAGCGAGCCGCAGTCGTCGAGGTAGTACTCGCTGCCGCGGCGCACGAGGATCGCGTGATCCCGTGAAACCGTGACGTCGTCGAGGAAGATGTCTGAGACCGGCCGGCGGCCGATCGTGACCCGTCCGGCGCCGAGCGGGAAGCTCTCGCCCGAGCGTCCACCCCCGGCACGGATCACCAGGGCCGGACCCCGCTCGACGACCTCGTCCAAGTTGACCTCCTCGAGCTCTCCGGTCTCCCCGAGCTTGTAGGTGGCCGTGGTCGTTCCGGGCGGTGGATCGGAATGGGCCAGGAACGCGCCGCACCGCTGGCAGTAGTTGGCGCCGTCGTCGTTGGCAAAACCGCACTCTGGACAGTGCTGGGCCACCGACGCCGGCTATTCGGGCTCGGACCCCGGGACGCGGCCGGCCAGGATGTCGGTCAGCTGCTGGACGTCGGCACCGGTGATCACGAGCTCGCCGGTCTCGTCCTTCTTGCGCAACCGGTTGACCAGCTCGGCGCGAAGGATGTCGATCTTCCCGTGAAGGATTCGCCTCCGGTAGGAGATCTCCATCTCCTCATCGGTCAGCTGCTTGATGAGTTCCTTGAGCTCCTGATCGGTCAGTGAGCCCAGATCGGGAAACGTAT
>Ga0335078_10007599_pt1 | contig 16076 bp, 10 predicted proteins | sample Lox_Sample_32_FD_206711 | JGI IMG/M metagenome (GOLD analysis project Ga0335078, IMG submission 206711) | Soil microbial communities from Loxahatchee National Wildlife Refuge, Florida, United States - Lox_Sample_3.2 | ecosystem: Environmental > Terrestrial > Soil > Wetlands | place: USA...
GACCTGTGTCAAGCTGGCCACGATTTCGCCTAAAAAGGTTCTAAAATCGTCCCCCCGGGCGCGCCACTACCTGCTATTCATTTCCAGCAGCTTCCAGCTTTAGCCAGATTAATCCTCGGCTCTTCGGACTAGACGCGAACCGTCGCGTTCGCCACGCCGTCACGCAGTCGGATCCTTCAGAACCTGTGCCAAAGCTCGCAGCCGTGCCGCGTCCACTGGACTCTTCGCCGTGGCAGCGCTCTTTTCCAACGACGGAGCCATGCCCTTCAACTTCGTCACCTTGCTCTTGCTCATGTTCGAACTCTCTGCGCTTTGGATCGCCTTCTGCAGCGCTGTGATTCGGTTGGCCGGCAAAGCCTGCGAGCGCGCCAACTGGTCCAAGTACGCTTTGGCCACGATCAGCTTTGCAGGCCACTCCAGCTTTTGCTGGTTCTGCACATTGAGCTCCGACAGTTGAACCGTCTTCGCCGCATCGATTTCATTTTGTGTGAGAAACTTCGTTGCCGTCAGTTCAAAAACGTCCAGGCCGCGCGCAATCTCCGAACCATAAATGAAGCCGTTGTACCAATAGGCCGACCAGTCGCCTCCCAACACCAGCGTCTTCGGATCAATCGGTCCGCGATCGAAGTAGGCAATCTCGAACGGATGCGCCGCATCGGTGAAGTCCATAACGGAGATGCCACCCTGATACCAGGCTTGCACTTCGATATCGCGGCCAGGCACCGGAACCAGCGAGCCGTTGTGCGCCACACAGTTCTCGCTGTCGCCCTGCGCCGCCGGCATCTTGTAGTAGTTCGCGAAGCTTAGCTTCTCGTCCTTGAGATTGAAGATGGCATCCGCGCCCCACTTGTTCGGGTCGTTCGCGCGGCACCGCGCTCCCAGCCCGCCGCCCCACTCGTCGGTAAACACCACTTTGCTTCCATCGTTCGAGAACGACGCCGAATGCCAGTAGGAGTAGTTGGGATCGTTCACCGCATCCACACGCTTCGGATGAACAGGGTCCTTGACGTCCAGTAGAAGTCCATTCCCGGAACACGCGCCCGCCGCCAGTCCAATCGCCGAGTACACCGTGATGTCGTGGCACTGATCGGTGTCCTGCGGCTTGTCCCCGTTTTTGCCATGCGTGCCGCCGTTATTCAGGCCGTTCAGTGCACCCGTTCGTGGATCGATAAATACACGAGGGCTGGAAACGATCTTCGCGTCCTGCGGCGCAGCTACTGGAACCTGAATCACGTCAATGCGAAACAGCGCCGTGTTCGGGTCTTTGTCCGGCTTTTCCCCGGAACACCCCGCTAATTCTTCCGCCTGACGGACAAACGACGTACCCGACACATAGATATAAACGTTGCCTTTGTCGTTCGGATCGAGCACCAAAGTGTGTGTGTGCGACCCGCGGCACGTCTGCACCGCCGCGACTTGCTTCGGGTTCTTCACGTCCGAAATGTCAAAAATCCGCACACCGCGGAAGCGGTCCTTCTGCGCCACCGGTATGCGATGTTTTTTCTCCTCGCCAGCGGGCGGCGGAGGTTCCGGGGGAAAGCCCTGCGTCCCGCAATCCTGGCGTCCATTCGGCATCTCCACCGACATGAACAGCAGGTTTTTGTAGACCGACACGTCACCCTGCCCGCCCGGGCACACCAGCGTAGTCAGCAACGTGGCATTCGCCGGATTGGAGATGTCAAAGATATTCACGCCATAAAAATTCCCCTGGAACAAGTGATTGCCCTGGAACGCCAGGTCCGAGTTCGCGAAGGCAAGCTGCGCGATCACCAATTGCAGCGGCTTCGGCATCTTCGAGGTTCCGCCCACGCCGAGCTGCCCAAGCGTCTTCTGCACCTTCGGATCGTCCGGCTCCGCAGACCCGAGTTGAAACGCGTCCGGCTTCTTAACCAACACGAGGTGCTTCATGCCCATGTACGCTTCGCCCGCGTCATACAAACCCGGCGTCAGTTTGGCCCGCGGATCGTTCACATCCGACCCCGTCATTCCCGCCGGTAGCGGCGGAGCCGGCTCTGGTGCAAAGGGATTCCCCTCCTCTTCCCCTTCCCCGGCTTTCTCCGCAGGCTTCTGCGCTTGCGATGAAGTTGCAGGCGCTTGCGCCTCGGTTCGGCTCACGCCGAACCACAAAAAAATCGCGGTCCCTATCACACGAAAAAGAACACCGGCCCCTCGATTCATCGTTTCTCCTCTGACGATTTTTTCTCCAACATACCCTGCATAATCCTGATCTCCGCCCGTTGCCCGCTGTCCACATCCGTCGCGAAGTCGAACAGCTCGGCATCCTGCCCCGCCCCCGCGGTGTCGAACAAATCCTTCACCATGGTCAACGCGCCTCCATGGTGCTGAATCATTCCCGTTAAAAATAGGCGGTCGAACTCGGCGCCCTTCGCCTTCCGCAACGCTTCCATCTGCTCTGGCGTAAGCATACCGGGCATCAACGCCATCGCGTGGCCCGGCATGTCCATGTTGGGCATTCCCGGCATCGCGATCGAAGCTGACTCTCCGCGAGCTGCCAGCCACCGCTTCATAAACTTGATTTCGTCCGATTGTGACCTGCTGATTCGTGCTCCCAGTGCCCGCAGTTCCTTGTTCTCCGTATGGGACGCAATCAGTGCCGTCATCTCCACGGCTTGCGCATGGTGCATGATCATGCCTTGCATGAACTCGACGTCCGCCGGCGACCGCGGCGGCAGGGCGCCCTTCGTCGACGATGGCAGCGTCCTGCTCGGCTTACCCGGCGCGCCCGGCTGCACGACCACCGGTGTCGCAGGATCCGTCTGCTGTCCACGCGCTGGGGCCGAGAAGAATCCCATTGGAGCGGTCACGCCAACCAGAATGGCGTAGAGTGCCGCAGACGCTCTTCGCGAGCAGAGCTTCGGCTCGCCGCGAAAACAGTTAAGCTTCCATTTCGATCCATAGCCGAACATTTTCAGTGCTCTCAAGCAGAAAAACGCGTGGCAACGTGCAGTATCACGCTTGGATTGCAGCATAGACCAAAAGTGCGCGCGCTAGCAACGCTGAGAAAGATTGAACACTTGTTTCATTTGAAATGCGCGCTGACACTAAGAAACGCCGCCGGAAAAGACCGATCGCTCGCGGTGCGCTTCGAGAAGTGCCGTACAACTCACGCCTACGCGGCGCTGCGGCATCGAACCATAGGAGAAACATTTGTTGCACTTTTCGCCCGTTAGGTTATGGTAGCGCGGATCTGACCACAGGAGGAGCCCATGGATCGACGACTCGGAGTCTTGCGTCGCTTCCGTTTGATTCTGTTTGCCATTTTCTGCGCCGCCGCTCCAGCTGCGCGACCAGCCTTGGCACAGGTCCCGGTTCAAACCGGCAGTGTTGGCTCTGCCGATCCCCGCTTCGACGCTGCGCGGGCAAAGATCCTGCTCCTCATTCAGAAAGACAATTTGCCTTCCGTGGCCGTCGCCGTGGCGCAACACGGCAAAATCATCTGGGAACAGGGCTTCGGCTGGGCCGATCGCGAGCAACTCCAGCCCTCCACTTCCGACACGATGTATTCTCTCGCCTCCATCAGCAAGCCCTTCACTGCCACCGCTATTATGGAGTTGGTCCAGAAAGGAAAAATCCGCCTGGATGCGCCGGCCAACGATTATCTGGGCAATGCCAAGCTCACCGGCCTTGCCGGTGACGCCTCCCACGCCGACATCCGTAGCATTCTTAGCCACACTTCCGGCCTGCCTCTGCACTGGCAGTTTTTCTATGCCAACGAAGACTATCGCGATCCGCCCATGGAAGACACCATCCTGCGCTACGGCATCCTCGTCAATCCTCCCGGCGAACTTTTTCAATATTCCAATCTTGGCTTCGGCATTCTCGGCCACATCGTTTCCCAGGTCTCCGGTCTCAGCTATCCCGATGCCATGCAGACGCTCGTCTTCGTTCCCCTCGGTTTGACCCACACCTCCTCCGGCATCGGCCCGGGCCTCGAACGCTACGCCGCTGCCCGCTACGATTCCAAATTGCATCCGCTTCCCTTCTACACGTTTGATCATCTCGGCGCTTCGGCCATCTACTCGAGCGCGCACGACCTTGTTCGTTTCGCCATGTTTCACCTGAAAAACCATCTGTCCGGTCAGGAGCCCATTCTCGACGACCAGACCATCGACCTGATGCATCGGGGAATTACCGAGATGGACTCCAAGGGCACTTTTTATGCGCTCGGTTTCTTCGGCAACCTCAACGACCACGGCCTCAAGGTCTTTGGCCACACCGGAGGCATGCCCGGCGTCAGCACCTCCATGCGCCTCTATCCCGACGAAGATCTCGCTGTCATCGTCCTCACCAACACCAGCCCCACCATCAATTACGGCGGTGTCCCGGCGATTGCGCAGATCGAGCGCGAAATCACCGGGTCTCTGGTACCCGGTTACGCGCAAGCCTTCGCAGCAGAAGGCAAACCCCCGGAGTCTCCCAAAGACCTTTATAAGCCCACGCCCGAATTCCTCGGAAGCTGGACCGGAACACTACGCACCTGGCAAGGCACAATCCCACTCCAGCTCATTTTCCAGCCCGATGGCGATATCCACGTCAAACTCGGTGACCAGCTCGAAACTCTGCTCAATGACGCTCATTGGGATGGAAAAATGCTCACCGGCCGCTTCGCCGTCTTGATTCCCACTCCTGACGCGGGCCGCCATCGCCATTCGGCCCATCTGGAGTTGTGGCAGCGCAACGGCAAGCTCACAGGCGAGGTCAACGCCGAAGCCACCGACGAGCCGGCGCACTACAGCCTGGCTTCTTACGCTGAGCTGACTAGAACCACCCGCTGACCGCGGTTCTCCAACTTACTCGACATCCTCGGAATCATCTTCGTCGCCGGCCTTTGATTCCAGATGAATCTCGGGCAGATTGGCAGCGCGCAACTGCTTGTTCAGCGCGGGGATGTCCGTGGACCGGATGGCCTTCCATTGGGTCCACAGCGGCTCGAACGCTTGTTGTGTCTTGGCGGCGGCCGCCGACTGTGCGGCCGTCGGCGCAAAGTCGCCGCGGTCCAGCGCGCCATAGAGCGTGGCTGCTTCACCGCTGGCGCGCGCCAGTGTGGGCGTCGGCGAAGGCGGCGCGAAAAATCCGCCGCCCGCTCCCACCAGCGCGCCGATTTTCTTGTCCAGGGCGGCAATATCTTTCGCCACCGAACCAGTCGCTTGACCCGCGAGTTTTTGTAGCTGCTCCTGCGCCGAACGCGCCTGCACCACCGCTTCCGAGCCTTCACTCAGCGCGGACGCCAGCCGTGTTTGCAGTTGAAAGAGTTGCGCCAATCCCTCGGGCGTGGTCTTCACCCGCGGGTCCATCTTGATCGTCAGCGGCTGCGTGTATGCATGTCCGTTCACGGTGAGCCGCACCGTGTATTGCCCCGGCAGCGCGCTCGGCCCTTGCGGCAGGCGCGGCGTATCGTGCGGCACCGCGGCGATGGGATAGTCGTAGCGTGTCGAAAACGGCCTCGTGTAATGCAGGTCCCACACCCAGCGATGCATACCCGCTTCGGTCGACAAGCTCTTCGGCATGCGCACCCAGTACGGCGGAATCAGTTGTTTCGCAAGCTCGTCCTCGCTGATGTCCGGCTTATCCGTGCTCGCATATTTGCGCACCACTTTTTTGCTCGCATCGAGAATCTCCACCGTCACCGCTCCGGATGCGGCCTGCGGCAGGAAATAGTCAATGACTGCGCCATCCGGCGGATTCTCCGCCGTCGCTTCGTCCGGAGGAATCGGCGTGTCCGTGTTCGTGTCGCGCTTCACGCGGTACGCCGCCGCCGGCTTGAACAAAAAACCATCGCCTTTCTGCATCGCCTCGGAGAGCTGCCGCAGCGGCGTGATGTCGTCCAGCGACCAGAACGACCGCCCGTGCGTCCCCACCAGCAAATCATCATCCTTGATCCACAAATCGCGCATCGAGGAGTGCGGCAAATTCAACTCCAGGCTCTGCCAGTGATCGCCATCATCGAACGACACCCACACACTCCTCTCCGTCCCGGCAAACAGCAGCCCTTTGCGCACCGCATCCTCGCGCACCGTATTTACCGCGGCGTCCGCCAAGCCGTTCACAATCGGCTGCCACGTCTTCCCACCGTCATGCGTCCGGTAGATGTACGGCTTCTGGTCATCAATGCGCATCCGGCTTACCGACGCGTACGCCGTCTCATCATCAAAGTGCGACGCAGAAATCTGCGTCACCTTGCTCCACGGTGTCAGCTCCGCCGGCGAAATGTTCTTCCAGTTGGTCCCACCGTCGCGCGTCACCCAAATCAACCCGTCATCCGTCCCCGCCCAAATCGTATTCAGCGATTTGAACGATGGCGCCAGCGAATAAATCACGCCGCGCTGCTTCGCTGCATTTGGATCCTTGCTGGCTGTGTTTCCCAGGCTCGCCGGAACTGCGTTTTTCTCCCGCGCCAAATCCGGGCTGATCGTCTGCCAGGTGTGCCCGCCGTCCGTCGTCTTGAATAAATAATTCATCGTCGTATACAAAACGTGCGGATCGATTGGCGAAAACATAATCGGCTGCGTGCGGTCCGCGCGATACTTCGGATCGCCGACCGGACCCGGCGTCACATCCTGAAGCTGCCCCGTCTTGATGGAGTATTTCGACACTTCGCGCCGCCCCGCCCCATAAATGATGTCGGTGTTCAACGGATCCGGCGCCGCATATCCGTACTCAATGATCCCCACCGGGTGCCAATCGCGAAACGTAATCTCGCCATCGTTTCCTCGGCTTGATACGCACACTGACCCGCTCTCCTGTTGCCCGCCGCAGACCAAGTAAGGAAACCCGTTGTTGGCAATCACGTGATATAGCTGCGCCGTCGGCTGGTTGTACCAACTGCTCCACGTCTTCCCGCCATTCACCGTCACCTGCGCGCCCTGATCGCTTACCAGTAAAATCGTGTCCGGATTATTCGGGTTGATCCACATATTTTGATAATCATCCCCGCCCGGCGCGCCGTGAAAACTCGCCCACGTCTTCCCACCATCCACCGACTTCATCGTCACCGTACTCGTCACATAGATCACGTCCGGATTTTTCGGGTCTACGCGCGGCTGCGACAGGTCCCCGCCGCCGATTCGTCCCGCCGGCCGGGGATCGTTCGTAGTTTTCTGCCAATTCTCGCCGCCATCATCCGACCGGAAGATTCCCACCTCCGAGCCCTGCCCCGTCTGTCCTCGCACGCTCGCCACGCTCGCAAATAACCGCGCCGGCTGGCTCGGCGCGATCACCACGTGCGCCTGCGTGATGCCTTTCGGCAATCCGCCGGTCAACTCCTTCCACGTTTTTCCGCCGTCGCTCGACTTGAAAATTCCCCCGCCCGGACCGTTGTACTGGTTCGCGTCTTCCCACGGTCCCAGCCGGAACTGCCACAGCGTGGCATATATGGTGTCCGGATTCGATGGATCAATCTCCACATCATCGCCGCCCACGTTCTCGTCTTTGGACAACACCTTGTTCCAGCTTGCTCCGCCATCTGTACTCAAATAAATTCCGCGTTCCGCATTCGCTCCATACGGATGCCCCGCCACCGCCGCGAAAACGCGATTCGGATCCCTCGGGTCCACTGCTACCGATGGAATCCCCTGGCTGTCTCGCAGCGCCTCCAGATGCGTCCACGTTTTCCCTGCATCCGTCGACTTGTACATCCCATCTCCCACCGCCAAATCCGGCCGCGCCAATCCTTCTCCGCTCCCGACATAAATAATGTTCGGATCGCTCGGCGCCACCGCGATCGCGCCGACCGCCTGCGAAGGCTGCGCATCAAAAATCGGTGTCCACGTCCGCCCATAGTCATCCGTTTTCCATACGCCGCCGTTCGCCTGGCCCATGTAGAAGACGTTCGGCTGGCTTGGCACGCCGCACGCCGCGCGCGTCCTGCCTCCCCGCGTCGGCCCAATCATCCTCCAGCGCATCTCCTGATACGTGCTCTCGGGATATTGCTGCGCGTTCATCAAACTTGGGCAAGGCAACGCCGACAAACCAGCGAGCGCCAACATCGCCAGACGATTCATGCGGATCACAGGACACCTCTTTTGCGGATTTTCGAGCCACCGGGCAAGTGCGAGCGACTCACAGGTCACCTGCAGCTTCTGCTCAACCATTTCCCGCGCAGCACTATGAACCCAATCCGCAGAAAACTCAATCCGCGCGCACTCCAAAGGCGCAGCGTGTGCATCCTCTTCTTCTAATCCTTGTCGCTCTCCCGCCTCCGCGTTACACTCTCGCCTATCCTGCTCAAGCCCTGTCGCACAGGGCAGCGGTTGGGGTCGGAGCTTCAACTCCGACAATCGGGACTGGCGCAAACTGGGCTTTCGCTCCTGAGGAAGTGCCTGTTTCTGGCCGTGGCCCAAGCCGTCGACGAGTTCCGAAGACAGAGAGGTACTATATGCCCCGCCTCGTGCGCTGCGGCCTCATTCAAGCCAGTTGCGAATGGTCGCCCGAAAAATTCTCTCTCGCGCAAATCAAACAAAAAATGATGGCCAAGCACGAAAAGCTGATCGCCGGTGCCGCCAAGAAAAAAGTTCAAGTCCTCGGCCTGCAGGAACTCTTCTACGGCCCCTATTTCTGCGCGGAGCAACAGACTCGCTGGTACGAACTGACCGAACGCATCCCCAACGGTCCCACCGTCACGCGCATGCAAAGGCTCGCCAAGCAGCACCACATGGTTCTCATCGTGCCCGTCTACGAAGTCGAGATGACCGGAGTCTATTTCAATACCGCCGCCGTCATCGACGCCGATGGAAAATATCTCGGCAAATACCGCAAGCACCACATCCCGCACTGCCATCCCGGCTTTTGGGAGAAGTTTTATTTCACGCCCGGCAACGCCGGTTATCCGGTTTTTCAGACCCGCCACGCTCGCGTCGGCGTCTACATCTGCTACGACCGCCATTTCCCCGAAGGCGCCCGCTGCCTCGGCCTCAACGGCGCCGAAATCGTCTACAACCCCTCCGCCACCGTCGCCGGCCTCTCCGAATATCTCTGGGAACTCGAGCAGCCCGCCCACGCCGTCGCCAATCAATATTTTGTCGCCGCCATCAATCGCGTCGGCACCGAGCATCCCTGGCAGATTGGCGAATTTTACGGCAAGAGTTATTTCTGCAATCCGCGCGGAAAAATCGTGGCCCAAGCCAGCCGCGACAAGGACGAACTCCTCGTCGCCGACCTCGACCTCGACGAAATTCAGAAAGTCCGCGACACCTGGCAGTTTTTCCGCGATCGCCGCCCGGAATCCTACGGCGAAATCACCCGCACCCGCGCCGCCACCCAACCCGCCGAATCTTCCGAAGCCGCCGACTAACTGATTCGCGCATGTCACCAAACGAAGCAAAACACTGTCATCCCGAGCGTAGCGAGGAGACCTCTGCACCATCGCGCGCATTTTGCGCGATGAATCCGCTTTTTCTACTGCGTCGAGCGAGCCGAGGTGACTACCCTCGATGACTGAATATCGCGCCGCGTCTCTCGCCGAAGAAACCATTCGCAGCAGCTCTCTCTACAACAAGGACCTCGCCCCCGTTGTTCCGCATCGCCGCAACTGGCTCACCTACAACTACGCCGCCCTGTGGGTCTCCATGAGCGTCAACATTCCCACCTACCTCCTCGCCAGCGGCATGATCGCCGGCGGCATGAGCTGGAAGCAGGCCCTCTTTACCGTTTTCCTCGGCAACGTTCTAGTCCTCATCCCCATGCTCCTCAACGCCCATGCCGGCACGCGCTACGGCATTCCCTTCCCTGTCTTTGCCCGCGCTTCCTTCGGCGTGCTCGGCGCCAACGTCCCCGCCATTCTCCGCGCGCTCGTGGCTTGCGGCTGGTTCGGCATTCAAACCTGGATCGGCGGCGAAGCCATCAACGCCATGCTCACGGCGCTCGCTCCCAGTTGGCACAATTTCGCCTACGGCCCCGCCGCCTGCTTTGCCTTCTTCTGGCTTCTGAATGTTCTCGTCATTCTGCGCGGCATCGAGACGATTCGCTTCTTGCAGGGCTTCGCCGCGCCGTTCTTGTTGCTCATCGGTCTCGCGCTGCTGCTCTGGGCCCGGGAAAAAGCCGGCGGCTTTGGTCCCATGCTCGCCACGCCTTCAAAATTTCACACCTTCGGCGAGTTCTTCAAATTTTTCATTCCCTCGCTCACCGGCGTCGTCGGCTTCTGGGCCACTGTCTCTCTCAACATTCCCGACTTCACTCGCTACGCCCGCAGCCAACGCGACCAGATGCTCGGCCAGGCGCTCGGCCTTCCGCCCACCATGACCTTTTACTCCTTCATCGGCATCGCCGTCACTTCCGCCACCGTCATCATTTTCGGCCAAGCCCTCTGGGATCCCGTCGTTGTGCTCTCGCGCCTCGGGCATGCCTGGGCCGTCGTCATCGCCATGATCGCTCTGCTCATCGCCACCTTAAACGTCAACGTCGCCGCCAACGTCGTTTCTCCCGCCAACGATTTCTCCAATCTTTCTCCGCGCCGCATCAGCTTCCGCCTCGGCGGCCTCATCACCTGCTTCGTCGGCATCCTCATGCAGCCCTGGAAGCTCATGGCCAACTACGGCAGCTACATTTTTGGCTGGCTGGTTGGCTATTCAGGATTTCTTGGCCCCATCGCCGGCGTAATGATTTGCGACTATTTCGTCGTGCGTCACAAACTCCTCTCCGCCGAAGATCTCTACCGCCGCGGCGGCCAATACGAATATTCCCGCGGCTTCCACTGGCAAGCCATCGCCGCGCTCGCCGCCGGAGCCGCTGTCGCCTTCATCGGCCTCTTCGTTCCCGCGCTCCACGTCCTTTACAATTACGCCTGGTTCGTCGGCTTCGCCGTCAGCTTTCTCTCGTATTTCGTTCTGATGCCCAAACCCGCACCAGTTGTGCAGGCTGCAGACTGAGAGGCGACGATGAACATTGTCATTCTGAGCAAAGCGAAGAATCCCGGCTTGATCCACACTCACGCCAGAACGGTGGGAACACCGAGGACGATGCTCGCGGCAATTTCTGCGATCCTCAGCTTACTCAGCGCTTCGGCGCGCCACTTTCCTTTTCTCGCCACTCGCGACCTTCCTCTCTGTGCCCTCTGTGTTCTCTGTGCCAAATCTTTCTCCCTCCTTCTCTGTGAACTCTGTGCTCTGTTCTCTGTGTTTCTCTGTGTCAAATCTTTTTCCTTCTTTTCCCTTTCAACTTTTAACGTGACTGTTCAACCCAGTTGAGGAGCCTCCATGCACTTCGGCATCACCATCAAACCTGACATCTCCATCGACCGCATCCTCTCCCTCACCCGCCAAGCCGAATCCGCCGGCTTCTCCTACGGCTGGATCTTCGACTCCCACGTCATCTGGAAAGAACCCTTCCCGCTCCTCACCCTCATGGCCACCAACACTAAATCCATGCGCCTCGGCACCTGTGTCACCAATCCCGCCGTCCGCGACGTCACCGTGTCCGCCAGCCTTTTCGCCACGCTCAATCTCGCCTCCCACGGACGCATGCAGCTCGGCATCGGCCGCGGCGACAGCTCCCGTCGCGTCCTCGGCAAGAAGCCCACTACGCTCGAAAACCTCGAAGAATTCGTCCGCATCTTTCGCAACCTGAACGCCGGCAAAACTGTCGACCTCGATGGCGTTCCCACGCGCTTCCCGTGGGCCACCGGTGAGATTCCTCCCGTCTGGGTCGCCGGCTACGGCCCCAAAGCTCTGCGCACCGCCGGCCGCATCGGCGACGGCGTCATCCTGCAATTCGCCGATCCCGATCTCATCGAGTGGTGCCTCAGCTTTGTCCGCGAAGGCGCCAAAGAAGCCGGCCGCGACTTCTCCAAAATCGAGGTCATGGCCGCCGCTCCCGTCTGGGCCTCCGACGATCTCAACGTCGCCCGCGAACGTGTCCGCTGGTTCCCCGCGCTCGTCTCCAACCACGTCATGGACCTCATCTCCAAGTACAAGCCCGAAGAGCTGCCTCCCGCGCTGACCTCCTTCGTAAAAGACCGCGGCAAGTACGACTATCTCCATCATTGTGAAGTGGGCAGCGACAACGCCGATTTCGTCTCCGACGAAGTCGTCGACCGCTTCTGCCTCGTCGGCCCCATCTCCGCCCACCTCCAAAAACTAGCCCGCCTCCAACAAGCCGGCGTCACCCAATTCAACATCTACCTAATGTGCGGCGACGAAGAGCAAACCCTAACCACCTACCACCGCGAAGTCCTCCCTCACTACACTTCTTCCGCGTCATCCTGAGCGTAGCGAAGGACCCTGGCGTGATCGCTCCGCGCCCGAAGACACATGTGCCGGCACGGCGCCCGAGCCCTCCGCAATGTAGCGGCGGGTCTTCAGACCCGTTCTTTCCCCGTGTTGGGTGTCATCCTGCCTGCCCTGAGCCTCGCAGGGAGCGTAGCGAAGGATTCTGCTCGTTCTTCTTCGGGGGTCGGAGCTTCAGCTCCAACAAAAGAGAGCCAAGAAAAACCGGGCTTTAACCCTCGAGAAACCGTTTGTCGCCGTTGCCTTGCCAGCTCGCCGCAGATCCGCGCAATTCACGATTTGAGGCGTCTTATGTGCGCCCGAGCGAAACGTCCAAAGAGCTCGCGTGCGGTCTGCTCAATAACGCGGTCTAATTTCGCTCTCGTGTTTCGGTCCGCGTTGTGACGAATCTGATAGAGCTTCCAAAAGTTCTCTGAGAAGAACACTTCATTGGGTTCCGTAAACTGCTTCAGCGCTGGAAGAGCTAAGCCTGGGTTGTCTCGAAGCGCGAGCAGATAGTTAGTTAGCCATCCTAGAGACCTTGACGGCTTCGTCTCGGCTGGCCTGCTGCAGGATCTTGTCTTCCTCACGCTTCGGGAGCAGGAAAAGGACCGGCAGAATTGCTCGTCGGACCTCCTCGTCCCATTCGGAAAACACTATGTCTGCCAGGTGTCTAACCTCAGTAGTCAGTTGTAGCCACCCGATGGTTAACACGGCCTGTTGTCTGACGTACCAATTCGCACTCTTACTTTGGGCCAACGATTCGAGGGTCCTTTCGATTCCCCTAGGAAAATGCCTTAATCGACGGCAGGACCTGGCGAATTGGGCTATTTCCCAGTCTGTAGCCCGCCCTCTCGCGGCCGCGAGAGTTCCGCCTAGGGCCCGACACTGACCCGGCCTGTCCAAGAAGCGCGCAACGTACCCCAATATCGTTCGAGCACGAGTTGGCTCCCTGCTGTAGTCCTGCCTCCATCTCCGCAGCAGCCGCTCAGAGCCAAGCTCGCCATAGGCACCGTAGAGCATCGAGAGCGCCGTTGAATCTTTCTTGTCGCCGGGGTTTTTTACGGTCCGCAGGAATCCGTCCAACTTGCGCAGAGCGGCTTTTCTCGATCTGGCTGGTATCGGCAAGCGCTTTCGAAGTCGACGAATAAGCTCGCTGATCTTTTCGGGTCGGGTATCAAAGAGATCTCGCCGTGCGGAAAGCCCCACAAGGATACGCGTTTTTGATCCTTGTTGGATTAGGTTCAGCCGCGACAATTCTTGGCCAATGCGGCGAAGTCCTCGCTCTACGTCTTCGCGGCTTGCACCCAGAAGCCTCATGTCATCGTTATATCGGTACCACCGAAGACCCCGACGGCGCGCAAACGTGCTGAGCGCGTCGTCAAATGACATTAAATAATAGTTGGCGACGACCCCGGATGAGTTTGTTCCTTGCGGCAGGCCGCGATTCTGTCGGATGAGGTGAATGTCGCGCACAGACCAAGCTTGATACATCTCGACGAGGATGTTCGCGAGTGGCCGATGGCTCCTGCTAACACGGGCTCTCAACTCATTCCTTAGTAGGCCGAGGTCGACATCCTCATAAAAGGAAGTTATGTCGCTTGTCCCGACATATTTTCTGCCGTACTCCGCGTAGTCCCGACGCAGCGAACGGACGAAGCTCGGCCATGCGTTGTACCAGGGAGAAACTATGCGGAGAGCTTTCCGAACGGACTTAGGTAGGATCAACGTCGCCGATTGCACAATCCGAGGTGCAGGCCCCGTCTTGACTCGATAAGCCGTGACTCCGGTCCTTAGTCGCTGTTCCAGATCTTCGGCGAGGGCCAAAACGCAGTAGTAAACAACTGCGAGATCCTCAATCTCGATTCTTCTCCCCGGCCTGACGGCAAATTCAGATTTGGGGAAGGTTAATTCCAGCGGCAAACACGGCCTCAGCAGGCCGCGGCGGAGATTCCCCTCAATCCGACGCAAAAAACTTGGGTGTCCTACGTTGTAGTCAGAATATCGGAAGGGATCCGGCGCGTGTCCTTCCTCCAGATCGAGGACTGCCAACTGAATTGCCTGTAGGAGACGGTTACGATAAACAGTAATAAAAGACATCGTGCCTATGATTACCAGAAACGTTCCATGAATCGACAAACGACGGCCAGGGGCCCTCTGCCGGGTACCCTGAGTAACGCTGTTGCACCGGGTCCTAAAGCTTTCGCTCCTCACTCCTCTGCGGATTGAAGTTTCGCTTTCTCACCCCATCCGTGCTTTTGCCCTTACTTTTCTGTATTCTGCTCCTATGCAGCACATCACCATCGCCCTTCCCGATGAACTCCTCGCCGCCCTCGAGGCGCCCGGACGCGACCTCTCCCGCACCGCCCTCGAAGCTCTCGCGCTCGAGGCTTACCGCACGCGCAAACTCTCTTCCGCGCAGCTCCGCCGTCTTCTGGGATTCTCAACGCGCATGGCCGTAGATGCCTTCCTCAAGGAACACGGCGTCGAACTCGAGTACACTCTCGACGACCTCGACCGCGACCGCGAAACCCACCGTCAGCTCGGACTCTAAATGAATGGGATCGTCTCCGATACGACCCCGCTGAACTACCTCATCCTGATCGATGCAATCGACGTATTGCCCAGACTCTATCAGCGAGTCTTGATTCCTCTGGCCGTGAAGGCGGAGCTTTCCGCACCGGATGCTCCTGAGCCAGTGCGCAAGTGGATCGCCGCAACTCCCTCGTGGCTGACCGTGTGTCCTTCCACTCAGGTCGCCGATCCAGAGCTCGCGTCGCTGGATGCCGGCGAGCGGGAGGCCATCTCTTTAGCCTACGAATTGGCAGCAGCCCTTTTGCTGATGGACGAACGCGACGGATCGGCCGTCGCACGGGCTCGCGGGCTGACCGTTATCGGAACGCTGTCCGTGCTGGACGCCGCATCCGCCCACGGCTGGCTCGATCTCCCCACCATGTTTAACCGCTTGCTCCAGACAACTTTCCGGTCTCCGCGCCGCCTCATGCGTGAGATGCTCGAACAGGACGCTCGCCGCAAGGCGAAAGATAAATAAAGGCTTCAGTTAGTCGGCGCACCGTTTTGCGTAGGTGCCCGGTCCCAGATTTTGCTTGATATAGTTACTAATCCGTGCTATAAACTTATGTGAACTTTCGTTACCAACCTGCCCTGCCTTCCCATTTTGGAACTGTCCTTCCCCGCGCGCTCGTCGTCTCTCCCTTTCGCCTCCGTTCGCTAACCCCTTCCGCTTCACATTTTTCATCACTCCTTCTTGTCCAGAGCGCAGCGAAGGCTGCACTTTTTTGCACTCCGCAGAAACCTATCTCCTGTCCTTTCAAGCACATCCACACTCTTTCTGCAAAAACACCCGGGGGGTGGGGTACCCGAGCCTGTCGCGTCCAAACTTCGTTCTTTCATTGCGTCCGTGCCTCGCGCCTCCTCCTCACTATCTCCTTTCTTTTCACATCTTTTGCAGACCCCCATATTTATCTCCTGTCTTTTCCCACATTTCCAAAAAATACCCAGGGGGTGGGTACACCCGCCCAAGCCTTCCTGCTCCGTCTACTCACTGCTCACCACTCAACTACTCACTTCACCGGACACGGACCACGGAGCACGCAGCAATTCTTCTCTCGCCACTCGTCACCCGCCACTATCCCGGACGATGGAGTATCCTTCCGCCTGTACCGCCGCCAATCCCGGAGTTCACTGATGCGCTTTGATACCATCATCCGCAACGGCACTGTCGTCACCGCTACCGACACGTTTCTCGCCGACGTGGGCATCGCTGGCGAAAAAAACTCCGCCGTCGAAGTGCTGTTATTGCCGGAAAGTGTACGCCCACTTCTGGTAGACTTTGGC
>Ga0335078_10007600_pt1 | contig 16073 bp, 14 predicted proteins | sample Lox_Sample_32_FD_206711 | JGI IMG/M metagenome (GOLD analysis project Ga0335078, IMG submission 206711) | Soil microbial communities from Loxahatchee National Wildlife Refuge, Florida, United States - Lox_Sample_3.2 | ecosystem: Environmental > Terrestrial > Soil > Wetlands | place: USA...
TTCCCGCAACTCCTCGAAACTCGATTTCACAAGATCCTCCAGGCGCCGCAAATCCGGTGCGGCGTGCACATCTCCGCTGAATCCGAAATACACCGTGCCGTCATAACTCAAGATGGCGCAGTTCACCGCCATCTCGCCGCCGACCGGGACATAGGGATACCAGCGCACCATCTTGTGGCCCAGCAGGTAGAGCGGATATTGCGGCCCTGGCACGTTCGTGCAAACTAAGTTGAAGGGAGTAAACGGCACCTGACTTATCACCGGCCCCACCAGCGACTGCATCGCACTCGGAAACATTCCGATAAATCCCCCGGCCAGACTGACCAGTTCGGCGGCATGCGAACGCTTAAGAAACTCGGTTCTCTTGTGGACGGCCGCGAGCAGCTTTCGCGGCGGGCGAATATCCAGCGGAATAGTGACCGGGACCAGAGAAATGCGGTTCCCCAGCTCGCCGGGGCTGTCGCTGCCGCGCAGATTCACCGGAACCATCATGCGAAGCAGCCGCCCCTTGACCCGGTCGCCGTGCCGTTCCAGGTAGCGCCGGATAGTGGCCGTTACCAGCGTAAGAATCACGTCATTCACGCTGGCCCCGCAGATCTGCCGTATGGCTTTGACTTCTCCCAGCGGAATGTCGGCCCACGCGAACTTCTGTGGGCCGCGGTAAAGAACGTTGAACCGCAGCCGCTCGGTGAAGGCGGTGATCTCCGGAAGTAGCTGGGAGAACTCGTCTCCACCCAGGTTCCCGCCATTCGCGGCCATCTGCTCCGCCATGTCCAGCAGGTTGGTCCAAGCCGAGAGAATTCGTTTCACGAAATCGGAATAGGAATTCACTACGCCGTCCAACAGGCCGTTGATCGGGTCGCGCACGGGTGGCACGCGAAGGCGGAACTTCTTCCGCGGCAAGCGCGGCGTCTCCGGGCTGGCGTCTAGAAGCACATTCATGATTCCGACTCCCGCAATGCCATCGGCGAGGCAGTGGTGCATGCGCAGAATCAACCCGGTACGATTGCCCTTCAGCCCGTGGACGAGGGTCATGTCCCACAGGGGATGTTGCCGGTCCATCACCTTGCCGAAAATTCTTCCGGCAAGTGCCTTCAGTTCCGTGTCGGTGCCATGCTTAAGGGCCGCCTCGTGCAGATGATTGCGGATGTCGAAGTTAGGGTCGTATTCCCAGCTCGGAAGGCCGATATTCAGCGGGGGCGCCACTACGCGTTTGAGGTAGCGCGGCAGCAGCAGTAGTTTCGACTCGACAAACTTGACAAAGGCGTCCAGTGCAATTTCACCCTCCAGCACGCTGACACTGGCCACGTTGAGGGGCATGCCGTCGCGTTCAAGGTTCAGGAAAACAGTGTCGCCCCAGGAAAGACGGTCACTAAGTGAATGGTTCTGCATGACAGCTCTCCAATTCAGTTGCCAGACAATGGCGCACGTTAGCTCACGAAAGAAAATCGCGGTGCTAACCTCACCAGCTTGAGCACCTTGTAGACATCAATCCTGACGCCGCGCAATACGACCCTGACGCTTTTGTCATCAGCTTTGCTGGCCAAGTCTTCTATCGCTTTCAGCGCACTCGGATCAATCCGGCGCACCGAAGAGAAGTCCAAAACTATCTCGCCTTCGGCACTGTCCAGTTTTTCTGCGGCCTCCCGCAACGCCGGGACGACGAGTTCTTCATCAATCTTCAGCCACGCTGCAATCATTGCCATAAGCACCATCCGCTACGCAGTCTGCCGCTCGGACGTACTTGCCACCTGTGCCAAGCCTCGCCCCTGGTAAGCACTCCAAAACAGGTCTGCCAATTCGCTCATCAACGGCATGCGAGGGTTCGACCGCCCGGACGGATCATCAAAGGCGATCTTCACTAAATCGGGCATCGCCCGCTCGAACTCCTCTTTCGAGATTCCCAAGTCGGCGATTGAACCAGGAAAACCTAACTGATCGAGCAGCCGTTCTACAGCCGTGATTAGGTTCTTTACTTTCTCCTCAACCGTATGTCCGCCCAGCCCGAGCAGATCGGCGACCGCGGCGTATTTTTTGTGCGCGATGTATCCCCGCGTATACGGTGAGGGCATGAATTTGGCAGGCACGGACGCGTTGTACGCGATGACGTGCGGCAACATGAGCGCGTTGGCCCGCCCGTGCGCCACGCCAAACCGCGCGCCGAAAGCATGTGCCAGCGCGTGATTCACGCCCACCGACGCGTTTGCGAACGCCATCGCTGCGATACAGGCGGCATTGTGCATCATGCAGCGCGCCTCTTCATCGCCGGGATGCTCATAGGCGATCGGGAGATACTTAAATACCATCCGGATCGCTTGCATGGCGTTTGAGTCGGTATAAGGTGACGCGTAGTTCGAAACCCCGGCTTCCAGGGCGTGGGTCAGGCAATCAATGCCGGTATCGGCGGTAAGGCCCTTCGGCATGGACATGACGAACTGGGGATCGACGATCGCCACGTCCGGGCTCAGCGAATAGTCGGCAAGAGTCACTTTTCGCCCGCGCTCTTTGTCGGTCAGGACGGCAAAGGGTGTGACTTCGCTTCCCGTTCCACTGGTCGTGGAGATGGCGATCAAGCGCGCCCGATTGACTTTTTCCGTTGGATACTCGACGACGCGTTTGCGGAGATCGAGAAAAGGCGCGGCCAGTTCTTGCAGGTCCGCCTCCGGCGACTCGTACTTGAGCTTCATGATCTTTGCCGCGTCAATCACCGATCCGCCGCCCAACGCGATGATCTGGTCCGCTTTGTAGAAATTGAGCGCCTCCACTCCCTGCATAACCACCTTGACCTCAGGCTCTGCATCAGGAATGACCGAGACGTGGACGTGAGTTTTTTCGGGAATGTAGCGCCGCACAATGTCCACGTGCCCAATGTGTTCCAGGGCCGCGTTGGTAACGATGACGGTGCAGCGTGACGGGAAGGCGGGGAGGTTCTGTACCGCGTTCATGTTGAAATAGATTTGATTGGGGACCCGGAACCACATGTGGGCTTGTGTCCGGCGAGCGACGCGCTTGATGTTCAGGTAGTGATAGATATTCACGTTGTCGGTGGTGCTGTTGCCGCCGCCGGTCCCGCATCCGAAGGAGAAAGTCGGGATCAGATCGTTATAAACCGCGCCCAGTGCACCCACCGAACCCGGCGAATTCACAATAATGCGCCCTGCGTTTATCACTTCAGCGAACTTGCTGATGACTTCGCCATTGCGCGAGAAAACCACGGCCGTGTGTCCCAAGCCGCCGGCATGGTTTACATCCACGCAGACTTTGAGCGCCTCATCAACCGATTTCGCGCGATAAACCGCCAGCACCGGGAAGAGTTTTTCCACCGACAGGGGATGTTCCCGGCCCACACCCTGAATCGGCACAATCAGCAGTTTTGTGTCCGGCTTGACCGAGAGGCCGACGAAGCGCGCGATATCGTTGGCCTTTTGGCCAACCGCCATGGGCTGGGTCAACCCGGTCTTGGGGTCAATCACTGTGCGCGCCAGCAACTCCGTTTCTTTCTCATTGCAAATGTGGGCGCCGAGGTCGGCAAACTTCTTCAGCACGAGGTCATAAATCTCGTCATCAATCACCAGCGTCTGTTCCGAGGCGCAGATGGTCCCATTGTCGAAAGTCTTGGAGATGATGATGTCCACCACGGCCGTATTCAGGTCTGCCGTCTTTTCCAGGTAAACCGGGGTGTTGCCCGGTCCTACGCCCAGGGCTGGTTTGCCGGAGCTGTATGCAGCTTTTACCGCGCCCGGCCCGCCAGTAGCATCAATCAGGCCAACGTCTTTATGTCGCATCAGGTAGGCGTTGTCCTGCAGCGTGTGCGATTCCAGACAAGTGAAAACCCCTTCTGGCGCGCCGTGCTTCACCGCGGCGTCGTACATGATCCTCACGGCCTCTGCGCAGCAACGCCAGGCCTTGGGATGGGGACTGAAAATGACGGCATTTCGGGTCTTAACCGCCATGATGCACTTAAAGAGAACGGTGGATGTTGGGTTCGTGATCGGAGTGAGCGAGAAGATGACCCCAATCGGCTCAGCCACCTCTATGAGGTTTCGTTCGGGAAACTCGCGAATGGTGCCAACCGTGCGTTTATCCTTGACGTAGTCGTAAACAAACTCGGTTGCCACCATGTTCTTGAGGTACTTGTCTTCCATCACCCCGAGGTTGGTTTCCTCAACTGCCAGGCGGGCCAGATATTGAGCTTGCTCCAGGCCGGCCAGGACCATCGGCTTAACGATGCGGTCAACATCCTGTTGAGTGAATTGAGTAAAGATGGCAGCGGCGGTTCTGGCTTGGCTGACTAGTCCCTCAAGGTAAGTGATTCGTTCTTCACTAAGTTTCTCTGCGGCTAGCGGGACTTGAACTCGCTCCTGTACTGCTTCGCTTTGGATCATTTATGCCCCCTTGGGTCATCTTTCGGGGCCCATTACTTGCAAGAAAACACATCCGATTTGTTCCGGCGTGGTGACGACGCCTTCTCGCGAGCTGTCCTTGTTCTATGCGTAGTCAATGGGATGTTTTTCCAGCCAATGCACATCGCGCACACCACCCATGTTTCTCAAAGCACTCGCAGCCACGCTCGCAGTCAAACTGCGGCCCTCCCACGCGACGCCGATGCCAAAACCGATGACGCCGCCCAGCAAACCGCACACCAGTGTTTTGCCCGGAGACTTGTGGCGGATACAGGAACGACCGCCCAGCACGCCGAGGCACGCCCCAATCGCCGCGGGTGCCAACGCACTTCCGGCAGACTCCATGAGAAACGGCGCAAAGGGTCTTCCATTCAGAAATGCTTCCCGCCCGGAACGAGCGCCCTCGAGTCCAGACTTCAAAAGCTTTCGGCCGTACTCAACGCCAGAGTTTGATCGCTTGTGTGCTTCCATTGGATTTCCCCGTTCACTGTCCACTCGGCCGATCTAACACACCGCCTCCTACTAGATCATCGGTGCCGCCTCCCGTTCCGTACTGTCTATCACGCCTGACTGTGAGCGTGGTCACACGAGGAGTTTCGCTTCGGATTGGGCAAGCCATCGGTGGTCATCAGTAACGAGGAATTTGCTCTACGGGGAGGAACGTCAGCTGGGTGAGCGGTTGAAAGTCGGGAGTGGGCCTGGAATCCACTCCCGCCTGGACAATGCAGCTACTTCAGACTCCATTCATCGTCGCACTTATACATCCCGGCCAAATGCAAAGGTCGCCAGTTTCCGGCGCGTCATGCAGCTTTCTTCAGTTGTGGGCCAGCCGCCGAAATCTCCTTAGGCGCTTGCGCCGGCAAGAGCGAGAGGTATGCGGCGCGTACCAGCATCCACAGGAAATAATAGACGACCGTCATCACCGCGACAGCTAGCAGCCGTCCCGCGAAGGACACTGTCACTTCGAGGATGCGAGACGGCATGTCTAAGACAAAGGCGCCCACGGTCCCCCCCAGGAATCCCAGGATCGCTCCCCAGTAGGGCAGGCGCTCGGGCAGCCATGCTCTTGGAGTAATCAGCGCCCAGATGCCCCAGGCGAACGGCACGAAACACCACACCGCTGTTACCGGCCACATCCTTGACAACGCAAGACCAGGAATCGACACCAGGATTAGCCCGGCCAACGCTATGACGAGCGAACCCACAGCACTTCCGGCAGCAATTCGCTTAAACATCGGATTCTCCTTTCAAGTCTTGCTTTACAGCCCAGAACGTTTCGACAGGGCCGCGCTCTTGACAGTGATTCCCGTCACGCCACCTGATACTTCCCGGTTTCTATCACGCGCTGCGCGATCTTCTCCCGCAGGGCAATCGTGTTGAATGGTTCATACTTCGACAGGCGGCGCAGGATGGCCATCTGTGAGCGCAGCATGTCACCCTCGGCGCAGGCGGCAATCACCGAGCGTGCCGCGCTTTCGATTCTCTCCAGCGCGCCGGCCATGTAAACGCGAGTCATGGCAATCGCGTTCGCAGCGCCTGCCTCGCTGTTCCGCACGGCCAGCTTTTGAGCGCGCAGCACCGCCGACTCCATGGCATAGGTGTCAATCGTCATGTTGGCGATTGCCCCCATGATTTCCTGCTGGTCCTGGATCGCTTGCATATACTTCTGGGTTGCAATTCCGGCGGCAAAGAGGCCGATTTTCTTGGCGTTGGCTACCAGCTTTCGCTCTTCGGCGAGCAAGCCCTCTCCGCCGTCATCCCTGGTTCCCGAAAGCACCTCATCCATCAACCTTTTGATCGCCGCCATCAAGGGAAGCTGTCCCGACATCGCCCGTTTCAGCAGAAAGCCGGTGATGACCAACCGGTTGATTTCGTTCGTGCCTTCGAAAATGCGGTTGATGCGGGCGTCACGATAGGCGCGCTCAGCCGGATACTCCTCCACAAAGCCGTACCCGCCGTAGATTTGCACCATTTCATCTACGACGTAGTTAATAAGTTCAGATCCCCACACCTTGAGGATCGAACATTCCACCGCATACTCATCAATCACTTTGCGGACTTGCGCCATGTCCTCGTGAGCGGGGCCAAGAAGTGCGATGGCCGCGTCCATCATGCCCACGGTGCGATACGCCATCGCTTCACCGGTAAATATGCCGACAGCCATGTTGGCCAGCTTCTCGCGCACCAGCCCGAAATCGGCGATGACCTTCTCAAACGCTTTGCGCTGCTTGGCGTAGGCGACGGCGCTCTCGATGCAGGTGCGGGCCGAGCCAATGCATCCCGCGCCCAGCTTGAAGCGGCCCACGTTGAGGACGTTGAAGGCGATGTGGTGTCCCTTGCCGATCTCGCCAAGCACGTTCTCCACTGGCACCTTGCAATCGTTAAGGATGAGCGGACAAGTGGACGATCCGCGAATGCCCATCTTGTGCTCTTCCGCTCCCACCGCAAAGCCGGGGAAGTTGCGCTCCACAATGAAGGCGGTAAATTTCTCTCCATCCACCTTGGCGAAGACGATAAACAGGTCGGCGAAGCCGGCGTTGGTGATCCACATCTTCTCGCCGTTCAGCAGGTAGTGCTTGCCGTCGGCCGAGAGCGAGGCCCGGGTACGGCAGTTCAGCGCATCCGAACCCGATGACGATTCCGAAAGGGCGTAGGCGCCAACCGTTTCACCACTTGCCAGCCCGGGCAGATATTTCTTCTTCTGCGCTTCCGTGCCGAAATAAACGATGGGCAGGGTGCCGATGCAAGTGTGCGCGCCCCAGGTGGTGCTGAAGCCGCCGTACTTGGCCAAACGGTCGGCGATGATGGCGGAGGTCACTTTATCCAGTTGCATGCCCCCATACTGCTCAGGGACATCAACCCCGCTCAACCCCAGTTCGCCCGCCTTCCTCACCAGTTCGCGAGTTACGGCGAAATCCTTGTGCTCCATCTTCTCAATGTTGGGGACAATTTCCTTGTTGGCGAATTCCTCAGCGGTTTGCGCAATTAGAAGGTGCTGATCGGTAAAATCCTCTGGAGTAAAGACCTCGTCCGGTGAGCGTTCCTCGATGAGGAAACTTCCGCCGGCAATCTTTTGCGCGGGTACTGCGGTAAGTGTGGCCATGTTCTTTTCTCCCCTTTGAAACGTGCTTTGTGCGGACTGTCACGCTCCCAGGACGGGCCGCTCTGCCTCTCCGCCCCCTGGTTTCCGTCGGATGTGCAACACCTTCTGCACTTCGGCGATGACGGTTCCGGCTTCATCTTTCACGTCCACGGCGAACGTCGACTCGATCTTCTCCTGCGTCTTCAATTCCCGGCGAATCTCTTCGATCTGTTGCGCTGACAAGCGGAAGTTAGCGAACACCTTCCCTTTTCCCGGCCTCCGGAAGCGGATGCTCGCCGCCTTGTCCCACACGATGTAATCCGGACCCAGAAGCTCGATCAGCATCAGCATGTAGAAGGGGTCGGTCATGGAATACAGCGAGCCTCCGAAGTGTGTGCCAACGTAATTGGAGTTCCAGAGGCGCAGCTTCATCTCCACGTCGATCGCCTTCCAATCGGACTGCATCCGCGTCACGCGGATGCCAGCTCCCAGAAACGGTGGCCAAAGGTTGATGAGCCATCGCAAGTGCCTCTTCATTAATGTCATATTCGCGCCCTGCCTCGCATGAATTGCTATGCGATTCTACGTTCGCAGGAACGCTACACGACAGTGCTCTGGTTCCTCCAATATCGTTGCCGCAGCTCGCGTTTCAAAAGCTTGCCGGTGCCGGTTTTGGGCAGGCTTTCCAGAAACTCCACCGAATGCGGACATTTGTAGTGCGACAGCCGTGAGCGGCAGAATTCCAGCAGTTCGGCTTCGGTCGCTTGTGTTCCCAGTTTCAGGACCACCAGCGCTTTTGGCACTTCGCCCCACTTCTTGTCGGGGACCGGAATCACCACCGCTTCATAAACCGCGGGATGGGCGAAAAGCGTTCTTTCCACTTCCAGCGAAGAAATGTTCTCTCCTCCGCTTACGATGATGTCCTTCTTGCGGTCTACGATGTGAATGTAGTTGTGGAGATCTACGGTAGCTACGTCGCCGGTGTGGAACCAGCCGCCTTCCATGGCCGCCTGCGTGGCCTCAGGCTGGCGCCAGTAGCCTTCCATCACCACGTCGCCCCTCGCCAGGATTTCGCCAATCGTGGCGCCATCGTGCGGTACCTCGTCGCCACTGGGATTCACTACCTTCAACTCCACCCCTGGAATCGCGAATCCCGTCATCGCCTGGCGGGTGTAACGGTCTTCTCCGTCCACGGCAAGGCCCTGCTTGCACGCGGATTTCGCCAGCGTAGGGCAAGTCTCAGTCAGCCCGTACCCGGAGATGCAGGTGCATCCTAGCTTTTCCTCCACTTCCTTCACCAGAGTTGGAGATGAAGCGGCGCCGCCAATGATGATGGTTCGCAGGCTGCTCAAGTCGTGATTCTGCCTGTCTGGGGAATTGACCAGCGCTGTGACCATGGTTGGAACCATGGCGCAAGTGGTTACCCGCTCCCGCTCGATCAGGCGAAAAACCTCCGCCGGATTGAAGTGATGAATCATCACGTGGGTCCCGCCCGCCACCGTGATGGTATGGGCCGTGCCCCAGCCGTTGGCGTGGAAGAGTGGAATGGTATGCAGCAACACCGATGTGCACGACATTTCCGCAAGCGTGGCCGGGGAGGTCTGCCCAGCCGCAATCACCGACAGTGCATGCAGATACACATTGCGATGGGTGAGCATTACGCCCTTCGGACGGTCGCTGCTGCCGCTGGTATAGAAGAGTTCGGCTACCGAGTCTTCATCAACCTGCAGCGGATCGCACTGGAACGGCGGCGAGGAAGCGAGGAGGTCCTCATAGCTCCGCTGCACCAGCCCGCCCGCCGGCGGCTTGCTGTCCGCAAGTTTGCCGTCGAGGAGAAAGTAGCTCTCAATCGAAGGCACGGTAGCGCGAAAGAACTCCACCATGGGCAGGAAGAGTGCCTCAACAAACAGGATTCTCGGCTGCGCGTCGTTTAGAACCATCGCAAGCTCCTGCGGGGCCAGCCGGATATTCAAAGGAAGGAGCGCGCAACCGGCTTCCAAAACCCCGTAATAGGCTTCGAGTAAACGATGGCAGTTGGTGCTGAGAAAGGCGATGCGATCGCCCGGCTTCGCCCCCGCGGCGATGAGAGCTCCTGCCAAGCGCGCCGCGCGCTCGGCGAATTGCGCATACGTGAATCGTTGCTCGCCGCAAACCACCCCGGCCTTGGTCGGAAATTGCTCACACGCGTAGCGCAGGAATCGAACAGGCGTCAGAGGAATTTTCATGTTGCGCCTCGGCGAACGGAAGAAGAGCATCCGCCAGGCGAGACCCCGCCGGCAGGACGCTCAGACTGGACTGTCGGTTGTGTTGACTTGTCACCTGAACGGAGCAACCCTGCGCCTTACGACGCGGTTCGGCCGTCGAAGCTCGCCCGGAGCGAAGCCGAAGGGTGCCCCGCGTTCACGTGCCGCCGCTCCGCCTCGCGGGGATTTCTTCCGTGCTGGTTCACACGCGCGAGGCAGAGCGTTCCCCAAACGTTCCTAGGCGGCAGGGGGAACCCGGTCATGCAGGGCACCCGTCGGCTTCGCTCTGGGCAAGTCCTCCGGTTTCGTATGGCCCGCGTTGTTGTGTGCGGGCCATACTCCGCTCAGGATGACAGCTCGATGCGCCGTTTCGCTGTTAGGCGACCGCCGCCGCTGCTCTCTTCGCACGTGCACGGCGTGCCGGCTTTTCCTCGTGCTTGTGTTCATGCTTGTGCTCAGCCGGCTTTACCACTACGTCCATCAGCGCCTTTTGAGCATCAACGTAGCTTTTCACACCCTCACGGGTGAGCTCGGCCAACGGCACGAACGGGAATGGCCGCAACAGCTCCAGGCTCTTGCCCGCGGTTTTCACGTTCGCATTCATCTGCTTTCCGGCAACGTCTACCAGTTTCTTCTGCGCGTCAATAAACGATTCGGTCGCTTGCCGCGCCAGGTCAGACAGCTCGGTCTTCTTGAGTTTCTTGACGCCGTTGGCCCTCTTGCCGCCAGTGGCGTTTGCAGCTTCCTCGGTGATGACATCCAGGAACCGCTTCTGCGCTTTCACAAAGTTTTCCATCCCCTCGCGGGCCAGTTCGACTACGGGCTCGCCTTGGAACGGCTTGCCGGCCTTGGCTGCCTCCATCCAGGTATGGGTCTGTTTGCCGGCAATCTTCAGGAACTCCTCCTGCATGTTGATGAAAGTCTCCACGCTGCGCTGCAGCAGGTCGGTCATGGCTTGCGCCGGCGGCCAATCTCCCACGCGTTCCTTTACCGCGCCCATGAGGATTTCATTCTGCTGCTTCCCCAGATCGAGAAGCACTTTTTGTCCTTCGATGAAGTTGGTCATTCCCTCCCCGGCCACTTCACTGAGGATGGCGGTGGGAGAGTGATGCGGATCGGTGAGTTGCTGCCGTAGAGCATGCATCACGTTAGCATTCTGCCGCATGGCGAGGTCCAAAAGGATCCGCTGCGTGGCGAAAAAGCTCTGGACGCCCTGCTGTGCCCAACCCGATAAGATAGATACGAACGATGACTCCCTGGGATGAGTTCGGGAGGTCTCGGTCTTTGTGGCTGTTGGCATATGACGCCTCCAATATTGCTGCAATGCAGCATTCAAGCTAACTATACGAGTGACAGTCACTTGTGTCAAGATGTATATGTTCGTTTGTGCACAGCAACATAGGCGGGGCCCTGTTCATGAAGCCTTCCACCGTCATCATCAAGAAGTACGGCAACCGCCGGCTCTATGACACCGCCGGCAGCCGCTATGTGAACCTCGAAGATATTGCCGCGCTCATCCGTGAAGGCAAAGAGGTCAAAGTCGCGGATGCGAAAACCGGCCAGGACCTGACCCGCGTCACCCTGACCCAGATCATCACCGAGGACGCCAAGGACAAGCCCACGGGGTTGCCGCTCGAACTGTTGCGCCAGCTCATCATCGCTTCCGATGAGGTGCGGCAGGAATTCGTCATGTGGTATTTGAAGTCCGCCTTCGATACCTACCAGAAAGTGCAGGACGCGGTGCAAAGCCGGCTGGGCGAAGTGCAGTCCGCCATTCTTTCGCCCGTGGACATGATGAAGAGGTTCCTGAGCGCGCCGCCGCCCCCGCCAAAAGCTGAAGCCGAGCCGGAACTCGATGCGTTACGCAACCGCGTCGCGGAATTGGAGGCGCGGCTGGAGAGGCGCGCCCCTGCCAAGCCTCGGCAGAAAACAAAACAGCAGAAACGCGCGTCGGGGCCAAAAGCTAGAAGCTGAAAGCTAAGAGCTACTTCTGCGCGAAGCCTTTGCGGCGCTGCTCGCTGTAGCGGGACAGGGCATCGAGGATTATGGGGTGGGCCTCGCTTGCCGGCCGGATTTCGTCTACTTCCACAGCCTTTCCTTCCAGTTGTTTGTAATCCTGGAAAAAGCGGCGCAGCATGAGTAGGCGGTGCGAGGGCATCTCCGCGGCTTCGCGGTAGGAATTGAATTCAGGATCTTCGGTGGCCACGGCGATGATCTTGTGGTCTTTCTTGCCCGCGTCAATCATGGTCATCAGGCCGATAGTGCGGGCATGAATGATGGTAAGCGGCACCACCGTTTCCTGGCACAGCACCAATACGTCGAGCGGGTCGTCATCTTCCGCAAGGGTTTGCGGAATAAAGCCGTAGTTCGCCGGGTAGTAAACCGCGGAGTAGAGAACGCGGTCGAGCTTGATCAGACCGCTGGCTTTGTCCAGTTCGTACTTCACGCTGGAGCCGAAAGGAATCTCGATTACGCTCTGGAACTCCTGGGGAAGTTTGTCGCCAGGAGTCACGTCGTGCCAGGGATGGATCATCTAAATAGTTTAGCGGAGATTCGAAAAATGGGCCGTCGAGGTGAGGAGATGAGAGTTTGTGCTTGCCGTGCAACCTACCGGTTCGCGGGGATGCCGGCGTGACCGCTCGTCCTTTCGATAGGTTGACCATGCCCATAGAGGGGCGTAGAGTTTCTGAGAAGGGGTGGCCTTGTCGAACCAGTCCAACGTCTACTTGAAGTTTGGCGCCGCTACGCTGGTGATTCTGGTGGCGCTGGGGTATCTAGCCTACACCGGTGTGCAGGAGAGCAAGAGTTACTACGTCACCATTAAAGAGCTGCGCGGCATGGGCGATTCAGCGCACACTAAGCGCCTGCGCGTGGCCGGAAATGTGCAGCCCGGTTCCATCAAGCGCAGCGGCACCAAAGTCGAGTTTGTGCTGATGGAAAACGACCAGCTTCTGCCGGTGGTTTACACCGGCACCGAAGCCCCGCCGGATACGTTCAAAGACAATTCGCAGGCGCTGGCCGAGGGCACCTTCGGCCGCGATGGTGTGTTCCAGGCCAAACAACTGCAGGCCAAGTGCGCTTCGAAATATGCTCCGCAGCAGAACGGCGCTCCCGCCAACGGAATGCCCTCGAACGCTCCCGCCAAAAGCGTAACGCAGGTAGATTCACCTTCGAAGTACGCAGCCAACTAGCCTTACTCCAAGCCGCAAGCTTCTTCGTTCTGCTCAACACCGCAGTTCTCTCTCCCAATCCTTAGTGTTTGGCTATCGTCGGCGGTTTTGCCGCATCGTACAATGCTGCGATACGCGGGAGGCAGCGTGAGCCACGAGCAAGTTGTCGAAATCGCGGGCCGGCACCTGAAGCTCTCCAATCTGGAAAAGGTGCTCTACCCAGCGACCGGCTTCACCAAAGGTCAGGTGATTGATTACTACGCCCGCATTGCGCCGGTGCTGGTGCCCCATCTGGCGGGACGGCCGCTCACCCTGAAGCGCTATCCCAATGGCGTGGACCAGCAATATTTTTTCGAGAAGAATACCACCAAACACCGTCCCGATTGGGTAAAGACCGCGCCTATCTGGAGCGAAGGCAATAACCGCGACATCAACTACCTTCTGGCCAATGATCTGCCAACGTTGATCTGGGTCGCGAACCTGGCGGCGATTGAACTGCATCCCTCGCTTTCGCTGGCCCGGGACATTCTCACTCCTACGATGATGGTCTTTGATCTTGATCCTGGGCCGCCGGCCAACATTGTGCAGTGTTGCCAGGTGGGGATTTGGTTGCGGGAAATCTTCGAGCGGTTTGGCTTGCAAAGTTTTCCCAAGACCTCCGGATCGAAGGGCCTGCAGATTTACGTTCCTTTGAACACGCCCACGAGTTACGACGTGACCAAGCCCTTTGCCCACGCGCTGGCGCGACTGCTCGAAACCGACCACAGAGAGTTAGTGGTCTCGGACATGAAGAAGGAATTGCGCGTGGGCAAGGTATTAGTGGACTGGAGCCAGAACGACGACCACAAAACGACTATCGCGGTGTATTCTCTGCGCGCCCGCGAGCGGCAAACCGTTTCGACGCCGGTAACGTGGGACGAAGTTCAACGCTGCCTCAAGAAAAAAGATGCGGGCCTGCTTGTCTTCGAAGCCGCACAAACCCTGGAGCGCGTGAGCAAGCTGGAAGATCTGTTCGCGCCGGTGCTTGAGCTGAAACAGAAATTGCCGGAAATGCCTGCCGCGAAGCCGGCGAGAGGAATAGAGATCGCGGCCCAGGCCGAGGAACGGAAACCGATGCACAAGAAGGAAAAGCCGGCCGCACGGCGCGCCGCGCCCAAAAAACGGCGCAAGGTATAATCCCCGCCGATATTCTTTTTCCGTAATCCGCGACGAGCTCATTTGTGGCCTGACCGTGTGGAGACGAGCTTGTGTGGGGACCCGCCCCCACACAACCGGGAGCGAATTTGACATGGCGCAACTTTACGCTGGGACATCGGGATGGGCTTATCCAAGCTGGAAGCCCGATTTCTATCCCGCGAAGCTGGCGCAGGCGAAGTTCCTGTCGCACTATGCCACTCAGCTCAATGCCGTCGAAGTTAATTTCACCTTCCGCCAGTTGCTCAAAGAAACCACCGCGCAAAAATGGATCGCCGAAACGCCCGCCCACTTCCGCTTCAGCGTGAAAGCGCATCAGGTCATCACGCACATCAAGCGGCTCAAGCAGACGGAAGATTTCATCCCGCGCTTCCTCGCCACCGTGCAGCCGATCGCTCAGGCAGGAAAGCTGGGGCCGCTGCTGTTTCAATTGCCGCCGAATCTCAAAGCCGACCGCGTCCTGCTGGAGGAATTCCTCGCCGTGCTTCCACGCGGAGTGCGGGCGGCATTTGAATTTCGCCACGATTCCTGGCTCACGGACGAAATCTTTGCCCTGCTAAGAGCGTCAAACCGCGCGCTCTGTATTGCCGAGAGCGAAGAACGCACCACGCCCGACGTGGTGACCGCCGACTTCTGCTACTACCGCTATCGCAAGCCGGGCTACAGCGGCGAAGAGCGCCGCACCATGATCGCGCGGCTGGGCGAGCACCTCGCCGCCGGCCGCGACACTTACGCCTACTTCAAGCACGAAGAAACGCCCGATGGTGCGATGTACGCCGTCGAAATGCTGCGTGAGATTGCTGATTGAATGTAGGCGCGCGCGTCCTGGCGCGTTCGGGAGCGGATGGGGATTCGGGGAAATTAGCGCGTCCGTCTAGAACGGACAGTCTGCCGAGGCCGCACGGGCGAAGACGCCCGCGCCTACATTCACCTCCTGCATCCTGCTCGCTACTTCTCTCAACGTCCGATAACGCGCATACTCAATTGGTGTCTTCCCCCGCGAATTCCCGCGTGCTCTCCAGCTTTCTCGACTATCTGAAGATCGAGAAGGGCCTCGCGCCCCTTACGGTTGCCGCCTACCGCTCCGACATCTTGCAATTCGCGGATTTTCTCGGGAAGCGTTCACTCCCCACCGCCCGGCGCGATGATGTTCGCAATTTCATTCAGCGGCTGTTCGCCAACTCCGTGGATGGCCGCTCCGTCGGCCGCAAGCTCTCGGCGTTGCGCCATCTCTACAAGTATCTTCTGCTCGATAAGGCGATCGAGCACGATCCGACTCTGAACATTGACTCGCCCAGGCAGTGGAAGGTGCTGCCCAAATCGCTGGCCCTAGATGAACTTGAAACCGTGCTGCGCGCGCCCCGTCCGGTTTCGAGCGGGAAAGAAGCCGCGGCTCTTCTGTTGCGCGACCGCGCAATGCTGGAAGTTTTCTACGCCGGAGCGCTGCGCGTTTCGGAGATCATCGGCGTGAAGCTGGAAGACCTGAAGCTCGAACTCGGCTGCGTGCTGGTGCGCGGCAAGGGCGACAAGGAGCGCATCGTGCCGCTGGGGCGTGCGGCGCAGGATGCGGTGGCTGAGTATATGAAAAATGGACGTCCGCAGCTAGCGGCGCAAAGAAGTTCGCCCCTGCTTTTTCTGGGACGGGGCGCGCGTAAACTCAGTCGCCAGCGGGTGTGGCAGATGGTCGGCGCTGCGTCCGCCAGCGCGGGCCGGCATGCCAGTCCGCACATGCTGAGGCACAGTTGCGCCACCCATATGGTGGGAAACGGTGCTGATCTGCGCACGGTGCAGACCATCCTGGGCCACTCGGACATTTCGACCACCCAGATTTACACCCACGTAGCGCTCGACCGGCTGAAGAGCGTGTACTCGAAACACCATCCCAGAGCCAAGAAGTCGTCAGTCGTTGGTCGTCAGTCGTCAGCAACGGCCGCGCAGGATACAGAGGAACGGGGTGGCTTTGCTAATGGCTGACGACCGA
>Ga0335078_10007601_pt1 | contig 16071 bp, 16 predicted proteins | sample Lox_Sample_32_FD_206711 | JGI IMG/M metagenome (GOLD analysis project Ga0335078, IMG submission 206711) | Soil microbial communities from Loxahatchee National Wildlife Refuge, Florida, United States - Lox_Sample_3.2 | ecosystem: Environmental > Terrestrial > Soil > Wetlands | place: USA...
TAGTCCCGGCCGGCCGGCGTCAGCGCGATGTCGACCTGCCGCGTGTCGCGCGGGTTGCGCCCGGTCGTGACGTAGCCCCGCCGCTGCAGGCCGTCGGCGACCTTCCGCGCGGCCTGCCGGGTGACGCAGAGCACCGTCCCGAGCTGGCCGACGGAGGCCGGCCCGCGCAGCAGCAGCCGCAGCGCGGCGGCGTCGCTGCGCCGGTAGCCGTCGTAGCCGCGCCCGGCGAGGCGGCCTGACATCTCACCGAGCCAGCTCTGCCTGGCCAGCGCCAGCATGTCACCGAACCGGTAGAGTGCGCTTGACTCCGCGGGCATAAGCCAAGCATACTCGGGATATGCAACCAGGTTACCTTTCTGGTCGACTGAGCGCCAGGGCCCTTGCATGGACCGCCATCGCCGGCGTCGCCGGCTACGTTGCCATCGACGTGGCGCTTGCCTTCCTGCGCCCGGACTACAGCCTGCTTTACAACGCGGAGAGCGATTACGGCCACGGGGGCTCGTGGGCCTGGCTGATGGACGCGAACTTCCTGCTGCGCTGCCTGCTGTCGCTTGCCGCGGTCGGCGCGCTCGCCAAGGCCGCCGGGCCGGGCGGCCGGATTCGCGCCGGCCTTGCCCTGCTCGCGGCGTGGGCCGTGTGCTCGGGGCTCCTCGCGTTCTTCCCCGACGACCTGGAGGGACAGCGGGTGCACGGAAGCGGGGCCGTGCACATCGCGCTCGCGCTCGTCGCCTTCCTCTGCGTGGCCGTCGCGACCATCGTGATAGCGGCGCACCTGCGGCTCGACCCGCGGTGGCACGGCAGCGCCGGGCTGCTGCTGACCGTGGCAGTAGCGGGCGCCGTCGCCCTGCTGGTGCTTGGCGCCGCCGGGCACAAGCACGCGCACCCGCCAGGCGGCCTGTACGAGCGGATCTTCCTCGGGCTCGAACTGCTCTGGATCGCGCTTGCCACCGCCCGCGTCGCCATCATGCGGAGCCCTGGCCGGCAGGCCCGGATGCTGTCAGCTGCGGCGGGGATGCCACATGTCCGGTGAGATCCCCAGCTCTTCCAGCCCAGCCGGCGGCTGAGCCAGCGCGGCCCGCATGGCGGTCATCGCGGCGTCGATGGCGACCCTCGCGGTCACCGCGCTGGTGTGCGCACGGTCGATCTCGCCGAGGCCGATGCAGTCGAACGCCACCCGCGCGTCGTGAATGGCGGCCTCGAGCTCACGCGCGGCTTCCTGCAGCACCGGGCCGCGGCCCGTGGGGTCTGGGATGATCGTCATTGCCGTGCTCCCTCCTGTGGCCATTGGGTCATCGGAGGAAGACGCTACCCAGCGAGTTCGCGGTCATGCCCGGCGGTCGCGGGAACCACGCCTCCGTTCTGGCTGGTACGGCCCGGCCAACCTCACGCTCGTGCTGCACGCTCCCGGCCCGCGGCGCGAACTTACCAATGCGCTGCGACCCGGACGATGACTCCGGCAGGCCAGCGCCGTCGTAACCGGTGACTACTGCCGGATGCTTGGCGAGGGGAAAGCGATGAGCAGGCTGGTACTGCAGATGGGCGTCTCGCTTGACGGGCTGGTGGCACGCCCCGGCAGGTTCGGCGCCGGAGGCTGGGGGACGCCGCCGGAGGACCCGGCGCTCAAGGAGCGGAAGCTGGGCTGGCTGCGCGCGGCCGGCCGGCACCTGATGGGGCGGGTGACGGGGCGGTGACCTGATCGCCTGGGGCGGCGCCGCCTTCGCGCAGGCGCTCAGCAGGCTGCGCCTGGTCGACGAGTACCGCCTCGTCGTCCAGCCGGTGGTGCTCGGCGCGGGGAAGCCGTTGTTCGCCGGGCTGACCGCGCCGTTCAACCTCGACCTCGTTGAGGCCCGGGCATACGGGGACGGCTCGGTGCTGCACATCTACCGTCCCGCGGCCGGCCAGGCCAGGTAACAAGAGCGGCGCCGCGATTTCGGCGCCGTGCCGGCGCGTGCAGGCCGCGGGTGCGAGTCCCGGACGCCAGCGGCCTCCGCTGGCGCAAGATCGGCGACCATACTGGAGTCGGCGGCGGATTCCGGGGCAGGAATGGCGGACGTGACCACAGATTCCGGTGAGCAGCGAGGGCGGGCCTCCCCGGCGGCCAGGGCAGTCCGGGATCTGGATCCCGCCTGCTTCGCGTTCGTGATGGCCACCGGCATCGTCTCGACCGGGATGTCCCTGCTCGGGCCGTCCTGGCTGTCGCTGGCGCTGCTCGCCGCCGCCTGCGCCGGGCTGGCGGTGCTCGGCGCGGCATTCGCGGCGCGGCTTGTGCTCTTCCGCGCCAACCTCGCCGCCGACCTCCGGGCGCCGGACCGGGCGTTCGGGTTCTTCACCATCACCGCGGCGCTTGACGTGCTCGGGCTGCGGTTCGCCCTCGCCCGCCATCCGCTGGCCACCGCGATCCTGGCTGCCCCGGCCGCACTCGCGTGGCTGCTGCTGACCTACGGGGTGCCCGCTAGCCTGATGCTCGCCAGGACCCGCGACTCGGTGCTCGCCGACGTTGACGGCAGCTGGCTGCTGTGGATCGTCGCCACCGAGTCGCTGTCGATCGCCGCGGCGACCGTCGTGCCCGTCTGGCCGGGGCAGGCCGGCCTGCTCGCCCCGGTCGCCGCCAGCCTGTGGTGCGTGGGGCTCGTGCTGTACCTGATGGTCGCCACGCTGATCCTGCTGCGCTGGTTCACCATCCCGGTAAGGCCCGAGGCTGTCGGTCCCTCGAACTGGATCCTGATGGGCGCCACCGCCATCACCGTGCTAGCCGGCGCCAACCTGCTCGGCCTAACCGCAAACCTCCCAGTGGTCCGGGCCACCAGCGGCTTCGTATCGGGGTTCACCTTCACGCTGTGGGCGTTCGGCAGCTGGTGGATACCGCTGCTCGTCATCATCGGCCTTTGGCACATTCGCCGTCACTGGCCGCCGACCTACGAGCTCGCCCTGTGGAGCATCGTGTTCCCGCTCGGCATGTACGGCGTGGCCACGCTCACCTTCGGCAAGGCGGCCAATCTCAGGTTCATGGCGCCGCTCGCCCGGTTCGTGTTCTGGGTCGCCGTCGCCGCCTGGGTTCTGGTAGCCGTGGCCTTCGTCCGCTCGGCGACGAAGCCGGCGCGGGCCGCGAAGGCGGCGAAGGCGAACGTCTAGCGGCAGCCCAGGCCACGAAGGCACACGGCCAGCGACAGCGCCAGTGCTTCTGGGGGTACCGGGCGCTGACTCTTCGGGTAGAGTCCGCGCGCAGCGTCGGGTGCGACGCCTGTTGGCTTCCGCGAGAGGCGGGACTAAAGATGAACGTGACCGCGGGCGCGATCGTCGCTGCGGTGACCTTTACCTGGCTGGGGATGGTGCTGGCGATCTCCTTCCTCGAGGCACCGCTGAAGTTCCGGGCTCCCGGGGTGACCATCCCCATCGGGCTTGGGATCGGCCGCCTCGTCTTCCGCGCGCTGAACCTGGCGGAGGCCGTCTTCGCCGTGGCCGTGGTCTGCGCCGTCCTGGCCGGCGACTCGCCGGTGTCGGTCCTCGCCTGGACGGCCGTGGTCGCGGCGCTGCTCGCCGGGCAGCTCCTGCTCATCCGGCCGCGGCTGAACCGCCGCTCCGACGCAGTCCTGGCGGGGGCGGACCTGCCCCGCTCACGGGTGCACCACTACTACATCGCGGCCGAGGCCGCCAAGGTGGTGGCGCTGATCGCCCTGGGCATCAGCGTGCTGCCGAAGTAGCCAGGTAACCCCGTCACCCGCGCCCCGCCCTCCTCACCAACCCCATCCGGCCCTCATTATCGCAGCTCTGGCCAGGATTGCGAAGACTTATCGGTGTCCCAGCACTGATAAGCCTTCACAACAACGAAAGCATTCATGATCATGGCACTGCCTGGGGCGATGTTAAGAGACCACGCGGATCACGGCTCTCGCTGGTCTCGGCACCCTCGCGGGTAACGGTCGCTTGACGACGGTAAGCAGGACGGCGGAGTCCGCCTGGGCGGTCAGGCTGTGCGGGGCGTCAGGGACGATGATCAGGTCGCCCTCGCGTCCCTCCCAGGACTCGGCGCCTGCGGCGAGGGTGACCCGGCCGCGGAGCACCAGGACGGTGGCCTCGCCCGGGCTCGCGTGCTCGGCGAGCGCGGCGTCCTTGGCGAGCGCGATGACGGTCTGGCGCAGCGCCTTCTCATGACCGCCGACGACGGTGCGCGAGACGCGGGAGTCGCCGGGCTTCTCGCCGCCGGCCGCCTGGCCGACGAGTTCGCGCGCCAGCGCGTCGAGCGATAGCTTCATCATGGTCCTACCGTATGCCAGGCGTGCTCGCCGCTACTTGAGGAGCACGCCGCTAGCCACCGGTGTCAGCGGGCCCCGGCAACTGGAGCGGCGTCCTCGGTCGGCGCCTCCCGGTCTGCCCTGGCCGCGAGGGCGGTTTCCGCGTGGTCGCTGGCCGCGTGGGCGCCGCCCAGGTGGATGCTGCCCGCGGGTACCTGGTGGATGCCGCCGAGCTCGTAGGCGGTCTCGGCGTGCTCCGCGATGTCGATGCCGGCCAGCTCGTCCTCCTCGGGGATCCGGAAGCCCATCGTCTTGTCGATGATCTTGCCGAGGATCCAGGCGACGGCGAAGGAGTAGAGGCCGACCGCGACCGGGCCGAGTGCCTGCACGCCGAGCTGCTCGATCCCGCCGCCGTAGAACAGGCCCTTGCGCTGCCCGTGCAGCAGCGGGTAGGCGGCGAGGAAGCCGAGCGAGACCGCGCCGAACGCGCCGCCGACCAGGTGCACGCCCACCACGTCGAGCGAGTCGTCGAAGCCGAGCTTGTGCTTGAGCCCGATCGCGCAGCAGCACAGGGCGCCGGTGAGCAGGCCGAGCACGATCGCGGCCCACGGCGCGATGAACGCGCAGGCCGGGGTGATCGCGACGAGGCCGGCCACGGCGCCGGAGGCGATGCCGAGTGAGGTGGGCTTGCCGTCGCGGTAGCGCTCGACCAGCAGCCAGCCGCTGGCCGCGGCCGCGGTCGCGAGCTGGGTGTTCATGAACGCCAGGGCGGCTGTGCCGTCGGCCGCCAGTTCGGAGCCTGCGTTGAATCCGAACCAGCCGAACCACAGCAGGCCCGCGCCGAGCAGGGTCAGCGGGAGGTTGTGCGGCCGCATCGGGTCCTTGCCCCAGCCGCGCCGCTTGCCGAGGACGAGGGCCAGCGCGAGGCCGGCCGAGCCCGCGTTGACGTGCACCACCGTGCCGCCTGCGAAGTCCTCGATGCCGAGGCTGCTCAGCCAGCCGCCGCCCCACACCCAGTGCGCGACGGGGAAGTACACCAGCGTCGCCCAGGCGACGGTGAACACCGCCCAGGCGCGACCCAGGGCGGTCAGCCGATGATCGTCAACGGCTGCTCGATCAGGCCGGTCAGCGTCTGGAGGAACTTCGCCGCAAGGGCGCCGTCGATGACCCGGTGGTCGGCGGACAGCGTGTACCTGAGCCGGTAGCGGGGCTCGACGGCGTCCCCCACCACGGTCGGCTCGCCGTCCTGTGCCGGTTACGGTCGCCGGCCGGTTACGGTCGCGTGGTAGCAGGGACCCGGCGTTTGCCGCCGAATAAATCAGTTTCTTCCGGGTAGCTGGGGCCCGTGGTTAGAACGAGATCGGTAGGCGGATACGCCATTCCCGGCATCATCGTGTTCTTCTTCTGGCTGGTGGTCGTGATCCTGGTGATCATCCTGCTGGCGTTCATCGTGCACTGGGCCGGCGGCGGGTTGCTTGACCTGCGGCTCGGACACTTCGTCCTCAACGTCGGATTCAACTGACCGGTAGTACTCGCGACCGCGGCCGTCACTAGTAGTGACGGCCGCGGTCGCTTCTGCGGGCACTGGCGCAGCAATGGCGACTGGCAGCGCGGCGACTGGCAGCGCGGCGACCGCGCCGCGCTGTCTCCCCGCGGCAGGCGGGTCGGTTAGGCGCGGCAGGTTAGGGGGCGGCCGCCGTTGTAGGCGATCATGTCGGTCAGCGCGGCGGTGAAGTCGATCGGGCGGCCCCGCGCGTCGGCCGGGCCGGCCAGGTCGGCGTACGCGCGGTGCAGGTTCCCGACGATCCGCTCCGGGTCGCTCCACTCCGCGTACTGGCCGAGGTTCGTGCCCCGTGCCAGTTCGAGCGGCGCTATGCCTGCGGCGCGGCCGTCCGCCGCGAGGCCGGCGATGAACCGGAGGTAGCCGAGCACGGGCTCGATGAGCTCCGGGCCGCCGACCGGGCCGTGGCCAGGGACGATCGTCTGGGCGCCGAGCGGCAGCAGGAAGTTCTCCAGCACGCCGATGGCGCCGAGCACCGACCCTGAAAGCAGGAACGGTGTGCCGCCGTTAAACAGCAGGTCGCCGGAGAACAGGACGGAGCGCTCGGGGATCCACACCACGATGTCGTTGGTCGTGTGCGCGGGCCCGCCCGCGAACAGCAACTCGCAGCGCAGGTCGTCGGCCCACAGGGTGAGCCGGTCGGCGAAGGTGAGGAACGGCAGGGTCAGCTTCAGGTCACCGTAGTCCGTGTCGGTCCAGACGCCGGAGTTGTGCGGCAGGCCGAATACCCGCATCTCGTCCCGCGCCAGCTCGTGGGCGACGATGGTCGCGCCGGCGAACACGCCGTTGCCCGCGGTGTGGTCGGGATGGTGATGGGTGTTGACAAGCGTGCGCACCGGCGCCCTGGTAACGCTGCCGATGGCGTCACGGAACGCGCGGGTGCGCCGCTCTGTGGAGCTCGCGTCGATGGCGCTCACGCCGTCCCCGGCGACGATGAAGCCGGTGTTGTTGATCATCCAGGTACCGTCTGGCTGGATGTAGCCGAAAACGCCGTCGGCCACCTCCTCCAGGCTGAACTGGACCGGCGCGTCGGTGTTGGCGTAGCTCATCGGGTCCTCCGGCCACTGCTGGATATCCGTGTCACACGATGCATGGTACGAGGAAGGCCGCCCGGCCGATAGCGGCCGAATGCCGCCTAGGCCGATAGCGGCGATATGCGGGGAATTGCCTGGCCAGCGCCTCATCCGAGCGTCGTGTCCGCACTGCGCGAGGCACGGGGGCCGCGCCGGGGGCCCTATAGTGAGCACCGTGCGAACCAGGAGCGAGGACACCCGCGGGCTGGTGGTCGAGTCGGTAGCCCTCGGGCTTGGCTACACCGCCGTGCTGATCTGGGGAGGGTCAGCCCTTGTCGCGGCCTTCTCGCCCTACGAGTACTACCCGTACTGGCCGGCCATCCCGCACCTGCGCACCGACACGAGCGGCGTCCTGGCGTTCATCGTCTCCCTGGTCAGCCTCACGGTCGGCAAGTACCTGGAACTGCGGCGGCGCGGCAACCTCGGCGACACCCCGGTCAAGCCGGTCAGCCGGCCCGCGGGCGTCCACGCGGTGCAGGCGGTGGCCGAGGCGGCCGTGGTGTGCGCCACCGGCCTCGTCATCTACCTGTCGCTGAACTCCGTGGTGCACCCCTGGACGCTGCGGCTCCAGCTGACGCACCTGTGGCCGTGGCCGAGCGAGGGCACGGTCCGGGTGATGGGGCTCGCCGTCTGCTTGGCGGCCGTCGCCACCAGGCATTACCTGCGGGCCAGCGCGACCCGTCCGGCCGCGGCCGGGCGAGCCGAGACCGGGCGAGCCGAGACCGGGCGAGCCGCGGAGAACGCGCTCCCTGAGACGGAGCACGACCGTGTGGCGGTCCCTCCTGGCCATCCTTCACGGAGATAACCGCGTTCCGCTGTGCACGCGGTGCCCGCTGGATATATTCGTCATTCCCGGTCACGCCCTGCGATTAGGGGCTTATCCATGCCGGGTACCGGCTGCCTGGGCCACTGGGCTTGGTCACGCCTCGTTTAGTTTGAGCCAAGGGAGCGACGGTTCATGGGACAGCCCGACACCACGGACGCCGCGGCGACAGTCGCCAGGGACGCCAGGAGCCTCGGCGACCGGCCCACGATGGCGCTGCTCGGCATGATCCACGGCTACTGGAACACCCAGGTGGTGCGGGCCATGGCCGACCTGCGGCTGGCCGATCACCTCGCCGCAGGACCGCTGACCGCGGAGCAGGTGGCCGGCCTTGAGTCGAGCGACCCGGCCGCGACCTACCGGCTGATGCGCGCCTGCGCGGGGCTCGGACTGCTCGGCTACGCGGGCGACGGGCGCTTCTCTGTGACGCCGGCCGGCGCGCTGCTCGGGTCCGGCGTTCCCGGCTCGCTGCGGGATCATGCGCTCGCGTTCGGTGCGCCTGGACACTGGCTGCCGTGGGGACAGCTGCCAGAAGCGGTCCGCAAGGGCGGCACCCAGGCGACCGCGGTGCTCGGCGCCGAGCTGTTCGACTACCTGGCCGGGCAGCCGGAGGAGTCGGCCCAGTTCTCCGCCTCGATGGAGGCGCTCACCGGCGCACTCGCGGCCGACGCCGCCCGGCTTATCGACGTGACAGGCGTTTCGCTCGCGGTCGACGTGGGCGGGGGAACCGGGCAGCTGGTCCGCGAGCTGATGCGCATCAACGACGGGCTGCACGGCATGGTGCTCGACCTGCCCGCCGCCGCCGGCGCCGCGCGGCAGGCGGCGGAGGCGGACGGCCTAGGCGCCCGGTTCTCCGCCGCGAGCGGCGACTTCTTCGCCTCGGTGCCCGCCGCGGACGTGTACCTGCTCAAGGCCGTGCTGCACGACTGGGACGACGAGTCCTGCGTGCGCATCCTGCGCAACTGCCGGGACGCCGCCCGCCCGGGCGCGCGCGCCGTGGTGATCGAGAACGTCATCCGCGACCTCGCGCGTGACCGGTTCACCGCGATGCTCGACATGAACATGCTGGCGGTCACCACCGGCGAGGAACGCGACATGGACAGCTACGACAGGCTCTTCGCCGCCTCCGGCTGGCAGCGGACCGCCGTGCACCGCCTGCCCGGCGGGCGGTCGCTGCTTGAGCTGCGGGCGATCGGCTAACCGGGTGCCCTAGCCATCAGGTACCGTCCCCGGCCGTCCGCGCGGTGAACGCTGCCCGGACGGCGGGCATGACGGTCTCGGCGAACGCGGTCAGGTTGGCGGTGGCCTCGGCCAGGGTGAGGTCGCCGAAGGCGAGGGTGGCCTCGAAGTAGTTGACCGGGGCCTGGCCGACCTGCGCGGCGAGCTTCCCCGCCACGGTCTCGGCGGAGCCGACCAGGGCGTTGCCGTTGGCCATGGTCTTGTCGGTGTCGTAGAAGTGATCCGCGCCGTAGTTGCCGTGGTCGTGCCACAGCTTGAGCAGCTGGCGCGCGAATACGTCGTTGGCCTTGCGGAACCGCTCCACGGCCTCGTCGTCGGTGCGGCCGATGTAGACGTGCGCGGCGGTGCCGATCCGCGGGACGGCCGACGTGGCCGCGTACCCGCGCCGCCGCCAGGCTGCCCAGTAGGCGCCGGCGGCGGAGACGAACCCGCCGTCGTTCCACCGGCCGACGAAGTTGACGGCGTTCGCGCCGGCCCACTCGGCGGTGGCGGTGTTGGACGAGGCGTACCACAGCGGCGGGTGCGGCCGCTGCACCGGGCCGACCGACAGCTCGACGTCGTAGTCGCGCAGCAGCGTCCCTGTGTGCCGCATCCGGCCGGTGGTGAGGGCCTGGGTGACGGCCTCGAGCGTTTCCGCGTAGCGGGCCCTGGACTGGGCGGCGTCGATGCCGAAGTAACCGAGCTCGTACGGGCTGACGCCGCTGCCGACGCCCATGTCGAGCCGGCCGCCGGTGAGCTGGTCGAGGACGGCGATCTCCTCGGCGAGCCGCAGCGGCTCGTACATCGGCAGCACGTGGACGAGCGCGCCGATCCGCATCGTCGTGGTCCGCTGCGACAGGGCGGCGAGGAACAGGCTCGGTGACGGGCAGACAGAAAGCGGCGTGCCGTGGTGCTCGGTCACGTGGTAGTGCGCGATGCCTGCACGCTCCGCCTCGACGGCGAAGTCGAGGCGGCTGGCGATCACCTGCCCGGGCGTCGCGTCGCCGAGGTCGAAGGAGTCGAAGATGCCGAACTTGAATGCTGACAAGGTCATGGCCGTCCGTTCGTGTGCTCAAGCTCGGCGTCGGCGATCCGATGGGTCTTGCTCATCCGCGTTCTCCTCGACATCTTTGCCTGGCCTGTCCCGATCACGCGCGGCTGTGCGTATCAGCCAGTATTACCAGGGAGCGAACGACAGTCTTCTGGACGTGTGCCCAACGTTTCCGTGGTCTGCCATGCGTTTTCGCACAAGAGACGGGTGAGCGGGCCTGGCGGCCTCGACGCCGCCTTGACGCCGGCACCGTCCCGGCCTATCGTCGGGAACATATTCCAACATGCGACTAGCGAATTTCACGATACGAAATATGACGGTTGACCAGGGACGGAGAAGAGCGCCGTGACTGACCGCATCGAGGCCGCCGGGCTACGGGTCGCGCCCGGCCTGTTCCGCTTCATCGCCGACGAGGCCCTGCCTGCCGCCGGTACCGGCCTGACCGGGGCCGCGTTCTGGAGGGGCGTCGCGGAGATCGTCGCCGACCTCACGCCGGTCAACCGTGCCCTGCTCCGCCGGCGCGACGAGCTACAGGCGGCGATCGACTCCTGGCACGTGGCGCACGCCGGCCAGCCGCACGACGTGCCCAGGTACAAGGCGTTCCTTGAGGAGATCGGCTACCTGGTCCCCGGCCCTGGGCCGTTCCAGGTCGGCACGACAGGGGTCGACGACGAGATCGGATGCGTGGCGGGCCCGCAGCTCGTGGTCCCGGTGACCAACGCCAGGTTCGCGATCAACGCGGCCAACGCGCGCTGGGGCTCGCTGTACGACGCGTTCTACGGCACCGACGCGCTACAGGAAACCGACGGGGCAACCAGGGAAGGTCGCTATAACCCGGTCCGCGGCCAGCGGGTAATCGGCACCGTGCGCGACTTCCTCGACCAGGCGGTGCCGCTCGACGGCGCGTCGCACCGCGACGTGATGGCCTATACCGTCACCGGCGACGGCCTGGTCGCAAGCACGGCGGCAAACGCGAGCGTCACACTGCAAGACAAGGACGCGTTCGCCGGCTACGCCGGGACGCGGGAAGCCCCGGAGCGCGTCCTGCTGCGCCATCACGGCCTGCATGTCGAGCTCGTCATCGACCGCGCCGGGCCGATCGGCGCGACCGACAAGGCCGGCATCGAGGACGTGCTCGCCGAGGCCGCCATCACCACCATCGTCGACTTCGAGGACTCGGTCGCGACGGTGGACGCCACGGACAAGGTCGCCGCGTACCGCAACTGGCTCGGCCTCAGCACCGGCGAGCTGAGCGCGCCGGTGGAGAAGAGCGGCCGGACCTTCACCCGCAGGCTCGAGCCGGACCGCGCCTACACCGACGCGCAGGGCAGGCCGTTCACCCTGCCCGGCCGGGCGCTGCTGCTCGTGCGGAACGTCGGCCACCTGATGACCACCGACGCCGTGCTCGACGCCGACGGGGCGGAGGTCTTCGAGGGCATACTCGACGCCGTCGTCACCGCCCTCACCGCGCTGCCCGGGCTCCGCCCCGGCGCGACGCACCGCAACAGCAGGACAGGCGCCGTCTACATCGTCAAGCCCAAGCAGCACGGGCCCGAGGAGGTGGCCTTCACCGTCACCCTGTTCGGCCGGGTCGAGGAACTGCTCGGGCTCGCGCCGAACACGCTTAAGATCGGCCTGATGGACGAGGAGCGGCGCACCTCGCTGAACCTCGCCGCCGCGGTGCACGCGGCCAGGGACCGGATCGTGTTCATCAACACCGGCTTCCTCGACCGCACCGGCGACGAGATCCATACCTCGATGAGGGCCGGGCCGATGGCGCGCAAGGCCGCCATGCGGACCATGCCGTGGATGCTCGCCTACGAGGACAACAACGTGGACACCGGGCTGGCGCACGGCCTGGCCGGGCGCGCCCAGATCGGCAAGGGCATGTGGACCATGCCTGACCTGATGGCGGACATGCTGGCGCAGAAGATCGCCCACCCGCGCGCGGGCGCCTCCACCGCCTGGGTGCCCTCGCCCACCGCAGCGACGCTGCACGCGCTGCACTACCACCAGGTCGACGTCGCGGGGCGGCAGGCAGAACTGGCCGGCAGGAAGCCCGCGGATCAAGACGACATGCTCAAGATCCCGCTCGCCGACCCGGCCGGCTTGACCGCGGACGACAGGCGCAGCGAGGTCGACCTCAACGTGCAGTCGATACTCGGTTACGTGGTCCGCTGGGTCGACCAGGGCGTCGGCTGCTCCAAGGTGCCCGACATCAACGACGTCGCGCTGATGGAGGACCGGGCCACGCTGCGCATCTCCAGCCAGCTCCTCGCCAACTGGCTCTGCCATGGCGTGATCACGGCGGAGCAGGTGACGGAGAGCCTCAGGCGGCTCGCCGCCGTGGTCGACAAGCAGAACGAGGGCGACCCCGCCTACCGCCCGATGGCACCGGACTTCGCGGCGAGCATCGCGTTCGCCGCCGCGTCCGACCTCATCTTCGAGGGCGCGGCCCAGCCCAACGGCTACACCGAGCCGATACTGCACCGCCGCAGGCGGGAGGTGAAGGAAGCGCGCTTACCGGTCCGGCGGGTACGGCTCCCGCATGCGCGCGTCGCTTGTGGTGACCCGGTTGCCAGTACCGAACGAGCGCGTGTAAACCCGGGCGCCGATCGGCTCCCCCGCCGTCAGCAGGCCGAGCAGTTCGTCGTCGCCGCCGCTTGCGACGAAGCGCCGCCCGTCCGCCTCCAGCCGGCCGATGACGATGCCGAGGCGCCTTCCGTCGCGGGAGTGCTTGACGGTGCAGGTCTCGATCGTCGCCCAGCCGTCCGCCTGCCTGGCCTCTTCCGGTGCGGGCCAGGCGTCGATCTCGGCCTGCAGGTCCGCGCTACGGTCGGCGGTCCACTCCGCCGGCTTCGTGGAGTACACGCCCGCGGAGTACTTGCTCATGATCCCGCCGTTGGCGCCGACGAACCCGAACGACCCCGGTTCCTTCCTTGCCCGCGCCACGGTCTCCGCGATGGCGTGCATGGAGTAGTTGTTGCCCGCCCCGCCGAAGAACGGCAGGCCGCCGGTGAGCGTGAGGCCGCGCGGGTCGCCGGGTGCGATGCCGAGCCCGTCGCAGATGTTGAACACCGGCGCGGGAAAGCAGGAGTACAGGTCGATGGTGGCGAGGTCGTCCGCGGTGATGCCAGCGACCTCGAGCGCGTGCGCGGCGGCAAGCACCGCGGCCGGGCTCGCCGACAGGTCGGCGCGCTCCATCAGGGCGCGCTCGCGCAGGTCGGCATGGCCGTGCAGGAACACCCGCCGGTCTTCTGCCACGCCGAGACGGTGCGCCGCGGCCACCGACATGAGCAGCACAGCGGCGCCCTGGTTCACCTTCTCCCGCGCCACGATGTACCGGGTGTACGGGTCGGCGATCGGCCGGTTCGCCGCGGTCGGGTTGACCAGTTCAGCGGCGCTGCGCTCGACCGGCGCCGCGGCGTGCGGGTTGGCCGCGGCGACCTTCGTGAACGGCGCGAACAGCGCCCCCATCGCGGCGGCGTAGTCCGCGCGGTCCAGCTTCATCCGTGCGCGGCGGGCGTTGTCGATGAGCGCGTACTGGCTGGGCGCGCCGGTGAGCCCGTGCGCGGCCAGGTGCGGGAAGACGAGGCCCTCGAGCCCGTAGCCGCGGTCCTCCAGGGTTCCGCCGGCGTGCTCGGCGAAGTCCGGCCTGCCGGGGTCGTCGCCGCCCTTGCCGGCGAAGTGCTCGACGGTAGAGATCGCCTCCGCGCCGACGAGCAGCACGACCTCGGCCCGCACCGCGGCGATCGCCGCGGCGAACTCGTTGACCAGGTGCTGCGGGGCCTGGCCGCCGCTGACCTCGAGGATCGCCCGTTCCGGCGCGAGGCCGGCGCGGCCCGCCACCGAGCGCGGGAAGTTGTCTGACCGTCCAAGCAGTGCCCGCGCGCCAGGCGCGGAGGTCTCGAACTGCCGGACGCCTGCGATCGTGTCGACCGCCGCGGCGATGGCGCGGGCCGTGCCTGCGGGGGCCGCCGCGTCTGCGAGTGCCTCCCGGACGGCGGCGGCCGCCAGGTCGACGGCCGACAGGCCAAGGTAACCGGGCTCGCCGAGGCGTTCCGAGTACTGGCCGACGCCGACGATCACCGGCGTGCGCGGGTCGACGCTCACAGCAGGCCGCCAAGTTCGGCGATCCGCTGCTCGCAGTCGGCGGCCATTTGGCGGGTGATCTCGCCGGCCGGCCTGATCGCGTCGAACGAGCCGACGACCTGGCCGACGAAGAACGACTCGAGGCGCAGCGCCCCCTCGTGGCCCGCGCCGGCCGCCGCGTCGATGCGCTGCCACGCCTCGTTGACGAGCAGCGGCTGCAACGGCATCGGCAGCGGCGCCGGGCTGCCCGGCCGCTCCCACTCGTCGTGCCAGGCGGTGCGCAGCTGCCTGGCGGGCTTGCCGGTGCGGGTCGGCGAGCGCAGCGTGTCCGCGCTCGACGCGGCAAGGAACTTGGCCTTCAGCGCCTGGTTGGCGACGTCCTCCGCGCTGCTCAGCCAGACCGAGCCGCACCAGACGCCGGCCGCGCCGAGCGCGAGCGCGGCGGCCATCTGCCTGCCGGAGGCGATGCCGCCCGCGGCGAGCACCGGCCGGCCGCCCGCGATGTCCACGATCTCCGGTGTGAGGACCATGGTGGCGATCGTGCCGGTGTGCCCGCCCGCCTCGGTGCCCTGCGCGATCAGCACGTCCACGCCCGCGTCGAGCTGCCGCCGCGCGTGCTTGGCCTGGCCGACGAGCGCGGCCACCGCGACGCCCGCCTGCCTGGCCCGGGCGACGAGACCGGCGGGCGGGGTGCCGAGCGCGCTGGCGATCAGCGAGATCTTGTGGCAGAACGCGACGTCGAGCAGCGCCTGCGCGCCGCCCGGGTTGAGCGCGGCGGCGATCTCGTCGTGCGACGGCTTGCGCGGCGCCCCGGGGATGCCGTACTTGTCGAGCAGGCCGTTGACGAAGTCCAGGTGGGCCTGCGGTATCTGCGCGCGCAGGCTGGCGACGAGGTTGCCCGGGTCGCCCGCGGTGAACTTCTCCGGTACCAGCAGGTCGACGCCGTAGGGCCGGCCGCCCACTTGCTGCTCGATCCAGGTGAGCTGTGCGTCAAGCTCTGCTGGCCGGTAGGCGGAGGCGGCGAGGACACCGAAGCCGCCGGCCTTGGTGACCTCGGCGACCACGCCGGGCGAGCGGTTGAAGCCGACGATCGGGTGCCGCACGCCGAGCAGCTCGGTGAGAGCGGTGCGCATCAGTCGTTGTCCTTCCTGGCCAAGGCGCCGCTCCCACGGTAGCCTGCCATGCCGTTCGTTTTATCCTGATCGCGGGTCATTCGCCATCCCCGGCGCGATGATGCACGCACTCACCACCCCGGCTGACCACCGGGCCAGCCTCACCCGCGACATCAGGGCGCACGCCGAGGCGCTGGTCAGCTTCCTGCTGCGCGCCGTCAGCGCGCACTGACGCGGGTTGCGGGCTACGCGATATCGCCGAGTGCTCCGACTCGCATTCGAGAACCTGTGCCGCGACACCTGCGCCAGATTTTCTATGGCGAGGTCCTAAACGATGGCGATATCTGTGACTAGCTGTCTGATCCGGAAATAAAATGAGAGCGGCGTGCCGCATGGCGAGGCGGGGATCCTGTTGTATACCCACACCACGGGTCGAGTTCAAAGCCCGATCGCTGTGCGCAGATCCGCGATGACTCAGCTGATTAGTGACGCGAAGAGGAATCGTTCTAAAGGCGCGACGCAAACGGCGAGCCAAGAACGGCCGGCTCATGGCAGGCTTTTGTCATGGGGACCCCTTCTGTGGTTGAGTACCGCCGCGCTCGCGTTTTTCCCGCCGCGGAGGACCTCGCCGGCTGGGCGGTGAACTGGGGCGGGACGAGCGCCTCCGGCGCCTGCCCGCGCTGCATGCACAGCACCTTGTTCACGTGGGACACCTTCGTCGCGATAGGCGGGCCGAAGGCGGTTACCCCGCCCAGTCACCGCGTTGACTGTGCCTGCGGCCAGAACCATCCGGCCGATGGCGAGGAGAAGCAGTCCTGCGGTGCCTTCTGGTTCGCGACGTTCTACCGGGACGACTCGGGCGCCGCGCACGCCGAGCCCGCCGTCGATGGCGGCATGATCGCTGCTTCC
>Ga0335078_10007603_pt1 | contig 16071 bp, 16 predicted proteins | sample Lox_Sample_32_FD_206711 | JGI IMG/M metagenome (GOLD analysis project Ga0335078, IMG submission 206711) | Soil microbial communities from Loxahatchee National Wildlife Refuge, Florida, United States - Lox_Sample_3.2 | ecosystem: Environmental > Terrestrial > Soil > Wetlands | place: USA...
GATCGCTTGCACAAAAGTCCAATCCCAGAGCAGTTGCGCCCATGGCGCGGCCCGAGGTCGAGACCTATTTTACCCGATCATGCGCACGCAGGTTGTCATCGTCGGAGCAGGTCCATCGGGTTTGCTACTCGGTCAACTTCTCCTCAAGGAAGGCATCTCGAACGTCGTGCTCGAGCGGCAGACGAGCGAACATGTCCTCGGCCGCATCCGTGCCGGAATCATCGAGACCGGTACGGCCGAGCTGCTGGATGCCGCTGGGGTCGGGGAGCGCATGCGACGTGAGTCGATACTTCATGACGGCATCGAAATTGCCTTCCGCGGCGAGCGGCACCGGGTGAATTTCCGCGAGCTGATCGGGCGGGAAGTGGTGGTCTATGGGCAGACGGAAATCACGCGCGACCTGATGGCTAGCCGCGCGGCCGCCGGGGGTACAACGTTGTACCAGGCGCAGGACGTAAAGCTGCATGACATTGACGGCTCACAGCCCCGGGTCAGCTATCGCGACGACAGTGTCGAGCACAGCATCGAGTGCGATTTCATCGCCGGCTGCGACGGCTTTCATGGGATCAGCCGCGCCAGCATCCCCCGGAGCGCGCTCAACTGCTATGAGCGCAACTACCCCTTCGGGTGGCTGGGAATCATGGTCGACAAGCCACCGGTATCCGACGAATTGATTTACGTTCACCATGAGCGTGGCTTTGCGCTCTGCTCGATGCGCTCCCGATCACGCAGCCGCCTTTACCTGCAATGCGGCCGCGAGGACCGAGTGGAAGAATGGTCCGATGAGCGTTTCTATGAAGAACTCGCGCGTCGGCTGGATCCAGCGACAGCTGAGCGCCTGCAGCCCGGCCAGTCGATTGAGAAGAGCATTGCGCCGCTACGAAGCTTTGTCGCGGAGCCGATGCGCTACGGACGGGTCTTTCTAGCAGGCGATGCAGCGCATATCGTACCGCCGACCGGAGCCAAGGGGCTCAACCTCGCTGCGAGCGACGTCTACTACCTGTGGCGAGGCCTCGTTGCCCACTATCGCCAGGGTTCGGATGCGGGCCTTGAAGACTACTCGCGGCGGGCACTGGTGCGGGTGTGGAAGGCCGAGCGGTTCTCCTGGTCAATGACTTCGCTGCTGCATCGATTTCCCGAGCACAGTGGCTTTGACCGACGGATCCAAGAGGCGGACTTGGAATACCTGCTCTCCTCGCGAGTCGCGCTCGCCTCGCTGGCGGAGAACTACGTCGGGCTACCGCTCTAAGAGCCAAGGCCCGCATCGACGCAGAAGCTCCATCCTGGCGACCAGGGCACTCAACACCGTCACGGCGACCCATTGAGTTGATTCTCGAGCTTGCCGAGCGTTTCGTAGCAAGCCAGAACCTGATGGACGCTGGCATTGGGCTCGCGCTTTTCCCGGATCGCCGCGAAGAACTCCCGGTCCTGCAGCTCAATGCCATTCATCGACACATCAACCTTGGAGACGTCGATTCTGTTGTCCTTGCCGTCGACGAGATCGTCGTACCGGGCGATGTAGGTCCCGTTATCGCAGATATAGCGGAAGAAGGTACCCAGACACCCATCATTATTGAAAGAGAGCGACAACGTACAGATCGCACCCGTGAACGCCTTCAGTTGAATCGACATGTCCATGGCGATCCCGAGTTTCGGATGGATGGGACCCTGTATCGCATGCGCCGCACTGATGGACGAGCGGGTTTGGTATGCAAACAGGTCTATAGTATGTGCCGCGTGATGCCAAAGCAGGTGATCCGTCCAGGAGCGGGGCTGCCCGAGCGCATTCATGTTCGTGCGGCGGAAGAAATACGTTTGCACGTCCATCTGCTGGATGCTGAGCTCACCCGCGGCGATCCGCCGGTGAATCCATTGATGGGAGGGATTGAACCGCCGGGTGTGCCCCACCATACAGATAAGGCCCGTCTCGCGCTGCGCGCGGGCGACCAAGTCGGCATTGGCCCAGCTGTCTGCGAGGGGGATCTCGACCTGCACGTGCTTACCGGCGTTTAGGCACTCAATCGCCTGTGCCGCATGCAATTGCGTGGGGGTCGCCAGAATAGCCGCGGTCACGCCAGGGCGGGCAAGCGCCTCACCAAGCGAGGTCGTGGCGTGGGCGATGGAGTACTTCTTCGCAACTTCGCGCGTCGGCGCGAGCTCGCGCCCAACGAGAGAGTCGACCTCGATGCCGCCGATCGCCTGGATGGCGTCCAAGTGCTTTTGACCGAAAGCACCGGCACCGGCGAGGATGATCTTCATGTCTCATTCTCCAGAATGACGTGCCCAACGGCCGTGTTGGAAGCCGGCACGTGGTAGAAGCGGTGCACCGTGCGCACTTTGGAGTCCAGAGCGCCGCGCATGATGAGCCACATCACGAGCTCCACCCCTTCAGAGCCCGCCTCGCGTAGATACTCGATGTGCGGCATTTGCGCGAGCGCCGCGGGATCGGCAATCAGCTGATCGAGCCAGCGGTTATCCCACTCTCTATTGATGAGTCCGGCGCGCGGGCCCTGCAGCTGATGACTCATTCCCCCGGTACCCCAGACCTGAACATTGAGATCCTCGTCGCACGCTTCTACGGCTCTTCGGATGGCTCTGCCAAGCTCGAAGCATCTCCGTCCGGAGGGCGGCGGGTAGAGCACTACGTTCACAGCCAACGGAATAACACAGACAGGCCAGCGCTCCGGTTGACCGAACATCAGCGACAGCGGCACCGTAAGGCCATGATCAACGTCCATCCTGTTGATGATCGTGAGGTCGAAATCCTGCTGGATCACACTCTGCGCGATATGCGAGGCGAGCTCCGGATGGCCTTCCACCACAGGCACGGCTCTGGGGCCCCATCCCTCGTCGGCCGGCTGAAATGAAGCGGCGCAGCCGATCGCGAAAGTCGGCACGATATCCAGGCTGAACGCCGAGGCATGGTCGTTATAGACCAGCACGATGACGTCGGGCTTCTGCTTCGCGACCCATTGCTTGGAGAATTCATAGCCGGCGAAGAGCGGCTTCCAGTAGGCCTCGGCCGAGCGCCCGGTATCGAGGGCCGCGCCGATTGCAGGAACATGCGAAGTCGCTACGCCGGCGGTGATTCGAGCCATTATTTACGCTCCTTGCCGGAGCACTCGGGAGCAGGACTCTCACCGACGCGACGATTGCCCTCAGGCGAGCGCCCTCCGTTCAACATCATGGTTGCGTAGGCCTCCTGCGTCATACCGGTCATCGTGGCCGCGGTATGCTGAAAGCTCTTGCCGTTGGTCGAGAAGAGCTTCGAGAGAAAGTAGATGTTGCCTCCGAGCTCGATCATCCGGTTGAAGTCACGTGCCAGGACGGCGCGCTTTTGCTCCTCGGACATCGGCCATTCGTCGACATAGGCACGCTCGCCGCGCTTGAATCGCGCGCGATTCTCGGCCTTCATCAGCGACATGCAGAACTGATTTAGGTGGTAGCCTTTGCGCGCCTGGTCCGCATCGAAGATGACAGTGCCAGGGATGTCGGAATAGGGTTTATCGAGCGCCATGTGATAGTGGCCTCATCGATCGAAGTAGAGCCGGCCGGGATTGGCGACCAGGAGCTTGTACCGCAGAGCGGGCGTCGGCGCGATCTGCGGCACGTAATCAAGGAGCACGCCATCGTCTGGCATGTGCCCTTTGAGATTGGGGTGCGGCCAGTCGGTCCCCCAGAGGACCCGGTCCGGGAACGTCTCGACGACCCTTCGCGCGAAGGGTACGACGTCCTCGTATCGGGGCGGCCCAATCTTAGAGAGCCGCTCTGCTCCGCTTACTTTAGCCCAAATGTTCGAGTGCTCCCGCATCAGTCGGACAAAAAGCTCGAACTCCGGCCCATCGACGGGCTTGGTGACATCCGGCCGACCCATGTGATCGACCACGATGGTCATCGGGAGTGCTGCGAAGAAGTCATAGAGCTGTGGCAGCTCCGCGGCCTCGAAATAGATGACGATATGCCAGCCGAGCAGGGCGACCCGATGAGCGATCTCTTCCAGCACCTCGCGCGGCGTCGTATCGACCAGGCGCTTGACGAAGTTGAAGCGCACTCCCCTTACGCCCGCAGCGTTGAGCGCTCGCAGCTGCGCGTCGGTCACATCGACCGCAACCGATGCGACGCCCCGTGCACGTCCTCGCGACGCATGCAAGGCGTCAACGAGTGCTCGATTGTCGGTGCCGTGGCAAGTCCCCTGGACGATGACATTGCGCTCGAGGCCGAGGAAATCGCGCAGCGCCCAGAGGTGCTCTTTCGAGGCATCGCAGGGCGTGTACTTGCGCTGCGGCGCGTAAGGAAACTCGGCGCCGGGACCAAATATGTGGCAGTGGGCGTCGACGGCACCCGGCGGCGGGACGAAGTGAGGTTTGGATGGGCGCGGATGATATGGCAGCCAGCCGGTATCCGTGGTGAAGCCGCCCGAGGCGCCGTTCGCCGCCCAGCCTGCTCCCCCGGGTACGAGAGCGGAGCTCATATGCCCCTCGCCTCGAGGAGCGCATCGAGACGGGGGAAGACACGGCGCGCATTCTTCTCGAAGATCCGCACCTTGTCGGAGCTTGGGATCGGGAGAGCGTCGATGTACCGCTTGGTGTCGTCGAAGTAGAACCCGGTCTCGAGATCGATCCCGCGGACCGCACCCACCATCTCGGAGCCGAAGAGAATGTTGTCGAGGTCAATCACCTGAAAGAGCAGATCGATACCCGGCTGATGGTAGACACACGTGTCGAAGAAGACGTTTTTCATCACATGCTCGGTGAGCGGCGGACGCTTCAACATGTCGGCGAGCCCCCGATAGCGGCCCCAGTGGTAAGGGACCGCGCCGCCACCGTGCGGGATGATGAACTGCAGCGTCGGGAAATCACGGAAGAGGTCCCCCTGGATGAACTGCATGAACGCCGTCGTATCGGCATTGATGTAATGCGCGCCCGTCGCATGAAAACACGGGTTGCAGGACGCCGAGACGTGCACCATCGCGGGCACTTCGAGCTCAACCATCTTCTCGTAGAACGGGTACCAGTGCCGATCGGTGAGCGGTGGAGACTTCCAATGGCCGCCAGAGGGGTCCGGGTTCAGGTTGCAGCCGACGAAGCCCAGCTCCCGCACACAGCGCTCGAGCTCGTACACGGAATTTGCGATTGGCACGCCGGGCGATTGCGGGAGCTGGCAGACGCCAGCGAAATTGTCGGGGTACAGGTCGACGACACGTTTGATGAGGTCATTGTTGGCGCAGGTCCAGGCGGCCGACACTTCTTCATCGCCGATGTGATGGCCCATCGCCGAGGCACGCGGGGAGAAGAGCGTGAGATCGCTGCCTCTCTCCCTTTGCAGCTTCAGCTGATTCGCTTCGATTGTCTCGCGAATCTCATCATCCGAGATCTGAGACGCCTTCGCCGGCGGCACGCTCGGGTCCTTGAGGTGCGCGGTCTGCGCCTCGCGAAACCGCTGGTGCGCGGCGGGCGCTGTGGTGTAGTGACCGTGACAGTCGATGATCATGCGGACTCCATCAATTCGCCTCCGCTAAGGGCGAGCACAGCGTCCAGCAGCTCCGCGAGCGATGCGAGCGTCTCGGCGGGCCGGTGGCCCGCAGCCCATTCCTGCCTCGTGGCGCACGCGACACTCATGACCGGATCGACTCCGGCGTCGGCGACGGCATGGGCGGCTTCGCGCATCTCCTCAGCGCGGCGCAGACCGTGCTCGAGCGAGCGCGAGATCATGTATGCCGCAAGCCGCTCCCAGCCCTCGTTCGGGAAGAGATCCCGGAGCGAGGCGAGCACCGTTCGCTCGACCCCGTAGCGGCGGGCGGCGAGAAGCGATTCGGCCAATAGTGCCTCGAGCCCTTTGATCATCACGCTGCGGCACATCTTCGCCGCTGACGCCGGCCCCACGGTGGGATCGAACACGCGAATGCCTGTGAAGCCGATCTCTCGAGCCAGCGGCTCGAAAGCGGCGGCATGCGGACCACCGAGCAACATCTGAGAGCCGATGCGCTTCGGCGCGATCGGCGACATTACCGCGGCCTCGACGTAGCGGCCGCCGGCTGCTTCGACGGCCGAGGCGGCGGCGCGCTTGGTTTGTGGCGCAACGGAGTTCAGATCGAAGTAGATCGCCTGCGGCGCGATGGCGCTCACCGCCTCGCGCGCGGCCGGTACGCAATTGACCGCCGTGACGGCCGAAATGATGAGCGTGCGGCCCGTCACGGCTTCGGCCATGGAAGTCGCAATTTGCGCCTTGGACGCCGCAGCTGCTCGGGCAGGTATACTCGTCGGCACCGGAAGGAGGCGATCCCAGATGACGATATCGCGGATCCCCGCAGTGTGGAGATCGGCTGCGAGGATCCGACCCACCTCGCCGTAGCCGATCAGCGCGATTTGCGGTCGTGCCGTACTCATGATTTCGGCCAGGCAGCCGACGGGACGAAGACCTCGCCGCGCATCAGTTTTCGAGCGGTTCGCAATAGCGCTGAGCGGTTAACACGCATTTCGCTCCCGCTACCCGTGACGTCCATCTCAATGGTGAAGAAGCCGGTGGGATGCTCGATCTCGAGGCGTCGCAGGCCCGCGGATGCAGCGCCGCGAGTGATTCGCGCCGCGACCGTGCCGGGCACCATGCACGCGGTCGCAACGCTCACCGCGCCCAGCACCCCGATGGCCTCGTGCACACGATGAGGAATGAAGGTTCGGGTGTTGAGATCGCCGCCTTGGCGGGCGGGTGAGACCAGCGACATCTTTGGGACGGTTTTCTTCGCGACGTCGCCAAGGTTCATGTGCGGGCCAACCGCCAATCGGATCTTCTCGACGCGCGCTTTGAGAATCGCGTTGGCCTCGAGGACCTGCGGCGATTCCGCGCCACTGACGCCGAAATCTTCCGCATTGAGCACCACGACTGGCATACCGTTATCGATACAGGTGAGCTCGACCCCTTCGATGCGATCAGAAGGTTTGCCGGTCGGAAACAGCGAGCCGCAAGAGGAGCCCGCGACGTCGAGAAAATCGATGCTGATCCCTGCGGCAGTACCGGGGACCCCATCGATGCGCGCATCACCTTCGTACTCCACCGCGCCGCCCGGCGTGGGCACGTGCGCGACGGCGATGCTGCCGCTGTTCACCATGTGGATTCGCACCGGTGTCGTACCCACAAGAACGGTAACGAGGCCGTTCTCGATCGCCCATGGGCCAACGCCCGCGAGAATATTGCCGCAGTTCTGCGAATCGGAGACTTCAGCCTTGTCGACCACGACCTGCAGAAAGAGATAGTCGACATCGGCGTCCACGCGTGTTGCGGGACCGATGACCGCTACTTTGCTCGTCAGCGGGTGCGCACCGCCGATGCCATCGATCTGGCGAGCATCCGGGGAGCCCATTGCGGCCAGCAGGACCCGATCGCGGAAACACCGCTCGGCGGGCAGGTCCCGTACGCTGAAGTAGAGTCCCTTCGAGGTTCCACCCCGCATCAGGGTCGCGGGAATCGCCCGGAGCATGCACTCACTCCTTCGGCGGCTGGTCGCGATAGATGAGTCCGAGTCGCGCGAGCTTCTCCCTCATCAGGTAGATGTCGAGACCCAGCTCGCCCGCCTTCAGCCGCGCGCGCACTTTCGCTTCCTTGGCCTCACGTGCGGCGCTGGCATCAGCGACTTCGACCGCCTTGAGCCGGGGTACGATGCATACACCGTCATCGTCAGCAACGACCACATCGCCCGGGTTGACGAGAGCGCCCGCGCAGACCACGGGGACGTTCACGCTGCCCAGGGTCTCCTTCACCGTGCCCTGGGCTGAGACGACCTTCGACCAGACGGGGAAGCCCATCTCGGTGAGATCCCGCACGTCACGCACTCCGGCATCAATCACCAACGCCCGCACCCCTCGAACCTGCAACGAGCACGCGAGCAGCTCACCGAAATAGCCGGCTTCGGAGTATGAGGTTGGCGCGACGACGAGAACATCGCCCTCGCGGCACTGCTCGGCCGCCACGTGGATCATCCAGTTGTCGCACGGCGGCAGGCTGACGGTGATCGCCGTTCCGGCGATGCGGGCGCCCGGAAGGATCGGCCGCATGTGCGGGGCAAGGAGGCCGGTCCGGCCTTGGGCCTCATGGACCGTAGCGACGCCGCTGGCGGCGAGGCGCTCGACCGCGGTCCGATCCGCCCGAGGTATGTTCGTGTAAACGACGCTCACTGCAGGCAGCTCTCTGTGGCTGGGCTTCGCTGCGATTCTCCGCCCGCGTCAGATAGCACGCCAATTGCAAAAATGCGCGGGGTATAAGAAATTACATACGAATCGGCTCCTGGAGATCGCTGTATGACCGGCCCGACGCCGAACCTTCACCACCTGTCGGTCTTCTGCGCAGTCTCACGCCTCGGAAGCGTGAGCGCCGCCGCACGGTCGGCGCATTTGAGCCAGCCGGCGGTCACACAGGCCATTGCCTCTTTAGAGCGCGATTTCCAGTGCCAGCTCTTTGCACGCACGCCCCGCGGAATGGCGATGACCGAAGCGGGGCGGCTATGGGCAGAGCGCATCGGAAGGGTATTGCAGCGCATTACGGAGGCGGTCGCCGGGGCGGCACCCCAGTTGCAGGGCCGGCGCCAGTCGCTCAGAGGCATAACCGCGCGGCAACTGGAGGCGCTCCTCGCTGTCGTAGAGGCGGGTGGCTTCGGGGCTGCTGCCCGTGCACGAGGGATGACTCGCGCGACGCTGCACCGCGCCGCTAGGGAACTCGAGCGCCGAATCGGGGCCCCGCTCTTCGAGACGACGAGCCATGGCCTGCGCCCCACCCGCGAGGCGCTGCGCCTATGCCGACAGTTGCAGCTCGCGATCGCCGAGCTCGCCCAGGCGCGTGCCGAGGTCGCAGCGCTCGACGGCACGGAGCGGGGACGGACGGTGATTGGAGCGATGCCCCTCGGACGCAGCTTTATCGTCCCAGAGACGGTGCTGCGGTTCTCGGTACGGCGGCCTGGCCATCAGATCTCAATCCTCGACGGCCCTTACGAAAGCCTACTCGATGCATTGCGTGGCGGCCGTGCGGACATCCTGGTGGGGGCACTGCGTGAATCCGTGCCCGCGGACGTCGTTCAGGAGCTGCTCTTCAAAGACCCGCTCGCGATCATCGTCCGGAAAGGCCACCCTTTGGTGAGAATGTGCCAATCTGGAGAGCGCGCGCCGCCGCCCGAGACGCTGGCACGCTTCCCATGGATCGCCCCTCGTTCGGGCTCACCGCTGCGCCACCACTTCGAGCGATTATTCCTCGGGTTAACGACGCTGCCGGTTGCAGCAGCCGTCGAATGCAACTCCCTCGTCGCGGCTCGCGCTCTACTGGTGCGCAGCGATCGCGCAATGCTCCTCTCGGCGCAACAGGCTCACCATGAGCTTGCCGCCGGGGAGCTCGTTGCGCTGCCTCACCCGGCGGGCCAGGTGGTGCGGGAGATCGGTCTCACATTGCGGCGGGACTGGCGCCCGACGGTGGCGCAAACAGAGCTTCTCGATACCCTGAGGGTGGTGGCACGATCTTCCTCGACACTTCAGGGCACGCAACCCACCGCTGCACCAAGAGCAAGAAGGCGGACAAAGGTCAGTTCAAACGTGCCGCGCGAGAGCTAGCGACACCGCGGTGCCGACTTCTCTGGGGTCAGTCCTAGCCGCTCATCCCGGTCCACGGGATTGCTCTTGCGCCCCAGCTCGACGGGGGCTTCATTTCCCGTTAGATTCCTCCATCCGTGGTCACATTCGATCTGAAAGCGCTCCGCGTCCCGGGATATATCGCAATGACCTCGCACCAATGATGAAGGATCGCGTCAGCCGATTTTTAACAATCGTGTTAAACGATTTTGCGTGTGCTCTCCGTGCGCATACTCTCCCACCACACACTGACCTCGAACCCGAGAACGCGCACAGCAAGAGAATGGCACCAGCAGCAGCCGCAGCTCAAGAAATGGACGATTTCGCCCTGGATAGAATTTTTCGCACTGCGCGATCGAGAAATCGCTGGTCCGAAAGACCCGTTGAGACTGCGCTCCTAGAGCGACTTTACGACTTGGTGAAGCTCGGCCCTACCTCGATGAACTGCTCGCCCGCGCGATTTCGTTTCCTGACGTCGGAGGATGCCAAGAAGCGGCTGGCTCCGCATCTGGCAGAGGGCAATCGCGCCAAATGCGCGACTGCACCTTGCGTGGTGATCATCGCCTTTGACTCCGCCTTTTACGAGAGGATGCCGAAGCTCTTTCCCATCCGGGAAGGCATGCGCGACGTCTTCGCAGCGAACGATGCCCTGGCAAGTTCCACAGCGTTTCGCAACGGTACTCTGCAAGGAGCGTATCTGATCATAGCGGCCCGCGCGATCGGTCTGGATTGCGGGCCGATGTCTGGTTTCAATAACGCCGGGGTCGATCAGGAGTTCTTTGCCGGAACGACCATCAAATCCAATTTTCTCTGCGCATTGGGTTACGCAGCCGACGAGCCCTTGCCGCGCCTTCCGAGGCTGAGTTTCGAGGAAGCAGCGGGCATCCTTTGACCGCCGGGGGCTGACCCAACGCAAAGGCCTGTGCGCCGTATCGTGACCGGTCATGACCACCCCACTATCGCGGGTGGTCACAGGTCCAGTACGAGTCTTGGAGTTCGCGCCCGTGAGCAACAGGGAATGAAATTGCGATTGACCGCCCGCTCTTCCGCCGTGAGGTAGGAATTGCGATGGTTAGGGATGCGCCCTGCCCGCACGAGAGGGGTAGCGCCACTCCGACAGCCTGCAGTGCCTGCGCCACGGTCTGACCGCGACCGACCCGGATCACGCGGCCCGAGGTAGCGAGCTCAACGTCAAACTCTGCGTCGGAACCGGCATGGACAACTTCGGCCATCCTGCCCCGCGCTTCGACATTGCTCAATGGCACAGTCATGATGTGCAATATCACCATCAGGAATGTCAGAGGCTACCCGATGAGAGACGACCTGAACCATCTCTGGGTGCTCGCAGCGCTCGGACAAACCAGACGGGTCGAGCACGCCGCACAGCTGCTCGGCATGACACAGCCGGGCGTCAGTAACGCGCTCAGGCGGCTCCGCCAGCATTTCGGCGATCCGTTGCTGGTCCGCACCGGGCGGGGCATGGAGCCCACCCCGCGCGGCCAACAACTCATTGACGCCGCGCAAACGCTCGTCGCGGAGTACCAAGCGCGTGTGGTCGCCGCCTCCCCTTTCGATCCAGCGACGAGCGCGACGGAATGTCGGTTTGCCATGTCGGATATCGGCGAGATGGTCTTCCTGCCCCGGATCCTGGAATACCTTCGGTTGCACGCGCCGCGGACGAGCGTGCGCTCGGTGAATCTCGCGCCGCGTGCGCTGGCGGAAGCGCTTGAGGACGGCGGCGCAGATCTCGCCGTCGGATATTTCCCGGACGTCAAGGGAGGCAGCTACTTTCAGCAGCGGCTGTTCTCGCATGGCTTCGTCTGCCTCGTGCGGGCGGATCATCCGAAGGTCGGTAGCAGACTTACGCGCGCCGATTTCCTCGCGCTCGGACACGCGGTGGTGCAGGCCGAGGGGCGCAGCCAGGAGGTGTTTGAGGAGTATCTGCGCAAGCTCGGCGTCCAGCGGCGCGTGGTACTGCACGTACCCCACTTCATGAGCATCCCGTTGGTCATCGCCAAGAGTGACCTCGTCGTCACCGTCCCGCTGGCGGTCGGCGTGGCCTTCGCGAGGCTCACGCCCGTCAAGCTAGTCAGGCCGCCGTTCGCCCTGCCGCGATTCGATCTGAAACAGCACTGGCACCGTCGCTACCACAAAGATGCACGCAACATCTGGCTGCGAGCCATGATGATGACTCTATTCAACGAGGATCGGGGCGAGTGGCGCGGGTTCGGCTGACCGCGCGTCATCCGGGCGCGATCCAGCCAGCTCAGCCCGATCGCGGTCCATTCCGCAAGAGCTCCTCGGGTTCCTAGCTGCGCCCTGAGGCGTGATGAGACGACTCCAGTTTGGCCGCGTCCCGGAGAAGATGCGACGCCTTTTCAGCCGTCAAAGATGCGATGGCCGCCTCCGGGGCAAGCGGGCTATCCCCGCGCCGAGCTCAACCGAGTGGCTCTCCGGGTCCGAGGACCCTAGGGCTTAGCGGGTATCGGCGATTCCGATTTCATAGGATCAACATTAGCGATCTTTTGAGACGCTAGTACGCCGCATACTTTGTGTATCAGAGGATGGGGCTGCTCTCAATGACGCGCCGATTTCAATGATAAGTCCACGTCCCGTAGGTCTGTTTGACTTGCACGGCAAGGTTGCGCTGATCACCGGTTCTACGCGGGGCATAGGCCTGTCCATTGCCGAAGAGTTGGCGATTGCCGGTGCGCAGGTGGTGATCTCGAGCAACGAGAGAGCGCGCTGCGAGGAAGTGGCGGCGGAGTTTCGTCGGAGCGGGCGAGATGCAGTCGGTATACCCTGTGATGTCAGCTCGAATGCAGACCTTCAAGAACTGGTGTCCCAGGCTATCCACATGTACGGACGCATCGACGTCCTCGTGTGCAATGCCGGAATTGCACCCCACATGGGTCCGATTGCCACAGCCAGTGACGATGATTGGGAGTCGACCCTGGCTGTGAACTTGCGCAGCCTCCTCTGGCTCACGAGCCTGGTCATTCCCGGGATGGCGGAGCGCCGCGACGGGGCGGTGATCGTCATCTCGAGCATCGCAGGACTCAGAGGGAACAAATCGATCGGCATTTACGGGATTTCGAAAGCGGCCGGCGCGCAGCTCGTACGAAACCTCGCGGTTGAGTGGGGTCCCTGCAATATCCGCGTGAACGCGATTTCTCCGGGTGTCATTCGGACAGACTTCGCTCAGCCGCTCCTCAGCAATTCGCAGTTCATGGCCCGTCGCATCGCCCTCACACCGCTGCGCCGGGTCGGGGAGCCCCTCGAGGTGGCAGCGCTCGCGGTGCTCTTGGCCTCTCGCGGGGGCGCTTTCATCACTGGACAGAACCTGGTGGTCGATGGAGGTACGCTCATCGGTGACGGTGGTTAATGGGGAGACGACCGCGAATGCGATGGCTGGAGTATTCGGGGAGATGAGAGATTGTGAAGCTGTGCACTTTGAAAGACGGTACGCGAGATGGCCGATTGCTGGTCGTGTCGCGGGATCTGCGGACGGCGTCCGCTCCTCCCGGCATATGGACTTTGAGCAGCGCTCTGGAAACCTGGAGCTACAGTGCCCCGAAGTTGCAAGCGCACTACGAAGCGCTCAATGCGGGGAGGGTCCCCGATGCCTTTGATCTTGACACGAAGAGCTGCGCCGCACCGCTGCCGCGCGCGCCGCAATGGCTCGACGGCTCGGCATTTCACAGTCACGGCGATCTCATGGACAAGGTTTTAGGGATGGCGCCGATCGAAGGAAAGCGCGAAGTACCGCTCATGTACCAGGGCGCCTCAGACGATTTTCTCGGGCCTCGGGACGATATGCCACTCCCGAGTGAGGCCGACGGGATCGACTTCGAAGCAGAGCTCGGCGTGCTAGTGGACTACGTCCCTATGGCGACGCCGGCCCGACAGACGCCGCAGCATATCAAACTCGTTGTGCTCCTGAACGATGCGAGTCTTCGCACGCTGGCCGGCCGGGAGTTGAAGACAGGCTTTGGATTTCTGCAAGCAAAGCCCGCCACCAGCTTCGCACCGGTCGCAGTCACGCCCGACGAGCTCGGTGACGCCTGGCAAGACGGGCGGCTGCATCTGCCAGTACAAGTCGCGTGGAACGCACGGGAGTTTGGCCGTCCTGACGCAGGAGAAATGGGGTTCGGATTTCACGAACTCGTGGCGCACAGCGCACGAACCCGAAACCTCCATGCAGGCACAATCGTCGGGTCGGGCACCATTTCCAATTACGAATACCGTCGAGTGGGCTCAGCATGCATCGCCGAGCGGCGCGGTATCGAAACAATCGATCAGGGCAGCGCGGTTACGCCATACATGAAATTTGGTGACAGCGTGCGAATCGAGATGCGCGACAAGGAAGGCCTGTCGATCTTCGGCGCGATCGATCAGCGGATGGTTGAAGCGCGACGGCCACACCAATCGGCTCCTAGCGAGGTCTAACACAATGAAAAGTACAATCCTGCCAGGCCGAAGTGATATGCCTGCAAGAACGGGCAGCCCGGTGAGCCTGTGGCGTGGACGTCGTGCGAGCACGGAGCTACAAAGTCACGTCTTTGCCTCCAAGGGACCTGCACCGGTGCTGCAGTTGAGACCGGGAAGGCGAAGCGTTATGCGGCTGTTTGCAACATGCTTTTGTTCGGTCGCTGTTACTGCTCTCGTCTTGCTGCTTTTCGTTCGAATGGCCCTCCACTACACTCATCCAGGTCCGCCGCAGCGCTGGGTTGGCTCTGATATTGGATCGCTCTTCAGGCGCCTAGCGCCCAAGTAGATGAACCAACCGTACTACACAATCGATACCCTGGAGCCCGGGAGGAGCATCGGGTTTCTGGTGAAGCGCTGCGGCATACTCATGACCCGGGTCGCGGAGCGCCGCTTCGGAACCAAACCGGTGTCGTTCACGCAATGGTTTGTGCTCGCGACCTTGAGTCAGTACGAGCACGTTTCGCCGACGATACTCAGCGAGAACACGGCCTACGACATGGGCGCACTCACCCGGATCGTCGATGGCCTGGAGAGCGGCCACTTGGTGCGGCGCGAGCGCAGCAAGCGCGATCGGCGCGCGGTAGAAATTGCTTTAACGCCCGAGGGGCGGCGGTGCCTGCAAGAGGGGAGGCACATCCTGGTCGACTTATTGAACGATCTCGTGACGCCTTATACGCGACGCGAACTCGATATGCTCATCGGTTTGATGCAGCGGCTGCTGTTACACCTGCAGGACTCGGATGCTAACCCGGAAGCGCCCGCGGGGCGCGCGCCTTTGAGACGTGTGAGATGATCAATGCTACTGTGACAGTTGCTGCAGCGAATCAGTCTCTACCGCGACGCCGTCAGGCGTCCGAGCGGACCCACTGAACCTCGAACGTCTCGGTCGAGGCAACCTGCTTCAGGTGCCGCCCGACCACTTCCTCCAGCCTGTCGAGGTCAGCTGCATTCCTAGCCTCGATCCGCATTTCCAGGTGCTCGCCGTTCGCCTGCAGCGAGCACAGAGCATTGGGGAATTCGATCATGGATCTGTCCGCTTCCCGGTGGACGGTCACTCGGTGGGCGAAATGGTTGCAGAGCCGCGCCATATAGCGGGCGGGAGTGGCGATGGCGACGCTGGCACGAGTTTCAGGCATAGATCTTAGAATTCCCCTTGTGCACCGACGGGAAGTACGTGCACGAAGACCTGTTGACGCGTGATCTTCCCACCGACAATGCGCTCGAGGTCCGCATTATAATTCGTATGCGAGGGACTTGCAGCCGCCATGCCGCGAATGCTCAGCCCAGGCGGGATGTCGCCCAGCTCAAATCCCTGCCGTCGGTTGGAAGCGGCAAACTGCTCGGCCGCCTGAGTGACGTCAGTGCTCGACGGAAACCTCCCTCCCCGTCCACCGATGAAATCCACCATGTTCCAGACCATGACGAGACCCCGCTCGGGATCGACCAACGCGTGATACTCGCGCAGCCCGCTCCAGGGCTTGGTGGTCGTGGCGAGATCCGTACCGCACGTGAAATGGCGTCCGTCGGCCTGCTCGGCAAAAGCCGCCGACTCGAACGGCTTGCCGAGGCGGCGGTGCTCCCAATCGGTATTCATCCCGTTTTCCATGTGCACGCAGTCTAAGGAGAAGGAGACGGCCCCCTCCTCGTGCGTGGTCGTGGCGACCGTCCAGAAGTTCTTCGCGATGCCGAGCAGCGCGTCTCTCGAGGTGCGCTGAGGCGAGGGTACCGTGTCGATATAGGGCGCTTCGCGCAGAAGAAACCCCTGGGGCTCGAAGGCCACCCCACCCTCGCCCTCGTGCGAGACCAGCGTTTCGACCTCCGTGATCTTGCTATCCGCTACCTTTAGACGCAACCCGAAAATCGCCTGGCCGGCCCAGTCCTTGAGCACTCCCATAACTCCGACCTCCCCATCCCGAACATCGGCGACGTACTGCACCGGATGATCGATGGATATCGTATCGGAGAAGACGTTCTG
>Ga0335078_10007604_pt1 | contig 16070 bp, 15 predicted proteins | sample Lox_Sample_32_FD_206711 | JGI IMG/M metagenome (GOLD analysis project Ga0335078, IMG submission 206711) | Soil microbial communities from Loxahatchee National Wildlife Refuge, Florida, United States - Lox_Sample_3.2 | ecosystem: Environmental > Terrestrial > Soil > Wetlands | place: USA...
ACGATCTTGTCACAAGCGGAACGCATAAAAATATTCGACACCACGCTGCGGGATGGAGAACAGTCGCCAGGGTGCAGTATGACTTCGGATGAGAAGCTGCGCATGGCGCACCAACTGGATCGCCTGGGAGTGGATGTCATCGAGGCCGGATTCCCCATTGCTTCGGACGGCGATTTTCGGGCAGTGCGAGCGGTGGCGCGGGAGGTGCGCCGACCAGTCATCGCTGCCCTGGCCCGGTGCTGCCGTGAAGATGTCGAGCGAGCGTGGAGCGCGCTGGACGCGGCTGCCCATCCCCGCATTCATACCTTCCTGGCCATCTCCGAGATTCACCTCCAACACAAGCTCAAAATCTCCCACCAGCAGTGCCTCGATCAGGCTTGCGAGGCGGTTCGTTTAGCCAAATCCTTCTGCGCAGACGTTGAATTCTCCCCGGAGGACGCGACTCGCTCCAACCCGGATTTCCTTTGCGAAGTTCTCGCAGCGGTGATTGAGGCGGGTGCGACCACCATCAATATTCCCGATACTGTCGGGTACGCCGTGCCGTCGGAATTCGCCCACCTGATTCAGACCATACAACGCAAGGTGCGCGGGATCGAGCAGGTCACAATCTCGGTACACTGTCACAATGACCTGGGTCTTGCAGTAGCAAACTCCCTCGCCGCAGTGAGCGTAGGGGCGCGGCAAGTAGAATGTACGATCAACGGTATCGGTGAGCGCGCCGGCAATGCCTCATTGGAGGAGATCGTGATGAGCATGCGAGTTCGCCGAGATCGCTACCCGTACAATACGGCAGTAGTCAGCGAACAGCTTTTCCCCGTGAGTCAGGTGTTGACGGAGATAACCGGCGTACCGGTGCAGCCCAACAAGGCTGTCATCGGCCGTAACGCCTTCGCGCATGAGGCGGGCATTCACCAAGACGGCATGATCAAGAACCCACTGACCTATGAAATTATGACTCCTGAGTCTGTGGGAGTCCCCTGCACGCGTTTGGTTCTGGGCAAACATTCGGGACGGCATGCCCTTGGCCTGCGCTGCGAGGAACTCGGCTTCCAACTGGAGCGCCGCGAACTGGATCTGGTCTACCGGCGGTTCCTCGCCCTCGCCGACAGGGTCAAGGCCGTGGAAGATCATCACATCCTGGAGCTCCTCGGGAAGACAGCGGGAAGCACTTCGGTTTCGGAGACGACCAAAGCAATACCTACCGGCCAGCCGTATTCCACCTCGGTCCCGTTTGCGGATCACTTGAAGCGAGATGATGGTGGAAATAGGGGTACGGAATTACTGACCATGGGCGCGCATGAACGAGAGCAGCAGGACGATTACCTGTGGGGAGTATGATCTCGGTTACAGAAGGGGATGGACGCAAATGATGAAGACCGGAGCACAGATTCTTTGGGAATGCCTGGAGCGCGAAGGCGTAACCACCGTTTTCGGATATCCCGGAGGAGCGATTCTGCCCGCTTATGACGCCCTGAAACACAGCAGCATTCATCACGTGCTGGTGCGTCATGAGCAAGGCGCGACCCATATGGCCGACGGCTACGCCCGCGCCTGTGGGCGGGTGGGAGTTGCGGTGGCCACCTCGGGGCCGGGAGCAACCAACATGGTGACCGGGATCGCCACTGCCATGCTGGATTCCTCTCCCATCGTTTGTATCACCGGTCAGGTGGGTAGCAAGCTGATTGGCTCCGACGCTTTTCAGGAGACCGACATTACCGGCATCACCCTCCCTATAACCAAGCACAATTATCTGGTAACCAGGGCTGACGAAGTGGCGCGTACCATCCGCGAGGCGATCTATGTGGCTCGCTCGGGACGCCCCGGACCGGTTCTGGTGGATATCACCAAGGATGCGCAGCAGTCGCAGTGCGAGTTCGATTGGGAAGCAGCCAAGCCGCAGCTGCCCGGCTATCGTCCCGATCTCTCTCCGGCTCCAAAGGAGTACGAACAGGCTCTGGAACTGATCCACAACGCGAGGCGACCTGTGATTCTGCTCGGCCATGGCGCGCTGGTTTCCGGGGCGATGCGCGAAGTCCGCGACCTGGCGGAGCGCGCGGGCATTCCGGTGGCGCTGACCCTCCTTGGGTTAGGGGCGCTGCCGGCCTCTCATCCGCTGAACCTCGGCATGATGGGCATGCACGGCGAGGCTTGGGTAAACCACACCATCCAAGAGGCCGACCTGCTCATTGCGCTCGGCATGCGCTTTGATGACCGGGTCACCGGGAACCTTAAAACCTACGCCCCCAATGCCAAGAAAATTCATGTGGAGATTGATCCGGCCGAGATTAACAAGAATGTCAGGGTGGATGTAGCCTTGGTCGGCGATTTACGCGAAGTTCTCCAGGAAATGCTGCCCAGGATCGAATCTATCGACCGTAGTGAGTGGCTGGATTTCATCGATCGCTTGAAAGGGGACTCGGCAGTCCGCGACATTCAGAACCTGCCGGACAGCGGGCATCTTTATGCCGCGCATGTAATCAACGACCTTTGGCGCGAGACGCGGAACGGTAAGACCGTGGTTGTAACTGATGTGGGCCAGCATCAGATGTGGGAGGCTCAGTATTACAAGCACGAGGAACCGGGCTCGCTCATCACCTCCGGAGGCTTGGGGACGATGGGATTCGCTTTGCCCGCAGCGATCGGAGCCAAAGTTGCGCGGCCCGAGGCAGAAGTTTGGGTCGTCGCCGGCGACGGCGGTTTTCAGATGACGATGTCGGAGCTGGCTACCATCGTGCAGGAGAATCTGAAAATCAACATTGCGATCATTAACAACGGATACCTGGGTATGGTGCGCCAATGGCAGGAATTCTTCTATGATCGTAACTATCAGGCTACTCCGCTGTTGAATCCGGATTTTGCCAAGATTGCGGATGCCTATGGCATTCGCAATATGACCGTGACGCAACGCTCCGAGGTTGTGCCGGCGGTACGATCGGCGCGCCAGCATGACGGACCGGTACTGATGAATTTCCAGGTGGAGCAGGAGGACACGGTCTATCCCATGGTTGCAGCTGGAGCGTCTTTGCACGAGATGATCCGGCGGCCGAGCCCGATTGTGGAGACCGCTGCCGACGAGTAATCCCTTATGATGAACACTTTTGTGGTGTACGTTGAAAACAAGCCCGGCGTGCTGACACGGGTTGCATCGCTGTTTCGCCGCCGCGCCTTCAATATCGACTCCCTCACCGTCGGCCGCACCGAGAAGCCCGAAGTCTCGCGAATGACGATTACCGTCGACGCCGACGTCTACCAGGCACGGCGTATCGAGGCCAATTTGTACAAGCTGGTCAACGTGCTGCTGGTCGAGAACATCACGACCGAGCCGGCGATTGTGCGCGATCTGGCGATGATCAAAGTGGCAGCCACCCACGAAGCCCGTTCTCATGTCCTGGAGCTAGCCAGCGTTTTTCGCGCGCGCGTAGTGGATGTCGCGCCTGAATCCCTCATCATCGAAATCACCGGCGGCGAGGACAAGATTGACGGGCTACTGGAAGTGCTCCGTCCGTACGGCGTGCTCGAGATGGTGCGTACGGGAATCGTAGCTATGCGCCGGGGGAACAAGCTCTCGACCGTAGCTTCCACCAGCAATACGCTGACCCAACTGGCGGCGGATGACGATGTGCAATACTCGGTTTAGGAACGGAGAAAACGGAGAGGACCACCCATGGCAACCATGTATCGCGATAACGACGCTGATCTGACACTCATTCGCGCTAAGAAAGTAGCTATCGTTGGCTACGGCTCGCAGGGGCACGCCCATGCCCTCAACCTGAAAGACAGTGGCGTGCAAGTTCGGGTCGGGCTGCCGCCAGACAGCGGATCTCGAGCCAAGGCGCAAGCGCAGGGATTGACAGTCACCTCGGTCGCCGAGGCCGCGGCCTGGGGGGACGTGATCATGATTCTGACTCCCGATACCACTCAGCCCGAAATCTACAAACAAGACATTGCGCCGCACTTGTCGGCTGGCAAGACTCTGATGTTTGCTCACGGCTTCAACATTCGCTACGAAACCATCACGCCGCCTGCCAATGTGGACGTCTCCATGATTGCGCCCAAAGCTCCCGGGCATCGTGTGCGCGAAGTCTTCGTCGAAGGTGGTGGGACGCCTGCCCTGTTGGCGATATATCAGGATGCGAGCGGTACGGCAAAGCAGTTGGCGTTGTCCTATGCCAAGGCGATCGGCGCAACCCGCGCCGGCGTAATCGAAACTACGTTCGCAGAAGAGACCGAAACTGACCTTTTCGGCGAGCAAACCGTTTTGTGCGGTGGAGTCAGTGCACTGGTGAAAGCGGGCTTCGAGACATTAGTGGAGGCTGGATACCAGCCGGAGATTGCATACTTCGAGTGCATGCACGAGTTGAAACTGATCGTGGACCTGATGTACCGGGGCGGTCTCAACTACATGCGCTATTCTGTCAGCGACACGGCCGAATACGGGGACTACACCGGCGGGCCACAGATCATCACCGAGGAAACCCGGCAGACGATGCGGCGCATGCTGAAGGCGGTCCAGGATGGGTCCTTTGCGCAGAAGTGGATCGCCGAGAACAAGACAGGGCGGGAGTGGTTCGAGGCTAAGCGCACGGAGGAACAGGAGTCTCAAATCGAGCGGGTTGGAGCGCAACTGCGCAGCATGATGACATTCCTCGATCCGGTTACCGTGAAGCAGAAGAACACTCGGCGTCCGGTGCCTGCCTGAAGCCTCCTGCGTGGGCCTTAGAGGAATCGTAGGCGCGGCAGGATTTGAAGCCGCGCATCCGCCTACGTGCCCGGGCGATTGGGATTGATCTTATCCTGGAGTAAGCTCACGATTTCTCTTTCAAAGACCGAAATGTCGGTCGCGCCGACATGCTTGGCATAAATGCGACCATCACGTGCGATGAGGAATGCGATTGGCAAACCGAAAACTCCCCCATAAAGCTCACCAATCTTCGCATTACCCATCACAACCGGATAATTCAAATTGAAGCGCTGACAAAAATCGCGCACCGGCCCGGGCCCGTCGTCCATCGAAACACCGATGATTTGCAGGCCCTGGTTTCTATATTTGTCCTGAAGATCTATGAAGCGCGGGATCTCTTCGCGGCACGGATCACACCAGGTAGCCCAGAAGTCCAGGAGAACGACCTTGCCGCTGTAGGTTGAGAGTCGGAGTTGCTGACCGGCCAACTGCGGCAGGGAGAAATCGGGAGCGAGCGTTCCCTGCATGGAGGTTGGGCGCCGACGCAGGGAGGGTTCCAAAAGAAACACTCCGAAGGCGACGGCGATGGCCACAATACCGACAAGAAGCTGCTTTTTCTTTTGGTTCACGAGAGACCGCTAATCGCCCTTCGCGACCGGGTAGCCCCGTTCCACCCAGTCCACGCCAAAATTGTTGGCGATATATAAGACCTTGACGTTGGAGAAGCCCAGCGCGTGCAAGGCATCATCCGCCGGCTTGATGTTGGGACAATGGCTCCAGGGGCAACAGCCGCAATAAATGACGATGAACTTACTCCTGGGTAAGGGCTCGACACGCTTGCGGAGCTGTGCGAGGCCGCTTTCACTGGAGGCAGGTCCAATGTACTCAGAGCCGGGAATGTGAGCCTGCGCATAGAGCACGTGAGACCCCACCTGAATCAGGAGCGGCCTTTCGCCCCCGGAAGACTGAAGGGTTTTGACCAATTCGTCAGGGCGGATCAATCTGGAGTTTGGGATCACGCTCGCCTGATAAGCGGCAACAGTTGATCCCAGTACGGCGCAAAGTATTGCGATTGTTGCGGCGGCAAGAGCGATTTTTCCATTTCCAGATGGTCTCCGCAATTGATCCTGCCTCGGCATGTTTACCTCCTCGCACCCACCTCTGCGGCTAACTACCGCCATACCGCATTTAGGTCCATTCGAAAGTCTAAATCAAAATTCTATCCACAACCTGCAGCGAAGCACCATCCGCTCCCGTCACTCGGGAGCATTGCCGTCAACAAGGCTTCCTTCAATTTTCCCGTCAACAAATTCCGATTTTCTGCATGATCGAGATGTCAGGCCTGTGATTGCCACAGATTGAAGAGCGCTTGGCGCGGGATCGTGACTCCGGTCACAGATTTTTCCCGAGCTGGTCGCGTATAGATGTGGTCGAGGATTTTTCTGTCCAGGAGAGCCATGGCTTTGTTCCGGTTGGATCGTGCTATCTACGCCGAAACATCTGCGACCCTCCCAATGGTTTCCTTAGGGTGGGAGACTCTGGAGCATTCAAGGTCGCAGGCCAACCGGACATTCGTCGTTGGCCGAGTCTTAGTATCGATCTCTTTTTATAGATTCCCCCAACCCTGGTTTCCCCCCGTAATCGTGTTCCTGTTGCTGTCATGCACGCTCCATGCCTTGGTTTCCCCGGCTCCTGAGACTTGGGTTCCAGTTCGCTGGACAGGCGGCCCGTTGGAACTTGCCTGGCGATCCCGCACGAAAACGCTCCCCGCCGATCCGGCTGTCCGGGATGCGCTCGCGCACTGGTACGAGCCCGCCACTCTGAGTCTTCTTGACGGGTCGTCCGCCAACTGCCTGCTGGTCACCTGGAGCGCGCCGGCCGATGCGGCTGTCGAGGCCGAGCAACAGCAACTGGTGAAGGCCTATGCACAGGAGGCACACAAGCGCAGCCTGGCCATGCTCGGCCTCGTCTATGCATCAGGCGATGCCGGGAAAATTGCTGCCGACGCCGTCCAGGCCGCACTTGATGGCCTGGTGCTCGATGGCGAGTTTGCTCCCGAATATGCTGCCGCCTTGCGGAAAGCTGCCGGCTCCATGCTGGTCGTCGAGGTCGCGAAGGACGCGGGGGCGTGGTGGTGGAACCCTGCGCCGATAGTCGCCGTGGCTGGCGTAGCTCCGAGCGGGCGCAACCTGTCGGAGATGGGTATCCGTGGTGCACCCTCGAGCGAGCCGTGGATCGAATCGAATATCTGGCTGGTGCGGTCGTTCGGTGCCACCCCGGCCTCGCGTCCGGTGTGGATCAGCAGCCAGCTCGAGAACGCATCGGCCGCCGATTACGCGCGCGCCGTAGCCGACGCGGCCGCAGCCGGCGGCCGCTGGATCGTCTCGCTCGACGATGTTCTTCGCGCCAAACTGCGCGCCGGGGACGCCTCGGCGATCGAAGTATGGCACCGGCTCTCGAACTATCTGAAATTCGCCGAAAATCACGCCAGCTGGCGTGCCCTCTCGCCCTACGGGAATGTGGGTATCGTGCTCGATCCGGCGAGCACGAAACAGGATCTCGCCGGCGAGTACCTGCACCTCGCGGCACGCCGCCAGGTGCCTTACCGCCTGGTGGCGCGGTCCGGGTTGAGCGCCGCTGCAGCGGCAAAGTTCCGCGCACTAGTGGCCACCGAACTCGACCCGCCGTCCGCGGCCGAGCGCAAACTGTTGCAGGATTTCGTCGACAACGGTGGGCTCGTGATCGCCGGTCCCTCCTGGGGCGGCGCCCCGAAGGCGGAGGCATTCGCCGAGATTCCGACCGGCAAAGGCCGCGTGGTCGTTTACAAAGATCCAGATCCCGAAACAGTGGCGCGCGACCTCAAGGAGATGCTCTCGGACGACGATTTGGGCGTGGTCCCGTTCAATGTACCGTCGGTAATCACATTTGCCAGCGAAGGCGGTCCCGGACAGCCCCTGCTCGTGCAGTTGGTCAACTATTTCGACCGGCCGGTGGAAGCGATCACGCTTCGTGTGGCCGGGAAGTTCGTCTCAGCTCGAATGGAAACACCCGAGGGCGGCGCAGAGGATCTGCCGGTGCGGTACGCCGAGGGAAGAACGGAAGTGACCATTCGGAAGCTTTTGTTGTGGGGTGCGGTTTCGATGGAATAAGAGGAGGCAGGACAATGAGAGAAGGTATAACGCGACGCGATTGGTTGGCACTTTCCGGTCTTGCGGTAGGGGCAATGGTAGCGCGGCCGGCGGAAGGGGAACAGACCGTATCGACGGGTCCGGTGGAGCCGGTATCCGTCGCCAAGGTCCGCAGCTACGACGAGGACCTGACGGCCCGATTCCGGCTGATGTTCGATCAGGTCGGTGGGCTCGACAACCAGGTCAAGGGGAAGACGGTAGGCATCAAGCTCAATCTGACCGGCGGCGCTCCCTTCCCCGGATACACGGTGGGCGACACGCATTGGGTGCATCCTCGCGTGGTCGGCGCGGTGGTCGCGGCGTTCGGCGCACTGGGCGCGAAACGCATCCGGCTTCTCGAAGGCGCGGAAAACCGCAAGCCCGGCTACAAACTCGAAGACAAGCTGCTTTCGGGCGGCTGGGATGTCAACACCATCCGCAATGCGGCGCGGCTGGTCGAATTCGAGGACACTGACAGGCTCGGAGAGAACAGGCAGTACTCTCTGCTGAAAGTCCAGAGCAAGCCCTACGTTTTCCCAGCGTTCCTGATGAACCACTCCTACGAGGACTGCGATTTCTTCGTGAGCCTGGGCAAGATGAAGAATCACGAAGAGATGGGTATCACCCTTTGCATCAAGAATCTGTTCGGTATCACGCCGCTGGGCGTATACCGCGACCGGGAGCAAGTCTTTCACTACGGGTATGCGCAGGCGCCCGCCGGTGCGCCCGTCGAACTTGACCCGAAGTCGAATCGTTACGAGGGCTGGCGGCTTCCTCGAATTCTGGTCGATATTCTCGGCGCGCGGCCGGTGGACCTGGCCATCGCCGACGGCATCACCGCCACGGTCGGCGGCGAGGGCCCCTGGGTTCTGGGTTCCAAACCCGTTCATCCGGGGATACTGGTGGTCGGCAGGAACATCGTGAATACAGATACCGTGGCCGCGGCCACCATGGGCTACAACCCCCGCGCCGGCCGGCATGAGCCACCCTATCGCGTGTTCAAAAACCCCAAGGACCATCCTCCGGACCAGTGTCACCCGGTCGATGAGACGTTCCAGTACGCCGACAACATGATGCTTCTGGCCGAAGCCGTGGGGCTCGGGTCGGCAGACCTGACAAAGATCGATGTGCGCGGCGTGCCTATCAAGGAAGCGATGTTCGACTACGAAGCTTTCTGGAAGAACCAGATGCCCAAGGAGCAGTCCTAATGCGTTTGTTTCTTCCTCTGTTCGCAGCGCTTCTGTTGCTGCAGGCAGCCGGAGCGCTGCAACTGGAACGAAGCACGGATGCCATGGGGACGACGTTCTCCGTCGTCCTCTATGGCGACGATCGGGCCGCCATGAACCAGGCGATCGACGCAGCGCTTGAGGAAGCCCACCGCTTGGACGCCTTGCTCTCGAATTACCTGCCGGAGAGCGAGTGGAGCCGCATCAATCGCGAAGCGGCCACCCACCCGGTGGAAGTCTCGCCGGAGTTGTTTCGTCTCTTGTCCGATTGTGTTGAGTACAGTCGGGCCAGCGAAGGTACGTTCGATGTGAGTGTCGGCCCGCTCATGCGCGCCTGGGGCTTTTCCGGCGGAGACCGTCATGTTCCATCTCCCGAGCAGATCGGCGAGGCGCTCGAACTGGTTGGATATTGGCACGTGCAACTGAACCCACGGAAGCGAACCGTGCGCTTCGATCGTCCCGGTGTCGAGCTCGATCCCGGCGGAGTGGGCAAGGGCTACGCCGTCGATCGCATGGTCGAGATCCTCCGCGCACGAGGAATTCGCGACGCGCTCGTCGCCGCATCCGGAAGCAGCATTTTCGGTCTTGGCAACCCTCCCGAGGAGCTTCGCGGCTGGCCCATCAGCATTGCCGATCCCTGGGACCACCGTAAGAACGCGGCGCAGGTGTTTCTCAAAGACTTGTCTCTCTCCACCTCGGGCAGCTACGAGAAATCATTCCGTGCCGACGGGCACCGCTACTCGCATATCATGGACCCCCGCCGCGGCGTACCTGCCGAAAGCGCGGTTCAGGTGACTGTCATCGCGCCCCGCACCATCGATAGCGAGGTCTGGGCGAAGCCCTACTTCATCCAGGGAAGCGCCTGGGCGGCGGCGCACAAGCCGAAGTCCTGGCGTGTGCTCTATTGCGAAAACACTCCCGGCGCCGCGTGCTCCTGGGTGGAATAGGCCGCTCGAGTGAAGCCTGATAGTTGAAAGCTGGAACCAGATCGCCGCAGATCTGGTTCAGGCTGCAGGCATTGGTAGGCGCGGCAGGAATCGAACCTGCAACCCTCGGATTAGAAATCCGATGCTCTATCCGTTTGAGCTACGCGCCCGTCTGCCTTCAATGGAATTATACGTGGCGCCTCAGCCGCGACAGGAATTGCGTGGGATGTTCTCGCGGGTAAACAGGCCGAGGGTCGCGCGGCCTATTGATGGGTCATCGCGAAATCACCGGTGGTGAAGTTCTTGGGCCCGGTGCAGTTCAATTCGGTTCCGGTCAGCACCCACGTGCCCGAAATCGAATTGCGCACGAAGTTTCCCTGCAGGGTAAGCAGGTTCGTCTCGTTGGTGTTGGAAAGAGCTGACTGGAGCGCCATTTGGAAAGTGCCGCTGGCGACGCCGTGCGTGGTACCGGTCGAGGTAAAGGTGCTCGACGTGGTAGTAGCCTTTCCGAAACAGGATGACGGGCTACTGAAGCTCAAGCCGGTCACGCTTACCTGTGAGCCGTTCTGCGTCAAGGTTGCGGTGAAGCCGAGAGCCGGCGTTCCGTCCGGGTTATACAAACCCGCTGCCCAGGCACCGTTAAGAACGTTGCTTTGCGGGCTCCCCCCGCAGCTCAACCATGCCAGAGTCGTGACCAGAACGATTGCATTGCCAAGGCGCCTCATGGGGATCCTCCGCGAAGTGGCAAGAATTATATGCGATCCAGCCGGGTTTGCGATGCCGTCGCGGAGGCTGATTTTTCCACATCGGCAGAAGGCTGGCTCTTGTGGTTTTGGACCGAGAACCGTGAAGGCTCTCATTTTTCCAGCTTGCTTCACAGGGCTTTCGTCCCGCATGATGAAATTATTAGGGTCGCATGGGCTCCAAATTCATCCTCGGGCGCGAGAAACTCTCCCCCTCCGCCGCCAAGCTGCGATTACTGAAGCGGCTGCGCTGCACGCTGCGATTCGAAAAGAAAGCATGGGAGTCGGGCGCGGCGCGGGTGGCCGGTGTAGATGAAGTGGGGCGTGGCTCGTTGTTTGGACCGGTGGTGGCGGCCGCCGTGATTCTCGACCCCGCATATCGGATTCGGGGATTACGCGATTCGAAATTGCTGCCGGCGGAGCGCCGCGAGGTGCTGGCCAAGCGCATCCGCGAACATGCCCTCGCCTGGGCGATTGCCGCCGTAGACGCGGCGCGCATCGATCAGATCAATATTTATCAAGCCTCGCGCGTGGCCATGGAGCAAGCCGTTTTGCAGTTGCAGCCAGCGGCCGATCATCTGCTCATCGATGCCATGCGGCTGAACTGCGAACCGCCACAGCGGGCGATCATTCACGGCGATGCACTGTCGGCGTCGATTGCCGCCGCATCCATTCTCGCCAAGGTGGAGCGGGATCGTATGATCCGCACGTGGGATCCGGTCTTTCCGGTGTATGGGCTGGCTTCCAACAAGGGATACAGCACGCCCATGCATGTTGCGGCACTACGCGAGCATGGGCCCTCGCCGCTGCACCGGCAGTCGTTTGCGCCGGTGTGGAAGAACCCGGTACCGCAGGAAGTGCTGGCGTTCATGCTGGAAGAAAAGCCGGAAGAAGTTCTCGAAGAAATCAGCGAGGCTGCGGTTTAAGCAAGCCGGCGTTACCCGGCTGAGCAGACGCTCTGCTTTGCCGACGTGGTTCCGAGGAGCAAACATGCCCACATTCATTCCACAAGCCACTCGCATCACCGCGGCGGGTAACAAGCCTAAGCTGATTGACGAATACATGGGTCGGATCAACAGTCAGACTGCCGCAGTCAGCGTCGCGCATATGCGCAGCCCGGAGGGTTGGGAGGAACCGGGGCAGACACCCGAGTTCGATGAGTACACGATGGTGCTAAAAGGCATCCTCCGAGTCCGCCACCAGCGCGGCGAGATGATCATCTCTGCAGGACAAGCGGTGATCGCCCATCGCGGAGAATGGGTTCAGTACTCCACCCCGGCCGAAGGCGGAGCAGAATATATTGCGGTGTGTCTGCCGGCATTCTCGGCGGAGACGGTTCACCGCGATCACTGAGGCGGGGTTTTGCACAAAAGGTTCCGGATTGGTGAAGCCGCAGCTTTCCTGGCTGCATCCTAATCGTTAGTCACTTTTATTTAATCAACCTTTACTCACCAATCAGCAGCGACGCATCATTCAGCGTCGAGAAGGAGAACTATTGTGGAACCAAGACTTAAAGCCGACAAGATCGCTCCGGAAGCTTACAAAGCAGTGTTGCAAGTGCAGACCTACATCAATAATCATTCTGGCCTTAAGCCGGCTCTGCTGAATCTTGTCTATATGCGGGCATCGCAAATCAACGGCTGTGCCTACTGCCTCGACATGCATAGCAAGGATGCCCGGGCGCTGGGAGAGAGCGAACAGCGTCTCTATGCGCTTGATGCCTGGCGGGAGACTCCATTTTTTACGGAGCGGGAACGGGCTGCGCTAGGGTGGACTGAAGCGGTGACATTGGTGTCGCAGACCCACGTTGCCGATGACGTCTACGAGCAGGCGAGAAAGCATTTTACCGAGGCGGAACTTGTAAATCTGACGCTGGCGGTTGCGCAAATCAACGTCTGGAACCGGCTGAACATCGCGTTCCATACGGTGCCGGGAACTTACCAACCTAATGTGCAGGAGCTGAAAAAGACCGCTTGAGAGCTGGGCACGCCGGGTCGATTACTCGGCGTGCCTCTTATCTGACTTTCACCCCATACTTCTGTGTCGGGGGCGGCACGATACCGTTCATGCGCAGATATTCGACGATCTGTCCGTAATGATCGGTGATATGCCAGACGGCGGCAACGGCGAGTCCGAGCTTGCTGTTGGGTCCCGCGTAACGGCCATCGACGCGGTCGAGGGCATTTTTCGCGTCGATCGTCTGCAGCACTTTGTTGCCGTAGTCGAATGAGTCTTTGAGATATTTGAGCAATTCAGTTTTCGTTTTGGCCGGCGATGGCCCGCCCTTTTCGCATCCGTCGGGAGGAGTTTTTTCCTCGATTTCATTGAAGAAACCGAAGTTGGCGCAGGCAACGTGCTTGACCTGTTCGGCGAAGGAGCGCACGCCTTCGAACTGGCCCGCCGTTGGAACGTAGTTGTACTTCGCCTCCGGCATGGCTTCAGCGACGGAATAGAACTCGTCTTCGGTCCATTGCAGCGAGTTGGCCACGCTATCGGCGATGGTTTTGGGAGCCTGCTCCTGGGCAACGATCGGCAGGCAGAGAGCGAGCACACAAATTAACCGGCGAAACATAGAACCTCCAGCACGGACGGAGCTTGACAAAATTTCGGACGGGCGAGGGCGCCCGTCCTCCGGCACGAATCGCGTAACCCAGACGTCCTGGTCTGGGCGGGCGAACGCAGTTTTACTTCAGCATGACCTCCTGCAGCAGGTCGGAAGAAATAATCTCCCGCATTTCGCTGCGCTTTTCCCCGAGTTGTTGGCCCTGCTGTTTGCCCCCGATAATCTTGTCGCGCATCATTTCGCCCTTGGCGGTCAGCCCGTCGAGAGCCGCGTGATTCTTGTACTCAACGGCCAGGCAGAGGTCCCAGTCCTCAGGATTATTTTTTGTCTCCTTGATGAAAACCTTGTAGTCGACAATGATCCCCTGGCGCTTTTCCTCGTCGAGGATCGCTTTGCTCGATTGCCGAAGGCTGGTGAGGTAAGCATCCATCTGGTTCGGCTTCACCCGGATAAGGGAGACGCGCCACACCGGGCCTTCGGTGTAATGTTCCTGGGCGAACAACGCGGGCGCCAGCAGCCACACGAACGCCAAGACCACGAAAAGCTTCTTCATGCTGATCTCCTAACGCGAAGGTTTAAGTAACGGCGAGGGAAATCATACGCCTTCGCAATTGGGGGATGAAATCGAAATTGTCATTCCGAGCGGAGGGTCTGGTTCGCTTGCGGACCAGACCCGAAGTCGAGGAACCTGCTCGAGCGAAGAAAAGCTGCAGCTGCGGAGCTGCGCTCCGCCGAACAGCCGAGGGCGGCTGTTCCTACGCGTTCAGGGCGCTTCGATCAGCTCCATCTTCCCGTCGCGGGTGCGATGCAGAACCATGACTTTGCCCTTGGGATCGCGGAAGACAAAGACATCGCGATCGCGGAAATGGGCTTCCTTGATCGCCTCTTCCAGCGTCATGGGGCGCATGGCGACCGCTTCCTCGGAGCGTACCAGATGAACCTCGGTGGTTTTAGCGACGGCCGGAAACCTGTGAACGACCACATCGACTGCCGTGGCTTCGCCCAGACCGACTGCAGTGACCACATCCTCCTGCGAAGCATGGCCGTTCCACTTCTTCGGACTGACAGACTTATGATTATGGCGTTTCTTGGTACGCCAGCGGGTCTTGTATTTCACCGCCTGTTTTTCCAGATGTTCGAGGGCTTCGTTGACCGCGGCGCTCATATTGCCGGCCTGAGCCAGTCCGACCAGCGGGCCATTGCGCGGGCTGATGGTAATTTCGGCTTTATGACGGTGTTTTTCAATCGCCAGGATAACCTTGGTTTCAAAGCGATCGCCCAATATTTTGCGGATCTTAGTGAGACGGTTTTCAACTTCCTTGCGGATTGCGGGAGTAACTTCGTATTGCCGGCCGGTGTATTCCACGTTCATGAGCGCCCCTCCTGAAATGATGTTCGGTGTTACGGGCACTGTGCTGGTAAGGATGCTGGTCTAGCGCTTTATTCCTTTCGCCGGACGAGCTGTGATAACTCGCCCAGATCGTTCAGCGACCAACAACGCCTCGCCTTGGGACGACAAGTTTATTTCTTGACTCTGCGCTGATGGGTGCTCGGGATGCGCATGTCCTCGCGATATTTCGCGACGGTGCGGCGAGTGACCTGGATACCCTGCGATTGCAGAATGCGGGTAATCTGCTCGTCGGTCAGCGGCCGGGCGGGATCTTCTTCATCGATGAGTTTCTTGACCCGGCGCTTGAGTATCAGCAAAGACGTGTTGCCGCCCTCCGGACCGTTCACACTCTCGCTGAAAAAGTATCGCAACTCGAATACACCCTGGGGGGTGTGAGCGTACTTGCTGGCCACCGCTCGCGAAACCGTAGAAGGATGCACGCCGATTTCTTCGGCCACCTCCTTGATCATCATAGGTTTGAGTTCGTCGATGCCTTTTTCCAGAAAATCCTGCTGACGGGCCACAATGGAATAGCAGACTTTCATGATGGTCTGCTTGCGTTGCTCGATGTTCTTGATGAGCTGAATGGCGCTCTTGTAACGTTCCTTTACATAATTGCGGGTGTCTTTATCATTGCCGTCCTTGGTCAACAGGCGCTTGTAGGCGGGATTCAGGCGGAGTTGCGGAACGTCTTCATCGTTCATGACAACCAGCCACTCGTCCCCATGCTTGACAAAGGCCACGTCCGGTTCAATCAGGCGCGGCTGGACCTTGTTGTAGCGGAGGCCGGGACGCGGATCGAGTGTACGGACGTATTGCAGAGCATGTTCGATGGCTTCCACAGGACGGCCAATGACCCGGCTGATTTCTTTGAACTGTTTATTTTGCACAGCGCGGAGGTGTTGATCGACGACGGCAATCGCGTCGTTGAGCACCTGCGCGGTGGTCTCACCCTCGCCGTTTCCGTTTTTCTGCGATTCAAGATGATGCTGATGGAAGCGCAGCTGATAAAGCAGGCACTCGCGCAAATCGCGGCAGGCGACCCCCGGGGGGTCGAGTTGGCGCACGACTTCGATGGCTTCATGCAGATCCGCAAGATTGAAGTTCGGACGGAATTCAGGACGGGCGGAAATAGGATTGGGTGCTGCAGCGGGTCCACTGACTGGCGAAGGTTCCGGACCCAGGTCGGTAGCAGGCGCAACCGCGGCCGCGACAGCGGAACCCATCGGCTCGGAACCATTCGATCCAAAATCATTCCATCCGGTTGAGGCGGAGTCTTCAGCCTCTATAACAGCTGCCGGAGAAGAAAGCTCGGAAGCCTCGGGGTGGAGTGCGTCGTCGTCGGTGGAAGCCAAACCCAAGGCGGCCACTTCT
>Ga0335078_10007605_pt1 | contig 16070 bp, 14 predicted proteins | sample Lox_Sample_32_FD_206711 | JGI IMG/M metagenome (GOLD analysis project Ga0335078, IMG submission 206711) | Soil microbial communities from Loxahatchee National Wildlife Refuge, Florida, United States - Lox_Sample_3.2 | ecosystem: Environmental > Terrestrial > Soil > Wetlands | place: USA...
GCCGCCGCGATGGCCGCTCCGGCGCGGTCGGCCGCCGCCCCGAGGCCCGGCCGCGCGAGCAAGGCCCGCGCCTGCGTCGCGAGCGCCCTGGCGCGCTCCCAGCTCGGCGGGTCGTCGGGGAGCGCGTCGACGGCCGCCTGCGCCGCCTCGATGGCCGCTTCCTCCTCGCCCAGGTCGTTCAGGAAGTAAGCGAGCCGCTCGTGCACCCGGCAGGTCAGCGCCGGGTCGGCGTCCGCGTCGAGATGGCCGAGCAGCCGCCGCAACTGGGCCGCGGCCCTGGCCAGGTCACCGCCGTCCGCGGCGCTGATCGCCGAGCGGAACGCGAGCTTGCCGCGGCTCAGGCCGCCGAGCCGCTCCGGCTCGGGCACCCGCTCCCAGAGCGACAGGGCCTGGTCGTAATGCCGGTGCGCCTCGGCGGGCGCGGCGAGCCGCTCCGCCTCCCTGGCGGCGAGCACGGACGCGCTGAACGCACCGGGAATGTCGTGACTGGCCAGATAGTGATGGGCGAGCTCCGCCGCGGTGCCCGGCACGGCGGTCAGCCGCCGTTCGTCGGCCAGCAGCTCGGCCAGCCTGGCGTGCAGCCTGGTGCGCTCCCCCGGCAGCAGGTCGGCGTAGACGGCCTCCCTGAGCAGAGCGTGCTTGAACGAATAGCCCTGCGCCCCGTCCGGCACCAGCAGCTGGTGCGCCACCGCCTCTCTGACCGCGCCCTCGTAGCTCGGCTCGTCCAGCCCCGAGGCCAGCCTGACCATCTCGTCGTCGACCCGCCTGCCGGTCACCGCGGCGGTCCTGAGCACCTGCTGCGCCCCGGGCGACAGTCGCTCCATCCTGGCAAGCAGCAGGTCGGCGAGCCCGGCCGGCAGCTCGGAGCCGCTGGACGAGGCCGCGATCAGCTCCTCGGCGTAATACGCGTTGCCCTCGGCACGGGTGATCACCCGGCCGATGGCGGCGGCGTCGAGGCGCTCACGCGCCACCGCGTTCAGGTGCTCCGCCATCGCGGAAGGCTCTAGCGGGCCGAGATGGACGGAGCTGACCGTCGGCAGCCTGAGCAGCTCGGCGATCAGCGGGCGCAGCGGATGGCGCCGGTGCATGTCGTCGGTCCGGTAGGTGGCGACGACGGCCAGCTTCTCGGAGTGCAGCATGCGGCTGAGGAAGGTGACCAGGTCGCGGGTCGACCGGTCGGCCCAGTGCAGGTCCTCCAGGATCAGCAGCACCGGGCTGGCGGATGCCAGCTCGGCGAGCAGCCCGAGCACCGCGCCGAACAGCTGCTGCTGGACCAGCCCCGGCTGGTCGCCGCCGGCCGGCTGGCGCTCGTCGCGGTCGGGCAGCAACTGGGACAGGACCGGACGCGCGGCGAGCGCGCCGGCCAGCACGCCGTCCGCGCTGGCGTCGCGCAGCGCGTCGGCCAGCGGCAGGTAAGGGACGGCGTCGCCGAGCTCGGCGCAGCGGCCGGAGAGCACGGTGAAGCCCGCCGATCGCGCGCTGTCGGCGAGCTCGGTCACCAGGCGGGTCTTGCCGACTCCAGCATCGCCGCTGACCAGCGCGACGACCGGCTGGCCGGCGGCGGCGGCGTCCAGCAGGGCGCGCAGCACCGCGAGCTCGGCGTCCCTGCCGACCAGCGTGGCGCGCGGATACTGCAGCACGAGTCAAGTATCGCCGCAGCCTCGGACATCTCGAACTTTTTTGCCCCTCGGCAGAGCCCCGCGTAGGGCCCGGGCCGCGATCCGCCGCGCGGTCTGACCTCCGGGCCGCCGCCTGCCACCTGGCAGAATGCCGGGTGTGCCAGCGGAACGCCCGAGGAGGACCCGATCGCGCCGTTGGCGCCCTCCCGCCATCTTCGCCGGGCTGCCTCGTCAGGTCGCGATTCTCAGCTCGATCTCCTTCACCGTGGCGCTCGGCTACGGGATCGTGGCGCCGGTCATCCCGCAGTTCGCGCGTCAGTTCGGCGTGAGCACGGCCGCGGCGGCCGGCGTGATCAGCGCCTTCGCGCTGATGCGGATTGCCGGCGCGCTGCCCGCCGGCCGCCTCGTCGACCGCTTCGGCGAGCATGCCACGATGGCCGCGGGCATCGCGGTGGTCGCAGCCAGCAGCGTGCTCGCCGGTTTCTCCGGATCGTTCGCCCAGCTCCTCGTGTTGCGCGGGATCGGCGGCCTCGGCTCGGCAGCGTTCAGCGTGAGCGGCCAGACCCTGCTGCTCCGCAGCGTGCCATCCGAACTCAGGGGTCGGGCGAGCGGCTTGTACAGCGGCGGATTCCTGCTCGGCGGAATCAGCGGCCCGGCCATCGGCGGCCTGGTCGCGCAGTGGTCGGAGCGGGCGCCGTTCTTCATCTACGGCGGGATGCTGCTCATCCCCTTCGGCATCGCCGCCGTGATCCTGCGGGACAGCCCGCGCCTGGTTTCCGGCGGCGCGGCGCGGGCCAGCCGGCCGCTGGCCGAGATCGGCCGCGCGATCCGCGACAGTGCGTACCGGGCGGCGGCCGCCGCCAACCTGGCCGACGGATTCGCCGTGCTCGGCATCCGCACCGCGATCGTCCCGCTGTACGTCCACTACGTGCTGCACAAGTCCGAGATCTGGACCGGCATCGGCTTCCTCGTCGTCGCCGCGGTCAACGCGGCCGCGCTGCTGCCGGCCGGGCGGGTCGCCGACACGATCGGGCGGCGTCCGGTGATCGTGACCGGCTGCATGCTCTCCGGCGCGAGCATGGCGATGCTGGCGGTGCTGCCCGGGCTGTGGGGGTACCTGGTCGCGCTCGCCGCGCTCGGGCTGGGCTCCGGGCTGCTCGACGTCGCACCGTCCGCGATGATCGGCGACATCGTCGGCGCCGCCGCCCGGGCGCAGGACGGCGATGCCCGGGGCGGTGCGGTGGTCGCCTCGTACCTGATGGCCGGCGACATCGGCACCGTGACCGGACCGGTCGCGGTCGGCGCGCTGGTCGACTCGATCTCGTACCACGCCGCCTTCTGGCTGGCGGCCGCGGTGCTCGGGCTGGCCGCCGCGCTGGGGCTGGCCGCCCGCGAAACCCGGGTACGGGGTCAGTGGCCGGCCGGGCGGGCCGACGTTCCGGCCGGTACCGCCTCGGCCGACGCGGCCCGCTGACGAACGCCTGGCGGGATCCGGCCGGTAACTCCGGGGACGGCCGGTCAGATCGTGTAGGCCAGGTTCGTCGCCACCTGCCTGCCGAGCGCGGCATCGCCGCCGAGCCCGATCCGCCCCAGCGCCGCCTGCGGGTCCTCGCGGCCGCCGACCAGCCGCAGGAACAGCGAAGACGACAGGGTCAGGGTCGCGGTCGGCTCGCCGTAAAGGGAGCCTGCCAGCCGGGCCCGGCCGTCCACCACCACGTTCAGCTGGCGGTCGATCGGGCCGGTCAGGTTGATCCGGACCGAACTGCCGTCCGGTGCGCGGCCGCGCTTCCCGACGATGTAGCCGATCGCGAGGAGCACCTCGGCCAGCGCCTGCTCGGCGATCGGGCCGCCCTCGTTGCCCGGGGCGGCGACCGCCGCCCGGATGTCCTGCTCGTGCATCCAGCAGTCGAAGATCCGGATCCGCATGAACCTCGCGTAGGTCGCCTGGCCGGCCGGGGTCCACGAGGGCGCGTTGAATTCACCGGGCGACATCGCGCGCAGCCCGGCCAGCCGCTCGGTGGTGATCGCGACGAAGTCGGCGAGCAGGTCGGCGTGCGAACGCTCGCGCAGCGCCTCGATCCACGCCTCGTTCAGCCTGCCGATGTCGTTGCGCACGTGCCCGGCGGCGAGCGCGGGCTCGGCCACCTGCGGCAGCGCCGCGCCGGCCAGCGTCCGCTCGGTGCCGATCATGTGGCTGAGCGTGTCGTGCACGGTCCAGCCGGGCAGCGCCGTTCTCGTCCATGCCTCGTCGGGCAGCCCGGCGAGCAAGCTGGCGATCACCGACCACTCCTGACCGAGCAGGTCCACGATCCGATCCTGCTCGGCCCGTTCTCCGTCCAGTTCGCTCACGGTGATTGCCCTTCCGTTGCGGCGCGGGCCGGCGCGCCGAACTCCACCACGGTGCCCCGGTTGATGCTGAGCCAGTCCCTGCCCGCCAGGTACGGGCCGAACACCTCGGCGATCTGCTCGGCGTCCGCCCGGCCCTTGGGCCGCTGGATCTCGTACAGGTGCGGGAACTCGGTCCAGGCGACCACCGTGTCCCAGAGCCGCTCGGCGGCCGCGCCGCGGGGCGGGTCGATCAGCACCGGCCCGAACAGGCACTGACCGTCGGGGAAGAACAGGGTCGGCACGCCGAACCCGCCTGCCGCGATCACCTTGCGGTGCTCGGCGTGCACCTCGGCACCGGTCGTCGGGTCGGCGATGGCGGCGTCCACCAGGGCAGGATCGTGGCCGATCTCGGCGACGACCTGCCTGGCCACCTCGGGCTGGTGCGGTTTGCGGCCCGCCACGTGCAGGGCGTGGCCGGCCGCGGCGTACCAGGCATCAAGCTGGTCCATCCCCTGCCTGCGCAGCAGGGCCCCGATCCGCATCATCGACCAGCCATAGGACCACTCACGTTCCCAGGGGTGCTTCTTGCCCTCGGCCCGGTTGACCTCCTCCAGGCTGAAGAACCGCCAGTTGACCGCCAGGCCGGTGCGGTCGCGCACCTCGCGGATCCACAGCGACGTCTGGTAGGCGTAGGGGCACATCAGGTCGAAGTGGAAGTCGATCCACGCCGGCCTGCCCGGTGTCGTTTCCGAACTCACTCCGGCACGCTAACTCCCGCCGCCAAACCATGACAACCGTCCCGGCTGGGCAGGCACTTCCGGACCCGCTGCCTGCCGGTACCCGAGCAGGATGGCGCTCAGGACCAGGCAGGCGAACGCGGCCACCTGGAGCACCGCGCGGAAGCCCGCGGGCAGCGTCTCGCGGAAGACGAGAAATCCGGCCAGGATCGGGACGACGTTCGTCACCATCGTCGCGGTTCCCGCGGCGGTGAGCACGTCCCCCTTCTGGTAGCCGGCCTGCAGCACGCTTGTTCCTGTCGCGTAGGCGGTGATCAGCGGGATGAGCGCGAGCAGCCACCAGCCGCCGTAGCCGGCCAGCTTCGCCGAGATGTCACCGTCGGCGAACAGCAGCCCGGTGGCCAGGCCGAGCGACGCGGCACGGGCGAAACGCCCGGGCATGACGACGAGCAGTGCCGCCCCCGCCGCGCAGGCCGCCAGCCAGACGACGATTTCCGGCACCGCCGGGCGCTGGTCCGACGGCGCGACGCCGACCAGGGACAGCGCCAGCAGGACCAGGCCGGCCAGGGCCAGCACGACCGCGTACCTCTCTCTCGGCGCCAGCCTGGCCGGATGGCCGCGGGCGGTGGCGAAGGCCAGCACCGCCACGCCGGACGCCACGACCGCCTGCACCAGCGCCAGCGGCGCCAGTCGCAGCGCGGCGACGTAGAGCAGCCAGCCTGCGCTCTCCGCCGCGAAGGCCAGCAGCCAGCGCCGGTCGCGCGCCAGCACGATGGCCGAGCGGAGCGGCCGGCGCGGCGACAGCGGCGGCAGCGCGGCGGCCGCGTCGTGCTCGAGCGAATAGGCCGTGTTGGTGACGATCGCGGAACCGAAGGCGACCGGCAAGCCGATCCAGGTCAGCGACAGCACTGGCTAACCCGGACCGGTCCTGCGCTCCAATCTCGTTCCCATGCACAACACGGTTCACGCCGGTACCAGCGCTGACCAGGGGCTTACGTCCCCCGACCTGCTAAAACTCCGCCGCTGGCGGTCAGGACGGAACGGACGGCAGGAAGGGGGCGAACTCCCGCAGGATGCCGGATCCCGACCGGGCGCCGACGATCTGGCGTACCAGCTGGCCGGCCGAGAACAACCCGATCGTCGGCACGTGCAGCACGGCGTACCTCCGCGCGATCGCGGGATTCTCGTCGGTGTTGAGCTTCACCACGTCGACCTGCCCGGCGTGCTCGGCCGCGATCGCGTCGAGCACCGGGCCGACCTGCCTGCACGGCCCGCACCACGGCGCCCAGAACTCGACGATGACCGGCCGCTCGCTGGCCAGCACCTCGGCGTCGAAGGTCGAGTCCGTCACCGTCCGCACGGTAGTCACAGGAGCGCCTGGTCGGGGTCGCCCAGGTGCAGGGCGACGCAGTCGTCGCGGTTGCCGCCCTCGCACACCTGCACCAGGCGGCGGAGCCGGCCCGCCTGGACGGCGAGCTCGGAGATCTGCCGGGCGACGGCCGCGAGCTTCGCCTCGGCGGCCCTGGTGATGTCCGAGGTGGAGCGCGCCTCGGCCGAGCCGACCAGCTCCGCGATCTCGCCGAGCGTGAAACCGAGCTCCCTGGCCCGGCGGATGAACGCCAGCCGCCACCGGTCGCCGTCGGTGTACTCGCGGTAGCCAGATCCCGGCCGCTCCGGCTCGGCGAGCAAGCCCTTGCGCTGGTAGAACCGCACCGTCTCGACGCTGACGCCCTCGGCGGCCGCGAACTTGCCGATCGTCAAACCTTGCATGCCGGCCACGCTAACAGCCGTACCTTGGTACGGAGTCAACCCTCCGCGTCGCCCCGGTGTCCGGCCAGGAAACGGCCGGCGGACCCATGTTTTGCGCGCCAGTGCGCGCAAAACGGCCAAACTATCCGGCCTTGGGGGTATCACCGGCTCTATGCTGGGACCATCGTGTGCTGCACCGCCGAGCTGGCCGGCGGCCAGCTGGCATGGACCGCGGGGCTAGGCGAGTGGGCGAGAGATGACAGGACCGGCTGAGATCGTCGCGCAAGCGCGCCCGGGCATCGGCCAGGCCAGGGCCGATGGCCACAGCCCGGAGACCTTAATCGACCAGCCGAGGGCTAACTTCCGGCCGCGGTCGACGAGCGTCGACGCCGGCTTCTTCACCTGGGACATCCAGTCGGGCGCTGTCACTTGCGACCCGATCATCTACCGGATGCACGGCATGCCGCAGGACGCGTCCGCCACCATCGACGATTTCCTCGACCGGGTTCCTCCCGCCGAGGTCGGCCAGGTGCGGCAGGCGATGGACGCCATGCTCGCCGCGAGCGGCACCTACCAGCTCGACTACCGGGTCGAGGTAGACGGCGGCAGCCTGCGCTCGATGGAGGCGCGGGGCAGGATCATCGTCGGGCCGGACGGCCGGCCGGTCCGGATGATGGGCCTGGTCATGGACACCACCGCGGTGCACGCCAGGGAAGAGGCCGAGAAGCACCGGCTGCGCGAGCTGGCCGACCGTGCCCGCCGCACCCGCGACTTCACCGCGGCCCTCGCCTCCGCGGTCACGGTCAGCGCGATCGTCGATGCGGCGCAGGAGGGACTGCGCGCCTACGGGGCCGACAGCCTCATCCTGGTCGCGGCGCGCGACGGCAGGCTCGGGGTCGCGGCGTCCTGCGGGCTGGACGAGGCGTGCGTCGAGGCACTGACCGGGCTCGCCTCGCCGCGACCGGCTCCGATCTCGGCCGCGATCCAGTGGAGCTCGCCGGTCTACGTCAGCTCGCCGCAGATCCTGGCCGAGGACTACCCGCACCTGGCCGACTCGCTGAGCGACGCGCGGCAGCGGGCGTGGGCGGTGATCCCGGTGCAGGACTCCACCGGACAGGCGGGCGCGTGCCTGTTCGGCTTCCCGGACCCGCAGGAGTTCACGCCGGACCGGCGCGCCCAGCTGTTCGCCGCGTCCGGGCTGCTCGCCCTGTCGCTGGAACGGGCCAGGATGTACGAGGTGCAGCGGGCGCTGGCCGGCGAGCTGCAGAGCGGCATGCTGCCGAGCGGCAGGCTCACCGCGCCTGGCCTCACGATCGCGACCCGGTACCAGGCCGCCATGTCCGGCATCGAGATCGGCGGCGACTTCTACGACGTCGTGCACCTCGACGACGGGCAGGTGGCGCTGGTCATCGGCGACGTGGAGGGCCACAACCTGCTCGCCGCATCGCTGATGGGACGGCTCCGCACCACCGTGCATGCCTACGCCAGGGAGGGCCACACCCCGGCCGAGGTAATGACGCGCGCCAACCACTGGCTGGTCGAGCTGAACTCCGAGCCGGACCGCGCGCTGTTCGCCACCTGCTGCCTCGTGCTGATCGACCCGCCGACCGGGACGATGACGATGTGCCGGGCCGGGCACCCGCCGCCGCTGCTGGTCGCGCCGGGCGCACGGCCGCGGCTGCTCGAGTGCGACGCCGGGCTGCCGCTCGGTGTCGATGTCGCCGCCAGCTACTCGACCACCACGATGCGCATCGATCCCGGCTCGCTGCTGCTACTGACCACGGACGGGCTGCTGGAGACCGAGGCGGGCGACGAGTACAACCTGAGCGCGCTGATCGGGATCCTGCGCCTCGGGGTGCCCGACGACCTGGAAGTCCTCGCCGACGACCTGCTGAGCCACCCGCGCCGCAAGACCAGGCACAGCGACGACGCCGCGCTGCTGCTCGCCCGGCTGGACTGCCAGGCCGGCCCGCGGGCCGCCGGGGACCGCGGCGATGGCTGACGCCGCACCGAAGACGTACCTGATCACCGGCGGCAACGCGGGCATCGGTTACGCGACGGCCGCCGAACTCGCCAGGCGCGGCGAACGGGTCGTCATCGCCTGCCGGTCGGCGGCCAAGGGCCAGGCCGCCGCCGACGCGATCGCCGCCGAGACCGGGCACGAGGTACGCGTGCTGCCGCTCGACCTGGCCGACCTGGCCAGCGCCCGGCAGTGCGCCGCGGATTACCTGGCGCTCGGCGAGCCGCTGCACGTCCTGATCAACAATGCCGGCGTCGGCGGCCAGCGCGGCCGCACCAAGGACGGCTTCGAGCTGCACTTCGGCGTCAACCACCTCGGGCACTTCGCGCTGACCATGGCGCTGCTTCCGCTGCTGCGGGCGAGCGGCCAGCCCAGGATCGTCAACGTCGCCAGCGATGCCCATTACGAGGCGAAGGGCATTGACTTCGAAGCTGTGCGTTCGCGCACGAAAAGCATCACCGGGCTGCGCGAGTACGCCGTCTCCAAGCTCGCCAACGTGCTGTTTGCCCAGGAACTGGCGCGGCGGGTCGACCCGGCCGAGGTGACCGCGTGCGCGCTTCACCCCGGCGTCGTAGCGTCCGAGATCTGGCGCCGGGTGCCGTGGCCGGCCAGGCAGATCATGACGCGCAAGATGCTGACCATCGAGCAGGGCGCGCGCACCTCGCTGTACTGCGCCACGTCGCCCGAACTGGCCGGCCGGTCCGGCGGCTACTACGACGACTGCAAGCAGGCCGATCCGAGCCCGGTCGCTACCCCGGAACTCGCCGCGCGGCTGTGGGAATTCAGCGAGCGCTGGACCGCCGCGCCCGCGGGCTCGGATGCCGCCTGACCGCACGGCGATCCGGCAGACTCCTTGACATGTCCTACCGTTCCGATCCCGGCGACCTGGCCTTGCACGGCGTCCGGGTGCTCGGGTTCGCGACGCCCTCGCGAGTCGCCGACCGGTTCGGCCTCGATGTCACCGCGACCGCGGAGGCGCTGCTCGACTACGAGGCCCGCGGCTGGGTCAGGCAGCTCAGCTTCGGCGGCAGCTTCGGCTGGTCGATGACCGCGGCCGGGCGGGCCGAGAACCAGGCCAGGCTCGCGGCCGAACTCGACCTGGCCGGCGCGAGGGACGCGGTGGCCGCGATACACGCCGCCTTCCTGCCGCTGAACGAGCGGCTCGGGACCGCGTGCACCAGCTGGCAGATCCGGCCGATGCCGGGTGATCCGCTGGCGTTCAACGACCACACCGACTGGCGCTGGGATCAGCGCGTGCTCGACGCGCTGGCGTCGCTGGACGCCTCGTTCAGCCGCCTGTGCGACCAGCTCGCGGGCCGCCTGACCCGGTTCGGCGGCTACGCCGGCCGGTACTCGGCGGCGCTGGCCAGGGCGCGGGCCGGCCAGCCGGCCTGGGTCGACGGCCCGGACCGGGACTCGTGTCACCTGGTGTGGATCCAGTTCCACGAAGACCTGCTCGCCACCCTCGGGATAGCCCGCGGCGCGCAAACCTGACGCCCGGACGCCGGTCGGGCGCTAGACGGGGGTCAGCTCTGGCCAGACCAGCTCCGTTCCTGTCTTCGCGTCCTGGATCAGCGTCTCGAGATGTATGGCGAGCAGGATGGCTCCGTCGATCATCAGGTCGCGCTCGCCAGCGGTGATGTGACCACGGGCGGCCTGGTCGCGGAGCTCGGCGCAGGTGTGCTGCAAGGCCGAATCAACAGAGAACACGGTCCCCACCTCCTGTACCAGTCCTACCGGTCCCGGTAGCCGACCTGGCCAGGGGCTTTGGTCCGTATATCGGCCGGCATTCGGTCGCCGCCGGGGTTCACCCGGGCGGTGCTGGGGCTGGTGGCACACCTGGGAGTCGGACCCAGGGTGCGCGAGGGGCGAACCCACGTACCGCGCCTCCGGCCACGGAGTGCGAACCGTCGCTGTGCCATCGAATGGCCTACAAAATAGCGTAAGAGCGCCGTCATCGCGGCGTGGAGTGACCAAGGCCCTCAGTTCGGGCCCCTCGCCCCCGCTCGCCATTCGTCCAGGGTCAGCGCATAATCGGCCGAGCCCCGTGGTTACCGCTCGGCGGCCCTCGGCCGGCGGATCCTGGCGGCGAACAGCTCGCGAAGGCTGACCATGCCGCAGACCCGGCCGCCTTCCGCGATCGGCAGGTGACGGAATCCGTTCAGGAACATGATCTGGGCCGCATCCTCGACCGACGTGTCCGGGCTTGCTGCCTGCGGGTCCGGGGTCATCCACGCGGACACCCGCGACGCCGACAGGTCCTGCCCGGACGCCGCGGCCCGCAGGATGTCCCGCTCGGTGAGGATGCCGGCCAGGAACGAGCCCTGCAGCACGACCAGCGAGCCGACGTTCGCCTGGACCATGCTCGCGGCGGCCTCGGCCACCGACGCCTCCGGCGAGGCGGTCGCGACCCGGGTATTCATCAGGTCCCTGAGCACGGTCACGGCCGGCTTGCCCGGCGCCGGGGCAGGCTCAGCCACTCCCGCCCACCTCGCCCACCTCATCGAACTCGGCGTCGTGGTGCGGAGCTCCCGCGTCGGCGAGTTCGGCCGACAGCATCTTCCAGAGCGAGCCCGCCCACTGGGCCAGGCCCGGCCACTTCATCCAGAAAACCTGCAGGGTCAGCTCGTCGAACTGCGAGTGGGCGCGGTCGGGCGGGACCGCGTCCCGAATCTCTTCGAGGCCGTGGATCAGGTCGAGGAACCGGTCGGCAGCGCCCTCCATCGAACCTCCTCGACGCGAGTCTAAGCCGCGGGCCGCGGGCCGCGCGAGTGCCGGCGGCGGCGGTGTGCGCGGTCATGCTGTTCCGCGGGTCGATCATGTCGAACCGGGCCTCGCCGGTGGCCGGGTCGAAGATGAACCCGGTGATGGTGCCCACGGTCGGGTAGTACAGATCTTCGTGCCAGCGGGCACGGTCACCGGGGACCAGCCGGACCTCGGACTGGAACGGGGCGCCGCCCTCGGGCCGCAGCTCCACGATGACCACCTTCGGGTGCGGCGCCCGCGGACCTGGCAGGGTCTGCCGGTCGAGGACCTTCCCGGTCACCCGCACCCATTGCGACTGGCCGTGCTGATGGAACACGTGGCCCCCGTGATCTCTCCGCCCGGCGTGCGTCACGCCTGGCCGCTGCCGCGATCCCTGTTCGCACTGGGCCAGACTAGCCGTTCTGTGCTGCTTTCTACAGGTCGGCAGCGAGATGACCGCGGTGTCGCAGTGCCCGAACACACGTGCAGGCCGCAGAGCGCTGTTGCGCCAAGGCTCGCCCGCGTATGCCTCCCGTCCGATGCGGACGAAACGGTAAGCCACGGGCGGATTCCCGTGAAGAGGCGTGACCCATCTTGCCGGCTGGGAACATGGGCACATCGGCCTGGCACTCGAGATCTGGTGACCTGGTCGGGACGCTGATGCCTGGAGGACTTCGCGGCGAGGGCTGGCATGGACGAAGCACCGGATGCGCGCGGCGGCGCCGTCATCGGCCGGGAGCGCGAGCTCGCGATCCTGCGCGGTCTGCTGAGCCCGGACGGACCGCCGGCCATCCTGCTCACCGGCGCGGCCGGGGTGGGCAAGACGTCCCTGTGGGAAGCGGGTTTAGCCCTCGCCAGCGCGCACGGCGCCCTCGTCCTGTCGGCCCGGCCGGGCGATGCCGAGGTGCACCTGCCCCTCGCCGGGCTCGGCGACCTCCTCGACGGCGTCGACGATGCCACGCTGGCCCGGCTGCCAGGGCCGCAGTGCCGCGCCCTGGCAGTGGCGTTGCTGCGCGCCGATGCGCCAGGCGGGCCTCCGGCGCCGCAGGCGGTCACTGCCGGGCTGCTGAACGCGCTGCGCCTGCTGGCCGATTGCGGACCGGTCGTCGTGGCCATCGACGACGTCCAATGGCTGGATGCCCCGTCGGCCGGGATGATCGCGTTCGCGGCGCGCCGCGTCCCTGCGGACCGGGTCCGCTTCCTGCTGACCCTGCGGTCCGGCGCCTCGTCGGAGATCGAGCGTGCGCTGCGGCCTCGCGCACCGCGGAGTGTCGAGGTGGCGGGTCTCAGCACCGCCGCCGTGGCGGGCATGCTCGCGGAGCGGCTGGGGCTGAGGCTTGCCCCGCGCGTGCTGCGCCGGGTCTGCGAGGCCACCCAGGGCAACCCGCTGCTCGCCCTGGAGATCGGGCGGGAGCTCGTCAGGCAGGGCCTGACGCAGCTCGACGCCGAACTGCCCGGCCTGGACCGGCTCGACAACCCCTTCGGTGAGCGAGTGGCCGCGGTGCCTCGCCCGGTCCGCCGCGCACTGCTGACCGTCGCGCTCAGCGGCCGGATGCACCGCACCGAGCTGGTGGCCGCGTGCGGCGCGGCGGCGGTCGGCAGGGCGGTGGCTGACGGCCTGCTGGCCGTCGACGGCGACCGGGTCCGGCCGTCGCATCCGCTGATCGCCACCGCGGTGCGCGGCATCACCAGCCCTCGCCAGCGCCGGGCGGTCCAGCTGCGGCTGGCGAACGTGGTGTCCGACGAGACCGTCCGCGCCTGGCACCTGGCCGCCGCCACCGAGGCGCCGGACGCGGCGCTCGCCGCGACGGTAGCCGCCGCGGCAGCCGAGAGTACCCGGCGCGGCGCGGTCGCCGACGCGGTGGAACTCGCCCACCATGCGCTGCGGCTGACACCGCCCGGCGATCCCGGGTACTCCGATCGCCTTTTCACGCTGGCACAGCATCTGCTCACCGCGGGCGAGGCGCCCAGCGTCACGGAGCTGCTCGGGCCGAAGATCGCTGCCTTGGAAACGGCACGGGCGCGTTCTCGCGGCTACCTGCTGCTTGGCGAGGCGGCCGGCCTGCTCGAGCACGAGCGCCTGCTCGACCTGGTGATCGAGGACCCCGCGACCGAACCCGATCTGCTCGCGACCGCCCTCGCCACCAAGGTCAGCCTGACCGTCGTGGTGCGGGTGGAGCGGATCGGCGAGGCCGAGCAGTGGGCGGAGCGGGCGGTCGAAGCGGCGCGGCCGGCCGGGCCGGGCGTGCTGGCCGGCGCCCTGAGCGCGCTCGCCTGGGCGCGTGTCCTGCGCGGCGTGAGCGTCAGCGAGCTCAGCGATCGGGTGGCGGCCGGCGGCGGGGATGCCGTTCTCTACGATCACTCGCCGCAGCGCCCGGCCGCCGTGCAACTCGCCTGCCGCGGTCGGGTCGGCACGGCACGAACCGCGTTCACTGAGCTGCTCGCGCTGGCCGACGAGCGAGGCGACGCCAGGTTCAGCCGCAACATCCACCTGCAGCTCTGCGAGCTGGAGCTGCGGGCCGGAAATGCCCGGGCCGCCGCCGCCCTGCTTGACCAGTGGGACAAGTACACGATCTTGGAGGACCTGGTCCCGCCGAGGGCCCGATGCCAGGCGCTGCTCGCCGCCATCACCGGCCTGCCCGACGAGGCCGCCCGAGCCGCCGACGACGCGACGCAGGCCGCCCAGAGCAACACCCTGCGCTGGGACATGCTGGAAGCGGACCGGGCCCGGGGCATCGCCGCCCTGTTCCGCGGCGATCCCGAGCGCGCCGCCTGCGTGCTCGCGCGGGTATGGGAGCACACCAGGCTCGCGGGCGTCGAGGAGCCCGGGGCATTCCCCGTCCTGCCCGACCTGGTCGAGGCGCTCGTCGAACTCGGCCGGATCGGCGAGGCGGCCGACGCCACCCGGCAGCTGGCGGTGCTCGCTCGCCGGCAACAGCATCCGTGGGGCCTGGCGACCGCGCGGCGCTGTCAGGCCGCGATCACCCTCGCCGTGGGATTCGACGACCAGGCCGTGGCGGCGCTGGCCGGCGCGGCGCGTGCGTACGGCGAGCTCGGCCTGCGGTTCGACCAGGCCAGGTCGCTGCTGCTGCTCGGCCGGCTGGCCAGGCGGGCGAGGCAGCGCGGCACCGCGCGCCGGGCGCTCAGCAGCGCCGCGACCGTGTTCGGCCAGGCCGGGTGCACCGGCTGGGCGGAACTGGCGCAGGCCGAGCTGGCCCGCCTCGACGCACGGCGCACGCCGGACGGCGAGCTCAGCCCGGCGCAGCTGCGCGCGGCCAGGCTCGCCGCGGCGGGGCTGTCCAACAAGGAGATCGCCCGCCGGCTCTCCATCAGCGTGCACACGGTCGAGGTGCACCTGTCGCACGCCTACGCCACGCTCGGGATCAGGTCCCGCACGCAGCTGGCCAGCCGGATGGCCGCGGATCGCCGGGTCTCCGCGCAGCCGCCCGATTGAGGGTTTCCGTTATTGAGGCGCCCGGCCGGCGCCCGTTATCGTCCCCGGTAGCAGGCCGCCAGACGCGCCAGCCCGTGCCATCAGGCCGGCCTGCCCGCACGGCGGCTCGCGGCCCGACCAGCGCAACGCACCCAGGAGGTCAGATGAGGCTCGGCAGTACCAGCGGCCGGCCGGCCGCGATCTGCCTCGCGGCGATGGCCGGTCCGCTGATCGTGCTGGCCGGGACCGCCGCCCCCGCGACCGCTGCCGCGGCGGCTCCGGCGGCCCCGCGTCACGCCGGCACCGCGGCGGGCGGCCCGCTGCTGGCCTGGGGCGATAACCAGTACGGCCAGCTCGGGGACGGCACGGTGACCGGCGAGGACACCCCGGGCGCGGTGAACCCGCCGGCCGACCTGCGGGCGAGGTCCGCCCGGGTGGGCACGTTCGGCATCGCGGTCGGCACGAGCGGGCAGGTCTGGACGTGGGGCCGGGGCGAGGAAGGCGAGCTCGGCAACGGCGCGACGACGGACCGGCACCGCCCCGTGCGGGTCAGGCTGCCGGGCGGCGCGAAGGTGAGCGCGGTACGCGCGGGCGCCGACTTCGCCGTCGCGCTCACCACCGCCGGCCGGGTGCTGGCCTGGGGTCTTGGCACCTCGGGGCAGCTCGGCGACGGCGCCAGGCAGTCCAGCGACCTGCCAGTCTGGGTGCGGCTGCCGCGCGGCGTGCTCGTCAAGGCGATCAGCGCCGGCGCCGACTCGGCGTTCGCGCTGACCCGCACAGGACGGGTGCTGGCCTGGGGCGACAACCAGGCCGGCGAACTGGGCGACGGCCGCCCGGCCGACGCGGACCGGCCGGTGTGGGTCGCGATCCCGCACCACGCCACCATCACCACGGTCGGCGCCGGCGTCGACCACGTGCTCGCGGTCACCGCCGCGGGCGGACTGCTCGCCTGGGGCAGTAACAGCGCCTTCGATCTCGGCGACGGCAAGCCCGGCATCCGGCGGACACCGGCGCGCGTGCTGCTGCCGCACGGGGTCAAGGTCGTCGAGGCGTTCGCCGGCCGACTGCACAGCCTCGCGCTCACCGTCGGGGGCCGGGTGCTGGCCTGGGGCGACAACGAGGCCGGACAACTCGGCGACGGCAGCTTCACCAACCGCCCGCTGCCGGTGTACGCGCTCATCCCCAGGCACGACCGGATCGTCACGCTGGCGGCCGGCCGCGATTTCAGCCTGGCGCTGACCAGTTCGGGCAAGATCCTCGCCTGGGGTGATGACGGCACGGGCGAACTAGGTGACGGCATGGACGGCACGACCAGGGACGTGCCGTTCCAGATCGCGGCGCCCGGCAAGGTCATCGCGATCGGGGCCGGCTGCGATGCCCTGTCGGCCATGGCCGTCGTCACCAAGATCATCGACTAGGCACCGAGCGCTGTCAGCCCG
>Ga0335078_10007607_pt1 | contig 16065 bp, 14 predicted proteins | sample Lox_Sample_32_FD_206711 | JGI IMG/M metagenome (GOLD analysis project Ga0335078, IMG submission 206711) | Soil microbial communities from Loxahatchee National Wildlife Refuge, Florida, United States - Lox_Sample_3.2 | ecosystem: Environmental > Terrestrial > Soil > Wetlands | place: USA...
AGAACGCCATCATCTTTTCGCGCTCTTCGAAGGCCCACAGCGGCGGCGTGAGCGCGCCGACGTCGAGGGCGTGCGTGGTGATGTTGAGCAGATGCGACAGCAGCCGGCCGATCTCGCAGTAGAGCACGCGGATCAACTGGCCGCGCCGCGGCACCGCGATGCCGAGCAGCTTTTCCGTCGCCAGACAAAAAGCGTGCTCCTGATTCATCGGCGCGACGTAATCGAGCCGGTCGAAATAGGGCACCGCCTGCATGTAGGTCTTGTATTCGATCAGCTTTTCGGTGCCGCGGTGCAAGAGCCCGATATGCGGATCGCAGCGCTCGACGATCTCGCCGTCGAGCTCGAGCACCATGCGCAACACGCCATGCGCGGCCGGATGCTGCGGGCCGAAATTGATGAGGAAGTTGCGCGCCGAGGAAGTTTCAGCCATTACGAACCCTTGCCTTCGCTCTTCGCCTTCTCGTCGCCCGGCAGCACGTAGTCGGTGCCTTCCCAGGGCGAGAGGAAATCGAACGTGCGGAATTCCTGCGCCAGCCTCACCTTGTCGTAGACCACGCGCTTCTGCTCGTCGTCGTAGCGCACCTCGACATAACCCGTGAGCGGGAAATCCTTGCGCAGCGGGTGACCTTCGAAGCCGTAGTCGGTGAGGATGCGCCGCAGGTCCGGGTGGCCGGAGAACAGTACGCCGTAAAGATCGAAGGTCTCGCGTTCGTACCAATCGGCGCCGGCATAGACGTCGACGGCCGAGGGCACCGGCGTCACCTCGTCGGTCGGCGCCTTGACGCGGATGCGCTGGTTGAGCCGCGGCGACAGCAGATGGTAGACGACGTCGAACCGCTGCTCGCGGCTCGGCCAATCGACGGCGGTGATGTCGATGATGCTGACGAACTGGCACGCCGCGTCGTCGCGCAGAAAAGTCAGCACCTTGACGATGTCGGCGGCTTTCGCCGTGACGTTGAGTTCGCCGTAGGCGACCTCGTAGCCGGTAACCGACTCGGCCAACGCGTTTTTGATCGTTGCCCCAAGTCTGTCGAGCATTTCGTCCATGCGAAGACCCCGCTCAACGTTCGATCGTGCCGGTGCGGCGGATCTTCTTCTGCAGCAGCATGACGCCGTACAGCAGCGCCTCGGCGGTCGGCGGACATCCGGGCACGTAGATGTCGACCGGCACCACGCGGTCGCAGCCGCGCACCACCGAGTAGGAATAATGATAGTAGCCGCCGCCGTTGGCGCAGGATCCCATCGAGATGACGTAGCGCGGCTCCGGCATCTGGTCGTAGACCTTGCGCATGGCCGGCGCCATCTTGTTGGTGAGCGTGCCGGCGACGATCATCACGTCGGATTGGCGGGGCGAGGCGCGTGGCGCAAAACCGAAACGCTCGCAGTCGTAGCGCGCCATCGCCATCTGCATCATCTCGACGGCGCAGCAGGCGAGACCGAAGGTCATCCACATCAGCGAGCCGGTGCGCGCCCAGGTGATCAGGTCGTCGACGGCGGCGACGAGGAAGCCTTTGTCGGCGAGTTCGTTGTTGACGCCGACGAAGAACTGATCGTCGGCGCCGACCGGCTTGCCGGTCTTCGGGTCCAGAATGCCTTTCGGTGCGGGTGCGACGAGCGTCATGGAATCAATCCCATTCCAGCGCCCCCTTCTTCCACTCATATATGAAGCCGACGGTGAGGACGCCAAGGAAAACCATCATCGTCCAGAAGCCGTAGGCGCCGACTTTGTGGAACACCACTGCCCAGGGGAACAGGAAGGTGACCTCGAGGTCGAAGATGATGAAAAGGATGGCGACGAGATAGAAGCGCACGTCGAACTTCATGCGCGCGTCGTCGAAGGCGTTGAAGCCGCATTCGTAGGCGGAGAGCTTTTCCGGATCGGGCTGCTTGTAGGCGACGATGAACGGCGCGATCAGCAGCACCAGCCCGATCACGAGCGAGACCGCGACAAAAATGACCAGCGGAAGGTAATCCAGCAGCAATGCGCTCATGGCGACCTCACCGTGCAGCCCCCGAGCCCCGTGCCCGGAATTCGCCCGCCCGGACTGCTTGGCGGCTCGGACCGGCGCCGCAATCCCGCGCAAAAAGCCGCTTCCGAGCTTGGAAGAGCTTGAACGACGGAAGCGGCTGTGACTTAGCGCAGCGCACAAACAGGTGCAAGACAACATTGCCAAAACATCCACGAACACACGCACTTTAGGGCGGTATCCGCGTCTCGATGCGGTTGACAGGCCAGTTCGCCGCCATCGATATTCGCCGTCGGGCGACGCGAAGCGCAAAGACCGGGAACACACGCATGACACTTATGCGACATTTCGCAGCTCTTCTCGTCCTGGCGAGCGCCGTCACTATCGGGGCACCGTTGAGCAAAGCCGACGACTACCCGGCGCGGCCCGTTCGAATCATTGTGCCCTTCGGAGCCGGCGGACCGACCGACGTCTACACCCGCGCCATCGCCGAGGAACTGCGCAAGTCGCTGCATCAGACCTTCGTGATGGAGAACAAGCCGGGCGCCGGCACCACCATTGGAACCGACTACGTCGCCAAGGCCGCGCCCGACGGCTACACGCTGCTCATGGTGTCGGGCACGCAGACCGTCAACGAGACGCTCTACAGCAAAAAGCCCTACCACCTGATGCACGATCTTGTTCCGATCGCGCCGCTGATCGACAGCGACCTGGTGCTGGTGGTTCATCCGTCGGTGCCGGCGAAAAATCTGCAGGAACTTTTGGCGCTCGCGCGCGCCAAGCCCGGCACGCTCAATTTCGGCTCATCGGGTCCGGGATCGAACTATCACATGGCCGCCGAGCTGTTAAAGCACCTCACCGGGGTCAACATCGTGCACGTGCCCTACAAGGGCTCCACCGGCATGCGCACCGATATCCTGAGCGGTCAGATCCAGATGCTGTTCGACAGCGTGCCGACCATGGCGCCGTTGATCAAGGCCGGCAAAGTGCGCGCACTCGGCACCAGCGGCGTCGTACGCTCGCCGATCCTGCCCGACGTGCCGACAATCGCGGAAGCGGGCGTGCCGGGATTCCAGGCGACGCTGTGGGTCGGCTTCATGGCGCCCGCCGGCACGCCGGCACCGATCGTCGAAAAGCTCAACGCCGAAATCACCAAGGTCGTGTCGCGCCCCGACATCAAGGCGGCATGGGAGAAGCAAGGCGCCGAGCCGGTGACGATGACGCAGCCGCAGTTCAAGGCGTTCATGGACGCGCAGATCGCGAAATGGGCCGACGTGATCAAGGCCAACCACATCGCGCCGATCAACTAAGCGCGCTGTTCGCGGTCTTGCCGTTGACGCCGGACGCACAATCTATTGCGGCGCGGAGCTGGCAACGCGTGGAGGAGCCATCATGCAACACCGCAAAGGCGACGGCCAAACGGCGCTGATTACCGGTGCGAGCAGCGGCATCGGTCTTGAACTTGCCCGCCATTTCGCCAGCGACGGTTACGATCTCGTTCTCGCCGCGCGCTCCGCAGACGCCTTGCGCAAGATCGCGGCCGATCTCACGCGCGACTTCAGCATTAAGGCGACGCCGATCGCCTGCGATCTTGCGCGCCCGAATGCCGGCGCCGAGCTCGCCCAGGCGATCCATGCGCGCGCAATCGAGATCGATGTCCTGGTCAACAATGCCGGCTATGGTGTCGCCCATGCCTTTGACAGCAGCGACGCGGCCGCGGAGCTCGGCATGATCGATCTGAATATCCGCGCGCTCGTCGAACTGACCCACATCCTGTGGTCGCGAATGCTCAAGAACAAACGCGGCGGCGTGCTCAATCTCGGTTCGACGGCCGGATTTCAACCGGGGCCCTTCATGGCGGTGTACTGCGCCTCCAAGGCCTTCGTGCTGTCGTTCACCGAGGCGCTGTGGGAAGAAGCCCGCGATACCGGGGTACACGTCAGTTGCCTGTGTCCTGGCATCACCGCGACCGGTTTCCACAAACGCGCCGGCACCGACAAGCTGCCGCTGCTGCGCGGACGCGTGATGCCGGCGGCGACCGTCGCGCGCCTGGGCTATCGCGCGTTTCAGGCCAATCGCCGCGTGGAGATCACCGGATTCTGGAATGCCATCATGGCCAATGCGGTGCGATTCATCCCGCGCACATCCGTGCTTCGCGTCGCACGCCGCCTGATGCACGTCTGATGCATAGCTGCCGCGGAATTTGGGACTCCCTCCTTCGGCGCCGCGACAATTGCGGCTATGATCGCGCGCGAAACGGCCTTTCCTCCAAACGTAACAGGGTGACCGATGATGAATGAAATGACCCAGCCGATCACCGGCACCGAGCATTGGACCAGCAAAGACGGCGGCGTGAAGCTGTTCCTATGGAACAAGTGCGCGGGCGATCCGGCAAAAAGCATCGGCACGATTTTATTCGTGCATGGCTCGTCGATGGCCTCGCAGCCGACATTCGACCTGCAGGTGCCTGGGCGCCCCGATTCCTCGGCGATGGATCACTTCGCGCGGCGCGGCTACGACTGCTGGTCGGTCGACATGGAAGGCTACGGCCGCTCGACCAAGGATCGCGACAACAACGCGCCGATCTCGCAGGGCGCCGACGACTGCCATGCCGCCGCGCTTTATATCCAGAAGCTGCGCGGCAAGCGTCCACTGCTGGTCTACGGGATTTCCTCCGGCGCATTGCGCGCGGCGATGTTCGCCGAGCGGCATACGGAGATGGTGGCGCGCTTGGCGCTTGACGCCATGGTGTGGACCGGCGAAGGCTCCCCCACCCTCGAGCAGCGGCGCAAGAGGCTGCCCGAGTTCATCGCCATGAACCGCCGGCCGATCGACAAGGCCTTCATCCATTCGATCTTCGACCGCGATCATCCTGGCACGGCGGAAGAGAAAGTGATCGACGCCTTCGCCGACGCGGTCACCGCGCTAGACGATTCGGTGCCGACCGGCACTTACGTCGACATGTGCTCGCATCTGCCCGTGGTCGACCCGCAGAAGATCACCGTGCCGACGCTGATCATGCGCGGGCAATGGGACGGCATCGCCTCGATGGAGGACCTGCTCGCCTTCTTCGCCAAGCTGCCCAATCCCGACAAGCAGTTCTCGGTCATGGCCGGCATCTCGCACGCCAGCTTCCAGCAGAAGAATTACATGGGGGTCTATCACATCCTGGCGCAGTTCTTCGCGCAGCCGGCGCCGGTGTATAAGGGCTAACTGTCTGAATTCCGGGTCCGCCGCTTCGCGACGTCCCGGAATGACCGAGAAAAATCAAACTCCAAGCTGATCCGCCAAGTCGGCCAAATCCTTCGCCGCGTAACCGACCTTGACCTTCGGCTCAGCCTCGCCGGTATTCGGCCCGTATTCGTTGGCGCGCGCCGTGTGCGCGGTGCGCAGTCCGAGCGCGGCGGCGGCGGCGAGATCGTTGGAGTGGGCGGCGACCATCAGGCAATCGGCGGGCGCAACATCGAACGCCGCGCACGCCGCGAGATAAACGACCGGCTTCGGTTTGAAGTCACCGGCGATCTCCGAGCCGAGGATGGCGTCCCACGGCAGCGTATTGCGGCGCGCGAGATCGACCATCAGCGAGATGTTGCCGTTCGAGACCGGCGCCAGCCAGAACTTCTTTTTCAACCGCGCAAGTGCGGCGGGCACATCCGGCCAGGCATCGAGCCGGTGCCAGACCAGCGTCATGTTGTCGAGCACCTCCTCGGACAAGTTCTCCAGTCCGAAGCGCGGCAGCAGGCGCACGAGATTGCGCCGGTGCAGCACGTCGAGCTTGGCGAAGGGCGCCCGGCCGGAGCGCACCTCTTCCATGCCGGGCTGATATTCGCCCCGCCAGGCGTCGGCGAAGGCCAGCCAGTCGAGGGTGTAGCCAAGCTCCCCCAGGATTTTTTCACTCTCCCGGGCGACCGACGTGCGCCAGTCGACGAGGGTGCCGAACACGTCGAAGAACAAGGCTTTGGGGCCGATCTTCGGGGCTTCTGCGAGCATGAAGGCAAGCCCCGAACGGCGCCCGGATGCGGCGCCAAGACCGGCGTTAAGTCATTGAAAAGATGGCGGGAGCGACGGGACTCGAACCCGCGGCCTCTGCCGTGACAGGGCAGCGCTCTAACCAACTGAGCTACGCCCCCGCGGGCGTGAGGCAGGAGTTAAAGGCGGCCCCACGCATAGTCAAGGTAAAGGCTGAAAATTGCGAAAAAGCCTTATTTCACGCTAAGAATCGATGGTCAGACCGCCCCCGAATCGTCTATGCGGGCAATTGTGTTTGGCGTTCGCCAAGCGCACGGATTCAAGAGGAGGGTCCTAAATATGGCAACGGTTCCTGGAAAAGCTCCGACACCGCCGACCGTCACGTTGAAACATCTCGCCGCCGCGCTCGCGGAATCGCACGAGATGTCGAAGAAGCAAGCGGAAGCGGTGCTCGGCGATTTCGTCGGCAACATCGTCAAGCATTTGAAGAAAGGCGAGCGCATCCGCATCGGCGGCCTCGGCATTCTCCAGGTGCGCAAGCGCGCCGCGCGCATGGGCCGCAATCCGGCCACCGGCGAGGCGATCCAGATCAAGGCGAGCAAGAAGGTCGCGTTCCGCGCCGCCAAAGAACTCAAAGAGTCCGTCTGAGCGTCTTCAGGCCGGATCCTCCGGAAACATTGCGGCAGGTCGGGAGCGACGAGCTCCCGGCCTGTTGTTTTGCGTTTGGAGGAGTTGCAATCAGAATGCGCCCTCTTCGCCCGATGAGCTACGACGGGCAACCTTCGCGATCTAGCTTGGCTTGCCAACCAAAGCGCAGAAGGCGCTGGTGGGCGGTGACGGACTCGAACCGCCGACATCCTGCGTGTAAAGCAGACGCTCTACCAACTGAGCTAACCGCCCGGCCCTCGCCAATATAGACGTTCCGGCTCAAGGCATGAAACGAAAACGGCGCCTTGCGGGCGCCGTTTGCTGTTTTTACTGCCGATCGCGCTTAATGCGCGGTCAGGCCCGACCCATCGTCTTCGACCGCGGGCTCGCCGGACACGGCTGCGGCGGCGGCGAGCTTGGCGCTCTCCTCGTCCCAGACGATCGGCTCGGGCTTGCGCACCAGCGCCCGGGCGATGACCTCGTCCATGCGGGTGACCGGCACGATGTCGAGGCCCTTCTTGATCGAGTCGGAGATTTCCACCAGGTCCTTGGCGTTCTCTTCCGGGATCAGCACGGTCTTCATGCCGCCGCGCGAAGCCGCCAGCAGCTTCTCCTTCAAGCCGCCGATCGGCAGCACGCGGCCGCGCAGCGTGATCTCGCCGGTCATGGCGACGTCGCGGCGCACCGGAATGCCGGTCATCACCGAAACGATGGCGGTGACCATGGCGACGCCGGCCGAGGGTCCATCCTTGGGCGTCGCGCCTTCCGGCACGTGCACGTGGATGTCGCGCTTGTCGAACAAAGGCGGCTCGATGCCGAAGGCGACCGCCCGCGAGCGCACGTAGGACGCCGCCGCCGAGATCGACTCCTTCATCACGTCACGCAGGTTGCCGGTGACGGTCATCTTGCCCTTGCCCGGCATCATCACGCCTTCGATGGTGAGCAATTCGCCACCGACATCGGTCCAGGCGAGCCCGGTGACCATGCCGACCAGGTCCTCCGCTTCGATCTCGCCGTAGCGATATTTCGGCACGCCAAGATAATCGCCGACGTTCGCCGCGGTGACGGCGATCGACTTCTTCTTCGACGTCATAAGCTCCTTGACCGCCTTGCGGATCAAGGTCGACAGCTCGCGTTCGAGGTTGCGCACGCCCGCTTCCCGCGTGTAACGGCGGATCAAGAGCTGCAGCGCCTCGTCGTCGATCGACCATTCCTTGTCGCTGAGGCCGTGCTTGGCGATCGCGTGCGGAATCAGATGCCGCCGCGCAATCTCGACCTTTTCATCCTCCGTGTAGCCGGCGATCCGGATGATCTCCATGCGGTCCATCAGCGGCGGCGGGATATTGAGCGTATTCGCCGTGGTGATGAACATCACGTTGGACAGATCGTAGTCGACCTCGAGATAGTGGTCGTTGAAGGTGTGGTTCTGCTCGGGGTCGAGCACCTCGAGCAGCGCCGACGACGGGTCGCCGCGGAAATCGGCGCCCATCTTGTCCACCTCGTCGAGCAGGAACAGCGGGTTCGAGGTCTTGGCCTTGCGCATCGACTGGATGATCTTGCCCGGCATCGAGCCGATGTACGTGCGCCGGTGACCGCGGATCTCCGCCTCGTCGCGCACGCCGCCGAGCGACACGCGCACGAACTCGCGGCCGGTCGCCTTGGCGATCGACTTGCCGAGCGAGGTCTTGCCCACGCCCGGAGGACCGACCAGGCACAGGATCGGCCCGGTCAGCTTGTTGGCGCGCTGCTGCACGGCAAGATACTCGACGATGCGCTCCTTGACCTTCTCCAGGCCAAAGTGGTCGGCATCGAGGATCTGCTCGGCGTGATTGAGATCTTTCTTGACCTTGCTCTTCTTATTCCACGGAATGCTCAGCAGCCAGTCGAGATAGTTGCGCACGACGGTGGCTTCCGCCGACATCGGCGACATCTGGCGCAGCTTCTTGAGCTCGTGCGTCGCCTTCTCGCGGGCTTCCTTGGAAAGCTTGGTCTTCTTGATCTTCTCTTCCAGTTCGGCGAGCTCGTCCTTGCCTTCCTCGTCGCCGAGCTCCTTCTGGATCGCCTTCATCTGCTCATTGAGGTAGTACTCGCGCTGCGTCTTCTCCATCTGCCGCTTGACGCGGGTACGGATGCGCTTTTCCACCTGCAGGACGGAGATCTCGCTCTCCATCAGCCCGAGCACCTTCTCCAGGCGCTGGGTGACGACCGGCGTCTCGAGGATTTCCTGCTTGTCGGGAATCTTGACTGCGAGATGCGAGGCCACGGTGTCGGCGAGCTTGGCGTAATCCTCGATCTGCTGGATCACGCCGACCACCTCGGGCGACACTTTCTTGTTGAGCTTCACATAATTTTCGAATTCGGTGACGACCGAACGCGCCATGGCTTCCGCCTCCACGCGTTCGCCCATGTCGTCGGCGAGCACGGTGGCGTCGGCTTCGTAATAGTCGCTGCGGTCGGTGTACTTGAGCACCTTCGCGCGCTCGGCGCCCTCGACCAGCACCTTGACGGTGCCGTCGGGCAACTTGAGCAGCTGCAGGACGCTCGCCAGCGTGCCGACCTCGTAGATCGAGTCGGTCGCCGGGTCGTCGTCGGAGGCGTTCTTCTGCGTCGCCAGCAGAATGAAGGTGTCGGAGCGCATCACTTCTTCCAGCGCCTTGATCGACTTTTCACGGCCGACAAAAAGCGGGACGATCATGTGCGGAAACACCACGATGTCGCGCAGCGGCAGAACGGGATAGGCCCGGGTTTCGCCGGGTTGCAGCTGAGGTCGTGGCTTGGTGGTCATGACGTGGTCCTTTTTGTTGTGCCCCTGTCCGTTGACCCGCTGATGCGGCGTCGCCAAACAGTGCCGGGAAGGATGGGCAAGGAGGCGTCAGGCGATCGGAGGGCCTAACGCGCCTCAGAGGAAGGGTACGAACCCTCACCCAGTCGGAAAACTACGATCTTTCGTACGCAACTTCGCTTCGAACGCTATACGTAGGATGACGGCCCAGGGTCCGCAAGTAAGGCCCGTTTTGACGTAAAAAAACGGGACCCCAACACCCTCAGCACGCCACTAACGGCGCGATTCGACAAGCTGTTCCATGCCCGCCATCGGGCGGCTCAGGCGCTGGCGCTGCCGGATTCGGCCGTCCGGTCGCTGCGGTCGGCGTAGATATAGAGTGGGCGGGCGGTCCCCTCGACGACCTCTTTCGAGATCACCACCTCCTCGACTCCCTCCAGGCTGGGGAGATCGAACATAGTGTCGAGCAGAATGCTCTCCATGATAGAGCGCAGGCCGCGCGCGCCGGTCTTGCGCTCGATCGCCTTGCGGGCGATGGCGCCGAGCGCTTCCTCGGCCAAGGTCAGGTCGATCGACTCCATTTCGAACAGCCGCTGGTACTGTTTCACCAGGGCGTTCTTCGGCTGGGTGAGGATCAGCTTGAGCGAGGCCTCATCCAGGTCTTCGAGCGTCGCCACCACCGGCAGGCGGCCGACGAATTCCGGGATCAGCCCGTACTTGAGCAGGTCTTCCGGCTCGACCTGGCGGAAGATCTCGCCTTGTTTGCGGTCTTCCGGCGCAAGCACCTTGGCGCCGAAGCCGATCGAGGTCGAGCGGCCGCGCGCCGAGATGATCTTGTCGAGGCCGGAGAACGCGCCGCCGCAGACGAACAGGATGTTCGTCGTGTCCACCTGCAGGAATTCCTGCTGCGGATGCTTGCGGCCGCCCTGAGGAGGCACCGAAGCGATGGTGCCTTCCATGATCTTCAAGAGCGCCTGCTGCACGCCCTCGCCCGACACGTCGCGGGTGATCGACGGGTTGTCGGACTTGCGGGAAATCTTGTCGATTTCGTCGATATAGACGATGCCGCGCTGTGCCCGCTCGACATTGTAGTCGGCCGACTGCAGCAGCTTGAGGATGATGTTCTCCACGTCCTCGCCGACATAGCCGGCTTCGGTGAGCGTGGTGGCGTCCGCCATCGTGAAAGGCACGTCGAGGATGCGCGCCAGCGTCTGCGCCAGCAGCGTCTTGCCGGAGCCGGTCGGGCCGATCAGCAGGATGTTCGACTTCGCCAGCTCGACGTCGTTGTGCTTGGTCTGGTGGTTGAGCCGCTTGTAGTGATTGTGGACGGCGACCGAAAGCACCTTCTTGGCGTGATCCTGACCGATCACGTAGTCGTCGAGCACCTTGCGGATTTCCTTCGGCGTCGGGATGCCGTCGCGCGACTTGACCAGCGAGGACTTATTCTCCTCGCGGATGATGTCCATGCACAGTTCGACGCACTCGTCGCAGATGAAGACGGTCGGGCCGGCGATAAGCTTGCGCACCTCGTGCTGGCTCTTGCCGCAGAACGAGCAATAGAGGGTGTTCTTGGAATCGCTGCCGCCGACTTTGCTCATTCCCTTCTCCGTTACACGCTTCCTTACGCCTCGTCGCCAGCGCCGGCTTTGATCAGGCGCAATCCCACCGAACGAAGCAAGTTCCGCGCCGGATTTCCGGCCCGGCGGGCCTTTCAACCGGGGAGGCCCACATTCCCCACTTTCCGCACCATAAGCGAAGCATGCTAACGACGTGATAATCAAGAATCTATTAACGATAATGCCTCTTCAACACCCCCTGGCGAAAGTGGAACTTCCAGGGTCTGCCCGGCGGTAGCGGCAAACCGGGCGGGGGCCGATACCGGGCAAATCAGGCGGGTTTGACCGGCAATTCCTCCGGCCGCCGCTCGATGACCTTGTCGACCAGACCGAAATCCTTGGCCGCCTCGGCCGTGAGAAAATAGTCACGCTCGAGCGCATCTTCGATCTTCTTCAGCGATTGGCCGGTATGCTTCACGTAGATCTCGTTGAGCCGCTTCTTCAGGTTCAGGATCTCCTGGGCATGCACCATGATGTCGGTCGCCTGGCCCTGAAAGCCGCCCGAGGGCTGATGCACCATGATGCGCGCATTGGGCAGCGCGAAGCGCATGTCCTTGGCGCCGGCGGCGAGCAGCAGCGAGCCCATGGACGCCGCCTGCCCGACGCAAAGCGTCGACACCGGCGGGCGCACGAACTGCATCGTGTCGTAGATCGCCATACCCGACGTCACCACCCCGCCAGGCGAGTTGATGTACATCGAGACTTCCTTCTTCGGATTTTCCGCCTCCAGGAACAGGAGCTGCGCCACCACGAGCGTGGCCACCCCGTCCTCGATCGGACCGGTGATGAAGATGATCCGCTCCTTGAGCAGCCGGGAATAGATATCGTAAGCGCGCTCGCCGCGGTTGGTCTGCTCGACCACCATGGGGACGAGATGCTGCATGTAAAAATCGACGGGATCTCTCATTTCGGCTCCTTCACGCGAATCATGGGGCTAGCTTAGCCCCGTGTCGCGTCCGGTGATCTATTTTCGAAATACGCCCGCCGCAAGGCACGGCCTTAAGGATCACGCCACGGCCGCGTCGTCTTCCTTAAAGAGCTCCTCACGGCCGACCTTTTTGTCGGTCACGGTGGCAAGCTCAAGCAGGAAGTCGACGACCTTTTCCTCGTAGATCGGCGCGCGCAAGCCGGCGACCGCCTGCGGGTTCTGCCGGTAGTATTCCCAGACCCGCTGCTCCTGGCCGGGGAATTGCCGCACGTTCTCCATGATGGCGCGATTCAATTCGTCGTCGCTCACGGTGATCTTGTTCTTCTCGCCGATCTCGGCCAGCACCAGACCAAGCCGCACCCGCCGCTCGGCGATGGCGCGGTATTCGGCCTTGGCTTTTTCCTCGGTGGTGTTCTCGTCGGCGAAGGTCTTCTTCTCGTTCTCCATCTCGCCGAGCACCGATTTCCACACGCGCTCGAACTCGTCCTCGACCAGCGACGGCGGCGTTTCGAATTTGTGCCGGGCGTCGAGTTCGTCGAGGAGGGCGCGCTTGATCTTCTGCCGCGACATCGCGACGTGCTCGCGCGCGATGCGGTCCTTGACCGCCTCGCGCAGCTTGGCGAGCGATTCAAGGCCGAGCGACTTGGCGAACTCGTCGTCCACCGTCACCGTGCCGGGCGTCTCGATCGACTTGGCGGTGACGACGAATTCGGCGTCTTTGCCGGCAAGATCGGCCTTCGGGTAGTGATCGGGGAATTTGACCTTCAGCGTGCGGGTTTCGCCGACGCCGATGCCGACCAGCTGGTCCTCGAAGCCGGGAATGAAGGTGTTCGAACCGATCAGCACCACGGAATCGTCGCCCGAGCCGCCCTCGAACGGCTTGCCGTCGATGGTGCCGGCAAAGGAGATGACCACGCGATCATCCTTCGCCGCCTTCGCCCCCTCGCCTTTGGCGCTGTAGGGCTTGTTCTGCTCGGTGATGCGCGCCACCGCCTCGTCCACCTCGGTGTCGGCCACGTCGCTGGTGAGCTTGGTGAGCTTGATGGTCTTGAAGTCGGCGAGCGTGATCGGCGGCACGATTTCGACCGCGATGGTGTAGTCGAGATCGCTCTTGCCCGCGATCAGCTTTTCGATCGCCTCCTGCTCGGTCGGCAGCGTCACCTTCGGATCCGCGGCGAGCTTGAAACCGCGCTCGCTGACGATCTGGTTGTTGGCGTCGCGCACCGTCGCCTCGATCACTTCGGCCATGGCCGAACGCCCGTAGACGCGCTTGAGATGGGCGACCGGCACCTTGCCGGGACGGAAGCCGTTGATGCGCACCCGATCCTTCAGCTCTTGCAGGCGCGTATTGACCTTGGCGTCGAGCTCGGCGGCTGGAACGACCACCTTGAACTCGCGCTTGAGACCCTCGGACAGCGTTTCAGTAACTTGCATCGATCACACTTCTGTTCTTGGCCGCGCGTCGCGCCGGACCGCATCGGGATGATGGGCGTTCGCGCGCGCCGCTTTGCTATGGACCCTCGGCGTGGTGCGGGCGGAGGGACTCGAACCCCCACGACTTTCGTCACGGGAACCTAAATCCCGCGCGTCTACCAATTCCGCCACGCCCGCAAAGGGCAATTTCAGGACGATCCTGGCGCCGCAATCCGGCAGGGCTTAACGCACCGCGGCCCGCAAGCGCAAGCCGTTCCGGCCGGCCTTTCGGGCGGCGGCTTATAGCACGGTAAAATCGCGCGGCAGCAAGAAAATGGGCCTCGCTTCCGGTTCGCTCAAGGGCCGCCCGGGTGGCCCTGGCCCAACTCGGCAAGCAGGCGCCGGTAAACGGCCGGCAACGCCTCCGGCAGGTCCTCGGCGACCAGGCCGGGGCCGAAGTCGTTGGCTGCCTCGCCATGCAGCCATACGGCGGCGCTGGCCGCGTCGAAGGCGGGCATGCCCTGGGCCAGCAGCCCGGCGATGATGCCGGCGAGAACATCGCCGGCCCCTGCGGTGGCGAGTGTCGGCGGGGCATTGTCGCCGATCGAGGCGCGGCCGTCGCGGGCGGCAACCACGGTGTCGGGGCCTTTGCAAAGCACGGTTGCCCCGCTCGACCTGGCCGCTAGGCGAGTTTTTTCAAGCTTCGCATGAATTTTATTATCTTCGTGTATCACTTTAAATAACCTTGCGAATTCGCCGTCATGCGGCGTTAGCACGGTGCCGCGGCCGGCGCGCTTGGCAATCAAGGCGGCCAGCCCCTCGGCGTCGCCGGCAAAGCTCATTAGCGCATCGGCATCGAGGACTGCCGCCGCTTCGCTCGCCATCGCCGCCGCGACCTGCTCCCGCATCGGCGCTCCGACCCCGCCCCCGGGGCCGAGCACCACCGTGTTGCGCCGCGCGTCGGCGAGGAAGGCGGCCAGTTCGCCCGCCCCATCCACCGGCCGCACCATCACCGCCACGCTGCCTGCAGCATTGACGCCGAGCGCCTCGCGCGGACTGGCGATGGTTACGAGCCCCGCCCCCGCTCGCAAGGCGGCGCGCGCCGCGAGCCGCGCCGCGCCGGTGTTCGACAGTCCGCCCGACACCACCACCGCATGACCGCGCGAATATTTGTGCCCTTCGGCGCGCAGCCGCGGGAACGCGCGGCCCCAGAGCGCCGGCCGGTTGGCGAAGGCCATCGGCTTGATCGCATCGAGCACGCGCGCCGGGATGCCGATGTCCGCGACCTGGATCGCCCCGCAATGCAGCCGCCCGGGCAGCAGCATGTGGCCGGTCTTGCGGCGGAAGAAGCTCACCGTGTGCGCCGCCTTGACGGCGACGCCCATGACCGCGCCGCTGGTGCCATTCACGCCGCTCGGCAGATCGACGGCGATGACCGGCGCAGACGCCGCATTCATCGCTTCGATCATCATCCGCGGCAGACCTTCGACCTCGCGATCGAGCCCGGCGCCGAACAGGGCATCGATGACGATATCGCAATCGCCGAGCGAGGCGGGCGTCGCCGCAACCACTCGCCCGCTCCACCGCTGGGCGGCGAGCGCGGCATCGCCCTTCAGCCGCTCCTTGTCGCCGGCAAAGCTGACGCGGACGATGTAGCCGCGCTCGGCAAGGCACCGCGCGGCGACAAACCCATCGCCCCCGTTGTTGCCGGGACCGGCGACGACCACGACGCGCCGGCCCGGCAGAGCGGTCGCCGCGTCGGCCACCGCGCGGCCGGCGTTCTCCATCAGGTCGATGCCGGGCGTGCCGCCGGCAATCGCGAGCCGATCGGCTTCCGCCATCTCGGCATTGGTCAGTAGTTCGATCATGGCCATCGAGAGTAGCGGCGAGCCGGAAGGCCGACAAATCGGCCATATTTGCTGCCTTGTTATATAGCGGCTGCGGCTGGCAAAAATTTTTGCAGGATGCTTAATTGCTGAGCACAGGCCGCCGCGGAGGCCGAGGAGTAGTCGGCTGCTGACGTCCTAACGTCTTGTGGGGGCGGGCGAATTCCGCTCTGGCCGGCTTGGCACGGGACCTGCTAACCGCTAGCGCGGCGCACCGCTGTTGGCGGCGCGCTGGGGGTAGGAAAGACAAGGACAATGAAAAAAATCGAAGCCATCATCAAACCCTTCAAGCTTGACGAGGTGAAGGAGGCCCTTCAAGAGGTCGGGCTGCAAGGCATCACCGTGACCGAAGCCAAAGGCTTCGGACGACAAAAGGGACATACCGAACTTTATCGCGGCGCCGAATATGTCGTGGATTTTCTCCCTAAAGTGAAAATCGAGATCGTGCTCGGCGACGATATGGTGGATAAGGCGATCGAAGCGATCCGGCGCGCCGCCCAGACCGGCCGGATCGGCGACGGCAAGATTTTCTTGTCCAATATCGAGGAAGCCATCCGGATCAGGACGGGCGAATCCGGTATCGACGCCATTTAGACCGCAGGGCAAGGTCCCGGCGGCCAAGCTCATGAAAAAGGGGGAATGGAGCCCAATGACGACCGCTAAAAATGTCATGAAGATGATCAAGGACAACGACGTCAAATACGTCGATTTCCGGTTCACCGATCCGCGCGGCAAGTGGCAGCACGTCACGTTCGACGTCACGATGATCGAAGAGGAGACTTTCGCCGAAGGGCAGATGTTCGACGGCTCTTCGATCGCCGGCTGGAAAGCGATCCACGAGTCCGACATGAACCTG
>Ga0335078_10007609_pt1 | contig 16063 bp, 14 predicted proteins | sample Lox_Sample_32_FD_206711 | JGI IMG/M metagenome (GOLD analysis project Ga0335078, IMG submission 206711) | Soil microbial communities from Loxahatchee National Wildlife Refuge, Florida, United States - Lox_Sample_3.2 | ecosystem: Environmental > Terrestrial > Soil > Wetlands | place: USA...
CTTGGTCTTGCCCATTTCAGGTGTCCTTTCACGGTTCGGCTGGGTAGGAATTTCCTTTCCTTATTGGCTAGTCCACATGGCCGGCTCGTGATTGCAAAAGCAATGATGGCTGTCGCGCTATTGGCCTGGGCTATAAACGTAGCCCAGACCCGCTCGTCCATCGGCATGATCGGATCGTCTTCGGACAATCGGCCTATTGGTCTCGGCTGTTGGCTAATCAGGCCGACTCCGGTTGTACTGGACCAGGGGGACTTGACACCCCACGATCAGGGCGGCCGTGCTGCGCGAAGAAGCCGTCACGCCTGCGGGCGGCACGGCCTACCACCGTCTGCCGCCATGCGAGAGGTGCCTATAGCCCGGGCCTATACGGCGAGAGCCGACGTCGCCTTTACCGCAGCGCGAATACCATATGGACTGGTTTATGAGCGGCGCATTCGCCGCCGTCCCTGACCCGGAATCAAGGAGATGTCATGACCGAGCAGAAGCCCATGGTCATCTACGCCGCAACCTACGACAGCGCCTCGGCCGCGCTGGCCGACCTGGATGCTGTCGAGCAGCTGCACGAGGAGAAGGTGATCGGTTCGTTCGACGCGGCCGTGATCGACAAGCAGGACGGCAAACCCCACGTGGCCAAGCGGATGGATCGCCCGGCAATCCGTGTCGTCCCCGAATGGTTCGGCGGCGGGACGCTGCCCCGCAAGGAGCTCCACGAGGCGGCCGAGGAGCTTACCGCCGGCCAGGCGGGGCTGATCGCGGTGGGCGAGCCAACTATCGAAAAGGCGCTCGGCAAAGCGCTCACGAATGCGAGCAAGGTGGTAAAGCGCACCATGGATGCTACGACCGACGAAATCACCAGTGAGCTGCAGGAAGCACTCAAGGGTTAGCGACCAGCGCGGGGCGGGCATGCCCGATGCGGCGCGCGGCTGGGCGGGGTCTCTTCGATCGAGAATGAAGCGCGACATGACGGATTGCAGGGATTCTCCGCACCCCGACGGAACGCCCCTCGATGCCGGCAAGCCCGCTCCGGTCGCGGCGAAGGCGGCCGCGATCGACGCCGAGCAGGCCCATCCGCTGACCTGGAAGACCGTCATCAAGCGGGTGCTGGCTGTCGCCGCGGCGGGCGCGGCCATCTACCTCGTGCTGCCCAGGCTCATCGCGGTGCTAGGGGCCTGGCCGCGGCTGTCGACGCTGAATCCGGTCTGGTTCACCGTCGCGCTCGCCGCCGAGCTGGCGTCGTTCACCTGCAACTTCGCCTTGCAGCGGCTGGCGCTGCGCACCCGGGGCTGGTTCGCCGTGGTCAGCGCCGGGCTGGCCGGCAACGCAATCACCGACAGCCTGCCCGGCGGCGACGCGGCCGGCGCCGCGGTCCAGTTCCGCATGCTCACCACCGCGGGGTTCGATACCGACACCGCCGTCGGCGGGCTGACCGCGTTCTCGCTGCTCGGCGTCGGCGGCCTGCTCGCGCTGCCGCTGTTCGCGCTGCCGACCATCCTGGCCGGCGCGCCGGTCAGTCCCGGGCTCGTCCATACCGCCCTGCTCGGTATCGCTGGATTCGTCCTGTACGCGATCTTCGGCGTGATCGTCCTGCGCACGGAGCGGCCGCTGGCCGCACTCGGGCGCGCGGCGCAGCGCGTGTGGAACCGGCTCACCCGCGGCCGCCGGCCGCCAGTGACCGGCCTGGACACGCGGTTGCTGGCCGAACGCGACACGATCAGGACGGTGCTGGGCAGGAACTGGTGGCAGGCGGTCCTGCTGACCGCCGGCCGTCTCGGCTTCGACTACGCCTGCCTGCTGGCCGCACTGCGCGCCACTGGAGCCGGCCCGCGGCCCTCCCTGGTACTGCTGGCCTACTCCGCCGCCGGCCTCCTCGCGCTGTTCCCGGTCACCCCGGGTGGGCTAGGCGTCGTCGAGGCCAGCCTCAGCGGCCTGCTGATCCTGGCCGGCGTCCGCCCCGGCTCCGCCGTCCTGGCCACCCTGGCCTACCGGATCGCCGCCTACTGGCTCCCTCTCCTCGCCGGGCCGCCGGCCTACCTCTTCTTCCGCCACCGCTACGGACGGCCGGTCCCCCGACGCGCCACGCCCCCCGCGGCGGGCACCGCGACATAGCCCGGGGGCTGAGGCGTTTTTCATGCCCCTTCCCGGGCCGGCAACGCGTGCACGAGCTGTACCCGGCTGGTGACGCCGAGCTTACGGTAGACCTTGCGCAGGTGGTGCTCGACGGTGGAGGCGCCGATCAACAGCCGGGCGGCGATCTCCCGATTCGAAGCGCCATCGCTGGCCAGGCGGGCGATCTGCGCCTCTTGTGGAGTGAGCACTTGCTCGGTCTCCACGCTGCGCCTGCGGGCACGCTCGCCGGTAGCGAGCAACTCGGCCCGGGCCCGTTCGGCGAAGCGTTCCATGTCCATCGCCTCGAACATCTGGCAGGCGGTGCGGAGCTGGTCGCGGGCTTCCCGGCGACGGCGCTGACGGCGTAGCCATTCGCCGTAGAGCTGGTGGGAACGGGCAAGCTGCGGGGCGATCCGGCACTGCCGCAGGTGGTCAATGGCCAGCCGGTAGTCTGCTTCGGCGTCCTCATCGGCGGCGAGCAGGGCCCGGCAACGGGCCAGTAGCCCGAGGGCCCAGTGGGTGCCGCAGGCCCGCGCCCGCGGCGCGAAAGCCTCCAGGACCGAGGACGCGGCTTCCCGGTCTCCGCACCGGACCGCCGACTCGACCATCACGTCCACCTCCGAGGCCAAGGTCAGCACGGGTGGCTCCGTGTGGGTGCCGAAGGCCCGGCGCGCCGCTTCCTGGTAGTGGCCCAGGCTCAGCTCCAGCACGGCCAGCGCCTGGTTCACCAGGCGAGCCCCCACCGCGATACCTCGTCCGGCGAACTCAGGCAGCAGCTGCCCGGCGAGCCGGCGGGTATCTGCTTCCTGACCGCGCCAAGCCAGCGTGGCCAGTTCCACGCCAGCGAAGCCGACACGGGGGGCCGGGTATCCCGTTGACCCGCACAGCGCCCGTCCCTCGACCGCGGTAGCCTCGGCGGCGGCGATGCGACCCTCCAGCAGCTGGTTGTGTGCCATGAACACCAGACCCAGGGGCACGAACCTGAACGCGCCCCGGGCCTGCGCCGCTGCGACGTAACGCTCGGTCAGCTCGTGCCACGCCGAGTCGTCATATGCCTGTCGGGCGGCCAGGCCGATGGTCATGAAGCACTGCATGGCCTCGTCGGGGAACGGCCCGTGGCCGGTCAGCGGGGCAATCGCCTGCCGCAGCAGGTCAACTGCTGCCTTCACGCGGCGCTCGCCCAGGGCAGCGAACCCGTCGAGCAGCAGGTCCACGATCGTGGCCTGGGGGCTCTCCATCCTCGGCGCCGACCGGGCCGCCCGCAGGACCTCGGTCACGCCGGACCCGGAGCCGTCCGACAGGAGCGCCATCTCGAGCGCCTCGTGCAGGGTGTCTCGCGCCAGGCGCACGTCGCAGGGCGCGATGATCTGTGCGGCGTCGAGCAGCACTGAGGGTGCCTTGGCCAGCTCGCCCGCCCGGAACAGGATCAAGCCCTCCAGCCGCCGGGCGTTCCCCCGGGCGAGCGGATCCACCAGGTGCGGTGCTGCCTGCCCGACGAGCACCCGCGCCGCGGGCACCTGGTCCGCGGCCAGCCTGGCTTCGGCCGCTCGGAGCAGACGCTGCGCCCGGCGCCCTTGGTCGGGGGTAAGCCCAGCCGCCTGTTCCAGGAAGGCGGCACGGCTGCCCCACCCGCCCCGGGCGCTCGCCCGGTCAGCCGACTGCTCCAGTTCCCTCGCCACCTGCTCGTCCGGCCCGGCTGCCGCCTGGGCCAGATGCCAGGCCCGCCGGTCCGGGTCGCGCTCGGGGTCGCTGGCCGCCGCCAGCGCGGCGTGGACCTGCCGCCGCGCGGTTACCCTGGCGTCGTAATAGGCCACTGACCGCATCAGCGGGTGGCGGAACTGGATCTGCGGCGCCCAGCTCACCAGCCGCTCCACGGCCGGGAGCGCGGCCACCTCCGGGTCGATCCCGAGGTTCTCGGCCGCTCTCCAGATCTTCCCCGGTTCCCCCAGGGGATCGGCTGCCGCCAGCAGCAAGAGCAGCTGCGCATCGGCGGGCAGTGCTCGCACCTGGGACAGGTACAACTCCTCCAGCCGTCCCCCGAATCGCAGCGGCCGGGTCAGCGGCGCTGCGCCCGAAAGCTCGTCGGGGGTGAGCCCGGCCTCAAACTCCAGCAGCGCCAGCGGGTTACCCGACGCCTCGGCCACGATCTGATCCCGGACCTGCGCATCGATGGGCCCACCCGCCGACGACGCCAGCAGCTCACCCGCCGCCTCATCGGCCAGGCCGCCGACCGTCAGCTCCGGGAGGCCCTCCAGCGCCACCGCTGACTCCTCCGCATCACCGGCCGCGAAAACCATCCCCACCCGGTCCGCGTACAGGCGGCGGGCCACGAACCCGAGCACCTCCACGGAGACCCGGTCCAGCCACTGCGCGTCATCGACCACGCACAGCACCGGTCGCTGCACCGCCGCGTCGGTGATCAACGTCAGTGCCGCCACGCCCACCAGGAACCGGTCCGGCGCCGACCCGGCGACCAGCCCGAACGCAGATTCCAGCGCCTCGCGCTGCGGCTCGGGCAGCCGCTCCAGCCCGCCCAGGAACGGGAGCAGCAGCAGGTGCAGGCCGGCGAACCCCATGCTCATCTCGGACTCGACTCCGGTCACCCGGGCCACTTGCATATCGCCGGCCTGCCCCACCGCCCAGTCAAGCAGCGCCGTCTTGCCGATACCGGCCTCCCCGCGCAGCACCAGCATCCCGCTCAGCCCTGCTCGGATCTCCGCCAGCACACACTCCAGCGCGTCGGCTTCCTTGGCCCGGCCTATGAGCACACCAACCGCTTCCAATCCGTTCGCGTCACTGCGTTTCCACGGCCCCGCTGTTCGCCACGCCCGGTACCCGCACAGGCGATGCCGTTCGCTTCCCCGACGTGGCGAGGCTGGCCTTTGGCAGGCCGACGTCTGCGGCTGCTGCCGGTCTCGGATTGCATCGCGGATCCTCTGGCGCTCTTGTGAAGTCAGCTGATCGTTCTGCGTACTACCGATGATTCCCTTTGTGAGCGTTCCCGTCGTCCTGGCAGGCCCCCAATCCCGCCTACCGGCTAGCCGGAATAAGGGGCGTGCACCCGCCCGGAACGGGACAAGAACGGCCGGGTGCGCCGATGGCGCCCCAGTGGTCGTCTCATCGGCCTGGTCCGCGTCCGTTGTCCGTGCCGGGAGCGGCATTGGCTAACACCTGGCACCAATAGAGCTATAGCCGACGGCCCTTGGCCAGTACGGGCGATTTCGGGTGGAGTGGTATCGGCTGAGCGGGTGAGCCCGGCGAAGGGAATACTCATCATGTTCAAGGTCGAATATCTCGTTGTCGCGTTCCCGGACGGTGACGTGAACGCGGACGTCGTAATCGAGCTTGCCCTCCTCGTGGAGGCGAAGGTGATCCGGATCCTGGACGCCGTGATGATCACCAAGGATGCCTCCGGCGAGGTCGCCATCGCCGAGTTCGATGAGCTCGACGGCATGCCGCGGTTCACCGAGACCGCCGCCGAGATCGGCGGGCTGATCGGCCCGGAGGATGTCAGCTTCCTCGGCGCCGACCTCGACCCGGGCGCGTCAGCGGCGCTGCTGCTGGTAGAGGACCTGTGGGCGGCGCCGCTGGCCCGCTCCGGCGGCGTGCTGATGCAGGGCGCCCGCATCCCCCGGGACCTGATCGAGGCGGCGGTCGCCGGCCTGCCGGCGACCGCCTGACCGGCCCTTCACCCGTCCAGCGGACACCGATATCGAGCCGACGAGGGACAGCGACGGACTAACGTTAGCCACGATGAACACCACCATGCCGCCCACCGGGAACCTGCACCTCATCGTCGGGTATGACGGCTCGCCTCCCGCCAGCCGGGCGCTCGACGCCGCGGCCGCGCTGCTGCACGGCCGCGACGGCCAGATCGACGTCTTGTACGTCGCCCACCTGCCCAGCGTCGACATGCTGTCGGCCGAGGCCGTCGTCGAAATGGAAAGCACCTTCGACGAGATCGCGCGGGACCTGCACGCTCAGGCCGACGAACAGCTGCGCGGCCACGAGGACCGCTGGCGGTTCGAGCGCGGCCAGGGCGCGATCACCGACGTGCTGCTCGGGGCGGCCGAACAGGTCCGCGACGCCCATCCCGGCGACACCGTGGGGATCGTGGTCGGGAGCTCATCGCATGCCATGCACCGCGTCGTCGGCTCGGTCGCCGTCAGCCTGGCCCACCGGTCACGGGTGCCCGTCGTGATCGTGCCGTAAGACGGGCAACCACGGCCCGTTCGGCAATAAGATAGTGGGCCTCATCCGATCCTCTCAGGCCGTAGTGCCCTGCGCCACTACGCGGTGGCACGTTCCAGCTCCTGGGGAGCGATCCGGCCCGCTCCGGTGAGAGCCCAGGTGACCAGTGCGCCGAAGGCGAACCCGCCGACGTGGGCGAAGAACGCCACCCCGCCGCCGTTCGCCGAGGCGTTGAACAGCCCGAAGTTCGCCTCGATCAGCTGGTACAGGAACCAGAGCCCGAGCCAGATCCAGGCCGGGATCCTGACCAGGAAGACGGGAAAGATGTACGTGCGGACCCGAGAGCCCGGATACAAGACGAAGTAGGCGCCCAGCACGGCCGCGATGGCGCCGCTGGCGCCCAGCGTCGGCACCTGCGCGTCGGCCGCCGTGCCGAACAGCAGCGTCATCCCGGTCTGCGTCAGCATCGCGACGAAGCCGCCGGCGAAATACAAGGCAAGGTAGCGGACTGGCCCGAAGGCGTCCTCGACGTTCTTGCCGAAGATCGCCAGGAACAGCATGTTGCCCAGGATGTGGTCCCAGCTCCCGTGCAGGAACATGGCGGTGATCCAGCTCACCCCCCACGCCTCAGGGCCGTGGCAGGCACCGTCGACCGTACACGGGTAGAACGAGGCGTGGTAGACGGCCGAGTTGAGGTTCGGGAGCTCGTAGAAGAGCCACACGGCGAAGTTGGCCACGATCAGCAAGATGTTGACGACCGGGAACCGCCGCGCGGCAAGGCCATCGGACAGCGGGAGCATCGGATCCCTCCTAACTGCGAGGCCACCGGGCCGCCATGCTGCTCATCTGACATGTTGTCCTCGATCCGGGACCAGCCTGGCCACGATAAGCCGGACGCCCGGCAGATCCCCAAGATCGGCCGTCAATGGCTCCATCACTTCCGCCTATACGGATCCCGACGTCTGCGCCGTATCCGGATGGCCGAATCTAGTAACTTTCTGGCCTTCGCTCACCTGTGACGTGGCCCTCCGCCTTTCTACCTTTCTCTTAAGGCAGCCGGCCAGGCGACGGGCAGGGCCGAACGGCGCCGGTAACCTCCGTGATCTTCGAGGTGGAGCGATGACCATTGACTATCTCCCGTGGAACCGTCCGGCGGTGCTGGCCGACCGGGTGTGCATGCGCGACACGAATGCCGAGCTGACCTACGCCGAGGTGGCCCGCCGGGTGGACGCGGTCGCCGGGCAGTTCGCCAAGGCCGGGGTCGGCCAGGGCGATGTGGTCGCCGTCATGCTGCCCAACCGGGTGGAGCTGCTGCTCGGGCTGATGGCCGCGTGGCGGCTCGGCGCCGCGGCGACCCCGGTCAACCCGGTGTTCACGGCGAACGAGGCCGGCTACCAGATCGCCGATTCCGGGGCGAAGCTGCTGCTCGCTGCCGATTCCGGCGCCGACTACGGCGTGCCGGTGCTGGCGGTGGGCGAGCTGAACGCCAGTCCGTTCGGTTCACTGCCCGTTCCGGATACCCGGCTGGACGATCTCGCCTTGCTGATCTACACGAGCGGCTCGACCGGCCGGCCGAAGGGTGTCATGCTCGACCACGCGAACCTGGTGGCGATGGCCGCCTCGCTCGGCGAGGCGATCAAGCTCAGCCCGGATGACAACTGCCTGCTGGTGCTGCCGCTGTTCCACGTGAACGCGATCCTGGTGAGCTGCCTGGCGCCGATCATGGCCGGCGGGCAGGTGACGATCCTGCCCCGCTTCGCCCCGGACACCTTCCTCGCGGCGGTGTCGCGGTACCGGGCGACGTACTTCTCGGCCGTGCCGGCCATCTACGCGCGGCTGGCCGAGCTGCCCGCGGAACAGCTCGGCGACACCTCGTCCGTGCGGTTCGCTGTGTGCGGCGCGGCCCCGGTGTCCAGGGAGCTGCTGCAGCGGAGCGAGGCCCGGTTCGCCTTCCCGGTCATCGAGGGGTACGGGCTGACCGAGGGCACCTGCGCGTCGGCCATCAACCCGCTGGACGGGATGCGCAAGCCGGGCACGGTCGGGGTGGCGCTGCCGGGCCAGCAGGTGGCCACGATGCGGTCCGACGGCTCGTTCGCGGCGGCCGGCGAGCGCGGCGAGGTGGTCATCAAGGGCCCGAACGTGATGCGCGGGTACCTCAGCAGGCCGGAGGCCACCGCGGAGGCGATCGTGGACGGCTGGCTGCACACCGGCGACGTCGGCGTGCTCGACGACGACGGCTACCTGACGATCGTCGACCGGATCAAGGACATGATCATCCGGGGCGGCGAGAACATCTATCCCAAGGAGATCGAGTCGGTCCTGGCCCGGCACGGCGCCGTCCTGCAAGCGGCCGTGATCGGGGTGCCGCACGAGGTGTATGGCGAGGTACCAGTGGCCTACGTGGCCACCTACCCGGGCGCCTCGGTGACGGCCGAGGACCTGCGGGCGCTCTGCCGCGCCAACCTCACCAAGATCAAGATCCCGACGGCGATCCGTATCGTGCCCGAACTGCCGAAGAACGCCGTCGGCAAGATCGACAAACCAGCCCTGCGCGCGTCGCACGGATGATCCTCAAGGAGACCATGATGGGATTCACCAAGCCCGACCTGCCGGACGTCGACCCGGGCACCTTCATGCAGCAGCCGCTGATGCACCGGATGAAGGTGCTGGCCCTGCACTGGGCCGAGCACGGGTTCGGCACGCCGAGAATGGTGCACGCGGTCTACATCGCGAAGCTGCTGTTCTTCTACATCCTCGGCGGCGTGGTGGTGGCTACCACGACGTCGCGCCTGCCGGCGTTCTGGCACGTCGCGCAGTGGTGGAACCAGCCGATCGTGTACGAGAAGGCCGTCCTGTGGACGGTGCTGCTGGAGACGATCGGGGTGGCCGGGTCGTGGGGCCCGCTGGCCGGCAAGTTCAAGCCGATGACCGGCGGCATCCGGTTCTGGGCCCAGACCGGCACGATCCGGCTGCGGCCCTGGAAGCGGGTGCCGCTCACGGCCGGCGACCGCCGGACCCAGCTGGACGTCGCGCTCTACCTCGCGCTCATCGCCAGCGTGATCGTGCCGCTGGTGATGCCGGGTGTGCATAGCGACTCGCTGTCCGCCGCAGTGCCCGGTAACACCTCCGGCGTGGTCAGTCCCGTGCTCGTTGTCCCGGCAATCGTGCTTCTCGTGCTCAACGGGCTGCGCGACAAGATCATCTTCCTGGCCGCGCGCGGCGAGCAGTACCTCCCAGCGCTGGTGTTCTTCACCGTCCTGCCGTTCACCGACATGATCATCGCGCTCAAGCTGCTGATCGTCACGGTCTGGATCGGGGCCGGCTCCTCCAAGCTGGGCAGGCACTTCGCCAACGTGGTGCCGCCCATGGTCAGCAACAGCCCCGGCGTCCCGTTCCGGTGGATCAAGCGGGCGCACTACCGCGACTTCCCCCGCGACATCCGCCCGTCCCGGCTCGCCCACCTGATGGCGCACGGCGGCGGGACCTTCGTCGAGATCATCACGCCGCTGGTGCTGCTGCTGTCCCCCTGGAAGCCGGTGACGCTGGCCGCGGTGGCCGTGATGGTCCTCTTCCACCTGTTCATCATCTCGACGTTCCCGCTGGCGGTGCCGCTGGAGTGGAACGTGCTGTTCGCCTACGCCGCGGTGTTCCTGTTCGCCGGCTACCCCAGCTGGAACGGCTACGCCGTGCCCGACATGTCGTCACCGTGGCTAACGGCGGCGATCGTGACCGCGCTGCTGTTCTTCCCGGTGCTCGGCAACCTGCGCCCGGATCTGGTGTCCTTCCTGCCCTCGCTGCGCCAGTACGCGGGCAACTGGGCGTCCGCGGTGTGGGCGTTCGCGCCGGGCGCCGAGGACAAGCTCAACGCGGTCACCCGGCCCGCGGGCAACCAGGTCGACCAGCTCGTGGCGTTCGGCTACGACCGCGAGTGGGCGGACGTGACCATGCAGCTGACGATCGCGTGGCGGACCATGCACAGCCAGGGCCGCGGCCTGTTCTCGCTGCTGCTGCGGCACCTGCCCGACATCGACACTCGGACCGTGCGCGAGGCCGAGTTCGTGTGCAACTCGCTGGTCGGGTTCAACTTCGGCGACGGGCACCTGCACAACGAGGACCTGATCAAGGCGGTACAGGACCAGGCCGGCTTCGAGCCCGGCGAGCTGGTCGTGGTCTGGGTCGAATCCCAGCCGGTGCACCGCGGCGACCAGGCGTACCAGGTGATCGACGCGGCGCTCGGCGTCATCGAGCGCGGCACGTGGAACGTCGCCGACGCGGTCGCCGAGCAGCCATGGCTGCCCAACGGGCCGATCCCGGTGCAAGTGACATGGTCACGGGCGGGCGCCCTGCAGGCCGTCAGCGAGCAGCACGACGGGGAGGTGGCGGCATGAGCACCGCGACGGTGGTGGGCGGCGGGCCCAACGGGCTCGCCGCGGCGGTAGCCCTCGCCCAGAAGGGCGTCCAGGTCACCGTGCTCGAGGCGGCCGACGAGATCGGCGGCGGCGCACGCTCCGGCGAGTCGCTGGTGCCCGGCCTGCTGCACGACCACTGCTCGGCCTTCCACCCGATGGCGGCCGGCTCGCCGTTCCTGAACAGCCTCGGCCTGGACCGGTACGGGCTGTCCTGGCGGTGGGCCGAGATCGACTGCGCGCACCCGCTCGACGGCGGAGCCGCCGGGCTGCTGTACCGCTCGGTCGAGGACACCGCCGCCGGGCTGGGCGCCGACGGAGCCCGCTGGCGGCGGGCGTTCGGCCGTCCCTCGGCCGAGTACGACAAGCTGGCGCCGGACATCATGCGGCCGCTGCTGCGAGCGCCCAGCCATCCGCTGGCGCTGGCCCGGTTCGGCCTGCCGACGCTGCTGCCCGGCTCGGCGTTCGGCCGGATGTTCGCCACCGAGAAAGGACGCGCGCTGTTCGGCGGGGTGGCGGCGCATGCGTTCCGGCCGCTGCACTACCCGCTCACCTCGGCGATCGGCGCGGGCATCATCACCGCCGGCCACCGCTGGGGCTGGCCGGTCGCGGCCGGCGGCTCCGGGTCGATCACCGCCGCGCTGGCCGCGCTGCTGCTCGACCTAGGCGGCAAGATCGAGACCGGCACGCCGATCCGGGTCGCGTCCCAGCTTCCCCCGGCCGACGTGACCCTGTTCGACCTCGCACCGGAGGTAGTCGCCGCCTTGCTGGATGACAAGCTGCCCCCGCGCGTGGCCCGGGCCTTCCGCCGCTTCCGGCGCGCGCCGGGCGCGTTCAAGGTCGACTTCGCGGTCGAGGGAGGCGTGCCGTGGGCCAATCCCGACGTGGGCCGGGCGGGCACCGTGCACCTGGGCGGCGGCCACGCCGAGATCGCCGCTACTGAGCGGGAGATCAACCTCGGACGCATGCCGGAACGGCCCTTCGTGCTGGTCGGCCAGCAGTACCTGGCCGACCCGCAGCGGTCGGCCGGGGACATCCACCCGGTGTACAGTTACGCGCACGTGCCGCACGGCTACACCGGCGACGCCGCCGAGGCGATCATCGCGCAGATCGAGCGGTTCGCCCCCGGGTTCCGCGACCGGATAGTCGGCCAGGCGCCCTGCAGCCCGGTGTCCTTCGCAGCCGGCAACCCGAACTTCACCGGAGGCGACATCATTACCGGCGCGAAGGATGCCCGCCAGCTCGTCTTCGGCCCCCGGATCACCCTGTCGCCCTACCGCCTCGGCATCCCCGGCATGTACATCTGCTCGGCGGCGACGCCACCCGGGCCCGGAGCGCACGGCATGTGCGGCGCCAACGCCGCCGCCGAATCGCTCCGCTACCTGCGCCGGCACGGGGAGGCATAGTTGGCCGCTAAGTGACAGCGGCTGGGGAGCGGTGCCGGGCCAGCTGACGAGCCCGGAACTCCCGGGGCCCCACGCTCTTCCACCGGCGGAACGCCTGCGAGAAACTCGAAACCTCGACGTACCCCAGCCGCTGGGCCACCTCGGCCACCGACAACCCGCCGGTGATCAGGAACTCCTCGGCCAACTGCTCCCTGATCTCGTCCAGCAGCCCGCGGAACGTCACGCCCTCCTCGGCCAGCCTGCGGCGCAGCGTCCGCTCGCTCATGTGCAGCGCCGCGGCGACCTGCGCCGCGTCCGGCGGCGCGGCGGTCCGGACGAGCAGGTGGTCCCGGACCCGCCCCGCCACGCCCGTCCGCGCGTGACGGCTGGCCAGCAGCTGCCGGCACTGCTCGCGGGCGATCGCGGTGGTGTGCTCGTTGGCCTGCGGCAGCGGCAGATCGAGGATCTCTGCGGGGATGCCCACCGCGCACTCCGGCGCGTCGAACACCGGCATCACGCCGAAGATCTCGGCGTACCGCTGCACGCCCGATACCGGCGGGGGAAACGTATAGCTGATTTCCCTGATGTGGATGGGAGAGGCGAAGACCTCGTGCTGGATGGTCTGGATCGCCGCGCTGTCCCGCTCGATCACGAACTGCTGCAGGGTCAGCGGGATATCCGGCGCGTCCACTACCAGGTGGAACTCCTCGCCACGGTCGCGTGCCTGGATCCGGGTGAAGGCGAAGGTCAGGTCCAGGTACCTCAGGCCGATATCGATCGCGCTGCGCCAGGTGGGACTGCTGATCATCGCGAATCCCCAGATCCCGTACGTGGTCAGGTGATACCGGATCCCTGCCTCCAGGCCCAGGCCCGGCGGATCGCCCATCGCCCGCAGCAGGTTCGCGATCACGGTAAGCTCCTGGCGCGCGCTGACCGTGGCGCTCGTGTCGCGCAGGCTCTCTTCCGCCAGCCCGGTCGACGCCAGGCACACCGGCGCGGGCAGGCCATGATCGGCGCCCAGCCCGACCAGCAGCTGCACGCTCATCGGCGACCGCTCGACGTCCCAGCGCACCACTGCGGCCTCCGCATCCTCGCGAAAGGCGAACCCGTCATGGCCGACTCTAGTAACTCCCACATCGCCCCGCAATCGCGTGGTACGCCGGCAGGGCCGGGTCAGCCAGGTCACTCGCCATGATCCGGATCTCATGCTCCGGCGGTGTGGAACAGGCGGGCGATCAGGAAGCCGATCGCGGCAGCGCCCAGCCCGATCGCCACCATCTGCAGGCCCTTCTTGCGCCAGTCCCCGACCAGGGTCACCGCCGAGTAGGCGCCGACCCCGAACAGCACCAGCGCACTGAGCACGATCGCGGTGACCAGCGCCGCTGGCCGCGACAGCCATACGAACGGCAGCAGCGGAATCAGGTGGCCGATCAGGGTGGCGATGGTGATCAGCGTCGCGCTGCGCAAGATGTCGGAGGTCCGCACCGGCTGCAGGTGCAATTCCTCGTCCATCATCGTGGCCAGCCAGGCGTCGCGGTTGGCGGTGATCGTGTCGACCACCCGGTCCAGCAGATCGCCGGAAAAGCCCTTGGCCGCGTAGATGTCGCGGACCTCTTGGCGTTCGGCCTCGGGGGTGGCGTCGATCTCGGCCGCCTCCCGATTCCGTTCCGCCTGGTAGTAGTCGCGTTCGGAGACCGCCGAGGTGTACCCGACCGCGCCCATCGAGATCGACTCGGTGATCGCGGCGGCGAACCCGGTGGCCAGCAGGACCGTCAGGGAGCCGCCGCCGGCGATCACGCCGAGGACGATGCCAAGATGTTGACCAAGCCGTCCTGGCCGCCCAGGATCACATCCCGCAGCCAGTTGCCCTGCCGGTGCTCCTCGCGGTGCCGCGGGCCGGTCCCGCGATCCGGGGCGCTGACGCCGTGCACGGTCTGGACGGCACTGCCCAGCCGGGTCGGCGTTGCCCGACCCTCGCCGTCGTGACTCATGGCATACCTCCGATGCGGTGAGGCGGGCGCGCCGCCCCTATTTCACGATCAATGAATCCGAACGAGCCGGGTGCTTGCGTGCGTACCGGTTATTGCCAATCCGGAGCGGGCGTTCGCCGGGGCCGACGGTGCGATGGCCGGTTCGGGCAGAACGGGATCCCAGGTCGCTGCCATCGGCCCAGTTACGCCGCGATGACCTGGATCGCCCTGGCAGGCTCGAATCATTCCGGCCTGCCAGAGCACTTAGGTAGGAGAATTGCTCCGGACGCTGGATCGCGCATCCCGGCCAGCATCCGTCGGTCCCGGATGCTGGCACTACTTCGCGGGTGCCGGTTAGCCGGTAGCGAGATTGAACCTGCGCGTAAGACCGGCCCGGCGCCGGGATCACGGCTGGCCAGAGGTAAGCGGTGCCGCCGACCGTGACGGGCCGGGGCCGACACTCGCCCGGATGAGCAGGCCGAAGTGACATAGCCGGGAGCAATGGGAGGAGAGTCAGCATCGCCTTGGCACCGGCCGACTGACAGGCTGAACTAGCGACATGGGCGACATTGATGACGCCGGCGACGCGGTTGCCGACGAGCTGACCTTCGACCCGGACGTCGACGCGTCAGATATCACCGTGCGGGACGTGGACGGCGCGGTGCTGCTCGCCGGGACCGTACAGAGCTATCCGCAGTACCTGGCGGCGGCCGCAGACGCACGGCGGGTCGCCGGCGCCAGAAACGTGCGCAACGACCTGGAAATCAGGCTGCCGCCAGGCGACATCCGCGATGATACGGCATTGACCGTCGCCGCGAACGACGCGCTCACGCTGAACGAGACCGCGCCGGGCAGCGTCCGGGCCCGAGCCGAGAACGGTGACGTCATCCTGACCGGCACCGTGCGCGACGCCACCGAGCGAGCCGCCGCGGAGTTGCTGGTGGGCGCGCTCACCGGGGTCCGCCGGGTGACGAACGCCATCAAGATCCAGGGCACCGCGGACTTAGGGCGGCTCGCCGGCCGGCCGGAGCACGGCCGTGCCTAGCCCTGGGCGGCTAGCAGGGCCAGTTCGATGCGCGGCCCGTCCCGGACGATGCGGTGCCTGAGACCCTCCTCGGCCTTGCGCACTCGGTACTGGATCGTGTTCTTGTGCAGGATGAGACGTTCCGCAGTGGATTTGTAGCTGCCGTTCTCCTGCAGGAAGACCGGGCGACTACGTCGCGGGCCGACTCCCATCGGCGCCGTCAGCCGTGTCGTCGCCGCGGGCGTCTGCATCAGGCTCCGGGCGGCGGGGTGTCGGGCCTCGGGCTAGCGGAGGTGACGTCGCCGTCGGTGGTGGTGAGTGGGAGCTCCACGCGCAGGCTGGTGCCCGCTCCGCGCGGGCTGTCGAGAAAGATCCGGCCGCCGAGCGCCTCCACGCAGTCCTTGAGGCCGACCAGGCCGGTGCCGCGGGTGAAGCCGGCGCTGCCGTCGCCGTCGTCGCAGACGGCGACGCGCAGGACTTCACCCGACAGCCTCGACCTCGACGCTGACGGCCGAAGCGCGTGCGTGCCTGGACGTGTTGGTCAGCGCCTCGGCCACGATGTAATATGCGCTGACCTCGGCATGCTCCGCAGCCGCCGCTCCGCGCGCATGGCGAGGTCGACCGGGATCGGCGAGCTCACCGGCTGGTGCCATGACCGCGGCCTCGACGTGCTAGTCGAGGTGCACTCCAACTACCTGCACCAGCTGGAGATCGCCCAGCAGGTGGACTACGTGTACGACTTCGCGCTGCCGCCGCTGGTCCTATACGCGCTGACCGCAGCGGACGCCGGGCCGCTGCTGGCCTGGCTGGCGATCCGGCCTGCGAACGCGGTCACCGTGCCGGACACGCACGACGGCATCGGCGTCATCGATGTCGGCCCCGGCGACGCCGACCAGGCCAGGCCGGGGCTGATGCTGGCGGGAACCTACGCCTGGAGGCCCGGCTCGTCGGGGGCGGACAGGCTCAGCACGGCGCCGGCCA
>Ga0335078_10007610_pt1 | contig 16063 bp, 11 predicted proteins | sample Lox_Sample_32_FD_206711 | JGI IMG/M metagenome (GOLD analysis project Ga0335078, IMG submission 206711) | Soil microbial communities from Loxahatchee National Wildlife Refuge, Florida, United States - Lox_Sample_3.2 | ecosystem: Environmental > Terrestrial > Soil > Wetlands | place: USA...
AAATCTGAACGTGTTGCACCCAAGGGATGGCACCAAGTTCTTTGTATTGTGCGGTCCAGACTTCTACAACCTTGCGGACCTCTTCCTGGCTCATGAGCGGAAGGGTCAAATCGTGGCGGGGAGAAAAACAGACGACGCGGCAAATGCCAGGCTCGACCTGGGCGCGAAGGATTCCGCTTTCGTCGAGTTCGCCGGACGGAACGTCCGGAAGCATGGCGGGATAGTCGTTGTCGAAGACAAATGTTTCGGTGTAGTGCGGAGTCTGGTGTCCGCCGGCGCGGGGGTTACCCGGACAGAGATAGCACTCCGGGTCGTAGGTCATGGCAGGCGCGTTAACGAGCGGTTCGACGCGGCCCTGCCAGGGACGCTCGGTGCGTTGTGGAGAAACCAGTACCCACTCACGGAGCAGGGGATTCCAGCGACGATGGGGCCTGCTGAGGAGATCTGTGGCGCGAGGCTCGGGCTTTTTCATTAAGGGCTCGTTCCAATGGTGCGTGAGCTTGGGCTCATCGTAGTTCGGTGGCGTCGACGCGAGCCGCACCCTCAGCAGGTATGCAGATGTGGATTCGCGGAGCGCTGTTTGTCTCCCGTTGGTAAGCAGCGGCAATATTTCTGGAAAACGCCTCGGCGCGGGTCGTTTCGACCAGATTGATGGTCGAGCCGCCAAAACCACCGCCCGTCATGCGCGCCCCGTAAACGCCGGGTTGTTGGTTGGCGAGCTCCACCATGAGGTCGAGTTCGCGGCAACTGACTTCGTAAAGGTCGCGCAGGCTGCGATGTGATTCAGCCATGAGTCTGCCGAAGCGTGCCAGGTCACCGCGTCGGAGCGCATCCCCGCTCTGCATGGTGCGAGCATTTTCGGTGACAACGTGCAGTGCGCGTTTGTAAGTGACACCGGAGAGCAATGCGCGATGTTGTTGAAGCTGATCCTCGCCCACGTCGCGGAGAGCGCGCACACCAGGCAGCACTCGCGAAAGCGCCCGAACAGCTTCCTCACACTCGGCGCGACGTCGATTGTATTCGCCGCCGGCGTGCTGGTGTTTCACCCCGGTGTCGCAAATGACCAAGCGGACCGATTCGGGGATGGGCAGCAATTCGAATTGCAGCGAGCGACAATCGAGCAGAAGTGCGTGGTCGCGCTGTCCGTGCAGCGAAATGAACTGATCCATGATGCCGCTTTGCGTGCCGACGAACTGATTTTCCGCTTTCTGGCATAGACGGGCAAGCGCGGTTCGATCGAAAACTCTGCCAGAAAGATCGGTGAGGGCCACAGCGGTGGCGACTTCGATCGCTGCCGAGGAGCTGAGCCCAGCACCCATCGGGACATCACCGCGAAAGAGCAGGTTTGCCCCTCTCAGATCGAGTCCTGCGTCCCGCAATTGCAGAGCTACGCCGAAGGGATAATCGCTCCACGAACGTGTGGGTTTTACTTGGCCGGTTGCTGAATCAAGGTCCAGCTCTGCCGACGTATCGAATTGATCGGACTCCACGACGAGCTTGCGGTCATTGCGAAAAGCCATCGCGACCCAGCAATGAAATCCGATGGCCGCCGGCATGACGAAACCTTCGTTGTAGTCCGTGTGTTCGCCGATGAGATTCACCCGGCCCGGAGCGCGATAGATACGCGGTTGGAGATGGAATTTGTTGGCGAATCGCTGGGCGAGACTCTGTACACTAGTCATTTCAGAAGCGCAGCGAGCCTCGACAACATGATGGGAGAAAACAATGGCGCGCCCTGAGAGACTCGAACTCCCGACCTTCTGGTTCGTAGGGGGATTTTCGCATACACGCCAACACACAGGGTACAACATGGACCAACAGAATGAGCAACATACGCGAAGAGCTTTAGGCTGGCGTAGGCTGGTTTTGTACCCGGTTCACGGACAATCACACGGACAATTTGCCCGCCGCACCGTTTCTTCGGATACGAACAATCAAGCGGCGATTGCCGAATTGCGTCTTGCTGTAAAAAGCGATTTGCCGCAGTTCGCAGCCTCGCAGTGCTCCTTTCCTTCTGATTGCCAACCGGACGTGCCTCAGCAAATTATTACTTATTCTTTTGCGCTTACAGGTGAGTGTCCGTGCGCTGTCCGTGTGTTGCGAGGTGCCGTACATGCAAACTGAAACGCAGACTCAGGCTATTCCAGCGCCTCAGATTGTCCCTGACGGCGAATCAGTCGAATCAAAGAGCAGGCGCAACGGTAAACGTCCAGGTGCGGGCCGCAAGCCGAATCTCGCGAAGCGGCTGCTCAAGGGCTTATCCCACGCGGCGCTCGCTGAGGCCATGGAGACGATTGACGTGGGCGGTGTGATCCTCAGCCTTCTAAAGAGCAAGCGCGAACGAACAAAGCTCGAAACGCTGATTTTCGTGGGGGACAGGCTCTATGGCCGTCCAGCGCAGAATATGAATGTCTCTGGCAGCATGGTCCATGCGCACACGGCTTGGCGTCCGCTGGCATCCCTCAACGATGACGAAGTAGCGATGCTCGACAAACTCACCCGGAAGCTATCACAGCCGGTCCTCGACGCCTCGCAGAATGGCCAGCAAAATCAAATAGAATCAAAGCCAGCCATCGAAGCCGAGATCGTGGATTCCGAGGCCGTCCAAGCGTAGAATTGCCCGATGGACAGCATGAAGCGCCGGGAAGCCGAGAATGAAACTATCTTCTCAGATAGGGATGTCGCTGGGCTTGCTGCAAGAGCAGTCTCCAGACTGATTGCCGACGCTAAGTCTGGGCGCTTGGAGCAAAACAGGGAGCTGGCGGACGTGATTGAAGGCTGTATTCGCCACTCCTCGATCAAAGTGATTCGTGACCTCAAATGGCTTTTGGATCAGCAAGACCTCGAACGGCCTGCCTCGCAATCTTGACAGCAACGACAAATGGTCCTCGCCGCCATCTCGCTAGCCTCAAAATAGTCTGGGGATGTTGAACTTCGGCGAGCCCCGCTCTGAAGGCTTCATATAGATAGTGAGAACGCGCGCATTTGGAGATCACTATGTCACTCATCGAGCCCGGATTGGTATTGATATGTCGGCTAGTGTGGAGGGATCGTCAAAAAGGCGCCTGACCTCCCCAGAAGTCCGGTTGGGGGAGATGTGAAGTACTAGGCCTGGCCCGCCCACCGGCCCCGTTATACTTCTATTGTGACGTCCAGGATTCATCTCGGCACTTCGTCTTTTACCGCGTCGGGTTGGGAGGGATCGTTCTATCCTCGCGGTTTGAAATCTTCGGATTATCTCGCGTTTTACGCTGATCATTTCGATTCGGTTGAAGTGGACTCGACTTTCTACGCCTGCCCCACAGCCAAGACCGTTGCTGGTTGGTTCTCGAAAACGCCCGACAACTTCATCTTCTCTGTGAAGGTCCCACAAACGATTACGCACGATAAAGTGCTCGTCGATTGTGACGCTGAGTGGAAAGAATTTCTGGACACGATGAGCCTCCTACATCAGAAGCTCGGTCCCATCGTGTTTCAATTCCCCTTTTTCAGTCGCTCCATATTCCGTGACCGAGACCTGTTTCTCCAAATTCTCGTGCCGTTCCTCAAGCAATTGCCCGAAGACCACAGCCACCGATGCCAAATCTGAAGAATTTCAGCCTCTCAAAAAAGCAAAAAAAAGGAGGAGGATGAGGGTGCGGCGCTCATTTCGCTGTCACCAGTGGGTTTAGCCCCGTTTGCAAGACAGGAATCGCGTCTGTTGTGACAGGTAACAGCGGCATTCGTAGGGGGCATTCGCGATCCCGAGGGATCGCTTAACCCGCAGGCAGCCATAGATAAGACGGCATCACCAAGCTTTCTCGAGTCAGTTGGAGGCCCGCTAGCCCGCAGAGTTCGCGACGCTTCAAGCGGCCTTCAGTCAGTCGCATCCGGTTAGTGCGACGGTCTGACGCCCCCTTTCGAGACAAGAAGGCACGAGTGGAGAGAGGTCGGCAATCCCTTTTGCGCGCTGCTGCAAAAGAATTACGCCGCGATATGTGTGCGCGGAAGTAATCTGGCAATCGCTCACTTGGTACGCCGTCCTCACGGCAGCGTTCCTTCAACAGAGCTATGAATAGGGGATCGAACTCTCCTTAGAAGCGTGTAGCGATTGAATTCCCGATCTTCGTCTGAATACTCCTCCGGGTTTGGGGGCGTTGGCTCGCCCAGTGACAGACAGAACCCAACGCGACAAAGAAGGTTGGGTGTTACAAAAGTGACTACGCACTTCATTCATCTTCCAAGCGAGCGCATGTAGATGCTCGCTGCCACATCGGGAAGAAGCACCCCTACATTTTGCAGGCGAAATAGTTTCAGCGCTAAACATTGTGATTTTCCATCCGCCAGCAGCGGCTCTCGCTGGTTCCCGTAGCGCAGTCGCGCAAAAACCGCATGAATACTGGCGATTTGCAATCTGTAGCCGTACCGCACACACGTTCTTCGCCTAACGATGGAGCGTCTTACGGATTTGCGATCTTCCGATACGCCGCCAGGAAGGTACGGATCATTGAATACAAACGCGTTTCTCGGGACCTAACGATGGTCGCGAAGGTTTTAAGGGTGCCATGCGTCTGCAATCGGGCACGGCCGTCCACTCCTCTTCGAATCGCAAACCTTCACTGAAGCCATATATGACTGGAATTGTTGGGTCTGCGCTTCTGAGGGCGCGAACTGGAATGATCTCGTTATCAAATAGAGATTGTCATAGCCCTGAATCACCTTGTGGAACCTGAACTCCGTTTTGTTCGCCGAGCCCGCGCAGGTCTCGGACCACAGGGCGAACGCATACCCATCCTGCTCCCCCACGCTGGAGGAAGTCACCTTGCCGTCTTTGCAGTTCTCGGATGGTCCTTGAATCGCTTTCTGGAACGCAGTGGGCGTATGGTCGATCAGTTCAGGGAACTCTTCGAGGCCAAGCCGCTCCGTCCAGTTACTGGCCGATTCGCCTTTAGGGTAAATGTACTTGATGCTTCCTTTGTCCATTTTGGTTTCGACGGTCTGATATCCGGATGGTATGGCCGCGATGACCACCTCCTGCTCTTTCTCATTCGTGGTCCACGTAGGGGAAGAAATGACGCAGGCTTTCCACTCCGCTACTCCGAGATCGTCGCTGGTATCCGAACTTCGATAGACCTTGTCAACAATGGTGCCGGCCGTGGTCCCGTAGATTTCTGCGAACGCCTCGTATGCTTTGTCAGAAGAGGCGCCGTTTTTTTTGAAGGCGCTGGCTTTGGCTGAGATATAGGCGTGCGTGAGGCAGCTATTCGCGACTCCCAAACGATTAGGCGCGACTTGGGCCTTTTGCTGAGCGCACCAACCAAAGTAGCGATCGGCATAAAGGCCAGGAGCCCCGAATTTATTCGCGTACACATTATCCACAAGGCTCAGCATGAAGGTTTTTGTTGCTGGGTCCGCTTGCGATTCGTATTGCTTTTTCACATCTTCCGGGCGCACCCCCTGCTGCTTATCCTCCGCAATGCCCCAGACATTAACTGCGAGCACGACGCAGTTCGGCATGGCCGCAAATTCCTTGTCTGCGAGTCCGCCGAGTGGCGGAATGTTTTGCGCCGCAGGCGGCGGAGCGGAACTGGATTGGGATTGCAGCGGCTTCATGCAGAATTGCCACTCATCCAGTCCGGCTTCGGCTCGGGACTTGGATCCGGTGTAAACGCGATCAATGATGGAACGTGGTGTCGCCTCAGCACCGAGCTTGCCAAAATACTGGTAGGCGTTCTCAACCGGCTGGCCGCTGGTCCTGTACTCCGCGGCTGTCGCTCCGATCATGGATCTCTGCATGCAATAATTCGCCAAGTTGGAGCGATCCTTCCCAACATTCGCGATGTTCTGCGCACATTCGCTATAGAACGAGACGGCGTAATCCCAGGCGTTGATAAATGAGTCTTTGTACACCTGGTTGACAACGAGAAGCGCCAGATCTTTCATCCGACCTTCGAGGCGCCCATCATAATGTTTCTTGGCGTCTTCCAGGCTGACGCCGTTCAGCTTTTGTACGGCATTGGTCCAGGCAACATCGGTCATGCCGCGACAGCGCAGTAAGCCGGTGTATTCCTTGTCCGTGTAGCTAATTTCGGGAGTCGTGCTTTGTCCCCAGGTGTTGCTCGTAAATAAAAAGAGAATCGCGCAGGCAAGATACAGGCCCTTCATTGGTCCTCCTAAAGTTACGAAGATTACCATCTCCTGGTTCGAATCGACCCCGTTCGTATGCGGAGGAGCCGTTAACTCGAATCCGCGGTTCCTCAAATCCCGCACGACCGCCGCTTGTTCTTGACCGAGTCATTATTCAACGTCTCGATGGCCGATTTGTGCGTTGAAAAACCCTCACGAAGAAAACACCCCACCCGGGCGGACTAGTGCCTAAATCGAACTTCAACGCATAGCCGACTATTTGACAAAGTGACCCTGGGCGGTTACGTGCGGCCCATTGAAGGGCGGTATGGGTCGCCCGATTAGTCTTAGCTTCCGTGCGGACCACACGACTGGCAAGGATTTCGAACGCATGTTGATGGTCCATTGTTTTTTAGTGGCAAGATTTTCAACGTGCTGTAGGTCAAAGTTAATACCGACGGAAGACTACTGCACCGGAAAGGAATAGATGCTGATGCTGACGGGCGGAAGGGACATGCTATCCGGTACGGAGGTTAGTCCCTGCTCCTGCACTTCCACTTCGGGCTTTTGGCCCACGATGTTCACGGCGGTCAATTTGGTCGGCGCCATTCTCCACAGACGGCCCCGGTTAACAAGCTTCTTGCCGTTGATCGTGAGCTTCACGCTCTGCTCGGAATCCGAAGGATTCAACACGGCAAATGTGAGTGTTTTGCGATCGCCGCTGAGGGCTGCGCTCACATCCAGTGGATAGGTATCGCTGCCGGGATTGACCGTGGGCTGATCTCCGCCCGCCGGGTAAATCGGCTTGGGCTGAGGGGAATCACCGGAGACTTCGACAGGAATGGTGCCGAAGTGGTCGCGATACATCTTGAACAGAACTCCTGTGGCGCTGAGTACGGCGCGGGTGCGGTCTTCGTTGATCATTGCCGTGGCAAACGTGAACGCGCCCATCTGGAAAAGATCGGAATGGCGGAACATCTCGTGAAACGCCCAGGCATAGGCCGGAGCGGTTTTGTAGGAGCCGAAAGGCGATTCGCGATCCATGTAAGCCCATTCGTCAATGGCGATCGGCACGGGCTTGGCTTTGAGGGCGGGAATCAGCTTTAGGTATTCCTGATAGTGCTCGTATTTGACGCGAACCTGTGTGGCGGGCGCCCGCTCCCATTCGATGAGCGGCTGCGGGCCGACATCGACTTTTTTCTCCAATTTCAAATCGGTGTGCATGTTGCTGGACGAGTAGAAATGCTCGCTGAGCATATCGATGTTGTCGAGGCAATGGGCAAGCATGTGCCCGCTCCAGTCTGCCGAAGAGAGATAATCCGGAACGAACTTGCCGCCGATGCGTTTGGACTGGTTCGCCCCGGTCATGACGTCGGGCATGGCCCCGCCGGCAATTAGTTTGATGGAGGGATCAACCTTGCGCATGGCCTTGGCGAACATGTCGTGCTTCAGTTCAAATTGCTCAATGGCCATGGAGCCCATCTGATAATCGCCCCATGGCTCGTTCCCAATACCCCAGAACTTGACGTTGTAGGGCTTGGGATGGCCGTTAGCGGCGCGCCATTTGCCCATCGGTGTTGTCACTGCGCCATTGGTGTATTCCACCAATTCTTTTGCCGACCAAGCGTCGCCGAAACCGGCATTGACGGTGATGTAGGGGTCCACAGCGAGCAGACGACACAGAGTTAGAAACTCATCTGTTCCTACGTCGTTGGGCTGTACGGCATGCCATACCGGATCATAGATCGGGGGACGCATGTCGATATCGCCTACGGCATTGCGCCATTCGTGCGCGGAGACGAAGTTGCCGCCGGGGAAACGATAAACTCCGGAATGGAGTTGCTTCAACGTTTCGATCACTTCCTTGCGGAAACCGTTGATGTTGTCTTCGGGCATCAAAGAAACAGCTCCAACGTGAAACGCGCCTGCCCCAGTGCCAGCGATTTCGAGCCGCGCATCGTCGCTATCGACTTTGGCAACGAAGTGGAGCGGAAATTTACGGTAAGTGGAGCCGATCGCGGGAATATTGATTGTTTGCCGGTCGTCCGGTTCCTTGCCCCAGACGAGCGTTACTTTCACTAACGCCGTCGGGTTACCCGCCAGAACGATCCTGCCTGCGTACGCTTTGCCGTTGCGGACGGCCAGGCCGGACTGCAGGAATCCATGCGGCTCTATTTTGTCGAGTTTGATCAACGGCGAGTGGTCTCCGCTGTATGGCTTGTCGCTGTCCATGATCACGAACTCATCGGCACCGATGGGCGTCCAATGGCGCGAGGGACTGCGGCGGCGCCATGCGGGAGCGGGGGGTTCTTCCGGCGCTTTCGAGGAGACCGCATAATAGAACTTGCGGTCCGCTAGCATCTCGGCCCAAACGCCTTCGTTGACAATGTTGCCGCCGTGCTCGAGGAACTGCCCATAGATGTATTTCGAAATAGGAGGGCCAGTCTTGGAAGCGTCAATGGTGACGCTCACCGGTTGAGTTTGTGGAAAAGCAGAAGTGGAGAACAGAAGCGCGGCGAGTAGGATGAGTTGCTTTGTGCAAGTGAGATTCTCGGGTTTCGAACGCACGCTACCGTTCCTCCCTTTCCTATTCCGACAAAGTTTTCGTTCCCTTGACGAGAAACGTTCCCGGCACAGTGGGAGCGCTCGTATTCGGCTGGCCGCCTCCGATCGACAGCGAATATTTGCCTTCCGCGATGATCGGTTGGCCCGTTTCAGTGACCATACTCAGATCGCGATCCTTCAGTTCAAAGCGTACACTCTTCGACTCACCAGATTTTAGGTGCACGCGCTTGATTCCGCGCAGAGCAAGCAGCGGCACGCCCGGCAAATTCGGGAAGGTCAGATACAGTTGAACGACCTCGTCGCCCTCGCACTTGCCGGTGTTGGCAACGGTGACTTCCGCGATGAGAGGATCGCCCGCCTTGATGGTCTTTTTCGGAAGGCGCAGCTCACGATAAGCGAATGTGGTGTAGCTCAGGCCATAGCCAAACGGGAAGAGCGGCTTTCCCTCGAAGTAGCGGTAGGTGCGCCCCTTCATGGCATAGTCTTCGAATGGCGGTAACTGTTCGACGCCTGTGTAGAAGGTGACCGGGAGCCGACCCGCCGGATTATTCGCGCCGGAGAGTGTCTGCGCGATGGCGGTGCCGCCCTCTTCGCCCGGGTACCAAGATTCGAGAATTGCGTTGACGTGTTGATTCGCCCAGTTCACGCCGAGCGCGCTGCCGTTGCTCAACACCAGCACCACGGGTTTGCCAACTGCAGCCACTGCTTCGAGCAGTTGCTCTTCCGGTTGGGGAAGATCGATGCTGGTGCGATCGCCGCCTTTGAAACCTTCCTCGCTCACGGGCATCTCTTCGCCTTCCAAGTCACTGGTGATACCCAGAACCGCAACGACGACATCGGCGTTCTTGGCGGCTTGCACGGCCTCAGGACTCGGCCGCGGATCATACTTGGACCAGATCAACTGTGCCTTTACGGGCCCAGCGCTGCCCTGCCCGTAACCGATCTTGATGTAGACCTTCTTCCCCTGCTCCAGGTGAATGTGCCCGCCCCGCACCTGTGGCGCCTCATCGCCACCGACCCAGCCGTGGGCCAGCGGTCTGCCATCCACCTCGATTCGCGCGTACCCACCTTGCAGACGCACACCGACGGTGTAGTCTCCCGTTTCGGTCGGCGTGAGGAAGCCGGTCCACTCAATTCGTAACGGATATTGGCCTGAGGCTTCCTGAGGGATGTCCTCAGCCTTCAAATCGAGGCTATTTACCTTTCGTTCCGCGAGGACTGTTCGCTGCGGCCCCCACATTTCCCCCAAGGAGAATTCCGCGGTAAGTCCTGGGCGACCTTCCAAGGTGGTCAGGAAGGACGCGGGTACAACATCACCTTCATGACGCAGGAACTGCGTTCCCGGCACAAAGGTAACTTGCGCATCGGGAAATTCCGCCTTGATTCCGTCCAGCACGGAAACCGTATGCGTGGGCCTGCCATTGTAATTGCCCAGCAGGTATCTAGTCTGATCGGCGAGTGGACTCACCACAGCGATCTTGATGCCCGTCTTCTTTAGCGGCAGAGTGCCATCGTTCTTGAGCAGCACCATCGATTCGTTCGCCAGCACACGCGCCAACTCACGGTGGGCGGGGCTGTCGAGTTCTTTTTCGTCGATCTTTGTGTACGGAACCATTTCCGGAGGATCAAACATGCCCAACTTCATACGCGCGGTGTAGAGGCGGATCAGCGCGGTATCGATTTCGGACTCTTTCAAGAAGCCCTGCTTGTACGCGTCGAGGTAAGGTTTGTAGTCGCGATCATCCTTGATGTCCGAGTAATTCAAGCATTCATTATCCATACCGCGCTGTACAGCCAGGGCGGAGGCCTCGGGCTGCGTCTTGGTGAAGTGGTGATCGCGAAAGATGTTGACTATGGCGGCGCAGTCGGAGACCACGTAGCCCTGGAAGTTCCACTTACCGCGCAATTGATCCTGCAACAGAAACTCGCTGGCGCACGCCGGCTGCCCGTTGACACTATTGTACGCACACATGATCGAGCCGGCTTTTCCCTCAGTAACCGTGGCGCGAAACGCCGGCAGGTAGGTGTCTAGCTCGTCGTGCTTACTCACTTTTACGTCGGCGGTGTGTCGCGTAGGCTCCGGCCCGCTGTGCACTGCGTAATGTTTCGGCGTCGAAATTACACGATAGTATTTCGGATCGTCGCCTTGCATTCCGGTGACAAACGCCACTCCCAGGCGCGCGGTCAGGAACGGATCCTCACCGTAAGTTTCCTGGCCGCGTCCCCACCGAGGATCGCGAAATATATTGATGTTCGGCGCCCAGAAGTCCAGACCTTCCTGGGCGAGGCTGTGGCCGGCGCGCTCAAACTGTGCGCGTTTGATGCGCGCTTCGATGCCGATGGCGATGGCCATGCGGTGGATGGCGTCGGTGTCAAACGTGGACGCCAAACCGACCGGTTCGGGAAACTCCGTAATGCCGCTGGAGGCTACGCCGTGCAGCGCTTCACTCCACCAATTGTAGGCGGGTACACGCAAGCGCTCGATGGCTCTCGATTGGTTGGTTAATTGGCTGACCTTTTCTTCCACCGTCATCCGGTGCACCAGGTCCGCGGCTCGTTGTTCCGCGGGCAGGGAAGGATTGAGATAGGCAGGTGAATCGGAATTCTGCGCGTAGGCGCAACTCGCCATCAAGAAAATGGCAGTTGCGGTCAGGATCTTGCGGCCCAGTTTTCGCATGTTCGCATGGGCCTCGGTATTTGTCCTCCGTAAAATTTTCTTCACGGCACCCTGCCTTTCGTTGTCACTCGACCCGAATTCGAAGAAACGCTCCCTCTCGAGATGGCCTCGAATTGAGGCTCCATTGCCCAACCGGCATGATCGATTGGATTTGTTTATTGGCCGGTTTGCTGAAAGAGCCGCGGTGCAAAGTCTTTAAGATCGCGTCGCCACGTTTGCCACTCGTGGTCGGTTCCGGGCGATTCGTAGAAGATGTGCTGGATGTTCGCGTCAAGCAGCGAGGTGTGCAATCTTTTCAGGCCCGCGCGCATGCGCTCGGGTTCGGCTGTGCCGACCCCGACCCAGAGCAAATGCACTTTTTTGGCAAAAGCGCCGGAGTCCGCAAATACGCCGTTGTAATCGGTTTTGGGATCGAGCTTGCGGTCTCCAAGCACGAGCATACCGCCAGCCCCGCTAAATCCTCCGATGTAGGAGAAGAGATCCAGATGATCGAGCGTGATCTGGAAAGTCTGCATCCCACCCATGGAGAGGCCCGCCATAGCCCGATGATCGCGATCTGAAAGTGTCTTAAAGCTGGAATCGATGTATGGGATTAGAGCTTGGGTCACATCATCCTCAAACGCGGCGGCCATGTCCTGCATGGCCTTCAGCATTTCCCGTGAACCAAAGGGTTTGCCCGTGAGATCAGGAGCGGGCTGACCCGCGCGCCTGGCGTAGCCATAGGCCATCACGACGATCATCGGCTTGCAACCGCCGGCGGCAATCAAGTTGTCGAGTATAAAGTTCGCGTGCCCCTGCCTGACCCAACCGGTCTCGTCCTCGCCGGCACCATGTTGCAGGTAGAGCACCGGGTAGCGCGCGCCGTTCTGCGTATCGTACTTCGGAGGCAGGTACACCAGTGCGTGCCGCCAGGAGCCTGTGACCTTGGAGTTGTACCAAACCTCACGAACCTCGCCGTGCGACACGTCCTGCGCCGAATAATAGGTGGAACCCGGCTCGGGCACCTCGACGGCACTAGCAGGCCGACCTCCTCCGAAGAAGGCATGCGTGCCGGGATCGCTGACCTCGGCGCCATCGATGTTCAAGTTGTAGTAGTGGAAACCAGGCACCAGTGGATCGGTGGTGACGGTCCAAAATCCGTCGGGCTGTTCGACCATGTCGACTTTCGGTCCGCTCCAGAAATTCACTTTGACTTTTGTGGCGTCGGGAGCTTTGATACGGATCTGCACTCTTCCCGTGCTGTCAACGCGGGGATATTCCGATCCCCAAACATTGGTCTCCGTGGGTTGATAGTTGCCCGATTCTTGCGCGCAGCAAGCACTCGCGAAAATCAACATCAAGATTCCGAGCCCCTTCATTTCGCCTCCTTCGAGCAAGCACATTCGTTTGTGGAAGAGCGCGGAAATTCTTTTCCGCGCATTTTCGAAGCATCTTACATCTCGAGAGCCGGGACAGCTACTCGCGTGAAAGCGGCTGCACGCCCAGCGGCGCTCTCTTGCTCCCGGGTCGTCGACACTCGCGCATAGGGACAGCTCCTTGTTTAAGTCGATCTGGGGCAATCGCTGTGGAGCCGCGAATTACAAGATCGGTCCGGATCGTGAATTCCTCGTGCGAAGTTCGACTTCGCTGAGTTTCCACCGAGTCCAGCAGCGCTCGAAACGCTGTACGTGCGATTTCGGCCTGGGACATCCGTACGGTGGTCAGTGGCGGAGTCGTGAACTGGGCGAAGTGCGTGTCATCGAACCCGACCACCGACAGATCACCGGGAATCTCGAGAGAGAGTTCAAACGCCTCGCGCATTACGCCGATTGCGGTCATATCATTGGAACAGATCACCGCAGAGGAGCGAACCGAGCCAGCCGCAAGAGCTGCCATGGCTTTCTTGCCCGCTTCCAGGGTGTGATCGCCTTCCTGGAGAAATTCCGGCGGGACCCTCAAACCAATTTCGTCCATGCATTCTTGAAAGGCGATTCTTCGCGCGAGGGCCGTCTTCAAGTGCGCGGGTCCGCTGACAAAGGCGATCCCGGTATGTCCAAGGGCTGCCAAGTGCTGCACGGCCTGCCGAATGCCGTGACGATAGTCGATGCGGAGAGTCTTAAGGAGTGGTTCTGAGGGCTCGACATCGATAGCAACCGCCGGCACGTTGCGCAGCCGGAAAGCCTCGATTAATGCATCTTCTCTGCCGAAAGTCAGAATGGCCACTCCGTCCACCCGCAGTTCGATCATTCGCCGGGCGGCCATCTCGAGCCGACCGGGATTGCTTGTGACCGAACTTAGAAGGATCTCGTATTTGTGCTCGACCCCGAGGTCCTCAAACGTCTGCGCGATCTCCGGGAAGAAAGGATTGGTAATCTCCGAAACCACCAGGCCGAAAATGCGACTGCGCCCCGAAACCAAAGCCCGCGCATGAATGTTCGGGTAATAGCCCACTTCATCGATTACTTTTTGCACTCGCCTGGCGATGGCGGGTCGCACCGTCGGTACGCGATTGATGGTTCGCGAAACGGTCGCGATCGAAACCTTGGCGCGGCTGGCTATCTCCCGAAGATTCATGGTCATCTGCTTTGGCTGGTCGCCGTTAACGTTAACGGAGGCTGAATCTTATGGTTGACGAATGCCGAACGAAAAGTCCTATTTTTCGGTGAGACACATCGATTTATTCGATATATTTAGCTGATGAAAAGCACCCTGGACGAGTGGGAGATTCTGCAGGCTATAGTCCAGCTCGGCGGCTTTGCGCCAGCTGCGCAACAGTTGAACCGTTCGCAATCCACGATCAGCTATGCAATCGCCCGCCTTCAGGACCGGCTGGGGATTAGGCTGTTGGAAGTAAAGGGCAGAAAAGCGCATTTGACGGAAGCCGGGCGGGTGTTACTTGGCGATGCGGAACCGCATTTGGCCGGATTTCAACAACTGGAGCACAGGGCCCGCTCACTCAGCTCGGGAGGGGAATCGGAGATTCGACTATCCGTGGACAGCATTTACCCGAATGAGCGGCTGTTTGCGGCTTTGTTCGAATTTACTCGGCGATTCCCATATGTCAACCCTAAGCTCCGGCAGGCGACATTTCTCTCTTCAGAAGCGGAGTTCTCGGCGCATGGGGCGCAGCTCTGCATCAGCGCACTGGTGTCGCGCGACTACTACGCGAAATCGGTTCTGGAAATCAAGCTGCTCGCCGTGGCGCGGCGGGATCATCCGCTCCATTCCCTTCGGCGGCCAGCGTCCCGGGGCGATCTAATTCATCACACGATTGTGACTGTCGAAGGAGGAGCGTCTGGTGGCGGTAAGCGCCAGCCGCGCAGTCCTGCCCAACGCTTTTTGTCGGTGACTACGATAGAGGCGGCAATCGATGCGGTGCGCAGCGGGCTCTGCTTCGGCTGGCTACCCGTTTACCGCATTGAGCCTCACTTGGATAGTGGAGAACTGCTGCCAGTACGCATCCCCGCCGGCGGCACTCGGGAGGTTCGTCTCAACATTATCTGTAAAGATCTAAATCCCAGCAGCCGGGAACTTAGTGCTCTGGCGGAACTGCTCGGCATTAACCGCGATTTGGAATTGATTTAGTCGAATTCGATCAAAGCCACAACTCTGGTGCTGCCGGACCTGTCGAGTTTCCGGATCGGCAGAATCGTTTCGAGAATCCGTAGTAGATCGTCCATCGCCACCCTGCATGTATACTACCCTTTTATAAACGGAAGTCTGAAAGAAAATTAGGCAAACTGTTGGATATCAATCCGGTGCAAAACCAGCTGTATCTCAAATTGGCTCCCAAATCGGTAACGGTGGTTGCACTCGAACAGCAAAGCTAGATGGCTTTCCCAGACTGGTGCTGCTTCAAGAAAGGGTCACCATGACAAGCGCGAAATGGTTCGGAGGAATTTTACTTGCGATTGCGGCTGGACTAGCTCCTCATCTCGCCGCGCAAGTACAAACAGATGTGCCTCCGGCGGTTGCCGGTGCAAAGCCAGTGGCGGTCGAGCATATCAAAATTCACGGAACGGCTCTGGAAGGCAATTTGGAAGGAGACGCGGTCGATCGCGACGTGTTTGTGTTCCTTCCTCCCAGCTATGCGCAAGATAAGTCTCGACGCTATCCCGTCGTTTACGCCCTGCACGGTTACTCCATCGGCGCCGAGCAATGGACACATGAAATCCATGTGCCCGCGACTATCGAAGGCGCCTTCGCTCTAGGCGCGAAAGAAATGATCGTAGTCCTGCCCGATTCGAAGACGTTGCACGACGGCTCGATGTATTCGAGTTCCGTGACCACCGGTGATTTCGAGCTGTTCATCGCTCGAGACCTCGTCGCATACATTGATGCGCATTACCGTACGATTCCAGAGCGCCAAAGCAGGGGACTCGTCGGCCACTCGATGGGAGGTTACGGCGCTACCCGCATTGGCATGAAGCATTCCGACGTGTTCGGGAGTCTGTACATCATGAGTCCGTGTTGCTTAGCTCCCCGACCCGCCGGCTCCATGAACCCGGAAATCGCGAAGAGCCTTGAAGCTCTGAAAACACTAGCGGACTCGGAAGGCTTGCCGTTTTTCGCGCGTGCCACGTTGGCCTCGGCCGCCGCTTGGTCACCCAACCCGAAAACTCCTCCGCTTTATCTCGACCTGCCCACGAAGGATGGAACGCCACAGCCCGAAGTTTTTGCAAAATGGGCGGCAAATGCTCCACTCGCTTTCGTTGACCAGTACATCGGAAGTCTCCG
>Ga0335078_10007613_pt1 | contig 16062 bp, 12 predicted proteins | sample Lox_Sample_32_FD_206711 | JGI IMG/M metagenome (GOLD analysis project Ga0335078, IMG submission 206711) | Soil microbial communities from Loxahatchee National Wildlife Refuge, Florida, United States - Lox_Sample_3.2 | ecosystem: Environmental > Terrestrial > Soil > Wetlands | place: USA...
TCGTCCATCGCCAGGAGCCGGACGACTGGAACTCCGCCTATTGGTTCCGGCAGGCCGGCCGCCACGCGATCTTTCCGCGCCTGGCCGAAGCCGCCGCGGGATTCGGAATCGGCGGCGGCGCGCGATAGGATCCCATGGAGTTCATCGCTTTCTGCGCCAGGGCGCGGCGGGAACCGGGCGGAGATCTGGAACGGCGCGCGCTCGAGGTGCAGCGTATCGAGTGGCAACTGCTGTTCGATTATTGCGCCGCGAAAGGCGCGGCGAGCGGGACCTCGTCGACGGTATGAGCCTTCGACAGCTTCTGTTCGGCGCGCGGCAAACCGGCGAAATCGGCGAGATTCGCCAGTATCGCGCCGCACTCGCCGGGCTTTCCGCGGATGCGCTGCGCGATCGTTTCCGCCAGACTCCGAAGTTGACCGAGGGGATGGCGATGGTGTGCGAAGCGGCGGCCCGCACCCTCGGTCTGGAGATGTTCGACGTGCAGTTGCGCGGCGCGCTCTCGATGGCGCGCGGCCGCATCGCGGAGATGCAGACCGGTGAAGGAAAAACCCTGGCCTGCACGCCGGCGGTCGCGTGGATGGCGCGATCGGGCGCGGGCGTGCACGTGCTCACCGTGAACGACTACCTGGCGCGGCGCGATGCCGAGTGGATGGGGCCGATCTACAAATACCTGGGGCTCACGGTCGGCTGCATCCAGCAGACCATGGGATTCGAGGAGCGGCGCGAGGCCTATCGCCGCGACATCACCTACGCCACGGCCAACGAAGCCGGATTCGATTTCCTGCGCGACCAGATCGCGCTGAAGACCGAAGAACAGGTGCATCGCCCGTTGGCCGCCGCGCTGATCGATGAAGCCGATTCCATCCTGATCGATGAGGCCCGCATCCCGCTGGTGCTGGCCGGCGGCGAGGCGGGAGACGAAGTGCTGGCGCGGCAGGTCGAGCCGATCGTGCGCCATTTCCGGGAAGGAATCCATTTCGCGCTGGACGAATTTCGCCGCAACATTTCGCTTTTGCCGGCCGGCGCGCGCTGGATCGAGGGCGCCACCCGCCGCCGCAACATTTACGACGAATCGAACTTGGCGCTCTATACGGCGGTCCACAACGCTATCCATGCGCACGCCCTGCTGCGCCGCGACGTGGATTACGTGGTGAAGAACGGCGCCATCGAGTCGGTCGACGAATTCAAGGGACGCATCGCGCAGGACCGGCGCTGGCCCGCCGGGCTACAGACGGCCATCGAGGCCAAGGAGCGCGTGCCCTTCACCCCGCAAGGACGGGTATTGGCTTCCATCACGTTCCGCAATCTGGCGGCGCTGTATCCCACGATTTGCGGCATGACGGGAACAGCCGCCACGGAAGCCATCGAATTCCGCGAGTTCTACGAGCTGGAAGTGGACGTGATCCCCACCAACCGGCCGGTCATCCGCATCGACGAGCCGGACGCGGTCTTCGAGACCAAAGAGGACAAGCAGCTCACAGTGGTGGGAGAGATCCGGCGCCTGCACGAGACGGGACAACCGGTGCTCGTCGGGACCGCCAGCGTGGAAGAATCCGAGCGGCTCAGCCGCGAGCTTCGCGATATTCCGCACTCCGTGCTGAACGCGCGCAACGAGGAAGCGGAAGCCGGAATCATCGCGCGCGCGGGCGAGCGCGGCGCCGTTACCATCTCGACGAACATGGCCGGGCGGGGAGTCGATATCCGCCTGGGCGATGGTGTGGCGGACCTCGGCGGGCTCTATGTGATCGGCACCAACCGCCACGAAAGCCGCCGCATCGACCACCAGTTGCGGGGCCGCGCCGGCCGCCAGGGCGATCCCGGGCGCTCGCGGTTCTTCGTCTCGCTGGAAGACGAGCTGTTCGCCCATTTCCTCACCGCCTACAAAAACCTGAAGTACAACGCCGAGGAGATCCAGCGCGCGGTGGAGGGCCGCAACCTCGATATTCGTATGTTCCTCGCCAAGTATGAAGGGGTGATCGAAGGCGAGCGGCAGCGCATCGAGGAGAAGCGGCAGGCAGAGCTACAGTCGCACCTGCCGGAGCTGGAGCGGCAGGTGGGATTGATGACCATCGACGAGCTGTGGAGCGATTTTTTGTCGGCGGTCGGCGAGTTGCGGAGCGGCGTGCAATGGTATTCGTGGGGCGGGCGCGACCCGTTATACGAATACCTCACGCGCGTGGACGCCATGTGCAAGGAACTGGAAGAACGCATTCCCGCCGAGACCGGGGAACGGTTGCGGAAGATTCAAGCCGGCAAGATCCCGCCGCCGCGGCGCGGCGCCACCTGGACGTATCTCACCACCGACCGTCCTTTCGGCATGCTGGCGGAACGATTCGCCAGGGGAATGTCGCGGCTGCTCCTGGGCAACTGGCAACAGGAGTAAATCCGGCCCGGCGTCCTGTGACATCTTCGCGGCCAACCGGGCGTAACGGCAGGGATTGGGTAATATAGAAACTGATGTCCGTGGGAAATACTACGATGAATCACGTTCGCATCTGGACACTGGTGGCTTGCGCCGCGGCGGTGTCCGTCACCGGTTTTGCGGCGGCCAAAGGCGATCCCGAGAAGGGCAAGGCGGTCTTCGAGCAGTGCGCCGTCTGTCACGATCCCGACAGCGACCAGGCTAAGGACGACAAAAAAATCGGCCCGGGTCTGAAGGGATTGTTCAAGCGCGACAAGCTGGCTTCCAATAACAAGAAAGTCACCGAAGCCAACGTGCGCGCCCGGATCGACGAAGGCGGCAACGGCATGCCTCCCTACAAGGACATGCTGAGCGACCAGGAAAAAGACGACCTGATCGCTTACCTGAAAACTCTGTAACGCGGCGCGGCTCGTACTTTATTTCAACGACGCCAGATCGATTACGAACCGATACCGCACATCGCTCTTCAGCATCCGCTCGTAGGCTTCGTCGATCTTCTGAATCGGGATCATCTCGATATCCGATTCGATCTTGTGGGCGCCGCAGAAATCGAGCATTTCCTGCGTCTCGGCGATTCCACCGATGAGGGATCCGGCGAGGCTGCGGCGCCTGGTGATCAGGTTGAACACGCCGGGCGATGGATGCGGCTGGCCGGGCGCTCCCACCAGGCACATGGTGCCATCCCGCTTCAACAGCTCGAGAAACGGGTCCAGACTGTGGGGGGCGGCAACGGTGTTCAGAATGAAATCGAAGCTCGCCTTGTGCTTCTTCATGGCGGCGGCGTCGCGCGAGATCACCACGTCGTCGGCCCCCAGCCGGCGGGCATCCTCGGTTTTGCCGGGCGACGTGGTGAAGAGCACTGTCTGCGCTTTGAAGGCATGGCCGAATTTGATGCCCATGTGGCCCAGGCCGCCCAGCCCCACGATCCCGACCTTCTTACCCTGTCCAACGCCCCAATGACGCAGCGGCGAGTAGGTGGTGATGCCCGCGCACAGCAGCGGAGCCGTACCCGGAAGTCCCAGCCCCGGCGGCACGCGCAGCACGAAATCCTCGTCTACCACGATCATGGCGGAGTATCCGCCATACGTCATTTTTCCGGTGTGTTTGTCGGGGCTGTTGTAGGTAAGCGTCATGCCGTTTTCGCAATACTGCTCCAGCCCTTCGCGGCAGGAAGCGCAGCCACGGCAGGAGTCCACCATGCAGCCGACGGCGGCCATGTCGCCCAGCCGGAATTTCGTGGCCTCGCGGCCCACCGCGGTGACGCGCCCCACAATTTCATGTCCGGGAACCACCGGGTATTGAGTGCCTCCCCAATCGCTGCGCACCGTGTGCAGATCCGAGTGGCACACTCCGCAGTACAGAATTTCGATCTGCACGTCCTTCGGCTGCGGATCGCGGCGCTCCAATTGCCACCGGCTCAACGGCGCGGTGGCGCTGTGTGCTGCGTAAGATAACGTTGTGGTCAGAAATTCCTCCTTATAAATCGGCCCGGTACAGAGATTCCGCTACCGCCCAATACATCTCTTCGATCGCTGACTTGATCCACTTCTGGTAGACCGGCACATATTGCGTCGGATTATCCACCTGCTGCGCGCGCAGACCTTTCAGCCCTCCGGCGAATGTTTTGCCCAGCAGGAGCCCGCGGTCGCGCACGCGAAAGACGCGAATATCGATTCCGAGATTCAAGCTGTCGCCCGGCGGCGAACAGGCCGAACCGGGCTGCACCTGGATGTTGACGACCACGGGCGCGGCGGAAGTCTGCGGCGGCGCCACGCCATCCGCAGTGAAGGCCGAATTCATTCCCCGCGGCTGAGAGTCCACGATCTCCATCAGATTTTTGCCGGAGACCGTGGCGTATGCTTCGAACTGGTCGAGAACCAGCCGGTCGAGCCGCAGTTTGCCGACGCCGCCGGCCAGATCGGAGGTGCTCATGAAGCAGGAACTGACCAGCCGTATCGGGGTCCAGCCGGAATTGACGACGGCGCGCGGCCGCGCCGGCTGAGGCAAGGCATCGAGTGTTTCGTGGTGTAAGCCCTTGCCGACCGGATCGAAGGTAGCCAATCCCCAGGCCGTAAAACCGCTTCTGTCGCGAGCATCGGGATTGGCGCCCTTGGAAAGCAGCAGCGTGATCACATCGGGGCGGCCGCGCTGCGCCGCCAGCATGAGCGCGGTGCGGCCGTTCTTATCAGGGCCGTCCACCGGAGCGCCTTCGGCCAGGAGTTCCTCGACAGTGTCGACGCGGCCGCGCGCCGCCGCGTCCCGCAGCACCGCTGCTTTATCGTCGTTCTGCGCCGCCGACGGCAATCCGGCTGCCAGCCACAAGCTGAGACAGACGATCGTTCGCATCTCCTAACAGGATAGTCCGGCGTAGGGCAGACACGGACGCTCGGCTTGGCTGAACCGGGGGGTCGGGGATACTCCCATGGCTGTAAAGCGTTCACCTGTCGGGAGGCTTGAGGTGGAGAGGCGCAGTCGCGAGCAGACGGCGGGTCGCGTCCAGTTGTGCCGCGATTTCAGCCTTGCGAAGTTTGACGGTTCAATTTTCACGTGATGTTGTGCGCGCAGGTTTTTCACGAATTACGAGCCTACCGCCGCGCATGCTTATCCTACCCCAACGCCACATTCCCGGCGGAACCGCTCTAAATATAGCCAAGGGTACTTTGAAATCTTCGTGACGGGAGCCTTCAGCTCTCAGCGATCAGCTTTTGAGGGCAGCGCGGTCAACATCCGTTTCAACTCGGTCGCGCGCTGCCTATCGGCTCACCGAAAAGGGCGAGCGCGTAGCCGCCATGTTCGTCCTCTTCCACCAGCGCATTTGCGGCCCGCTGGCGAATTCGCTGTTTCACCATCGGCCGCAAAAGACCGCCAAGGAGCCAGCCAAAATCGAAGCAGCGTATCCCAAAGCTGACGACGCCATTTGAAAGCTCGTAGATCTCGTCGCGGCATAGGACACGCTGACCGCTGCCAGCGATCAACCTGAACCTCCAATCCAACCCGTAAGCTGATCGCTGGCTGACCGCCGAATGCTGAGCGCTGATAGCTTGTCCGCCCTGCAAGCGCGGCGTTGCCCAGGGACGAATCTGCGAAACCAATTCTCGGATTTTACGGGCTAGAATCTAAATGGCCTTGCAGTCAGGGATGCAGCCTCCCTGCTTCTTAATGGCCCGGCATGCCCCGGGCATGATGGCGCGGTTTTTTCATCGCCAGGAGCAGCGGTAGCACCAGCAGAAAGACTAACGCGAACGCCAGGAACGTATCGACGAACGCGCCCATGGAGGCCTGCGCCTGGATCATTTGCCACAAAGCGGCCACCGACCGGCGCGCCGCCCCGGCGGGGCTGATGCCGTGCGCCACGAAGTTGGCCGCCATGCCCTTCTGGATCTGCTGCGCCATGGGATTGTACATATTCACGTGCTGCACCAGCTCGTGGGTGTGGATCTGCTGTCGGCGATAGAGGTAGGTGGTAGCCGCGGCGATTCCGAAACTGCCGCCCAGGTTGCGCATCAGGTTGAACATGCTGGTGGCATTGCCCATCTGCTCTTTGGGAATCGGGTCCATGGTGGCGGTGGTCAGCGGCACGAAGATCATGGCCAGGGCCACGCCCTGAATGAACTGCGGCCAGAAAATGTCCCAGTATCCGGCCTGCAAATTCAACCTCGAGAGGGCGTAGAGCGTCCAGGATGCGCCGATAATACCGACGGCCAGGACTTTTCGCGGATCGAACTTGCTGAGCACCGTTCCCACCAGGGGCATCATCAGGAACGATCCGAGGCCGCGCGGCGCCATGGCGATGCCGGCCGCCAGCGCCGGATAGCCGAGCAGCGTCTGTAAGAAAATCGGCACCAGCAGCAGGCTGGCATACAGCACGAAACCGAGGATGGTCATCAGGAACACGCCGGCGCTGTAGGTTCGCTCCTTGAAAACGCGAAGTTGCACCACCGGCGCGCGGGTGCGAAGCTCGTGCACCACGAACCAGATAAGCGCTATGCCCGCGATCAAGGCAAGAATCGTGATGAAGTGGGACGCGAACCAATCGTCCTCCTGTCCTTTATCCAGCACCACCTGCAGCGCGCCGACGCCCAGCGCCAGCATGCCGATTCCCCAATAATCGATTCCGCGCTCGGTGCGGCGCAGATATGGCGGGTCGAAAATAAACCACTTCGTCATGAAGACCGAAGCCAGGCCGACGGGAAGGTTGATATAGAAGACCCAGCGCCAGCTATAGTTGTCGGTCAGCCACCCGCCGATCACCGGGCCGAGCATGGGCGCGACCACGATGCCCAGTCCCCAAAACGCCATGGCTTTGCCGCGGTCGCGCGGAGGAAACGCTTCCAGCATCACCGCCTGCGACAGCGGTTGCAGGGCGCCGCCGGTGGCCCCTTGAATGACGCGGAAGAAAATCAGGGTGCCGAGATTCGGCGCCAGGCCGCACAGGAACGATGCGGTGGTGAAGCCCATGACGGCCGCGATCAAGGTTCGTTTGCGCCCGAAGAAACCGGCCAGCCACCCGGTCATGGGAAGAACCACCGCGTTGGCGACCAGGTAGGATGTCAGCGCCCATGCCGCCTCGTCCACGCTCGCCGAAAGGCTGCCCGCGATATGCGGCAGCGACACGTTGACCACGGTCGTGTCGAGCACCTCCATGAAGGTGGCGAACATGACCGCGACCGCGACGATCCAAGGGTTTACGTTTGGGTGCGGTTCCGGCGCAGACGACAACATCCCTGGGATTCATGATGCCAGTTTTGCGGGAAGGATTCCAATAAGGGGGGACAATAACGGGATCAGCGATCAGCCCGGGCGGGCTGATCGCTGACCGGGGAACAAGAGTTAAAAATTGAACTTCGCGGTAAGCACGATCACTCGCCCGGTGACGATCGCGCCCTGGCCCGACCCGTAGGGGCTGGTGGGCGGAGCGAGCGTGGAGCTGGTGGTGCCGAGGCTGCCCGAGGTGATGGAAGCGGTCGGGTTGCCGAAGTTCGGATGGTTGAGGGTGTTATAGAACTGGCCTCCGATTTCGAACCAGACACTTTCCTTGATGGCGAACCTCTTGGTGAGCTGGGTATCGATATCGAAATAGCCGGGTCCGCGGAAAACGCCCGGGCCGGTCATGCCGAAGTCCGTTTGCACGGGAACACCCGCCTTCCCCGCGGCGGTAGTGGCGTTGTACGTCATGAACTGGCTGACGGTGAAGCACGGGGTGTCACTGGTGCCATGGACGGCCGTGCAGTCCGCCTGGATATGGGGGTCAATGACGGTGGCCAGAAATGTCTGGCTGGTTCCACCGCTGGAATTGATCTGCGCGGAGATTTTGCTGTCGGACGATGAGAAGGGCCGGCCGGTATAGGCATACAGCTTCAGCCCGAAATTCCAGCCGCCCAGCACCTGCTTCAGGACGGGGTTGGCGAACTTGTGCGGCTCGGCCCAGACCAGGTCGCCCACGATGGCGTGCCGGACGTCGATGCTTTCGTTGCCATAGCCAAAATTCAGGTTGTAGGGGTTATACACCGACGCCAGACCCAGGCTGTGCGACCAGGTCCATCCGATCTGGCCCTGGAAGCCCCAACGCGCGGAATGGCGAAGTTGCACGGTCATGGCGTCGTAGTTCGAATATCCCGCGGTCAGCACCTGCGTGATCGTCAGGAACCGCGGATCGGGAGCGGCCGTCGGCAGGCCTCCGAAATTCGTGCCGTAATAAGCGTTCTGGCCGTTGCTGGCGAGTTTCAGGTAGAAGTTGGCGGAGGTGTTGGAGATGGCCTGATCGAAGCCGTGATTGCCGTTGTAGGTGACGGCCAGCACGTTTTGCGAATCCAGCCTTCGCTCCAGTTCGGCGCTCCATTCCGTGGTCTTCGGGGCGACGAAACTGTTCGGCGGCGAATAGTAGCTGGGTGCGCTGAACGGGATCTTGCCCAAAGCGGCCTGGATCTGCGCCAGCGTGAAACCGGACGAGAAGCTGGAGGTGAAAGTCCTCGCTGCCGCGGCGGCGGCGTAGGCCGAGCTGGCGGGATCGCTCGCCGGGCCGGCTTCACCGAAGGTGACACTCGGAGTGAACACGCTCGGCGGGTTGCGGAAGACGCTGGATGCCACGCTGCCCGAGAACAGGTTGGCAAAAATACCCATGCCGCCGCGCAGCACGGTCTTGTTGTCGATCCCCCACGCGAATTGGAAGCGCGGTTCGGGAACGATGGTCTCCAGACTCTGGTACAGGTTGTGCAACCCCATGGTGATGGTCTGGTTGTAGGGGACGGTGGCGCCTCCCTGGTACCCGGACATGCCGAACTGGGTGTTCATGCGGGCGAAGCAGTTATCGACACACGCCGGGTCGCCGGTGTGCTCGATGCGGAAAGCCAGAGTCATGGTCAGGTTCTGGCGCAGCTTCCATTCATCCTGCAGATAAGCGCCCAACGAACTCATGCGCAAGTGGACCTGCATCAAATTCGGGTAGCTTTGGCTGAACGAGGAGCCGTAACCGGTGGAGTTGACCTGTCCGGTGGCGAAGTCCGTCAGATCGTTGAAGGTGTAAATGCCGGCAAACGCCCGTTCGTTGTTGGTGAAATCAGTGATTTTGTTATACCGGTAATTGATGCCGCCTTTTATGGTGTGCGTGCCATGCATCCAGGTGAGGTCGTCCACGAACTGTGCCTGGCCGACGTTGCGGCCTTGCGGCATGTTGGTGGCGATGCCGAGCTGGGCGAAGCCGGGGTCGGCCACGTTCCAGGTTTCCGGCATCAGCGAGACGGCTTTCTGCAGGTCGGCGTAGCCGAAAATGGCGGTGTACCAGGAGCCGGACCCGATGAAGTTGTTGACCAGGGTCGGCTTGATTACGTAAGTATAGGTCAACTGTCCGGCGTCGGACGGCTGGTTGCTCTGCTCGTTGAATACCGGGTTGATCAGACTTGGACCCGTGGCTTGCAGGCCCCAGTCGTAGTTGTAGCGCAAAGTGATTTTCTGTTTGTCGCTGATATTGTAGTCGCCGCGGATGGTGATGAGGCTTTCGGTATTGATCTCGCTGGCGTTCTCGGCGAAGGCATAGGCGCACGGCGCGCTGACGCCGAAGACGCCGCCGCCGGGAGCCTGAATATTGGCGTTCCAGAAGCTGCTGGTGCCGCAGCCGAGATGGCCGTTGCCGTCCTGCAGAGGACCATTGCCGTTGGTGACAGGCACCGCGCTCTTGGCTCCGGACGCCCCGCTCCAAAGCGCGAAGGCATCCTGATAAAGCGGAGTGGCCGCCGAAGAGATGTGGGCCAGGGTGTAGGTTTGCAACTGCGGCGAGGGAATCCACTCCACGCCCGAGGTCGGCAAGGCGTACTGCAGGCTCTCATAGTTGAACAGGAAGAACAGCTTGTTCTTCTTGATGGGACCGGAGAACGAGCCTCCGAACTGGTGGGAATCGGACCGCGGCTGTTGCAGGCCGGCCTGGTTATTGAAGAAATCGTTGGCGTTGAAAATCTTGTCGTTGAAGTTATGGAACAGGTTTCCGTGGAAGGAGTTGCTGCCGGATTTTCCGACGTAACTCACCTGCGCGCCGGTCATGCGGCCGTAGTCGCCGCTATAGGCATTGAGAGTCACGGAAACTTCCGCCACCTCATTGGCGCCCAGAAGGTTGTTGCTGGCCCCGGAGTTGTTGATGTTCAGGTAGGGGTCCATGTCGTCGGCGCCGTTGATCGTGAATAGCGCCGTAGCGCCGGGAATCCCATTCACATTGAAGTTGCCGGATGCCCCACCGCCAGGAAGCACCAGGACGCCGGGGACGGTAAAGGCCATGGTGGTCAGATCGCCTCCCATGGCTGGCAGGCTCATCAACTGCTTGGTGTCGAACCCGCTTGTCAGGTTGGCGTTCTCGGTTTGCAGGATGGCCGCCTGCGCTGTCACCTCCACCGTTTCGCCCGTCACCTGCACCTTGACCATGAGGTTGATGCCGGCTTCCTGTCCGACCAACAGGTTGAGCTTCTCGGCGTCGGACTTCAGGCCGGTGGCCTGCGCGGAAACCTCGTAGTCGCCCGGCTGGAGCAGCGAGAAGCGGTACTGCCCCACGCTATTGGTGCGGGTGGTTCGCGTTTCGTTGGTGCTGATGAGCTTGACGGTTACAGTCGCGCCGGGCACAACGGCGCCGGTCGCATCCGAAACAGTTCCGGCGATATCGCCGGTCGTCATGGTTTGACTGAATGCAGGCGCAGCTGAAAACAAAAGCAGCACCGCGACCAGGCTGAACGCAGCCAGCCAGGAACGCCAAGGGCGTTGTGTATCCCGCATTATAGACTCCTTGAAACCACTAACTCCGTTACGAAGAGGCCGCCGACCTTCGATTCAAGCGGTCCAACTCCGTACTCGCCGGCAACTCCGTCGAATGCACAAAGCGAGTGTCAATGTGAGGAGAGTATGACACAGGGGTCGGCTGGGTTCAAGAAAAAAAGGTCTATATGTCTTATAAAAGAAGCAATTAATAGTCTGAGGTCCTATACACAACCGCGAAGTGGCGCTGAGGTGTAATTCGACATCATAATCCGCAATCTATAGAAAAATTAGACATTATGCGGCAAATGGCCTATCGATGGGAGCCGACACCGTCTGCGCTACAACATCACCAGGCCGCGTCTGATCCCGATGGCCACCGCCTCCGCGCGGGTCGCGGCATTCAGCTTACTCAGCACGCTCGCCACATGAAACTTCGCGGTGTGCTCCGAGATATTCAGCTTCCAGGCGATGGTCTTGTTGGCGGCGCCCTCCGCCATCATCGACAGAACTTCGAGTTCGCGGGGCGTGAGCGGCGATACCTCGGCCGTGGCTGCGGCGGCGCCGGCGGCCGGCAGCAGTGTTTCGAGTTCCGCGGGTGCGATGGCCGCCAATCCCGCGGCCGCGGCCTCGACCGCGGCCAGGATCTCCTGGGCAGCCGCGTCGCGAGGCAGGATGGATCGCACCCCGGAGCGCAGCGCCTCCAGCGTCCAGGGAGCGCGCGCATCGCCCGCCAGTAAGACATACACCGGACGGGCGCTATCGCCGGACGGAATCTGGTCGGGAGGCAGTGCCGCCAGCACCACATCCGGCCGCAGAACTTCGACAGAGGCCAGATCGGGGAACGCGCCGAGCAGTTCGATAGCTCCGCTGGAAACCGCGAGAGCCTCGAGCCCGGCGCGTACTACCGTGGATCCGGCCGCTATCAGCAGGCGGATCACGCGGCCACCGCTCGCCTTGCCAGCCGCACCACGGTTTCGCGGACGCGTTTGCGGTCGCCGCGCAGGAACTGCAGATGCACCGCCTCCCGGCCGGAATCCAGCGCGTCGTTGAGGTCGTCCATGTTGCTGAGCAGCAGGTCTCCCGGTTTGATCGACGCCTCCGCCGCCGCGCCGCCATCCTCCACCTGAAGCACCAGCAACCCCAGCGACACGGGCCGCAGCACCACCCCCAGCGACGGCCGGGGGCCGAATTGCAAAAGGTCGCGCGCGGCGTCCGACGGCGCCGCCACGCCCAACCCGTTGACGATGGCGGTGTTGATGCCGATGACCCGGCCTTCCGCATCGGCCAGCGGCCCGCCGGAATTGCCGGGCGCCAGGCGGACATTGGCCAGAATCCAGCTCTGGCGTCCCATTCCGGCCATCCGGCCGACCGAATGCACCACGCCGGTCGAGACGGCGCCGGCGAAGCCCATGGGGTTGCCCACCGCGATCACCAGCTCGCCGGGGCGTATGGTGCCGGAAATGCCGGCCGTCGCCGGCTCCAGATTCGCGGCGCTGATCTTGAGAGTGGCCAGGTCGCGGCGCGAATCGCGCGAGGTCACTCGCGCCGGAAACCGGCGGCCATCCCAAAGCTCGACGTGTTGATCTCCATGCATGACGACGTGCGCATTGGTGACGATCGTCCCTCCCGCATTCCAGATCACTCCCGACCCGAACCCGGGCCCCCTGCCGGAAATCACACGAACGGTGGAGCGGCGCAACCGCTCCGAGATTTCTCCGAACCCGCCCATGTCAGTCTCTCCGCGGCCTTTCTCCGACCACCACCTCGATGCTGCGCGCCGCGCCTCCGCGAATCACACCGGCCTGGATCTTCTGCCCGATGCCGCGCGATTCCACGAGGTTTTGCACGTCCTGCGGTTCCGCCACCGCGCTGCCGTCAAGCGAAACCAGGATGTCGCCGATCAATACGCCGGCCTTGGCCGCGGGTCCATTCTCGCCCAGCGACAGAATGATCAGACCTTTCTGATGATCGGGCAGCTCGACCGGTTGCAGACCCACGCCCAGGTACCCGCGCGACACCTGTCCGCGCGCCAGAATCTCGTCTACTACGCGATTCAGCGTCGCTGTAGGAATCGCTACACCCGCGATGCGCGACAGCGCGGGCGTGGCGATGCCGATTGCATTGCCGTCGACATCGACCACCACCGCGCCGGTGGACTGCGGATACATGGTCAGGTCCAGCCGGAGGTAATGATCGAGACGTCCGCCGCGCCAGGTGCGCCACTCCCCGCTGACCGCGCTGATGGCGCCCAGCGTAGCGTTGACGCCGGAGTCGGCCGACCGGCCGATGGTCAACGCCAGGTTACCCGGGACAGGCGCGCCCACCGCCGGCAGCACAGTCCCCTGGGCTTCCACTTTGAGCACGGCGATGTCGGTTCCCGGATCGCTGCCGGCCAGCGCCGCCGGCGCATTTTTGCCGTCGGGCAGCGTCACGGTAATTTCGTCGTCGCTACGGATGGCGTGTTCCGCCGTGACGATGACTCCCGGTTTCCAGAACGCGCCGCTCGAAGAGAATCTTGGCCGCGCGTGTACCGCGACCGCCGTACGTCCCGCCTGCTCCACCACCCCCGCCAGTTCCTTCGAAAGCTTGGCTAATTCGTTTGCCACTTTTGATCCCTCCACAACCCCAGTCTGGCGCCCGAAGGTGCAGCCGCACATCGGCAAATCGGCCAGTAGACGCCTGGCCGAACGGGTAGGAGGAGGGATTGTAGTTCGCCGGCTGGCTGGGGCCCCAAAATCAGTGGCCCGGGCAGTTGGCTGGATTGGAACGAAATCACCAACGCCGCCGCGGAGGCCCCCAGCCCTCGCCTAGCTGCGTTTTCGCCCGGCGCCCCGCAGCGCGGCTTCGACCGTGGCAAGGGGCAACAATAACGCCAGCGGCGAATCCAAGAGCGGCAGGGCTCCGTACGTCGCATACCATTTCGCCGCTCCATCGTTCTTGGCATCGATCAGAAGCGCGATGCCGCCGACCTCCTCTGCCGCAAGCAAACACCGTCGGGCCGCCGCCAGCAGAAGTTGCCCGCCAATGCCCTGCCCCTGGGCGCGAAGGTCCACAGCCAGGCGCGCCAACCGAAAACACGGCACGTCGTAGCGCGCCAATCCTCGTCGTATCAGTTCGGGCGTCCGCGCATAATCGACGGATGCAGGAGTGAGAGTATAGAAACCGAGAATCGTCGCATTGTCTCTGTCGTCAACAGCCAGGAACGTCTTGGCTCCGCCCAGTTCGTGGCTTCGGCGGGCATATCGCTGCAGGAACTCATTCAAAGCTGGCTCACCGCAATCGAACCCTTGCCGATTGTGTGCCTTGCGGATCGGCTCCTCGTGCCAACTCGTCACTTTTGTCACTGCCGGGGCAGCAGCGCCCGGGCGGCAGCCCGCAGCTTTGCATTTGGGGCCGGCGGATGTTCCAGCAGCCTCAAAACCCTCAGACTGTCTCTCTCGGATAAGGAGACATGTTCGGTTTCTTCGATGACGGCCTTAGCCGCCAGGAGGGCATGGTGAAGCACGAAATCCGTCAAATCTGTGTGCTTCAGCGCCACTGCACGCAGGAGCGTAGCCTTCTCTTCCGGACGAACCCGAAGAGACATTCGGCAGTTGTTTTCGATCGCTATTCTCGGCAAGGTGGTCCTCGGTACGCATTCAAATAGTACACCTAGGCAAGGCGACTTTCAAGCGCAAAGGTATTGATTGTGTTGCGCACACGGGAAAGATATCCAGCCCGCGTCATGCGGCCGGGCACGGCCCACGGGCGTACGCACCATATCCAAAGATATCAATATCTCGGCCATCAGCCGGCTGTAGACTTGAAACCCGGAGCAGACATTTTAAGTATTTAAGGTCTTTTTAGAAAAAACCTACATCGAGCACCCGATGCCGGTATATGCGGTCGCCGACGCTTATACGGTCAGGGTTCTGTCGAGAGCCATACCCGGAATAGGAGACCCATGACGCCAGAAGATTTGAAGGCAGCACAGGAAGCCTTCCAGAGATACCGGGGCGATCGCGTGGTCGCGATTACCATTTCGTATGAAGACTGGATGCGCGAAACAGCCGTCGCATGGACGCGCCGCACCTCCACCACGCAAGAACTCGATGAGAAATTGCGTGCCTACCACAACCTGGGCAAGACCCCGGCCGCGTACCTGGCCCTGAGGCAGGCATTTGAAAAATGGGTTGTGGCGCATCCCATCTGGTGGCAGTCGGATCGCAACAAAAAGTCCGCCCGCTACCCGTCCGGAATCATTCAGGAACTGCACGACCAGATCCAGTTGATCGGTTCCTACCACTATCTCGGACAGATGGAATCCGGCAACTGGGAAGGGATCCAGGCATTGCGGAAAGCGGAAAAGGAAGCCGTCAGAACGCTCTTTCAGGGGCGCCGGCTGAGCTATAAAAACCAGCTCTGGAAGGAAAACGTCGCTGCTGCCGTGAACCAGATTGCCCTGCCGTCCGCTTCCATACGCAGTTCTATCCAGCAAGCCAAAGTGGACGAGTCGGGCATCAGGGGAGGCGTGCACCAGATCCTCGGCGGCCAGGACCCGGGGGAACTGTTCCAAAGTCTGGGCGTCGGATTCGACGCTTTCGTCCACGTCATGAAGAACATCCTCAACCTGGCGCTGACGCCGGCCACGCTGCTCAAGAACATCATCATGCTCGGAGTGCAGGTCAGCAAAAGGATGATGGTGAAGGAGCGGCGCTTCACGTTCGCACCCGGCGCGGCGGATGCGGCGCTGGGCGGCATAATCAGCCTGATTGACCGCGATCTGGCCGCCACCGGGGCCGATACCGGCGCCGAGATTCTCAAAATCGTCAGCGGGGTGTGCACCGGAGGGCTTGTCGCCGCGACCGGGGTGGTCACCACTCTCGTCGATCTGACGGTGAACATGGGTTGCCACGAGGCGATGCGCAAGGAAATGGTGGGCGGGAACAAGCTGCTTGGGAATATTGTGGCGACTCCGCACTTCAACCTGGAACTGTTTGACACCTCGCCGCTGCTGGGCTGTTATTTCATCGTGATGGCGGACATGGCTGTCTGGATGAACTATGACGCCGCTTACTGGGGCATCGATGGATTCATGGATGAGCAGGCGAAGATGTTTGAGAGAGCCGAACCGGTTCGCGAGAAAGCGCGCTCGTTTATCCGGACTTCCAAGATCGCGCTTTCGGGAACGGAATACCTGGGATGGGAACCCACCTGGAAGAACAATAAGATGGAGTGCCTGGCCAGAGCTTTTGGCACACGCCCGGACAAGCTGAGCGGAGTCGACTGGGTCTGCGGGTTGCTGCAAAAAAAGTCCGGCGACGAGTCAAAACCGCCGCTCATCCGGCAAAATGCCAGCTCAAACCTGAAACCTCCGCCTCCTCCTCCGCCACTTACCCGGCAGAATGCCAGCCCGAAGTTGGGCC
>Ga0335078_10007615_pt1 | contig 16060 bp, 16 predicted proteins | sample Lox_Sample_32_FD_206711 | JGI IMG/M metagenome (GOLD analysis project Ga0335078, IMG submission 206711) | Soil microbial communities from Loxahatchee National Wildlife Refuge, Florida, United States - Lox_Sample_3.2 | ecosystem: Environmental > Terrestrial > Soil > Wetlands | place: USA...
CCGATCAGCTTTACGAGGGCCGCGACTTGGCGCTCACCACGGACTTTCGCGACGTCTTTGCCGAAGTCGCGGTACGCCACCTGGGGGCCACGGAAACACACACGGTGTTCCCCGGCTTCGCCATCTCTGCGGCGCGGTTCAAGGGATTCCTGGGTTAGAGCGGACAGTGAAGTCGAAACCGCAGCGGCGGCGGCCTGTTAAATTTTGTCGACAAGGACACAACCGCGCATTTGTTGTAACATAGGGGCGTACATACTCGCTCGCGCACTCGGGGCGCGTTCATCACTCTGGGGGACGCCGTTTTTGTCCAAAGGAGCACTAAACAAGATTGAGCAAGCCAAAGTTCCGGATGGCTCGGCAGACGACGTGTCTCGGACGATTGAGGGCTGGACCCGCTGCACTGCATCCCGTGGGAAGCTGGTCCCGATCATTCATTAGCCCGTGACACTCCGAGCAGAGTATCCGGCGAACAGAGCCGGAGCCGGCTTCTTCCCCCCTTCGAGGCCGGCCCCGGCCTAATCGTCTCCGGCGATACCTGAGGCGAACCATCCCAACCCGTGGCGTCCGTGAAATTCGAGCCTTCCCGTCCGTACCCCGCATCCAAGCACTCCTACAGTTGAAGATGCAGCGGCGGCGCGATTTGTGACGATTCGATCCTCGCATAGCGGCGGCGCCGGTTTCTGGTAGACTTGGTCTCATCATCAGCGGTCAAGGAGGGCGTTATGAAGAACCGTTGGGCGCTGGTTGCGACCTTGCTGGGCATTTTCACGGCTCAGGCGTTCGCACTCAACGTTTGGCAGGACCAATCGCAGCAGACGCCTCAAAAGCCCGCGCCCACTCTCAATCCGCCATCTCAGCAGAAGCCGCCGACGCTGGGCGAGGCGCCTTCGCTTACGGGTCCTCACGCCGCCAACACCAGTGACCCGCACCGGTTGCTGCAGGTTCATTCGGTCTTTATCGACCAGATGGATAACGGGCTCGCGGAGAAGCTTATCGAAGTGATTGGAAGCAAGGGCCCGTTTCGCATCGTGGGCAGTCGCCGGGACGCCGACGCGGTACTCCGGGGTACGTGTTTTGATTCAACGCGACTCAAGACAGTCCACTCGGAAGTGTTCCTAACCGGCCGGAATGGCGAGTCGATTTGGCAGGACATTATCCGGCAGCCTTATCGGCCGCCGCCGCTGTCGCAGGCCGTTGCGACCACGGCCCAGGCGATCGGCGAGGATCTTGCCAACAGCGTGCGGGAGGCGGAGGGCAGGTAGCGAAGGCGGCAGCCGCGCTCAGACTTCTAGAAAGCGGCGCGCGGTTTCCACCAGCACTTCGGCACAGGTGGCGACGGAGGCAAGGTCCACCCATTCCACAGCCTCATGGGCGCCGGCGCCCGCGGGGCCGTAGTTGACGGTAGGGACGCCAGCTTCCGCGAAGAGGGCTGCGTCCATCCAGTAGCCTACACCAATCTCCTCGGGCAGAGTACCCGTGACGGCAACGACGGCCTGGCGCAGGTCGGAAGCCACCCTGGCATTGCGATCGCAGGTCAGCGGCGGACGATGCAAGGTGCAACGGATGTCGGCCCGCTCGCCCGCGCGCTCGATCACGCGGGCGAGGTCCTCCATCACCTGCTCAGGCGTTTCGCCAGGAAGGGTACGCCGCTCAACTTGCAGCGTGCACTTCTCGGAATAAGTTGACAAGCCCGCACCACCCTGGATCAAGGCGCAATGCTGCGAGGCCGGACCCACCAACGGGTGCAACCGCCCGCGCAACTCCTGCTGATCGAACTCTTCCAAGGCCGCAATAATGCGTCCCATCTTGCCGATGGCGCTCACCCCAAGGTCCCAACGGCTGCCATGAGCCGCGCGCCCGCGAGCCACAATTTCAGCCCAAACAAAGCCCTTGTGGGCGAGTACCAATCGACCTTCGCTAGGCTCGGTCACGACGCAGCCGTCGGCCGGATAGCGCTTTACGAAATCCTGCGCGCCCAGGCTACCGTATTCTTCATCAGCGACCAGCGAGGCCAAGACGCGTCCGTGGAGGTGCATATCCTCGAGGCCGGCCATGGCTGCCATGACGGCGGCGGCGCTGCCCTTCATGTCGTAACTGCCGCGCCCGTAGACACGGCCATCCACGAGGTTCGGCTCAAACGGCGGAATGGTCATACCTAAGGTTCCAACCGTGTCGAGGTGAGCGCAGAACACCAGGGTGCGGCCCTTTCCGTCGCCGGCTTCAGCCACACAATTCGGCCGGCCGGGAGCGACTTCATCGGTCCAACTTTTCACGCCGTGTGCCGCAAGCCAGTCACGCGCCGCCCACGCCACCGCCGACTCATTGCACCCCTCCTGCGGCGCCAGGCACGGGTTGACCGAGGGCGTGCGCACGAGAAGTTGAAGCGCGTCGAGGGCGTTTGACTGTAGACTCTGTCGATGGTGCAATCGACACCTCAGGACCTCAATAAAGCGAGCGGCACCTGGGACGCCGCCAAGCATCGAGACGCCGGACTGCAGCGGAAGTCAACACGAATATGATCGCCAAGCCAAGCAATGGAGCAGTTGCCGGGCTTACGCCCGAGAATCGTATCCCGTCGCTTGACCCCCGAAAGGCCTGCTACCGCCTGCGGGTGGGGCGGTCGCGTATTCATCGTTGGGGTGTCTACGCCGATCAGGTCATTCCGGCGGGACGCAAGGTGATCGAATACGCGGGCGAGAAGATCAACCGCCGCGAAGCGAAGCGCCGCGAAGACACGCATTATCTGTTTGAACTCGACAAATACTGGACCATCGACGGCGCTGTGGGCGGCTCCGGGGCGGAATTCATCAACCACTCCTGTGATCCGAACTTGGCCACACGTATCCTGAAGGGACATATTCTCTATTTCAGCCGCCGGCGAATCGGCAAGGGCGAAGAGCTGACCGTGGATTACAACTTTGATTGGGATGCCGAGCGCATGGCATGCGCCTGCGGATCGAAACGGTGCCGCGGGACGATCAACGCGAAATAGTCTGCTCGCGCGGTGGGCACCCTCAAAACCACTCCATCGCTGGCGACGAACAGACTCTTCAATCCCATGACGCAACAGGATTTGCGGCGGAAACCTATCATACAAGAGATAATCATAAATTTGTGAATTGATGGATTCGCAGGTTCGCCCTTTCTTCGTCTGTTCAAGACGATGCAGATGAGGTATACGTAAGGAGTGCCGCCGCATCGATTGGAAAGCCAAATAGGAGAGACAATGGAAGAGAAGATTCATGTCATTCACACTGGCCCAAGACCGACATGCGAAGTCGTAGAGCCTTCCGACGAAATCTCAGTCGTCATCCGGTACGCCGGAAACCACAAGGAAAAACTCACCCTTCCCCGATCGGTGGTGCCAGCGCTCGCGGAAGTCCTGGCAGGCATCGTTAAGCCTGCAAGCAGCAAGGCCAAATCGGCCACGGCGAGCGCCGGTCCGCTGAAAAACTAAGGCTGCCCCCGCTGCGCTGAGAACTCTGACCGCAGCTTGTGAATCGTCGTTCTTGCGGCGCGCCGCAACGGCGCGGCCGTGTAGCCGAAGATGCGATTTCATGAGGCTATTCAACGATTCATCGTGCGCAGAGCCTCAATCCGCGGCTTTCGGCTCTTCACGCTGTCGAGGCTGAAGGCGCGGACGTCGCCGAGATCGCTGCGAACGTAGTCCTCCATCTTGCGGACGGCGTCTTCAAGATCCGGGTTCGGGCGGATGAAAGAGGCCCAAGCGATTGATTCGCTTTCGGGATCGTATTCCCAAACCCCGACGAGCCGGCCGCGATCCAGAATCGCGTGGTTGGGGAGGTCCAGAAGGCCGCCCGCTGCCGTTCGTCCCTTCTCTCCGGCCACGGTGTTGTCCAAGTCCTCGGGCGCGAGCAGCGTCTTTATGCTGCGCCGCAACAGCAGGATCCCATCCAGACTGCTGGTCAGCACGTATTGCGCCTGCTTTGGAACTTTGAAGTCCGTCAACTCGTCATAGTGCTCCGGCAGCGCCAATCGTTCATCGCCATTCTTGACGGCCTTCAACCTCAAGGAATCGAGCGCGGCCTTGGCAGCCTTGGCGCCGATGGCCGCGAAAGCCTGGAATTCCGTTACCGTGGCGGGACCGATCCAATTGAAGTAGAAGCGCGCTAATTGCGTATTGGCTTCGTCAGTGGAAACTCGAAAGCCGGCGAGCGGATTCGGACGCCACAAGGTATATCGGTATCGCTGCTGATCCAGGCGTCCGTTGACGGGAACGCGCCGGATTTCGCCATCAGATTGAAGGCGTCCAAGCGCGAGGGGCAAGGTTGTTGTCATGCCCTTCTTTTTCCCTTCCTCGCCCAGGTTGCGCACAGCCTTGCCGGTTGCGGCTTTCAGTTCATCGGGATCGAGCGGACCTTCCTTCAGCGCATCAAGGACCGCTTTGCAGAGCTTGTCGACTTCGGCGTCGGTAACGCCCAACTTGCGCGCCACCTTCATATCGGCTTCCGGACCGAAGGCTTGGCTCAGCTTCAGCGCCAGTGCGAACGCGGAAGCAGGCAGGACATAGGTGCAGCCGCGGGCAGACGGCAGTTCGTGGATTTCGAGCCTGGCGGCCGCCTCATCCACCGCTTCGCGGCTCGCCCCGCAGCGAGCGAATAGGCCCAGGTAAGGGCCCGAACCACCTACCGAACGTGCCCAGCCGGTCTCCTCCAGGACCCTTGCCGGCGGCATGCCTGAGAACCTGCCGTCAAGTCCCTGACGATGCGACCACCAGGCGCGGAGTTTGGCAGCGTCCACCATCGTGGTGAGCCTCCTGAGAACAGCAGCCGGGGGGAAAACCGGCGGCTCTGACGCTGAGCCCTGACCCTCAGAGGTCTTCCATCTTCAATTGCACGTCAGCGCCTTTCCACGCCCTTTCGAATTCGGCGCTTACCCAGTCCGCCTCCACAATCTTCTTCTCGGCTTTGAGCGCCTGGAGCAAACCGAACAGCGACCTGGGGTTTCGCGGGTTTCGATCCAGGTCGTCGCGGAATACCTTCTCCGCCTGTGCGTATTGCCCGTCCCGGTAGAGCGCCGCTCCCAGCGACTCCCGCACCGGATAGTACCAGTCCGGGGGCTCGTCGTAGCTCAGCGCGTCCTCAGCGGCGACCGCCTTCTGCCAATGCTCGATTGATGTCTTAGAGTCGCCGTTGAGTGCCGCGATACGCGCGTCAAGCGACTCGATCCCGACGCCAAGAACACTACGCGCGGTATTGTAGCCGTACGTCGCATCGGCGGGCTGCTTCTCGATGGCGGCGGCCAGCGCGGAACGTTCCTCCAGCGCTTTTGCCTTTTCGCCCCGGGCCGCGAACGCGGAGCCTCGGGCGTAATGCCACACGGCGTTGGCGATGGGCAGGGAAGCGTCCGGCGCCGGAAGACTGGTGATGTCGTCCCAGCGCCCGAACCGGACCATCACATAGGTTGGAAAGGGTAGAAACCACTCGAGCATCGGCACCTGCTTCACCGCGGGACTCACGTTGGTGACGAGTTGACCCGCTGCGGTTATGGCTTCCTTCCATCGCCCTTGCATGCTGGCGGCGTGGGCCAGGAAGTGCAGGTTGTGACTGTAATACATCATGGCATACATGCCGCTGCCGTTCCCGCTGTCCTTGATATAGGCCCGATCGGCCGCTGCCGCGGCTTGGTTACTCTTCACCGCCTCGGCGTAGTACCCCGTGCGCTCATAGATGTGGGCTGGCATGTGAACCAGGTGGCCGGCGGCGGGGACCAGCGTTTCCAGCCGGCGGGCACTGGCGAGGGCATCTTCCGGATGTGGTGACGCCTCGAGCGCATGGATGTAATAGTGATTCGCCCCCACATGCTGCGGGTCGCGCTTCAAGACCGCTCGGAGTACTGCGACGACCTCCTCGGTGTCTTCGCCCGGCTTGCCGTCGAGTGTCCAGAGTTGCCAGGGATGCAGATCCATCATGCTCTCGACGTACAGTGTGGCCGCGTCCAAGTCGTTCGGGAAGCTCTGTGCGACCTCGCGCATGGCGTTCCGGTAATCCCGCGCCAGCTTCTTCAAGTCCGCTTTCGGGTCGCCGGAGTAGCGAGTGGCCAGCGCTTTGATGTAGGCGCGCTCGTTTTCCGAGGCATGGGCTGCGAGGGCCTCAGCCTTTTGAATGGCGTCAAAGGCAGCCTTCTCACGCTCAGGGTCGACGTCAACGTTGTAGTTGGGTCCCACGGCCAGCGCGACGCCCCACCACGGCATCGGCGCCCGCGGATCGAACTCCGCCGCCCGGCGAAAGGATCGCACCGCTTCGTCGTGGTTGAACGCGTAAACCAGCGTCAGCCCCTGGTCGAAATAGCGCTGTGCCAGCCGGCTGCTGGTGGTGATCGGATGATGATGGTTTCCCAGTCCGGACCAGAGCCTCGCCGGCGGGCTTGCGGATGGCTTCTGAGCGGCGGCAACAGAAGCAGCTAAGATAATCGCAATACTGACGTGCGCGAACCTCATCGAATTCCCCCTTCTCCGATATTAGAGTCTAGGCTAGCCCTAGTCTAGCTAGCAGGCTGCGAAAAATGCCCCGGACCCTGTCGTCCTGAGCAAAGCGAAGGATCTGCTTTGTTTGCTTTCAATAAGATACAGCAGATGCTTCGCTGCGCTCAGCATGACAGATTCCCTCTTTCCGCACCCTGCTATTGTCTTCTCCGGCTGCAGGTTTTCCTGTTCGGCCTTGGGATAACAGATCAACTCCTCCGAGCGTGCAAAGAAGAACTCACCACCGAGGGCGCAGGAAACACGGAGAAGACCTCTGTGGCCTCTGTAATCTCTGTAGTGAGCCTTCTTCGGGTTGCGGCAAGGTCATAAAGCTCCGTGAACTCCGTGTTACCAAGGCCGAACTTCTTCGCGGCCCGAGAAGAAAAACAGATTCTTCGCTTCGCTCCGCTCGCTCAGAATGACGTCATCCTGAGCGCCGCGAAGGAGCTGCTTTTGGTTGCGGCCAAAGGCCGCGCTGGGCTTAAAGGGCTCCAGCACGGAGGTCACGGAGAATTTCAGTTTGGCTGCGGCCAAGCCGCGCTGGGTAGGCCACGATCTGCGAACCGCGGTAAGGCGCGCCATTACCTTCCCACCTCAACCAGCGCCAGCGCGTGCGGAGCCAGAGTGATTGTGAGTGTGGGCGAATCGCCTTTTGCCAGGGCTCGCGCCTGCGGAGCCGGCAATTGACCGGCGTCGCGCAGTTCCTGCTGCTGCTCGCGGCTGGGGAAGCTCGGCTCACCCATCTCTTTCCAAGCCCTGAGCGCGGAACCGTGATCGTCATCCACTATTCGGACCTGGGCGCGACGCTGGCGAGGCAGGCCTTCGAAGGTCAGGGTGATCTGCTTGGAAGAGCTGCCGCCTTCGGGCGCGCCGTAGTTCCACACGGCTACTTCGAGGTATCCATCCGCGCGGCGCGTGGCGAGAACTGAGTCCGAATTCACCGGAAGGCGCTGATCGCCCAACTCGTGCAGCAACTTGAAATCATTGAATGACGCCTTGGGAATGTTGCCGGCGGCGATCAAGCCAAAGCCACCGTAAAAGGGACGCTTCACTACACCCTGCTCTTCGAAGACGTCGGAAAACGACCAGTAGGACATCATGCCCACGAGGCCGGCGCACTGGCTAATGGTGTGAGCCAGCCATGGTCCCATATAAGCCGAGTCGGTCACCGAGATCTCGTTGTCATAGGCTGCGTTATATTCAGAGAAGATGAGGGGCAGGTTCGGCTTTGCGGAAGCCTTCACTTGGTCGTGAACCTTCTTCACGGCGCGGATCACCATTTCGTCTCGCGGAATGTTCTCATTGGTGCCAAAAACGTCGTGGGCGGTATCGTTGCCGTAGACGTGAGTGGAAACGAAGTCGGCGGGTACATCGCCGGTGACGCAATGGCGGATGAAGTGGTCCACCCAAGCCGCCTGCGCGGTCGCCGGTCCGCCTACGCGCAATTGCGGGCTCACGCGCTTGATGGCGCGTGCCGCCTCGTCGTAGAGCTGGTAATAGGTCGCTTCCCGGGGTTCACCGGCCCAGAAATCGATGTTCGGCTCGTTCCAGACCTCGAAGTACCACGACGAGACTTCGTCGAGGCCGTAGCGGTCCACGAGATGCCTGACGAAAGCCTCGACGAGATTTCCCCAACGGTCCCAATCCTTGGGCGGCGAAACGTTGGGGTGATACCAGAAACCTTGTAGAATCGATTTGGCGGCCAACTGGTTCGGCATGAAACTAAGCTCGACAAACGGGCGTACGCGGTTTTGCAGAAGTCCGTCGTAAATCTGATCGACGTACGAGAAGTTATAGACAGGCTTGCCTTGAGCGTCTTCGCTGTAGACTCCTACATCGTCGTCGAAGATCGCGTGAAAGCGAATGTAGTCAAATCCGGTAGCTTCCCTGACAACTCGCAAGTCACGCCGGTAACTCTCGCGAAGCGACAGGATTGCTCGACCGGAGCCGAACATCCGTTCCCAATAATGGGGAAAGGCTTGGGTGGGGGCCTGCGCATCAATCGTGATCGCTTCCGTTTGGGGAGCTTGCGGGGCGCGACTAGTCAGCGCCTCGGGCTCCGACAGCGTGAGGGCAAGCGCTATGGTTGCGAACAGGACCAAGAGTGGTTTCAAGTGAGTACCCTCCATCGATCGCGTGCGCTCGTTCGATCTGACTCCGGTCATCATAGCCTGAGCGCAGCCTCGAATCCAGAAGGCCGCGTCAGGTTTACTGTCGCGGCGTTCTGTGAGCGCTGCCAGGGAGGGACACTCGATTGATCTTCTTGAGCGAAGACCAAGTACGAAGCGTGCTGCGCATGGAGGGTCTTATCGACACCATGGAGCAGGCACTTGTTGATTTTTCTGCCGGACGCGTGCTGCAACCAGTTCGGAACGCGCTGCCCGTCCCGGAGCACGCAGCTTTTCTGGGCGTCATGCCGGCTGTGTACGGCACCGTTATGGGCGCGAAGTTGGTGACGGCCTACCCAGACCACGGGGTTCACGGATTGCCGAGTCACCAGGCGCTCATCGTTCTGTTCCGTTCCAGTACCGGAGAGCCGTTGGCCGTCATGGACGGACGCCTGATCACCGAGATGCGAACGGCGGCGGTCAGCGCAGCCGCCACGCGACTGCTCGCCAGACCTGAGGCGCGCGTTTTGGCCATCCTCGGCAGCGGCGTGCAAGCTCGATCTCATTTTCAGGCGCTGCGACTGGTTCGTAATTTTGAAGAAGTGCGGGTCTGGAGCCGGACGCAGCAGAACGCCGGCCGCTTTGCCGCCGAGATTGGCGCCCGGGTCATGCCGGCCGAGCAGGCAGTCCGCGGCGCGGACGTGGTGGTGACGGCAACCAACGCTCCCGAACCCATCCTGCGCGGTGCCTGGTTGAAGCCCGGGACGCTGGTAAACGCCGTTGGCGCTTTCGGTCCCGAGCGTCGGGAACTGGATGATGAGGCCATGAGGAGCGGCGACGTGGTGGTGGACTCGCGCCAGGGTGCCCGGCAGGAATCCGGGGACGTGCTTATGTCGCGGGTGACGATTTACGCGGAACTGGGTGAGATCCTCGGCGGCCTCGAGCCCAAGCCTTCAGCCGGAATCGTCGTGTTCAAGTCGCTTGGGATGGCTGTCGAAGACCTGGCTGCAGCCAAGCTGGTGTACGACGCGGTTGTAGGAAACAGCGGGACGAGCCTTCCGGCAAGCGGCGCTGCCTTCGATGAAGATTGGACCGAATAACCGCGGCTTCAGAGAGTGATTTGGAGTCCGGCGTGGTGCAACGGTGGAAGATCGACAAAGGCGATGCTTGTCCCCCCTGAGCGCCGGGTTTTCAATTCAAGGCCTCGGAACCCACCCGGGCTTCACGGCCCCTCGTAGCGCGTCTCAGACGCTTCGCCGAACGGTGACTTTCCTTTAGGGCGCGAACTTCGGTCTTCTGGACTTGACGGACCAGGCGCCGCTGCGCCTTCATGTCGTGTTTGAAGCGTTTGCGCTCTTCCCGCGATTGCGGGTGGCGTGCCAGAGCGTTCCGCTCGGCGCGCTGCTGTTCCTTGAGTGACCTCCACTGCTGCTTGTGTCCCTGCTTGAGATTGTGCATTTCCTGGTCCGCCCCGGCGGCTACCGGGGCAAACAGCACAAAGGTTAAGAACGTCGTTCCCACCAAAGCGGGAATCGCGAGCCTTCGCAAATACGATATCCGGGTACCGGATTCCCGCTTTCGCGGGAATGGGTCCGGTCTGAGGCTTTGTAGTGGCGGCGTCACGGGGCCTTCCGTTAAAATCACGATTGAACTGTCCCTTTTTTGACGAGGTTCCCTGAGATCGGCGAGCGGTGAGGGTGGGTGAGGCTGCGGCGCCTTTCGAAAACCAGCTGACAACCGGGTGACGAACGTGCCGCAGCCATGAGTCAGGACTTGTTGAAAAGGGGGTGAACGAAGGGCAGCTCCTACGCCGCCCCCCGGTGTGCGTGCGCGCGCATTGGCGGGCGGCTCATCGCACCATGAGGATGACCGGCCACAGCCACAACTGTGCCGGAGCAGAAGTCACGGACAAAATACTCCACTCCCGTTGAAGTTCTCACCAAATGCTCCAGTTTTTTCCTGGCTTGTCGTAAGTCATCTGCTGCATCAATCCACCGGGAAGGTCCGTCAGTTTGTCTCTCAAACAGGTCGTATTGTCTTTCCATGAGCGACCTCCCTACAGGAAAACCCCAATTACCTCTTCTTATTATAATGCCACTGTCAAGCCCCCTTTATTGGGGGGGGCCATCCAGGGCATGCGTGAGATGGCAATCGGGCTCTTCCCATAGTTTGATTCGAAGCGCCCGGCGCCGGTTGCGTATCCCCTCGCCTCCAGACAAAAATCGTAGCGTTCAAGCAGTTGTCCACGACCGTCAGGGCGAGATCCCCCATGTGGCACGGGGCTTCCAGTTCGTGCGTTGCTCTGACGCCACAGTTCGACTCAAGAGGCTCGACGGTTACAGACCGGCGCTACAACCTCCCAGGGATGGTCAAATTTGCTTTGCGGGCTGAGGCCGGGGGGCGATAATCGAGGATATGCCTCTTACTGTAGCTGTCTATCTACTAATGTCGGCGCTGGCGTTTCCGCCGGTTTCCGGCGCTCCACCCGTCGCGGGCGCCCAGGCTTCCTCAGCCGCAGGACCGAAGCTGATCGCGCTGACCTTTGACGACGGTCCCAAACCCTACGTGTTGATGGGTACGCAGTCGGGCAGGGGAGTCGCCTCCAAGAGCCTGCTTGACCTGCTCGATCGCCAGCACGTCAAGGCCACCTTCTTCGTGATGGGTTGGCGCCTGTCGAAGAACGCCGACGCGGCATGCCGCAAACTGGACGGAGGCGTGTGCCGCGAAGCGGCCGAAGAGGAGCATCGGCGCGGCCACGAGATTGAGAATCACACTTACGGCCACGGCGACTTCAAGCTGATGGAAAAGCGTTACGGCGACGCGTGGATTCTCAACGATATCGAGCGAGCCTCGACCGTGATTCAGGGCATCACCGGACTCAAGCCCCGGTATCTGCGCCCACCCGATTGGGACATCTGGCCGGCACTGCAGCAAAAGATCGAGGCGCAAGGCTATCACGTGATGAGCAAGTCCAGTGCGCTGCCGCCGGCGCTACGCGACGTCGATTCGGAGGATTACTTCTGCGTGGGTCAGAGCCTGGCCAAGTGCCCCAAGCCCTCGGATTACGACTACGTTCTGGGCGTTATCGCAGGGCGCGAGCGTCACGGCATTCATGACCATATTCTGGTGTTCCATGAGCTGCCACAATCCGTCGAGTTGCTGTCCCGCCTCATCCCGGAGCTTCAGAGCCGCGGCTACCGGTTTGTGACGTTGAGGGAATACGTGGCCGCGGTGCAGGGCAAGTAGACTGCGCTCATCGAGCGGTGGCAGGGGTCTGCTGATAGGTACGTGACCCAGCGCAATCCCATTCGGGAGGCGTACCGCAGGGTTTATAGGCCGTCGACATGCCAATCGAACCGGGGAAAAACTAGCGATGAAAACGCAGACCCTTGAGTATCGTGAAGACGGCAAACTGTTGCGCGGGTTTCTGGTCTGGGACGATTCGAGCCGCGAAGCGCGGCCCGGCGTTCTTGTGTTTCACGAAAACACCGGTCTCAGTGATCACGAACGGGAGCGGGCGACGCGGCTGGCGGAATCGGGCTACGTGGCGCTGGCGTGCGACATGTTTGGAGAGCGAACCCTTCCGGGCAGCGACGCGGAGCGGCGGGCGGCGTTTGAGGAATTTCGCAATAAGAAACTCCTTCCACGAGCTCTCGCGGGCTTCGAGGCGCTGGCAGCCCAGCCCCAGGTGGACAGGACGCAAATGGCTGCGATCGGGTTCTGCCTGGGCGGTTTGGTGGCGCTGGAATTGGCGCGCTTCGGAGCCGGTTTGAGGGGTGTGGTGAGCTTTCACGGCGGCCTCACTCCCAGCCAGCCTGCCACGGCGGGTCAGATGAAGGCCAAAGTCCTGGTGTGCCACGGGGCACTCGACCCTTTTGTCACGCTCGAGCAGGTGACCACCTTCGTGAGCGAAATGCAGGCGGCCGCCGTGGACTTTCAGGTGATTCTCTATGGCGGCGCGAGGCACGGCTTCAGCAATCCGGCCGCGGATCGTGCCGGCCGTCCCGGCATCGCATATCATGCTGCGGCGGATGTCCGTTCGTGGGCGGCGATGCGCCTGTTCTTTGCCGATCTATTCGGTTCCTAAAGGAATTGGCCCATCGTCTCACGTAGAAGCGCCAAGACGCGGACTGATCGAGGCCCGAGAGCTGGAACACCGGAGGAGGTCTTCGAATTCCGCAGCGCCGCAGAAGTGCGAGCGGCAGCAGAGCTTTGGGCTGGCTCGGACGCGACGGGCTGCTATGGTCGATCTGGATATCGAGAATTTTCCTTCCACGGAAGCCTATTTGCGCCAGAAAGGGTTCGTCGCTTGGGGCGAAGATCTTACACTCGAGTGTCTGCCAGGGGGCGTCTCGAATCGGACCGTGCTGGTGCGCTTTTCGGACGGACGGTCCTGGGTGCTCAAGCAAGCTCTACCCAAGCTGCGGGTGGCGGTTGATTGGTTCAGCAGCCCCCAGCGGATCCATCGCGAAGCCCTGGCCCTACGATGGTTCGCCCGGTTGGCGCCCTCCGGCTCAGTGCCCAACCTTGAGTTCGAAGACGAGACTAACCACCTGCTTGGCATGGAAGCGATTCGCTTTCCACATCAGAATTGGAAAACCGTCCTGCTTGCGGGAAACGTGAGCTTCAACCATGTTGAACAATTCGGACGATTGCTGGGACTGGTCCACCAACGGGCGTCCGACGACCACGACGTCCGCCAGATCTTCGCAGACACGTCGTTCTTCGAGTCGCTGCGGCTCGAGCCGTACTACTTGTACTGCGCGGAACAGTTGCCGGAATCGGCGGAATTCCTGCATCGGCTGGTGGAAGAAACGCGGTCGTGCCGACTGACCCTGGTGCACGGCGATTACAGCCCGAAGAACATCCTGCTGCGGGATGACAAGCTTGTTCTTCTGGATTACGAGGTCGCGCACTTCGGCGAACCGGCCTTTGATTTGGGCTTTTCACTGACTCACTTCCTGAGCAAGGCGCATCACTTGCCGGCGCAGCGAGCCTTATTTGCGGAGGCGGCTGTGTTGTACTGGCGGACCTATCGTGAAACACTGGACGACAGTCCCTGGGCGCGCTCTCTCGAGCCCCGCGCTGTGCGCCATACCTTAGGATGTCTGCTGGCGCGCGTCGCCGGCCGCTCCCCTTTGGAATATCTGAGTGCGACTGAGCGCGCCCGGCAGCGCCAAGCGGCCCTTTTGCTGCTGTCAAATCCGCCTTGCCAGGTTTCCGATCTGGTTTCCGAGTTCCTCTCCCGACTGGAGGCCTGTGCCCATCATTCAGCGCCTGAACGCCCGCGAGATTCTCGATAGCCGCGGGCGGCCGACCGTCAGTACAACTTGCGTGCTCGAGGGAGGAATCTGCGCTTCAGCGTCGGTTCCGTCGGGCGCCTCAACGGGCCGCGCCGAGGCCTGTGAGCTGCGCGACGGGGATGCCAGGCGTTATCGAGGTTTGGGTTGTCGAAAGGCCGTCGCGTCGATCAACCGCGACCTCAGCAGCGCGCTGGAAGGAATGGAGTTTGCGAGTCAGGCGGAGCTCGATCGCCTGATGATGTCACTCGATGGCACGCCGAACAAGGCGCGACTGGGCGCCAATGCCATCCTGGCGGTCTCGATTGCCTTCGCTCGAGCCTGCGCGCTACGGCACGCTGTGCCGTTGTATCAGTGGTTTGCTACTCTGGCTCCGCAGGCGCCGGTGTCTCTGCCCCGACTGACCATCAATCTCTTCAGTGGCGGCAAACACGCCGGCGAGCAGGTGCCTATTCAGGACGTGCTCCTGATCCCTCTCGACACGCGCACCATTGACGCCACGCTCTCCGCTACGTACGAGGTCTACCAGACCGCGGCTGAACTGATTTTGTGGCGTTATGGGATGCGGTTGCTGACCGCGGACGAAGGGGGCTTGGCTCCGCCCTGCTCCACGGCTGAGGAAATGCTCGACTTGGCGGTAGAGTCCATCCGGGCGGCTGGGTATACGCCGGGAGAGGACATGTTTTTGGCAGTGGACGTCGCAGCGAGCCATTTCTATCAGGACGGAATCTACCAGCTCGGTGAACAACAACTGCGCAGCCCGGAGATGATCGCGCGCCTCAGTGAATGGGTGGACAAGTATCCGATTATCAGTGTTGAGGACGGCCTCGCCGAAGACGATTGGCAATACTGGCCCCCGCTCCGCGAGGCGCTCGCCGGCAAGGCCCTCGTGGTGGGAGACGATCTGCTATGTACAAATCCGGAGCGGATTCGCCGCGCCATTGGCACCAGGGCTTGCGATACTTTACTGCTCAAGGTCAATCAGATCGGCGCGCTGACGGAGGCTGCCGAGGCGCTGAGGCTGGCGCGAGACGCCGGGTGGCGAATTGTGATCAGCGTCCGCAGTGGAGAGACCGAAGATAACTGGGCTGCCGATCTTGCGGTGGGTTGGAGCGGGGATCAGTTTAAGAACGGCTCGATCACGCAGTCCGAGCGGCTTGCAAAATACAATCGTCTCTTGGCCATTGAGGAGGAAACGGGTTGGCCCGTCCGCCGATGGCAGCGAATGTGAGGCCGACCCCGGGGGCGGCCCAGGGCCGGAGCCTGGCCCCGGCCCTGCAAGGCCACCAGGTGTTTTCAGAACCGGATAGCACGTGGCAGGCCGTTATTTTCAGCGCGCTCAACCGTATGATACAGTGAATCGCGCCCCGGAGCCGGGCGCGCAAACGTCGGTTAGGAGGGGAAACCATGGGTACTGCTGGGGCCGTTCCGCTGCCTGAGGATCAGCCTGGGCAATCTTTCTTGTCACGCTTCGTGGGTGTGTTCCTGTCGCCGGGCGAAACGTTCGAAGACATTGTCCGGAAGCCGGATTTTGTGGCGCCGCTCGTCGTCAGTATCGTGATCGCCGTGTCCGCCACTGAGCTGTTTCTTGCGAAGATCGACATGGCGGCGATCATTCGTTGGGCAATGGAGCATAGTAGCCGTGCAGCTAGCGTACCTCCCGAACAGATGGAGCAGATGGTCGGGAAAATTGCGCATTTCCAAACGATCGCCGCGCACGTCGCCGGTGTCGTATGGGTTCCCATCGTCGCGCTGGTGACGGCTCTGATCGGAATGCTTGCGCTCAGTACTGTTTTTGGTGGAAAGTTGAGCTTTAAGACCGCGTTCTCGATCGCAAGTTACGCGTACCTGGTCAACATTCCGGAGACTCTGATCCTTAGCGTCATGGTGCTCTTCGGTGATCCGCAACACATCATCAGCAACCCGCAAAACCCCGCACCGGTTACCCTGGGCTTCTTCCTGGACCCCACGACAACGTCTAAGCCCTTGATGTCCCTTGCCAGCTCAGTGGATATTTTCACCTTTTGGCTGATGGCAGTGCTTGCCATCGGATTCGCTGCAGCGTCGGCGCGCCGAGCCAAAACCAGTTCGATGTTTTCTGTGTACTTTGGTCTTTGGGTTGTCTGGGCACTCATAAAGATGGGGGTCTCGACGCTGTCGGGATAACC
>Ga0335078_10007617_pt1 | contig 16058 bp, 12 predicted proteins | sample Lox_Sample_32_FD_206711 | JGI IMG/M metagenome (GOLD analysis project Ga0335078, IMG submission 206711) | Soil microbial communities from Loxahatchee National Wildlife Refuge, Florida, United States - Lox_Sample_3.2 | ecosystem: Environmental > Terrestrial > Soil > Wetlands | place: USA...
GAACAACCGTTCCCGCACGCGCTCGCAGGCCGCCTTGACCGCGCCGCCGGTGACGTACGTCTGGCGCGAGGCTGAGGTGGATCCAGCCGAGCCGACGCCGGTGTCCTTGGGCACCACGACGACGTCGGCGACGCCGAGCTCGGTCCGGGCGATCTGCTGCTCGACCGTGATCAGCCCCTGGCCGACCTCGGCCGCGGCCGTGTGCACGGAGACCACGGGCTCGCCGGCGAGAGCCTCCAGCCTGACCCGGGCGGTCGAGTAGTCGTCGAAGCCCTCGGAGAAGCCGACGTTCTTGTACCCGACGGCGTAACCGACGCCGCGGGCGATGCCCTCGCCGTGCGTGGTGTTGCCGACCCCTCCGGGCAGCAGGCGCAGGTCATGGCCGTTGACGGCGCCCGGTGGCAGCGGCATCTGGCGCACCCGCCGCAGCATCTCGGCGACCGGTGCCGGGCTGTCGACGACCTGGCCGGTAGGGGCGGTGGCGCCCATCTCCATCGCGTTGACGCACCGGAACTCGACCGGGTCCATGCCCAGGGCGGCCGCCAGCCGGTCCATCTGAGCCTCGTAGCCGAACGCGGCCTGCACGTTCCCGAAGCCGCGCATCGCCCCGCACGGCGGGTTGTTCGTGTAGACCCCGTACACGTCGATGTGCACGTTCGGCACGACGTACGGCCCGGCGCCCATGGTGCCGGCGTTGGCCACCACCGCCGACGTGCTGGACGCGTAGGCGCCGCCGTCCAGGTGCATGGTCGCCTTGACGTAGACCAGCCTGCCGTCCTTGTTGGCGCCGTGCTCGTAGCTGATCAGCGCCGGGTGCCGGTGCACGTGCCCGAAGAACGACTCCTCGCGGGAGTAGGTCATCTTGACCGGCTTGCCGGTGTGCAGCGCGAGCAGGCACGCGTGCACGTGCATGGACAGGTCCTCCCGGCCGCCGAACGCGCCGCCGACCCCGGCCAGCACCAGCCGCACCTGGTCGGGCGGCAGGCCGAGGGCGGAGCACACCTGCTGCTGGTCTACGTGCAGCCACTGGGTGGAGACGAACAGCTCGACCCCGCCGGTGCCGTCAGGCACGGCCAGTCCCGCCTCGGGGCCGAGGAACGCCTGGTCCTGCATGCCGATCTCGTAGCTGCCGGTAACGACGACGTCGGCGCGCGGCGCGGGGTCGCCCTTGCGGATCTTCAGGTGCCTGACCAGGTTGCCATCCGGGTGGACGCCGGGCGCGGCCGGTATCAGCGCGGCGACGGGGTCGGTGACGGGCTCCAGCACCTCGTAATCCACGATGATCTTGCTGGCCGCGAGCCTGGCGACCTCGGGGTGGTCGGCGGCGACCAAGGCGACCGGTTCGCCCGCGTACCTGACTACGTCGGCGGCGAGCACGGGCTGGTCGGCGTGTTCCAGCCCGTAGGCGTTGCGGCCGGGGACGTCGTCGCAGGTGAGCACGGCGTAGACCCCGGCGGTGGCGAGTGCCTCGCCGATCGACACCGATGTGATCCTGGCGTGCGGGTGCGGGCTGCGCAGCGTGACGCCCCAGATCATGTCGTCCATCCACAGGTCGCTGCCGTAGGCGAACTCCCCGGTGACCTTGAGCCCGCCGTCCGGCCTGGCCGGGCTGGCGCCGATCGTCCCGCCCGCGGTCTTCCCGCCGGGCTCACCCTGCCCCGGGGCCTGCGGGGCCTGCGGGGCCCGCGGGGCCCGCGGCGGGCGGACAGGTGTCCGCGTCGGTGTGCTCACGGCGCGAGCTTACGATCGGCGATCCGAATTGACCATGGGCGGCCGGACCGGGACGTGCTCGCGGCCGCTGGAGGTCGCACGTTCCCGCCGCCCCGCGTCGGTCGGCTACTGCGGGTGCAGCGTGGACGGATAGCTCTTCGGCCTGCGCATCCTGGCCGGGTCGATCCTGATCAGCTGCTCGAACGTGGGCACCCACACGGCACCCGGCGTCGCGTAGATCTGCGAGCAAACTTCCTGGCCGCAGGCCCCGGCGGGCACGGGCACGACCCCAGTTGCTGCCCGGTGCGCGGGCGACCTGAAGCACGCCGCTGAGCGGGAAGCCGTCGGCGAGCAGCCACAGCGATCCGGAGCCGACCGCGAGAACGGTCAGCGCGCCATCGCTGCCCGGGTCATCGACGAGGGCCAACGCGGCTTCGACCAGCCGCCGGTAGTGCGCGCGGAACAGCGACTCGAACGTCTCCCCGGCGCTCTCCTGCGCTGGCTCGCGACCGTCATCACCAGGGCGGCCGGGCCCGCCGAAGGTGATGATGTCGTCGGCCACACCACCAGAATGCGCAATCGCGCGCAGTTCCCGCGCCCCCGCTTGCCCGTCCAGTCATGCCGCCGAACGGCGTCCCGCCGTCGGAACGGCCCTGATCGGCAGCGGGGCCCGGCCGCTACACGCCGTCAGCGCGGACCTGAGCTCAGCCGTTATTCCGGCTGGGTCAGATTTGATCCGGCTCGGCGGGAAGTGCAGCACGATGATCCCGTGCGCGCTCATCCGCGAGTGCCGCGCCATGGTCCGCTGCCAGGCTGCGGGCGAGAGGTGCCACTCCCGCGAGTCGACCTCGGCCGCCACTCCGGCCTGCGGCCACCAGGCGTCCGGCTTGGCAAGGAACACGTCGCCGACGTAGAGCCGAGGGTTGTACATCGGCTCGGGCAGTCCGCTGCGGCGCACCAGCGCCCGGAAGTCAGCCTCCGCCGCCGACGCCACGCCGTCCGCCACGGCAGCAAGGACGGCTCGGAGAACCGCCGAACCCTGTTTCGGGCCGGACCTGACTTCCGCTGCGAGTTGATCGACGGTGCACGCATTCTTCTGCACCGCGCCAGCGACCAACTCGGTGACCCATAACAGATCGCTGCTGCCATGCGTGGCGTCTGCGATGGCTCTAGGGCAGAGCGAATATCTCAGATCGTCCACGAGCCATACACGCTCGGGAAGCACCCTGGTCCGGTGCACCCGGACAAAGCCCATGCTTGCTCGCTTCCGCCACGCCGGGACCAGGACGTCAACGGTCTCGGTGATCGGCACGTCCACGCCTTGCCGAAGTAACGACGCGAGTCCGGTGATCACACACTGCGGCCCGGCGTAAAGGACCGCCGCTATCTCGCGCTGCCCCGTCGTGAGCAGACCGTTGCTGGCCACGTAGATGCCCGGCAGGACGGTCCGCCACGGCCCATTGAGCCGAAGCTTGTTCCGGATCCCCGCCGGTGTCATCCCGGCCTCCAGTGCCTGAGACCGCGTGATCATGGCTCCCTGGCGGCTCAGTAACTTCCTGACCGCTCGATCGGAGTCGTCTGTCATCCGTGTCATGCGCGCCAGGATGCCATCAGCTTCTGACATCGGATCAGAGTCAACTTCCCACGCATCCACGACCGTTCCCGGGGCCGGTTTGCCGCAGACCCGGCGTGCGCGCTCGACATCGTGCCTCGTTGATGCCGCGAAAAACAGCATCAACGAGGCACAAAGTCGCGGCCGCCGGGTCGGGAGTGCCTCAGCCGTTGAGGCGGGCGGCTGCCGCTACGGCGGCAGCGGCTGTGCGTGGCTCGTCGACGGTCACGACCTGGTCGCGCTGGACGACGGTCTCGCCATTGACGACCAGGAGCTCCAGCGGCGGGCGGCCGCCGAGGACGAGAGCGGCGACCGGGTCGGCGATGTTCGCGTGCTGCAGGCCGTCCAGCCGCCAGAGGGCGATGTCAGCTAGCTTGCCGGGTTCCAGGGAGCCGAGTTCGTCCGGCCGGCCGATCAACCGGGCGCCGCCGAGAGTGGCCAGCTCCAGGGCCTTGCGGACCGTCATGGCCTGCGGGCCGCCGACGGCCCGCGCCATCAGCGCGGCCTGTCGTACCTCGCCGAGCAGCGAGGACTCCTCGTTCGACGCCGACCCGTCCACGCCGAGCCCGACCGGCACGCCCGCCACGAGCAGGTCGGCGGTCCGGCAGATCCCGGCGCCGAGCCTGGCGTTGGATGACGGGCAGTGCGCCACCCCAGTCCCGGTGGCCGCCAGCCGGGCGATCGCGGCGCCGTTCAGGTGCACGGCGTGCGCGAGCCAGACGTCATCGGCCAGCCAGCCGAGCGAGTCCAGGTACTCCACCGGCGTGCAGCCGAACCGCTCGGCGCAGAACCCGTCCTCGTCCGCGGTCTCGGCCACGTGGGTGTGCAGTCGCACACCGCGGGCGCGCGCCAGGCCGGCCGCCGCCCGCATCAGCTCGCCCGTCACCGAGAACGGGGAGCACGGGGCAACTCCGACCCGCACCATCGACCCAGGTGACGGGTCGTGGAAGGCGGAGATCGCCTGCTCGGTCGCGGCCAGGATGGTATCGAGGTCCTCGGTGACCTCCTCAGGCGGCAGGCCGCCCGACGAGGCGCCCAGGTCCATGGAGCCGCGGGTCGGGTGGAACCGGATGGCGACGTCCCTGGCAGCGGCCACGGTCGCGCCGAGCACGTCACCGCCCCCGCGCGGGAACACGTAATGGTGGTCCGTGCTCGTCGTGCAGCCGGTCCTGGCCAGCCAGGCCAGCGCGGCGGTCGCCGAATCCCTGACGACGTGCTCGTCGGTGCGCGCCCAGACCGGGTAGAGCTCAGTCAGCCACTCGAACAGCGTCGAGTCGACCGCCCGGCCGCGGGTAGCCCACTGGTACAGATGGTGGTGGGTGTTGATCAGCCCGGGCGTGGCCATGCAGCCGCTTGCCTCGATGATGCGGGCGCTGCGGTAGGCCTCGGGGACCGCGCCGGGCCCGACGGCGGCGATCTGGTTCCCGTCCACCGCGACGTAGCCGCCGGCGTGCTCGGCTCGCTGCCCGTCCATGGTCACGACATGGCAGCCGCTGAGCACGAACTGCGTCACGGCTGGCCCTCGTCCGGGGGCGGGGGCAGGGACTCGGGCGCGGATGAGGGATCCGGAGGACCCGGGGCGTCCGGATCGGAACCTGACAGCCTCACGGCGGCCAGCCGGACCGCGTCAAGAATCTTCTCGTAGCCGGTGCACCGGCACAGGTTGCCGGCCAGCGCCTCCCTGATGTCCTCGTCGGCCGGGTCGGGGTCGCGGGCCAGCAGGTCGTGCGCGGCGACCAGCAGCCCGGGCGTGCAGAAGCCGCACTGCACCGCGCCCGCCTCGATGAACGCCTGCTGCACCGGATGCAGCCCGCCGTCCTCGCCGGCGAGGCCCTCGATCGTGACGATCTCGCGGTCCTGGGCCTGACCGGCGGCGACCAGGCAGGCGCAGACCGGCACGCCGTCGAGGTAGACCGTGCACGAGCCGCATTCGCCCTGCTCGCAGGCGTTCTTGGAGCCGGGCAGCCCCATCCGCTCGCGGAGCACGAACAGCAGGCTCTCCCCCGGCCAGACGTCGTCGGCCTGGTGACGCACGCCGTTCACGGTCGCCGTCACCCGCATCGCCGCTCACCCCTCCCGGTCTGCCCAGCCCCAGCCACCCGCCCAGCCCCAGCTACCCGCCCAGCCCCAACCACCCGCCCAGCCCCAACCGCCAGCACAGCCCCAGCGGCGCGCCTCACCCGGCACCCCCGCCGCAGTAGTCGCGCCAGGCCCAGGTCAGCGTGCGCCTCGCCAGCACGGCCAGCGCATGCCGCCGGTAGGCGGCGGTCCCCCGCACGTCGTCGATCGGGCTTGCCGCCGCGGCCACCAGCGTTCCGAACTCGCCGACCACGGACTCGCCGAGCTCGGCCCGCGACTCCCAGTACCCGCCATCGTCCAGCGCCGCCGCGAGGAACGTCTCGGCATCGCGCGCCCGCACCGGGGTCGGTGCCGCCGACCCGATGCCGGTGCCCACGGTTCGCCGATCCGGATGCAGTGCCAGGGCAAACGCGGTCACCGCGATCACCATCGCGTTCCGGGTGCCGATCTTCGCGAACTGCTCGGGTCCGGACGGCGGCCTGATCCAGACGGCGGCGATTAGCTCGTCGGGCGCGAGCGCGTTCCGCTTCACCCCGAGGTAGAACTCGTCGATCGGGATCCGCCGGGTGCCCGCCCGCGCCGAGGCCACTTCCACCTCGGCGCCGGCCGCCAGCAGCGACGGGTGGCAGTCCCCGGCCGGCGAGGCCGACCCGAGGTTGCCGCCGATCGTGCCGCGGTTCCTGATCTGCGGCGAGCCGACCGTCCGCGCCGCCAGGGCTAGGCCGGGCAGCCTTGCCTTCAGCCCGTCAGGCGCCGAACCGCCGGCCCGGCCGGCCCGGCCGGGCCCGCCAGCCCGCTCGCCGGTCAGCTCCGCGTAGGTGAGCCCGGCGCCCAGCCGCAGCGAGCCGTCCGCCTGAGCCCAGCCGCCAAGCTCGCTCACCCTGGTCAGGTCGAGCAGGCCCGCCGGGCGCCGCCTGGCGAAGTTCAGCTCGACCATGACATCGGTGCCGCCGGCGATCGGCACCGCGTCGGGCGCCGCCGCCCTGGCCGCGAGCGCCTCGTCCCAGCTGACCGGCTGCAGGAACTCCATGCGCACCTCCCGGCGTTCAGGGTGTCACACCCGACGCTATGCCGACAGATGCCCGTTACCCGCCCGGGGGATCGCAGCGTCCGACCGCTCAGCCAGCGATCAGGCGAACGTGGCCGGCGACTCCCAGGACGGGCCGGCCGGGGGCGCGCCCTCCCTGGTGACAGCGCACTGGATCAGCCCGTAGGGCCGGTCGTCGGCGTGGAACACCTCGCCGGGGTTGTCCAGCCCGAACGGCGCCAGGTCGACGAGGAAGTGGTGCTTGTTCGGCGCGGACAGCCTGATCTCGGCGATGTCGTCCCTGGCGGCGAGCACGGCCGAGCCCATCTCGTACAGGGTCTGCTGCAGCGCCCGGCTGTACACGGTGGCGAACCGCTCAAGCAGGATCTGCCGCACCTGCCCGAACGCCTCGCCCCACGCCACCTGCGCCGTCGCGTACCGCCAGCGCGCGGTGAGCGAGGTCGCCAGGATCCGGTCGGTCGCCTCGGCCAGCGTGGTGTAGCGGTCCTTGAGGAACCCGGTGAACTGCGACCCGGTCGACTTGAGCAGGACGAGGTCCCTGATCCCCGAGATAACCCATTCGGCATTAACCGCTCGCCCGGCGTCGATCGTGATCGCGGCCGTACGCACCTCGTGGCCGGTCCTGACGAAGGTGTGGGCATGCTCTCCGCCCTCGACGGCGACCCGGTCCCACCGGTACTCGTCGACCTCGACGTGGGCGCGGCTGACCGGCGCGATGTCGTCGACGAAGTGGCGGGCCAGGACCAAGGCGTAATCCTCGATCTCGCCGACGCCGTGCTCCTTGGCGTAGGCGAAACAGGTGTTCTTCTGCGTGTCGGTGGGCAGCACGCTGGCCTGGTCGCCCGCGGTGTGCGCGGCGGCGAAGTCGCCGCGCAGCGCCGTGCTCACGTTCAGGTCGCGTATCTCGTGCCGGTCGGTGTCGCGGTGGATCCGCACGACGCGGGTCTCGGCCTTGCCGTACTGGTTCTGGCCGAGGACGATCGCCATGGCGTCAGCTCCCGCGGTAGGTGGAGTAGGAGTAAGGACTCAGCAGCAGCGGCACGTGGTAATTCGGCCGCCGCCCGTCGGCGGTGAACGTCACGACGACCTCGGGGTAGAACGGCGCCGCCACGCCATGCTCGGCGCGCAGGTAGGGCCCGGTCTCGAAGGTCAGCCGATACGTCCCGGCCGGCAGGGTCCCGGTGCCGAAGTCGGCGATCCGCCCGTCGGCGTCCGTGGTGCCCCGGCCGACCTCGGCCCCACCGCCGGGGAACCCGGCACCATGAGGCCCGGCACCATGAGGTCCGGCACCGCCGGACCCGTCGCCGACTCGGTCCAGCCGCACGACCACGCCGCCGGCCGGCTCGCCGCGCACGGTGTCGAGTATGTGCGTGCTGATCCCGCTCACGCCGCGGCCCCGAGCAGCTTGCGCAGCCGGATCTGGTTGATCCTGGCCAGCTCGGCGCCCACGACCTGCCACTCGGCGCCGTCGTCGTTGCCGAGCCGCTGGTGCAGCAGGTCGAGCAGCTCGGCGCCGCTCCGCCCGGTGGCGCAGACCAGATAGATATGGCCGAAGCGCTGCTCGTACGCCGCGTTCCCGTCGGCCAGCGCGCGGCGGACCTGATCGGCTGCCGATGCGACCCCCGCCTGCTCCTGACCGGACCAGGACCCTGCGTCCTGCCGTTCCCCGATTCTCGGATGCCCGGCCAGCGCCGCCGCCAGCTCCTCCTCGCTCAGCGCCGCGACCGCCGCATCCGACGCGGCCAGCAGCTCATCGACGCCGGCGTACGGGCGCTTGCCCGCGACCGCCGCCACCCAGCCAGGGCTCGTGCAGCACTCCGCCAGCCGCCTGCGCACGGCAGCATCGTCCAGCGCATTGAACGCGGCGAGTCCGGTCACGCCCACAGGCTCTCACCCGCCGGCGCGGCAGAGCTCCGGACCCGGCGAATTGTGTCCGCGACGAGGACTCGCCGCCCGGGCCAGCGCTCGCGCGGCACCCGCGGGCTGCAGGCGTTGCGCAGCCAGCCGGCAGCCCGCGGTTGCCGTGCGCGCGCCCCGAGCGAGGTCCTAATGATTGAGCCGCCACCCCCGAGGCGGCCGCGGCATGCTCGGCCCAGCCCTGCCGCTGTCGGCCTCACGCAGCTCCTGATCCGGATCCGCGCTGTCCCGCAGCCACGTGATCATCGAGAAGTACACGACGGGCACGAAGCACACCGCGGGAATCGCCCACAGCACCCCGGCCGCGATCTGCTGGTCAGCCAGGGTGCTGAGCCCGTGCCCGGGCGCATGCGCGAGCCCCGTGAACCACGCCGTGCGCGAGAACCCCATCACGTATGCGCTCGCCCAGATCGCCCACATGGGGAGCGCGGCCGACAGGGCGCGCTGCGGCTTGGAGGCCCGCGGCAGCATCGGCGGCGACTCGACGAGCTCGAGCCAGAGCGCGCAGCCCGCCACCAGCAGGGTGACCGCCTCGGCGGCGACCAGGACCGGGTGGCGAACCATCGCGTTTACCGCCACAGGGAGCCGCCAGGCCATCGAGATCGCCAGGAATCCCACCAGGACTAGCCAGCCGCGCGCCGCGCCGCCGCGGTGCGACCTCGCGCGCGCGAGCCGGTCGGCCAGCGGCAGGCCAGATGCGGGCCCGGCCTTCGACGTATCCGCGCGCCCGGCGCTGGCCTGATCGGGGCTGGCCAGCCCGCCGCTGGCCGGCCCGGCGCTGGCCTGCCCGGCGCCCGCCCGCCCGGCGGACCTTCGACCCAGCCGCCACGGCGCCCCGAGCACGATCAGCGCGGGCGCCGCCACGGCGAGCACGGCGAACTGAAGCGCCTGCACCCACACGTCGCGCAGCGCGGCGGTGCCTCCCGGGGGCAACAGCACGGCGGCGGCCGCGACCACGCCGGCCAGGGCGAGCCATGGTCGGATCCGGCTAACTTGGTGACCCACGGGACCTGCCATCGGGGAAGGGCTGCAGCTTGTCTGCACTGTCCTACGCGCCCGGCGCCCGGCCGTCAAGAGCGCTGGCCCCACGCGGGCGGCCCGGCTAGAGGAAGATAGGCCTCATGCGCCTGCCAGTGCTGCCGCCGGTCGCCCCGATGCTGGCAAAGTCGGTCCCCGCGATCCCGGGCGGCGCGATGAGCTACGAGCCCAAGTGGGACGGATTCCGGTCGATCATCTTCCGCGACGGCGAGGAGGTGGAGATCGGGAGCCGCAACGAGCGGCCGATGACCAGGTACTTCCCCGAGATCGTCGACGCGGTGCGGGCGAGTCTGCCCGAGCGATGCGTTATCGATGGGGAGATAGTGATTCCCGACGGCGAGGGCCGGCGGCTGGATTTCGAGGCGCTGCTGCAGCGGATCCATCCGGCCGACAGCCGAGTCAGGATGCTGGCGGAGAAGACGCCGGCCGCGTTCGTGGCCTTCGACCTGCTGGCGCTGGGCGATACCGACCACACCGGCGACCCGTTCTCGGCCCGCAGGCGTGCGCTCGAGCGGGCCCTGGCCGGGGCCAGGCCGCCGGTGTACCTCACCCCGGCCACCACGGATCCCGGGCTGGCGCAGGTCTGGTTCAGCCAGTTCGAGGGCGCGGGCCTTGACGGGATCGTCGCCAAGCCTCTCGGCGGCACCTACCAGCCGGACAAGCGGGTCATGTTCAAGGTCAAGCATGAGCGGACCGCCGACTGCGTGGTAGCCGGGTACCGGCTGCACAAGGGTGCCGACGACGCGGTCGGCTCGCTGCTGCTCGGGCTGTACAACGCCGACGGCAAGCTGGCCAGCGTCGGCGTCATCGGCGCGTTCCCGCTGGCCACCCGCCGGGTCCTGTTCACCGAGCTTGCCTCGCTGGTCACCACCTTCGACGGCCACCCGTGGAACTGGGCGGCGCACGAGCAGGCGCAGCCCGAGGCCGGCGCCGGGGGCGAGCCGCAGCCCGAGGCCGGGGCCGAGCCGCAGGGCCGGGCCAGGCGGCCGCGCGACTCCGAGCACAGCCGCTGGAACGCGGGCAAGGACCTGTCCTTCGTGCCGCTGCGGCCCGAGCGCGTCGTCGAGGTCAGGTACGACCACATGGAGGGCACCAGGTTCAGGCACACGGCGCAGTTCGTGCGTTGGCGGCCCGACCGCGAGCCCGAGTCCTGCGGCTTCGAGCAACTCGAGGAGCCGGTCAGCTTCAACCTGGCCGACATCCTGGCCGGCTGACCGCCCGTCCCCGGCCGACCGCCCGTCCCTGGCCGACCGCCCGTCCCCGGCCGACCGCCCGTCCCCGGCCGACCGCCCGTCCCCGGCCGACCGCCCGCTCACGGCCGACAGGAGCGGGGGTTCACCCCGGCTCTTAGGGCACGCCTGGTCATGTCCCGCGGGCTTATCTTTGTCCGGCTCAAGCCGGACTATCCATTGCGTATGCGGCCAGGGTAACCAACCTGCGGGCGTTACAGTTGCAGCCATGACCAGCCTCGGCGGGCGCAAGAGCGCGCTCGCCATCCTTGCCGCGCTCGGCGGCAGCCTGCTGGCCTGGGCTGGGTTGCTCACCGCCTGCACGGCGCAGGCGCACCACGACGCGACGTCACCGTCGCAGCACCCGTCACGGTCCGCGGGGACGGCGACGGCGCACGTGGCCGTGCGGCTCGGCACGATCGGGACGTTCGCGGTACGCAAGCGCGGCATGACCATCATCGAGCCCGCGCACCCCGGGGTCACCGGCGCGAGCCTGCCCGCCAGGCGGCTGCTGACCGAGGTCTACTACCCGCTGACCGGACCGGCCCCCGCGGCCGCCACGGCGCACGCGAAGGGCCCGCTGCCCATGCTGGTCTTCGCGCCCGGTTTCATGCAGTGCGCCGCGCCGTACTCCAGGCTGCTGCGGGCCTGGGCGAGCGCAGGTTACCTCGTGGTGGTCGTGAACTTCCCGCTTTCGGACTGCAAGGTCGGCGCGGCGGCAACCGAGAGCGACATGGTCAACCAGCCAGGCGACATGTCGTTCGTGATCTCAAGGATGCTGGCGCTGAGCGCGGCCGGGCACGGCTTCTTCTCCGGCCTGATCGACCCGCACGAGATCGCGATCAGCGGGCAGTCGGACGGCGGCGACACCGTCGCCGCGATCGCCGCCAACACCTGCTGCGCCAACCGCCGGGTGGCCGCCGTCGCCGTGCTGTCCGGAGCCGAGTGGCCGCCGATGCCCGGCCAGTACTTCGCGCACCACCCGGTCCCGATGTTGTTCACCCAGGGCAGCGCCGATACCATCAACCCGCCGGGCTGCAGCGTCACCATGTACCGCGCCGACCCCGACGTGGAACGGCACTACCTGGACCTGATCGGCGCCAGCCATACCGTGCCCTACTGGGGCACCAATAGGTACGAGCGCGTCGTGGCCCGGGTGACCACGGCGTTCTTCGACCGCTATGTACTCGGCGGGAAGAAAGCCGGGCAGGCGATGCGCAGGTCCGGCAACGTGCCGGGGCTGGCCGTGCTGTACAACGACGGGGATGGGCAGTTTCCCTCGACGTACTGCAACACCTGACGCCGACCAAGCGAAGGACCCTCATGAAGCCGATGCCGGAAGACTGGGAGCGGACGGTCGCGGTCGTCGCCCACCCCGACGACCTGGAGTACGGTGCCGCCTCCGCGGTCGCGCGCTGGACCGGCCAGGGCAAGTCGGTCAGCTACCTGCTCGCCACCAGAGGCGAGGCGGGCATCGCCGGGATGGCACCCGCGCAGGTGGGGCCACTGCGAGTGGAAGAGGAGCGGCGCAGCGCTGCGGTGGTCGGCGTGCAGGATGTCCAGTTCCTTGATCACCCCGACGGCATGGTGGAGTACGGCATCGGGCTGCGCCGGGACCTGGCCGCGGCGTTCCGCCGGATCCGCCCCGACGTCGTGATCACGATGAGCTTCGACCTGAGCTGGGGCGAGGAAGGTCCGGTGAACCACGCCGACCACCGCGCCGTCGGCCTTGCGGTGCTCGACGCCTGCCGGGACGCGGCGAACGAGTGGGTGTTCCCCGAGGCAGGCCCAGCCTGCCCTGCGATCGGGGCGGCCTACGTGGTCGCGTCCGGCGAGCCCACCCACTTCGTGGACGTGACCGACACGATCGACCTCGGCATCGCCTCGCTGCGGGAGCACCGCGCCTACATCGACGGTCTCGGCGGGGAGTTCGACCCCGACGACTTCCTGCGCCGGATGGCGGGCTACGTCGGGCTCGGTGCCGGCTGCGACTACGCGGTCGGCATGCGCCGCTACGTGACCGGCTGAGCCGTGACCGCCGGGAGTACGCCAGCGCCGCCGAACTGCGCCTGCGGGGGTCGAGAGGGCGGGTCAAGGGTCGCCTGGCCACCCGACAGCCACAGATTCGGGCTTGATGCCGCCACCTGGTGACGGCGAGCTCGCGCACCCTCCATGGATGCGGAGTTAGTTCCGTATGTCGCAGTGAATGCGGCATCCAGTCCAACAAGCATTGCGGTAATCAGGTGCGAAAAGGACAGAACTCCGCGGTCTGCGGAGCTTGGCGGCCGCGCCCCAGGCACTGGCGGCCGGGCCCCGGATACTGGCGGCCGGGCCCCGGACACTGGCGGCCGGGCCCGGGCACGGGCGGCCGGGCTCCGGGCATGGCGGCCAGGCTCCGGGCACTGGCGGCCGCTCACGCGCCGGCGGCCGGGATCCGGGCGACGCGGGGGCTTGGCGCCGCGGTAGCGGGTAGAACTGCCGGCGTCATGACTGCCACGCGGACCGAGAAGCTGGCCATCTACGCGGCCGGGCTGGTGCAGGGGATCACCCTGGTGACCTTCCCGGCCGCAAGCACGATCTTCACCTCCGCCACCTCGTACGGCCTGTCGGCGAGCCAGTACGGCGCCATGTTCGTCCCGCAGGTGATCGCCGCGATCGCCGCCTCGCTGGCCGGCGCCGCGCTGGCCAGCCGGTTCGGCCGCAAGCCCGTCTACCTGGCCGGCCTGGCCGCCAACGTCGCGTCGATGGCCCTGCTCGTGATCAGCCGCCTGGTCATGACCGACCAGGCCGCGGCCTACCCGATCCTGCTGGCAGCGACGGCCTGCCTCGGGCTCGGCTTCGGGCTCACCGTGCCTACGGTGAACACCTACACGGCGGCGTTCCACCCCGGCGCGATCGACCGCTCGATCCTGGTGCTGAACGCCCTGCTCGGGCTCGGCACGGCACTCGCGCCGGTGTTCGTCGCGATCTTCGTGGGGCTCGGCGCCTGGGTGGGGCTGCCGATCCTCGCGGCGGTGCTGCTGCTCGGGCTGCTCGCGGTCAGCCTGCGGCTACCGCTGCGCGCGGACGAGCCGGCCGCGGCCGGGACAGCGGCAGCCAGCACAACGGCGCCCGGGGCAGCGGCAGCCGGGGCAGCGGGCCGGGGCACGACGCCGGGCACTGGAGGGCACCACGGGGTGCCCGGGCCGTTCCTGGCGTTCGCGGCGTTCGCCGTGCTCTACGGATTCTGCGAGACCATGAACGGCAACTGGTCCCAGATCGACCTGACCTCGCTGCACGTCTCGGCCGCCAGCGCTTCAATCACGCTGACCGTGTTCTGGGTCATGGTGACGGCCGGCCGGGTGCTGTTCGCGCTGGTGCAGCGCTGGGTACCGAGCCGGCTGGCCTATCACGTGCTGCCGCTGGTCCTGGCCGGCGCCTTCGTGCTGATCGCGGCGCTGCCCGCCGCCTCTCCGGGCCTCGGGGTGCTGGCGTTCGGGCTGGCCGGACTCGGCTGCTCAGCGCTTCTTCCGCTGACAATCAGCTTCGGGCAGGAGAAGCTGACCGCCGTCTCGGCGTCGGTGGCCAGCTGGGTGATCGCGTGCTACCAGTTCGGGTACGGCCTGGCCGCCTTCGGGGTCGGGCCGCTGCGCGGCGCCGGCGTCTCGCTGCCCGCGATCTACACGGCGAGTGCCGTGGTGGCGGTGGCGCTCGGGCTGCTGTCGCTGGCCGTCGCGCACCGCCGCCCATCACCCGCGTCGCTGCACCCCCGCCCGGCCAGCCATCTCGCTGCACGGTAAAACTTCGGCCGACAATTCTCCGTGCCGCGACCCGCGGCGCCGGAACAGCCCTAGGATGCTGGTCACAAGGTCGCCGTGGCGGCCCACGGCGTCGCGACGAGGCTGCCCGTCGCGGGAAAAGCGCATGCGGAGACGTCCGCATGAAGTAACCGGCCCGCAGTGTTCAATTCTCCTGATATTGCATAATCAGACGAACTAAGCGAAGTAGGCGACAAGAGCGATCAGTTCTGATATAGATATAGGCTGGCGTGATCTGTTCGTGTCTCGGCCGCACCCGCCTATATCGGAGGAACTGTGCGCATAACGGGTCTCACCAGGCAGGCTGCGGTGCTCGCTGCGGTCGGCGCGCTGGGGGCGCTCGGCCTGGCCGCGCCGGCCATCGCATCGGCTGCCGCGACGACTCCGGCGAAACCCGGGCTCACGCGGCCCGCGGTGCACGGCCCGGCCAAGCTGATCAACGCTGTCGTGCGGCCAGCGCTGCCCGCGGGTGAGCACTACGTCTGCCCGGCGCCCGACCTGCCGGGCCAGATGACCTGCATGTCGATCGTCAACACCAGAGCGGGATTCGGCTTCGCCGCCGCGGGGCACGCGGCGAGCGCGGTGTCGCCCGCCGACGATCTCTACGGCCCGTCCGACCTGCGCAGCGCCTACATGCTGACCTCGGCCTCCGCGAGGGACGGCAAGGGCAGGACCGTCGCGATCGTCGACGCCTACAAGGACCCGAACGCGGCGAGCGACCTCGCGAGGTACCGGTCGAACTTCCACCTGTCGGCCTGCGGCACGTCCAACGGCTGTTTGAAGATCGTCAACCAGAACGGCAACAAGAGCCCGCTGCCTGCGGCGAACGCCGACTGGGCGGTGGAGGAGTCGCTCGACCTCGACATGGTCTCGGCCATCTGCCCGAACTGCCACATCCTTCTGGTCGAGGCGGCCGGCCCGTCGACCGCCGACCTTGGTACCGCCGAGGACACCGCGGTGGCCATGGGCGCCAAGTACGTGTCCAACAGCTGGTCAGGCGGCGAGTTCATCGGGCAGGACTCGTACAACCACTACTTCAACCACCCGGGCGTGGCGGTGGACTTCGCCGCGGGCGACTTCGGCTACGGCACGGCCTACCCGGCCGACCTGCAGTACGTGACGGCCGTCGGCGGCACCTCGCTCACCCATGCGGGCAACGGCCGCGGCTGGACCGAGTCGGCCTGGGGGCCGGGCCCGGCGATCGACCCGGAGGGCACCGGATCGGGCTGCTCGTCGCTGGAGGCCAAGGCGACCTGGCAGCGAGCCGATGCCACCGAGCCCGACGGCTGCCTGAACCGGACAGAGAACGACGTGTCCGCCGTGGCCAACCCGGCGACCGGAGTCGCGATCTACGACAGCTACAGGGCCCAGGGCCTGTTCGACATCGGCGGCACGAGCGCAGCGACCCCGATCATCACCGCGGTCTACGCGCTGGCCGGAACGCCGACGCCGAGCACCTACCCGGCCGAGTACCCGTACCTGCACTCCTCGCACCTGTTCGACGTGACCACGGGCACCAACGGCACGTGCGAGTCGTTCCGCCAGTACCTGTGCCACGGCCAGAAGGGTTATGACGGGCCTACCGGGCTCGGCACCCCTAACGGCACGGCGGCGTTCACCGACGCAGG
>Ga0335078_10007619_pt1 | contig 16056 bp, 15 predicted proteins | sample Lox_Sample_32_FD_206711 | JGI IMG/M metagenome (GOLD analysis project Ga0335078, IMG submission 206711) | Soil microbial communities from Loxahatchee National Wildlife Refuge, Florida, United States - Lox_Sample_3.2 | ecosystem: Environmental > Terrestrial > Soil > Wetlands | place: USA...
TGAGCAACGGCAGAAGGAACGTGAACATGAATGAGTCAGCAGAGGCGCACAACGGCTTGATGACGTCGTGGACCGACGTCCCCACGCGCAGACTTTCCGCGGGCGGCGTGGAGTTCGCCTACCGTCAGCTCGGCCCGGGCACGGGGGTGCCGGTGGTCTTCCTCACCCACCTGGCCGCGGTCCTGGACAACTGGGATCCCCGGGTCGTGGACGGCATCGCTGCGACACATCGGGTCATCACCTTCGACAACCGGGGCGTCGGCGCCTCCACCGGGTCCACGCCGGCGACCATCGAGGAGATGGCGAGGGACGCCGTCACCTTCATCCGCGCCCTCGGCTTCGATCAGGTCGACCTGTTCGGGTTCTCCATGGGCGGCATGATCGCCCAGGTGATCGCGCAGGAGGAGCCGCAGCTCGTGCGCAAGATGATCCTCGCCGGAACCGGCCCCGCGGGGGGCCAGGGCATCGACAAGGTGACCCGCATCACCTACCTCGACACCGCGCGGGCACTGCTCACCCGCCAGGACCCCAAGCAGTTCCTCTTCTTCACCAAGACTGCGAACGGGCGCCGGGCCGGGAAGGAGTTCCTGGCACGGTTGGAGGAACGCACCAGCGACCGCGACAAGGCCATCTCGGTAGGCTCATTCCGCGCCCAGCTCAAGGCCATCCACCGATGGGGTCAGCAGAAGCCCGCCGATCTCGCGGGCATCCACCAGCCGGTGCTCGTCATGAACGGCGGGAGCGACAAGATGGTGCCCTCCAAGAACACCGTCGACCTCGACCGGCGGCTCCCCGACAGCCAGCTCGTCCTCTATCCCGACGCCGGGCACGGCGGGGTGTTCCAGTTCCACGAGGACTTCGTCGGGCGGGCGCTGGAGTTTCTCTGAGAGCTCCCGCGCCGCCGCACACCCCTCAGGCGGTCGGCCGTTCCCCGCGGGGGTGGCAGGACTAAATCCGAAGATGCGACGGGTGGCCGCCACCAAAGCAACAACACCGCAAGCGATCAGCAACCAGCCGTCTCAAGGTTGAGAAACGCAAATCATGATCATGACGACTTTCGGGAGGCGGCGTCATGGAGAAACGCAGGATCGCCCTGCTGGGCGCGACGGGATACACCGGGCAGCGAGTGCTCCGGGAGCTACTCGCCCGCGGCGAAGAGCCGACCTTGGCCGGGCGAAACCGCACCAAGATGCTGGCCCTGACCGGTCGCCTCGAGACGGACCTCCCGGTGCCCGAGGTAGATGTCACCTCGACGGCCGACCGCGCGCGGCTCCCGGACCGAAGCGATGTGGTCCTCTCCACGGTCGGCCCGTTCATGCAGCTGGGCATCGCGACGGTCACGGCGGCGGGGCTCACTACCTCGACTCCTCGGGGGAGGGATCCTTCGTCCGGCGCGTCTTCGAGCTGGATTCCCTCGCGGCCGCCTGAGGGGCGACCATCGTGCCGGCCTTCAGCTACGACTACGTGCCGGGCAACCTCGCCGCCGCGCTCGCCCTGACGCGGGCGGGCGAGCGGGCGTCCCGGATCGAGATCGGCTACTTCCTCACCCGTTCCGGCCACGGTGACGAACTGCGCTACCGGAGCACCTGCGCGACGCTTTCACTCTGACCACGAGGGGCACGCGCACCACGCTTGGCTGACCACCAGCGACCCGGCAGGTGCCGCTGGGCTTTGCGCGAGCAGAACCGCCGCACGGGCGCCGTCGCTTCGAACCGCACCGCCCACGCATCAGTCAGCGCTACCCGGTGGGCGGATCCATCCTCGGCGACGTAGCCAACCTCGAAGCTGCCCGGCGCGAGCGATACAGCGTCCTCGTCGGCGCGACCGGCAGCAAGAGCCCTCACGCGGACATCCTCCGGCACGGCGCCCAGGCAGACCGGGAACGACAGGCAAAGTAGGTCCGAACACCGCAAGATCATCCGCAATCTAAGCCCGAACACCGCAATCTAGGCGCGGAAAGGACACTCATTTCCGTGTCGTTCCACACCTGGAAAGGATGTCTTGTCCAGGTGAAGATTGCGAGGACGCCGCTCTTTGAGCCGGGGTTTGCAGGGTGAGCCCGGATGACCAGGTGGCCTGGCGTCCAGATTTAGGTTGCAATTTCGGCGATCATTGCCTGGGCCCGGCCTGGCCTAGCACGGACACCCCGCTCGCTACGGCCAGATGAGCTACCCAGTATGAACTCGCAGAGGTCAGGTCGTGCCCTCCGCTCGTTGCTGTCGTGTGACTGGTGCAAGCGGTACGGCTGGCAGGAGGACGTGTCCCTTCACGCGCGGGCTGTGACCTGCGGTGGGGCTGGCGCCTTTGGCTGATCACCGTGGAAGGCGCTCAGGTCAGCGTAGGTTACCGACGGGTATCCCGTGAATGGGGTCGGGAGGAAGGTGGCTGCCAGTCCAGCGGCGGCGAACGCTGACGCAGATATGGTCAGCAGCGTGACCGCTGCGAACATTTCACCCGCCATCGCCAGAACCCCGCAAGTGATCAGAGCCGTCCACCCCACGATGGCCGACAGGTGAAATACTGCTCGCCACGGCCCCTTATGGCGCGGCTGCTCCTCAGCGGTCGGCAGCTTGACGCCGCCCGGATTCCTGTGCAGTGACGCGGTAGTCATTTTGCGTCACCTCCGTCTCGGAAGTTGCACACCGTGGAAATCACGGTCCGCATTTATCAGCCTGAACGGGCTCCGGCAGCCCGGCAGGGGCCAAAGGTCTCTACCCGTATAGGCGCAAGTCCCAGGCTTGCGGTGGCGGTGGTTGCCTTGCAGCGGCCAGGAGTGAGCGGGGAAGCCGGGCGTCGGCCGGGGCTGGTCCGCATCATCAACCGCAAGCTGAAGAAGATCGAGGCATCTGGCCTCACGGATCTTGAGGCTAGTGGCCGGGTAACGGTACGGACCTCTGGCCCTGCCGTACGGACCTCTGGCCCTACCAGTTGCTGCGGCTCGGGGTGAACGTTGAATGGCTTCCTGCGATCGGAGGAGGTGAGCACGATGGCTTCCGGTCGCATCAAGGGATTCTGGCGCAGCGGAAAGCCCACCTGTTGGTCCAGGGGAATCCCTCCTACGCAGATCCCAGCATGGATACTCCGGGGCGCGCTTCTGAGAGGAGACAGGATCCTGCGTGCTCCCGACCGGGTTATCCCGGCCATAACGTGCCTTCTGGCGTCAATGTGCCTTCTGACGTCTGGTGGGGCAACAGGCCGTTCTGACCCGGCAGGTGCCGGATCGGGAGGTTGCCGCTCGCCCATCTGGCCCGAAACAGGCCTCGAAGCTTCGGCGATCGAAGGGGGTCAACATGGCAGCTGACCAGGTGCCTGGTACCGAGATTAGGCAGCCATTCCCCGCGGGGCCGCCAGACAGGCTGGCGAGGATATGCTGCCGGGTGGCCGGGCACGCCGGTGACTGGACGTACCCCGATGAGCGGTGCGTTCGTGTCCGGATGTGCAAGCGCTGCGGCCAGGTCACCAGCAAGCAGGAGCACGCGTGGAGTGCGTTCGGGTACCTCGCGGCCGACCGGTGCGAACAGGAGCGCCGGTGTGACCGGTGCGGCGCGGTTGAGTCACGCGTCCTGCATGGCTGGGGTCCGTGGCTCTATGGTCTGGACAACTACTTCCAGTTCCACATCTGCGGTCGCTGCGGCGCGGAGGAGCACTTCTACGCCGGTGTGCCGTACGTCTCTTAACTTAGCCACGGTCAGGCCCAGCAGTGGCCCGAGGCGGCGACTGGATCGCCGCGCTGATCGTCGCGGCCGTCGCCGGAGCCCACTGCGCCCCGGGCGCACCCGCACCCCTGAGGCATCCACGCGGTCAGAGCTCTGACCGTGATAGCCAGAGCCTTGACGTGCGTCACCGCATGGCGGGTCAGGGTCAGCCGTGCCATGCACGGCCTGCAACGTGCTCATGAAGGCAGTCACGAACGGGACGCCTTAAGTGGTTCGAGCGGCTCGCCAACTAAACGTGTGTAGAACGAAGGTCGATTGACAGTGGCTTGGCGCCATCGAAATGACAGTGCCGTAAGCGCTGTCGCGGTCCCCGGCGGCGGCCATGCCGAGCTGCCCGGTTGTGGTCGGCGCGATTACTTCGTGTGACTGCTGTCCATGGTGGAGGCGCGCACGTAGCCGCCGTCATCACCAGCCCGGCCTGAGGTGTCTTCGCTGTAGCCGCCGCAGGTGTTTTGTGTGCATTTTCCTACGTGGTGGATGCATTACCTGCACACTGTCTCCGCCGCAGGCCTGGTTCGTACTTCCTTGTCGCTGCTGTTTTTAGAACTAATTGGCTACCGCGTGAACGTTGTGCGGCTACATGTCTACGCCGCAGACGTCCTGGTCAGGCACGGCGTAGACAGGGACGACTTCAGATAACCGCTATGCGCGGGCGCGGGCCGATCGGCGTCTATCGGCTGACGCGCACACAACAGGTCGATCTGGCGCGCTGCCATCTGCGGGGCCGCAGCCGACCGACGCGCTCATCCCGGTGAACGTACGACCGGCCATGCGGGGCGGCGCATGGGGGCTCTGGCGTCAGCGTTCATCGGACCTACGGCCCGTTACTGGCTTCCCCAAGTTGCCGAGGCCGCTGCAACGCTTAACCATGTTCGTCGACTGCCTGGTCAATCTCTACACCCGCGATATCGAACCAGCGCAGGTGCAGGTGAACGGCCACAGCCTGACGGACCGGCTCTCCCGGAGTTCAGCGCCGGTGAGGAAGACGGGGACAAGCAGGCAATGGCTCAATCCGGCCATCCCACCTCGTACGTGAGGCTGGAGTGGCGCAGACACGTGAGCAGTCCCGCTGTCCGGCTCGGGTTACTAGGGCCAAAGACCTGGGTGTAGATGAATGCCCGGCTGAGGCCTGAGGGATCGACGCCCAGCGGCCCGACCCTGATCACTACAGGATTTTGGTCCGTGCAAGAGGTCAGGAGCTGTTGCGCTGCGGCGTGAGAGGTTCCGGGCTGGAACAACACCATTAGCTCGTATGGCGGCCCGCATTGCCCGGCGCAGGGGACAAGGGTGGACCCGCTCGCAGGCTTGGCGGCGGCGGACTGGACCGCGGCTCCTGGCCCGGTGGTGCCGGAGAACCCATGCGCGAGGGCAGCGGCGCTCAGCGCGACGGCGGCGACTGCGGCCGCCGCGGCGGCGGGGATCACGAACGTTCTGTGCTGGACAAGCCAGCCGGCTCCGGGCAGGCCGGACCCGCCGCGCCGGTGCCTGGACAGCCCGGCGTCCTTCGCCTGGACGTGCTGCCAGGCGTCCGGGCTGGCCGAGAACGTCTCCGCGCGCGCGGCGATCGCGTTCCTGAGCCGGCGCTCGATCGGGTGGTTGTTCATGCCTTTGCCTCCAGCGCCCGGGCGAGCGCGGCCAGGCCGCGGCTCAACTGCGATTTGACGGTTCCTGGCGATACGCCCATGGTCGTGGCGATCTCACGTTCGGATAGACCGAGCCAGAAGCGCAACACGATGGCCTCCCGGCGCCTGGCCGGCAGCGCGGCCAGGGCGGCGATCACCTCGGCGTGGTCCTCGCGCAAGATGGCCGCCTGCTCCGAGGACGGCTCGCTGACCGCCCGCAGGGTCTTGGCGCGGACCACGCGCAGGTGCCGGTGCCGGTTCCTGGTCAGGTTGCACACGATGGCCCGCAGGTAGGACGCCGGATCGGCGCCCAGGCCACCCTTGCGCATCAGCCGAGCGAATGCCTCCTGGTCGATATCCTCAGGATCGTCGGCGCCCAGCAGGCCGGCCAGCCGGACCATCTCCAGGTAACGGGCACGAAAAAGCACCGCCACGTCGACGGCGGCTGGGCGGAGCGGGGGGCTCGCCTGCTGGCTTGTCATGCTTCTTACACACCTGTTGCGGGGAAAGGTTGCCCGCAGAAGGCACCGATGTCGTTGTGACATCACTATGGATAAAGTATGTCGTGCAAGAGCTGGAATGGATGATCTGCGCTCAGCCGCGCTGTTACATCCTTCCGACCACCGGCCGCGCCGAGTCGGCGATCTGTCGTATACGCTCTGAAGGAATCCAGATAAACGATAACGCTTAGCTATGAGGTCATGGGTTCGAGCGTGAATAAATTTACCGAGCCTCGCTGGACCGGTCTGTCTGCCTCGGCGGGTGCAGTTTGCAAGCCGCTCACCGTCAGCGGTTTAAGCGGAACCCGGCCCTGCCCGGCGCGGCAGTGGCCGGTGCAGTCCAGTCGCGGCTGAGTCCGTCGGCGTGGCGGTACGCTTGTCCGGCTTGAACTGCATACACTTGTGCGTCAGCGATCAGTGAGAGGACTCGAGCGTCCGTGGCTCAGAAGATACAGACCTGTTCATCGATGACCTTGACGGCAGTGCCGCCGAGGGCACCGTCCGTTTCGGCCTAGACGGCACGGAGTACGAGACAGGGTCCCATCAGGCTGCCGGGCGAGCTTGGCGTGATGATGCGAAACTGCGGCGTCCTGTGCAAGGTCGAGATCCCCAAGCCGACCCGGCGCTAGACGAGCACGAACGGGTTGCTGTGGATGATTGAGACAATCCGGGCGCCCCGGCTGATCAGCGAGGCCACGCACTGCAGCGTGTGGCCGGCCAGCGGGCCGCCGGGGCCGCCGCCGGGGACGGGAACCGGGACGGTCTGGGTGCACTGGTAGCCCTGGCCGGTGCCGCTGGGTTTCCACCCGCTGGCGGCGTCGAAGGACTGATGGAGGGTACGTGTCGGCCAGCCCTGGGTAACGGCGGTCAGGTCGATCGCGCTGATGGTCAGGGTGTAGGGGGTGCCGGAGCCGCCGAGGGCGCTGCCGGCGGCGGCTTGAAGGATCAGGTCGAAGCTGCTGGCCGCGGGGGCGTTAGGCGCGGGATGCCCGGCCGTGCTGCCGGTGCGTGCGGCGGCCAGCCCGGTCAGCGCGGCGTCGCTGGCGTTCACGGCCGTCGCCCCGCCCCGGCGTGGCCGTCGAACGGGATCGTGTGGTAGCGGCTTTGGTCCGGCCCCTGGCAGCAGGACAGGCACCAGGGGTGCCGCGTTGTCTGGCCGGTGGTGTGGCTGACCTAGAACCCGGCCGGCCTGTGGCGGCAGTGGATGCACAGCTGCATGGTGTGCGGCGGCAGTCGCGGCGCGATCATCATGCACCGCTGGGGCAGCGTCGCCGTGGGAGCGGGCCGGTGCTGGCCGGTGGCTACGCTCGCTGTGGCCGCGATGTCTTGGATGGTCCGGCCGGCGAGGCCACGGCGGCCTGGCTGGCGGGGGAGGCGCAGGATACCGCACATGATGATCCCTTTCTCAAGGCCGGGGACCGGCCCGGTGGTTCTGACGGGCGAGGGTCGGTGTGGCCAGCGCGGCAGGCTGTTGCTGCGGATCAGCGTGGCGCGGCAGGTGGTCATCGCTGGGCGCGGTGGGGTGCGTTCAGCCGGTTCTCCGGCCGCCTGGAAGCAAGGACAAAAGCCGCCACCGGGACGGCCGCGTTCACCACCTGCATGGAGACTTCGAGACGTCCAGCCTGTCAAGCTGGCAGGCACCAGATGCCGGTCCGCATAGGCCAGCGCCACTCCGGCGCCGATCAGCGTCACCGATCCCGCCGCGGTGCACCCGGCCACCCACCGGGCCGTCCGGGCTCTCACCGGGATTCCCTAGCGCCGGTTAGGTTGCAGGTAGGGCGGATATGCCGCGTCAAGCACGCCGACAGGCGGAGCAGATGACCGATCATGGTTTAGCCGAGGAACTCGGCGAGGCTGGGGTTGACCTGGCCTGGGGCCAGCAGGGGGGCGCCGTGGCCCTGGCCGGGTAGCTCGGTGTACTGGCAGCCGGGAATCCGCTTGACTGCTTCGCGCACAGACCGCGGGGGGAACCAGCAGTCATGCTCGAACGCCATGGCCAGGCAGGGGGACTTGATCTGGCTGACCCGGTCCAGCTGGCAGCTGTCCTGGAGCCAGGCAAGATCGGCCTGGTACTGGCCGAGCCGCCCGGGGTTGGTCCACGGTGCGGCGGCTTCGATCAGGCTGATGGTGACCTTGACCGCGTCGTCGTCGTCTTGGAGCTGGGCCATGGGATGCAGGGACAGCAGCAGGTCGGCGACGTCGAAGCTGGGCGGGAGCGGGTCTAGGACCCGGGCGAGGTCGACGGCGGCGCGGGCACGTGCCACCGCGTAGGCCGGGGCCGGACCGGCCCCGGCCAGGAGCACCAGTCGTCGGACCAGGCCGACCTGGGTCACGGCGAGTTCCTGGGCGATGTAGCCGCCGAGGGAGTAGCCGATGATGTCGCACGGCCCGAGCCCGAGGTGCTCGATCAGGGCCGCGGTGTCGGCGGCCATGTCGGCTACTAGGTAGGGGGCGGGCGGCGCCTCGGACCGCCCGCAGCCTCTGTTGTCGAAGGTGATGACGGTGTGCCCGGCGGCGGCCAGGTCGGCCACCTGGGCGAACCACAGGTCGGCAGGCTGACCGGTGCCGCAGATGAGCAGCACCGGCGGCCCGCCGCCGGTCACTGTGTAGTCGATGCTGATTCCGTTGACGATTGCGTTCGGCATGCAGATAGCATCCGGTGGCGCGGCGAAAAGAACATCTGCCGGATGGGGGGTCAGATCCCGAAATGGCCGGAGACGGCGGCGGCCAGTTCAGCCCGGGTGCGCACGCCGAGCTTTCGCAGCACGCTCGACACGTGGCCCTTGACGGTGCCCGCGCTTACCCCGAGGCGGGCCGCGATCTCGGGATTGGTAAGCCCCCCGGCGATCAGATCGGCGACGTTCCGCTCAGCCGGGGTCAGGCTCGGCCATCCGAACGCAGGCCGCCGGCGCGGGCCCCGGCCCCGGCGGGCCATCGCGGCAGCTTCCTGGACGCTGAGCCCGGCACCGCGCTCCCACGCAGGCTGCGCCTGCTCGCCGAGACTCTCGCGCCCGGCTGCGACCCACCCAGCGATCCGCCCGGCTTCCATCGGCCGCCAGGGGAAACCCAGCTCGTCCCGGCCGGTAGCGGAGGCGGCCAGCAGCGGCAGGCCACGCCGGGCATGTCCCTCATCGATCAGCAGGCCACCGAGGGTCTCCAGCGTCTCGACCAGGCCCAGACAGTCGCCGACCTCGAGCTGCCCTGCCAGCGCCTCATGACAGCTGTTGACCGCCGATGCCAGGTCACCCGTCAGCCAGGCCAGCCGACCCAGATGGTGGCGGGCGCGGGCGGCATCGGCCTCCAGACCGCATTCAGCCGCGTGACCGGCCGCTTGCTCGTACCAACTTCGCGCGTCGCCGTGGCGGCCCTCCAGCTCGGCCAGCTCGCCGAGCGAGTCGAGCCACCAGGCCAGCAGCGGCCGCACGGCGAAGGCGCGGGCTAGTTGCACGGCCTGATCGAGGCAGCCGGCCGCACCCGGTTCGCCGCGGGCCAGCAGAATACGGCCCAGGTGCCCGGTGGCGAGCATCACGTTGACGGCCGAGTTGGCCCGCCCGGCGATCTCGATGGCCTCGGCAGCATGCTGCCCGGCCGTATCCAGCCGGCCGCGGGCACGTTCGATCTCGGCCAGGATCGCCAGCGCCGCACTGGTCCAGGTGGCATCGCCGATCGCCACCAGCACGCCCACCGCTTGCTGCGCGGATGCCTCCGCGGCGGCGAGCTGCCCGAGCCATAGCTCAACCGAGGCGCGGCCAAGCACCGCCATCGCGAACTGCTGCCGCCGCCCTGAGAGGGCCGTCAGCTCGATCCCCTCCCGCAGCGGGCCGGTCGCCGCGTCGAAACGTCCGGCGAAGTAGCGGGCAAAGCCCAGCCCGGCCAGGCCGGTGCTGCGGGTCCAGTCATCGCCGCTCCGGCCGGCCGCCTCCAGGCCCTCTTCGAAAAGCGCGGCGGAATGGTCCGGGTCCAGGAACCACCAGACATAACCGGCGGTCGCCAGGCAGCGGGCCAGCACCACATCGTCACCGAGCAGCCGGGCCGCCGGCAAGGCCGACTCGATAGCCGCGAACGAAGCCAGGTAATCGCCGGCGATGAAGGCCAGCTGCGCCAGCCCGACCTCGGCACGCACCCTGACCACCGGCTCGACCTGTGCCCCCGCCGCCAGCGCGGCACGCAACCAGCGCAAGCCGGTCACGAACCAGCCGCGGGTGTACCAGAAGAAATACAGCGCTGCCGCCATCCGCTGCGCCTCCGCCGCCGCCCCGCAGGACAACAACCAGCCCAGGGCCGCATCGTGATCAGGCCGGTCGGACTCCAGCAGGTCGCACTGCTGCTCGGCCCGCGGCGCGAACAGCAGCGGCTCGATCGCCTCGGCCCGGGCTAGGAACGCGCGGGCGTGGCGCCACCGGGCCAGGTCTTCTTCCCCGGCATCAGCCAGACGTGCCGCGGCATACTGGCGTACCGGCTCGTAGAAGCGGAACCGGGTCCTGGTCCCGCTCGTGTCCGCCTCCAGCAGCGACGCGGTGACCAGCTGCTCGACCAGCACGCCAACCTGACCGGTCCCGACCGGCTGTGCCCCCGCCACCTCCCGCGCCGCAGCAAGGTCAAACCCGCCAGGAAATACGCTCAGCCGCCGGAACACCACCGCCGCACCGGCCGGCAGCAGCGCATGACTCCAGCTCAGGCACGCCTCCAGCGAGTCATGGCGTCCCGAGCCCGTGGTCCTGGCCGGCCATCCCGACGGCCCCAGCCCCTCGGCGAGCTCGGTCAGCGAGACCACCCGCAGCCGGTTGGCGACCAACTCAAGCGCCAGCGGAAGCCCGCCCGCCTGACGGCAGATGCTGCCCGCCAGTACCAGCTCACCGGGCCCGGCCCGCACCGTCACCCCCGCCATGGCGGCCCGGGCCAGGAACAGCGTCACCGCCTCCGTCGCAACCGCGGGGTCGGCCTCACCCGGAACAGCCATCGGCTGCACCCGCCATACGCATTCGGGCTCGATATCGAGCGGGATACGGCTCGTCGTCAGAACCCGCAGATCCGCGGCCTGCCCGGCCAGCTGCCCGCAGGCACGCCGGGCCGATTCCAGCACATGCTCGCAGTTGTCGATAACCAGTAGCCACCGGCGGCCCGACACCGCTTCGGCCACCGCGTCAAGCCCCGCCGCCGCCTCGGCTCCCCTGATCCCCACCGCCTCAACCAGGGCGGCCACCACCTGCTCATCGCCGCGGCATGGCACCAGGTCGACGTAGCAGGCCAGGTCCGCCCGCCCGGCCGACACCTCGATCCACGCCGCCTCAACCGCCAGCGCGGTCTTCCCGACTCCCCCGACGCCGGTCAGCGTCACCACCGGATACCGGGCCAGCCTGGCCGCGATCTCGCCGAGATCCGCGGTTCTCCCGACGAAGGACAACCGCCTCGGTGGCAGCCGCACCCCGACCCGGGCCGGGCCGGCATCACCATCACCGGCGAAGCCGCCGGAAAACTCCCCCACCAGCCGACCGTACCGCCCTGCCCGGAGATAACCAAGGCGGGCAGAAACATCCCGGCAGCAGCATGCTTCCCCAGGCCAGCCCGGCGGATCACCACGAACCCGATCATGCAGATCCGGACGCGGGCCAGCCGTCGAGCCGACGCACAGCCAGAGACAGATCACCCGGCTCGGCGCGGCCGAGGCCGGCAATCAGGTCCGCCAGATTGCCGGCCATAACGGCGGTTCGCGTTCGTAGTGAGGTCGCGGTCCGTGACCGTCTCGCCGCCGTTGTCATCGGGCGGCCGCGGGTTGTCCGCCTGGCGGCTGTGGCCGCCAGGCGGAGTCGTTGCCGTTGTCGGCCCGGCGCGGATTACCTGGCGGCGCCCGCGATATAAGCAGCCACGATTTAGGTGGCGTGCCGGTCCAGGCTGCCGCGGGCCCGGTCATACCGGATCGTGGTCCGCGGATCAGCATGAGAGGCAGCTTCCTGGACGTCGCGCAGCGGCACCCCTGAATCGAGCGCAGCTGTGATGACGCGTGCCGCAGCGTGTGAGGCGTGACGGTCTTGCTGATGCCGGAGCGGCGGGCGGTCTTGCGGACGATCCGGCCGGCGCCATGCCGGTCCAGCCGCCGGCCGTCCGCGGCCAGGAACACCGGGCCGCCGGTGCGTTCGCCGACGGCCAGGTCGATCGCCCGGGCCGTGCGCGGCGCCAGCGGTATCGTCACCACCTTGCCGCCCTTGCGGGTGATGGTCAGGGTCCGGTGCCCGCGTTCCAGGCCTAGCTGCTCGATGTCGGCGCCGGTGGCCTCCGAGACTCGCAGCCCGTTCAGCGCGAGCAGGGAGATCAGCGCATGCTCAAGTGGCGGGCCGAGGCCGGCGGCGACCAGCAGCGCGCCGAGCTCGTTGCGGTCCAGGGCGACGGCATGCGATTCGTAGTCGACCCGGGGCCGGCGGACGTGTGCGGCCGGGGAATGCTCGAGGAGTTCTTCCTCGGGGTGATCCACGGCGTATTTGTAGAACCCGGCGATGGTGCACAGGCGCCGGGTGACGCTGGACCGGGCCCGGCCGCGGGCTTCCAGGTCGCGGGCGAGCTTTCGATGCCGGCGCGGCGGACGGCGAACAAGGGCAGGGAGCGGGCGCGGCACCAAGTGGTGAACTGGCGCAGGTCCAGCGTGTACGCCTCGCGGGTCAGGCCGCGGTAGCCGGCCAGGTACCCGGCGAGGGCAAGCCGTTCGGGGTCAGTGAAGGCGGGCTGGATCGTGGCGTGCGCAGTGGATGGGGCGGCTGTGGTCATCGGGCACCTCCCGGCCGGGCTGAGACCCGAGGGCTGGGCCAGCCGCAGGGTCCCAGCGATTGAGCGGAACCCAAACGTAGGCCGCCTCGTCAGGTCACGCCATGTCACGACCAGCGAGATCTGAATTGATGATCTACCGCTGGAGAGATGCTCCAGACCGCCGATTCCGCTCGGAGGATAATCAGCGATCTGTGGCGTACTGCGGGGTACAGATCGTTCAGTTCGGGCTCACTGCTCTTGTATGACAGATGCTTCACGTAGCTCCCTCGGCCCATCCGTTAGGGACCGCGTAGCCACATCGGTAGCGAGAACGTGCGTCTTGTGGCCACGAATACACGCGTGTGCGTAGCCACCCCGGCACGAATGCCTCCGTGCCGGTCGTGAACGCCATGATCAGTGTGCAGACTCGTCAGTGACTATTACATTGCCCAGGAATCACATCTACGCGGAGGTTTCCATGTCCGTGCCCAGCGCGTCCGCGCAGCCTTACGTCCGCCAGGCCGGCGAACACCAGCGGCTGGCCTACACCGGCGGCGCCGAGCTCGCGGTCGTCCTCGACGCCGCGATCACCGGCGGGCAGCTTACAGTATTCGACAACCATGGCCCGCGTGGCTCTGCCTCGCCGGTTCATGTCCACAGCCGCGACGATGAAGCGTTCCTGCTGCTGGACGGGGAGATGACCGTCTGGGTCGGCGAGGAGCGCCACCGGCTCCTGCCCGGCGGGATCGCGTTCCTGCCCCGCAATATCCCGCACGCGGTCCGCTGCGACATCGCCTCCCGGATGCTCGTGCTGTCCACCCCTGGCGGCTTCCAGGAGACCGTTTTCCGCGCAGCGGGCTGGGACCTGAGTCGGCCCATGCCCGACGGCTGGGAGCCCACCCAGGAGGCGATCCGCCGCGCCGCCGAGCAGGCCGGAGTCACGCTGCTCGGCCCACCCCACGGGCCCGGCGACTAACGGGCGCGGTTGCTGCCCAAGGCCGGGCAGGCGCCGACGGTGTTGTCTTGATCGACGCGCTGCCATTGCTCGGCAAGGTCGTCAGGGAGCCTGCCAGTGTCCGGATCACTTTGCGCCGGAGTTCAAGGAGGGTGCGGTGGCCGTGCCGCCTAGATAGGCCCGGATGCCCCGGTGGCAGGTTCGATGAGGCCCGGCGGCGGATACGGTTGGGAGCCATGATGCCGGAACCTCCAAGCGGGGAACGCGCCCTGCGGAGCAAGTTCATGCTGATCTTTCGCGGGGGCGCTGTCTCGCGGCGCGATCTGTCGCCCTCGGAGCTTCAGGCCCATGTCGAGAAGTGGTATCGCTGGTCCGACGAGCTGGCCCGGCAGGGTCGGCGCAACGCCGGAACCGCGCTGGACAACCCGGGGGCCGCGGTCCGGGGCCACGAGCGCGTGGTCACCGACGGCCCCTACGCCGAGTCGAAGGATCTGGTGACCGGCAGCATGATCTTCGAAGCCGCGTCCCTGGAAGACGCCATCGACGTGGCGCGCACGTGCCCGACATATGAGTTCGGCGGTTCGGTCGAGGTGCGGCCGGTCCAGGACCCTGGGATCTGAGGCTCGTGCACGAAGGACCGGCCGCGGTGTCATCTACGGAGCTGGTCGAGGATCTGTTCCGGAAGGAGTACGCGCACCTGGTCAGCGCGCTGGCCCGGGTTCTGGGCCCGTCCAACATCCCGCTCGCCGAGGACGTCGTCCATGACGCGCTGGTCAGTGCCATGCACGCCTGGCGCTTCGGGTTGCCGCAGGACCCGAAGGCGTGGATCATCCGGGCCGCCCGCAACCGGGCGATCGACATCATCCGCCGGGAACAGCGCTACCGCTCGCTGCTGCCCGAGCTGGCGACGACGACGGCGCTGGCCGGCACGATCGAGGCGGGACTGGCCCCGGCTGCCGAGGGCGCCAGCCAGCTGGCGATGATGTTCGCGGTTTGCGACCCCGGCCTGAACCGCGAGACGCACGTGACGCTGATCCTGCGGTGGCTGTGTGGCCTGTCGCCCAAGGAGATCGGCCAGGCGTTCCTGGTCGACACGCAGACCATCGACCGGCGGCTGCACCGGGGTCGCGGCCGGCTGCGTCAGCTGGGCCGGCTGCCCGACGTGGACGACCTGCCTGACATCGGCGCCCGGCGGGACTCCGTGCTGCGATCGCTCTATCTGCTGTTCAACGAGGGCTATCACGGCAGCAGCCCGCACGACCCGGTACGCTCGTTCCTGTGCCAGGACGCGCTGCGCCTGACCGAGCTGCTGCTGGACGCCAAGGCGACGGCGCATCCGGACGTGCACGCTCTGGCCGCGCTGTTCTGCTTTGGTGCGGCTCGCCTGCCGGCCCGCCTGGATGAACACGGTGTGTTCGTCCCCCTCGAGGACCAGGACCGGAGCCGCTGGGACCGGGCGCGCATCGAGCGCGGCCTGATGCATCTCGCCCGCTCGGCCAGCGGGGATCACATGTCCCGCTGGCACCTGGAGGCCGGCATCGCCTGCGAGCACGCGATAGCACCATCGATCGGCAAGACCGACTGGGACCGGATCGTCGGCTTGTACCAGGTCCTCGCCCAGCAGTCGTGGAGCCCGATCGTGGCGCTGAACTGCGCGCTGGCCGTGGCCGAACGGGACGGCATCGACGCTGGCCGCCGCGAGCTGATCGCCTTGGCCGGGGAGCCGAAGCTGTCCCGGTATCCGTTCTACTGGGCGGCCCGGGCTGACCTGGAACGGCGGGCCGGCTGCCACGCCGCGGCCCGGGAGAACTACTCCCGCGCCATTGCGCTGGCCCGGAGCCCGGCCGAGCGCGTGTCCTTCCAGCGGCGGATCGAGAGCCTGGAAATCTCCTAACGCGTGTCCGGTTTCGGCGCCCGCCATTCATCGTCCTGGTGAAGCTCACCGATTAGGTCAGGACAGACCAGAGCCAGAGACGTCAACGGACCCCGTGAAGGCCCTCTGCCGGCGGTGGGGCGGTGAGTTCGCTAAGCGCCCCCGGCATGCCCTCGATGAGTGGCGGCCGCGGCCGGGAAGTGGCCCCCGGCTCGCCGCCGAACCCGCGCCGAGCGGTGCTTGCGATCGGGTCCGCCGAGCTCGGCGGCGCTAGGACCTCCTCGAAATCTCGTAGAGCCGCGTCCGGTTCCGGCCGGTCCTGTTCGTCTTCCTGACATAGCTCACAAACGACACAGAAGGAGCACCGCAATGCGCAAGATCATCAATTCCGCCTTCATCTCGCTCGACGGCGTCACCGCAGACCCGAGCTCCTGGGCGATCTTCGACCCGGACGCAGCGGAGGAAGCCGTTCAGGCGCTGCACGCCCTCGGCGGCATGCTCATGGGACGAGGCACCTACGAGTACTTCGCCGATGTGATGCCCAGACAGACCGGGCCGTACGCAGACGCGATCAACGCGATTCGCAAGTACGTGTTCTCCTCGACGCTGGAGAACGCTGACTGGAACAACTCCACTCTTATTCGCGACGACG